>JAAUYH010241979.1_pt1 | contig 85338 bp, 90 predicted proteins | sample 7278061 | NCBI WGS metagenome assembly JAAUYH01 (sample SAMN14350203, study PRJNA611818) | marine sediment metagenome | isolation source: surface marine sediment (0.6m) | place: French Polynesia: Moorea | collected 2018-08 | reverse complement strand
ACTGGTTCAAGGCCAATGTCGACGGCGGCGAGGCCGTGTTCGACGCGCTGACCGCAACCGTCGCCGAGGTCGAGGCGGACATCGACGCAACACGGATGGGCGAAAGCAAGTGATGAGATCATCGAGTCGGGGCGCTTTCCTGCGCCCCGGCATCGCCCGAACCGCAACCCGGCCGAACCTGCGCAGCCAGAGCTGGCCTTTCCCCGGTCAAGGCCCTGATATTCCCGGCTTCTTCCTTCGTCGCCTGCCTCTATTGCACCGCAATGAATTACAGTGCGGTCGCGGCGGCCAAGGGAAAGACCGCGGTTCAATTGACCCTTGTTTCACATTGCGGGTGGTCTGATGGCGTCGCTTCTGGTTCTTGGCATGGCCGTCGTCGATTTTGTCTTTGCGGTCGACACGCTTCCCGACCGGCCGCAGAAATACCGCGCCGACAGGGCTGACATCGTCGGCGGCGGTCCGGCTGCCAGCGCCGCCGTCGCGATCTCGCGCCTGGGGGGGCATGCGGCGCTGGCGGCGCGGCTGGGCCGGGATGCGCTGGCCGATCTGATCCTGGCCGACCTCAAGGCCGAAGGCGTTTCGACGGACCTTGTCCATCGTGGGCCCGGCGGACAGTCGTCGTTTTCGTCGGTCTATGTGGATGCCGGTGGCGAAAGGCAGATCGTGAATTTCCGCGGCGCCGGGCTGATTGAAGAGACCGGCTGGCTGCGGGATGCGACGCCCGCCGACGCCGTTCTGGTCGATCCGCGCTGGCCCGGCGGGGCCGAAGTGGCGCTGGATCTGGCACACGACTGGGGCGTTCCCGGCATTCTGGACGGCGAAGCGCCGATCGCCCAGGCGCTTTTGCAGAAGGCCTCGCATGTTGCGTTCTCGCGCACTGGCCTGCAATCCCTGACCGATTTGACCGACCCGGCACAGGCACTGGCAGACATGGCACGGCGGCTGCCGGGCTGGGCCTGCGTGACCGACGGCGCCGGCGGCGTGTATCACACCGAAGCATCGGGCATCGCTCACACCGCAGCGTTTCAAGTCGATGCAAGGGACACGACCGGCGCGGGCGACGTCTGGCACGGCGCCTTTGCACTGGCACTGGCCGAGGGCCAGGACGAGGCATCGGCGATCCGGTTTGCCAATGCCGCCGCCGCGATAAAGTGCACCCGGTTCGGCGGCCGGTCGGGATGTCCCGACCGGGCAGCCGTCTCGGCATTTCTCAAGGAGAGACCATGATCGAACTGACCCCCGGCAAACTGTGGGGCATGCGCCGCATGTCAGGCGAAAACGGTGTTTTCAAGATGACCGCCGTCGATCAGCGGCCGCCGATCAAGGGCCCGATCGCGGCGCATCTGGGCGTCGATGAGGCGCCCTGGCAGGAGGTGGCGCGATTCAAGGGCCTGCTGGTCGAAACGCTGCAGGCGCAGAGCACGGCGATGCTGCTGGATCCCCACTACGCTGTTCCCCACAGCCTCGACATGCTGTCGCCAACCAAAGGCTTGATCGTCACGCTGGAAGACAGCGTGTTCAAGGAAACGCCGCACGGGCGACTGTCTGCCGATATCGACGACTGGTCGGTGGCCAAGATCAAGAGGATGGGCAGCGACGCGGTCAAGGTTCTGGTGTGGTACCGGCCGGATGCGGACGACCAGGTGACCCAGGCGCAAAAGGACTATGTGAAGCGCATCGGCGAAGATTGCGCGCGGTTCGACATCCCGTTTCTGTTCGAATTGCTGGTCTACCCGCTCGCCGCGGACCGCCATCAGACCGGCGACTATGTCGAGATGCGGGGAAAGAAGGCCGAACATGTTCTGGCCTCGGTCGCGGAATTCGCCCAACCCGATTACGGTGTCGACGTCTTCAAACTGGAAAGCCCGGTCAATGCGGCCGAGGCGGACGGATCGGCAGGCGTTCAGGCAATCTTCGACGAACTGGGCCGGCTGGCGGGGCGTCCTTGGGTGATGCTGTCGGCGGGCGCCGGAAAGGCGGAATTCCGCGCCGTTCTGGAACATGCCTTTGCCGCCGGGGCGTCGGGCTTTCTGGCCGGTCGCGCGATCTGGCTGGACGCGTTCAAAGCCTACCCCGACTGGGATCGGATCCGCGCCGAGCTTGAGGGCGATGCGACGGGGTATATGGCGGATATCTGTGCGCTTGCCGATTTGCGGGCTGCAAGCTGGATGCGCCATGCCTGCTATGGCCCGGATGGCGCCCGGTTTACGCCTGCGGATGCAGGCTTTCGCCATGGCTACAGCGGTTTCGGAGGCGCATGAATGCGGATCGGACTTCTTCCCCTGGGGCGGCCCACCTTCGATGTGGACTATGCGCAGGAAAAGCTGCGGCGCATGCTGGAGGCTCTGGATAGCAGCGGGCACGACATCGCCGGACCGCGGCAGTTGCTGTTCGACGAAGAGTCGACACGGGCCGCGATGGACGATCTGGACCGCGCCAGGATCGACCGGCTGCTGATCCTGCAGGTCACCTTCACCGACGCGTCGATGACCGTGGCCGCCGGCGGCAGGTTCGACCAGCCGCTGGCGATCTGGGCCGTGCCCGAACCGCGGCTGGGCGGACGGCTTCGGCTGAATGCCTTTTGCGGGTTGAACCTGGCCTCGCATGCGCTCGGCCTGATCGGACGCAGGTTTTCGTGGCTTTATGCCGATCCCGAGGACGGTGCAGCGGACGGGCTGGCGGCGCTTCTGTCCGGCGGCCATGAAGCCGAGCCTCTTGCGGCATCGACACCGCATGAGCGGTCGCCGGATGCCGCCCGGGTTGTCGAAGCCGTCCGGGGCCGGCGTATCGCCCGCATCGGTTCGCACCCCACAGGCTTCGACACCTGCGCCTATTCCGCCGAAGAGATCGAACGCCTTGCCGGCGTGGCCGTGGACGCAATGGATCTGGACCGGCTCTTCGATGCCGCGCGTGCGGCGCCGGATCAGAAGGTGCAGGAACTGCGTGCGGTGCTGGACAGCGAGATCACCGGGACCGGCGAGGTGGATCAACCTCAACTCGACCGGTCCTTGCGGCTCAAGCTTGGGCTTGAAGGCCTGCAGGCAGCCGGCCGGTATGATGCCTTCGCCATCCGGTGCTGGCCCGAGACCTTTACGGACTACGGCGGGGCGGTCTGCGGTCCGGCGGCGATGATGGGCGAGGCCCGCGTGCCCTGCGCCTGCGAGGCGGATGTCTATGGCGCCCTCACACAGTTGATCCTGCAGGAAACCGCTCAGGCGCCTGTCTTTCTGACCGATCTTGTGGACATCGACACCCACGACGGCACCGGCGTGGTCTGGCATTGCGGCCAGGCGCCCCTGTCGATGCGGGACGGCGAAGCACCGGCCACCGCCACGGTTCACACGAACCGCAAGCAGCCGCTGCTTTATCAGTTCCCGCTGAAACCGGGGCCGGTGACGTTCCTGCGAATCTCGAAGGCCTTCAACACGCCCAAGCTGGTGCTGGCATATGGCGAGATGCTGCGCAGGCCGATGGCCTTTACCGGCACATCCGGCGTGGTCCGCTTCGCGCGGCCCGCCGCGGCGGTGCTGGACGACATCATCGCCAGCGGGCTTGAACACCACATGGCGCTGGCCTACGGCGACCATCGCCAGACGTTGCGCGCCGTGGCGACGGAACTGCAACTGCCGGTACTGGAGATCTGACATGGCTCTGCGATACGGCCTGATCGGGTCGGGGATGATGGGGCAGGAGCACATCCGCAATCTCAATCTGCTGGAGGGAACGGTCGTCACCGCAGTGGCCGATCCCGATGCGCCCATGCGCAGCCTGTCGGTCGAGACCGCGGGTGGAACCGCAAAGCCCTTTGCCGACTACAAGGACATGCTTTCGGCCGATATCTGCGACGTGCTGCTGATCGCCTCGCCCAACGACACGCATCATGACATCCTGATGGACGTGCTGGACACGGCCAAACCCATCCTGTGCGAAAAGCCGCTTTGCACCACCGCCGCGGACTGTCGCGAGGTGATCGCCAAAGCCGAGCGCCGGGCGGCGCCTGTCTGGGTCGCGATGGAATATCGCTATATGCCGCCGGTCGCCCGCCTGTGCGAGGAACTGGCGGCGGGCCGTGTTGGAATTCCGCGCATGATGGCGATCCAGGAACACCGGTTTCCGTTTTTGGACAAGGTTGGCGACTGGAACCGGTTCAACGCGCGCACCGGCGGAACGTTGGTCGAAAAATGCTGCCATTTCTGGGACCTGATGCGGCTGATCCTGCAAAGCGACCCGGTGCGCGTCTACGCCACGGCCGGCGTGGACGTGAACCATCTTGACGAACGGTACGATGGCCGGGTGCCCGACATCATCGACAACGCCTTTGTCACGGTGGATTTCGCCAGCGGGACCCGCGCCATGCTGGATCTTTGCATGTTCGCCGAGGGCGCCGGATGGCAAGAGGTGATTACCGTGACCGGCGACAAGGCGCGCGTCGATGCCTGTATCCCGGGACCGTCGCGTTTCGCCCCGGACGGTGCAGAGCGCGCGGCGGAGATCGTGATATCGGACCGGGCAACTAAAAAGAGCCACCGGGAAACGGTCGACGTGGATGCCGATGTCCTGCAAGCCGGCGATCATCACGGGTCCACCTATTTCCAGCATCAGCGGTTTCGCGATCTTGTCTTGTCCGGATCCGGCGCGCCCGAGGTCAGCCTGCGGGACGGTTTGTGGTCGGTTCTGGTGGGCGAAGCCGCCGAGCGGTCGGCCCGCAGCGGCGAAGCGGTAAGACTGGATCCGCAGGCAATAGCAATCGCAGACCCCGGCGGCAGGAATGCCTGACAAGGTGCATTGCAAGTCCACGGCATATCGTTAAGGGTTCCGGCCTGCGAGAGTGAAAGACATGATCCTGATCACCGAATTCATGGATGACGGCGCGGTCGCGGACCTGTCGGCGCAATTCGACGTGACCTATGCGCCGGACCTGGCCGACCGGCAGCAGGATATCCCGGCCTTGATGCCGGGCAAGCGCGCTCTGATCGTCCGGAACCGCACCCGTGTCACCGCCGACCTGTTGAGCGGCTCCGACGATCTGTGCGTCGTCGGACGGCTCGGCGTCGGCCTTGACAACATCGACCAGGCCGCCTGCAAGGACCGGCGTGTCGCGGTCATTCCCGCCACCGGCGCCAATACCGTGAGCGTCGCGGAATATGTCGTCACCAATGCGCTGATCCTGTTGCGCAACGCCTATCAGGCACAGGACCGCATGCTTGCGGGAGCATGGCCGCGGACCGACTGTGCCGGCCGCGAAGTAGGCGGTAAGCTGCTGGGCCTGATCGGGTTTGGGGAAATCGCGCAAGAGACCGCGCGCCTGGCCGTGGGGTTGGGAATGCAGGTCTGCGCACATGACCCGTTCGTGCCGCCGGCCAGCCCGGCCTGGCAGCAGGCACAGCCGGTCAGCCTCGAGACGCTGCTGGAAACCGCCGATGTTGTCAGCCTGCACGTGCCGCTGCTGGACACCACACGCCACATGATCAACGCCGACACGTTGGGCCGGATGAAAGCGGGCAGTGTCCTGATCAATGCCGCCCGGGGCGGCGTCGTGGACGAGACAGCTTTGGTGCAGGCTTTGCGCGCGGATGGCGGGATCGCCGGGGCGGCGCTGGATGTCTTCGAGACGGAACCGCTTGATCGGCAGGCGGCGGAGAAATTCGCCGGTCTGGGGAACCTTGTTCTCACACCGCATATCGCTGGTGTCACCGAAGAGTCCAACGCCCGCGTGAGCCGCCTGATTGCCCAAAAAGTGGCCGAGAAACTGACCAGCGACAGCTAGAAGACGATGAACCGTGACAAACCCATCGGCGCGGCTGCAACGGCTGTATTGCCGTTCTTCTGATCACCTAAAATCCCGATCATCCTCAAGCGACGCAAACTTGGCGGCGATCGGGCCATTGGCGGGAAACGCCGGCTACTCGGTTTCACCCGCCTCCGCCCCGGAAGCTCCGACAAGGGGGGCCAAGTCCTCGAGCAACTGAAGAAGGCGCTTGCGGATTTCTTGAAGCAAGCCCAACGCCAGAAACTCGATCCGCGCGAAATCAAAGCCGTGTTCCAGGAAGCGTGGGAACGCTCCGATACTCTGAAGGCACTTGGCAATGCCCCGGCCGAACGTGGGCATTTCCTCGCAAAAGGGGATCGGCGCGGCTTAGTGGCCGTCGATGTGCAGGGCGGGGTTTACGCGCTTTCGAAGTGGACGGGCCTCCGCGCCAAGGACGTGCGCGAAAAACTCGGCTCGCCTGACGTGGATGAGATCGTATTGACGCCTAATGTGGATCGTTCCGCGTTGGTTGCCGATATGAAGGGTGATCTGGCAGCTGTCTTGAGCCTGGCTAGTGGGAAAAAAAGCGCAGGCCATGCCAAGAACGCTGGATCAAATGAGTGAAACTGAGAGAAAGGAAATCGAGCGAGCCGAAGCTGTGATTGCTGCTTCCGATACTGCCTCCGGCGCTGGTGTTGCACCGAAACAGGTATCGTTGGTTGCGGGGGCAGGATTTGAACCTGCGACCTTCAGGTTATGAGCCTGACGAGCTACCGGGCTGCTCCACCCCGCGCCAAGAGGTTTCGTCATATTGCCTTCGTCCGGGGACTGCAAGTGCATCGCGTCGAAAATCGTCGCGTGAGTTCAACGAACTTAACCATTCGGCCTCCGCGTCGGTGTGTCAGCCGCTTTGAAATGAAAATACGGCCCAACGAAGCGACAAGCGCCGAAGCTGACTGGATATCGCGAAGCGCGGATCGATGACGTTTCCACAGAGCTTGGAGCCCCGCCGAATTGCGTCGATTTGTGCTCCGAAAACGGGGCGCCGTTCGGCACTTTCATGGTGTGGAGGGGCAGACGCAACGGGGCCTGCCCCCCTGCTGACGGAGTTTGGATACGCGCAACCGTTTAGGTTGGACGGCTGCGCGGCGATTGCTCCGGCCGGTCTATTTCAGCGACGCGATGAAGGTGTCTACGTCGTGGAGGGACAGAAACTCGACCTCCTCGGTGCCGCCATCGGTGAAGGACCAGACGACGGCCGGGGCCGAAACGTCTCCATTGGCGTCGAAGCGCACGTCGCCAGTGGCACCCTGATACATGACGGTGCCGCCGCTGGCGAGAACCCCCTTCGCGGTTGCGAAACCCGCCGTGTCAGCGCTGACCGGCGTGCCGCCCGGATCGGTGACCCTGGCCACCGCGGCGGCGACATCGGCGCCGGAGGCATCCTGGCCCGCGGCCTCCATCGCCAGCAGTGCAATCATCGCGGCGTCGTAGCTGTTGGCAAGGCCGGGGCCGTTCGGCTCTTTTCCAAAGCGAGCCATATAGGCCGCGCGAAAGGCGTCGGCGCTATCGGAGCGGGGAGAAGCGGTGTCGGTGCCGAGCGTTTCGCCGAGGTATTGCAGGCCGACACTGTCACGGAAATCATCGGATTTCAACGAGTTGGCCAGGATCATGTTCTGTGTGCCGCCAAGCGAGATCCATTCACGCACCGCTGCAGTCCCCTCGGCCGGATACAGTGCGAGGTAAAGCGCGTCGGGCCGACTGCCGAGCGCCTCGGTGACCTCGGCACGGTACGACGGCTGCCCATCGTTCACGGCAACCGAAGCCGTGACGTCGACGCCCACAGCGGCGAAATCGGCCGCGATCAGGCGGGCCATGTCCTGGCCCCAGTCATCGTTCTTGTAAAGGATCGCAACCGAGCCGTAGCCTTGGTCCTTGGCCACCTTGGCACCAACCGCGGATTGCACGCCGGTCGTCGCGAAGGTGCGAAACCAAAGCCCGCCGGTCTTGCCCTCTTCCGCAAGCTTGGTGAAGGCGGTGGAGGAGGAACAGCAGGACATCTGCATCACCTCGCCCGGCACGGTGACCGACGTCAGGATCGGCATCGACACGCCCGAGGAGACCGCGCCCAAAAGCACCTTCACCCCTTCGAGATCGACAAGCGCCTTGGCCGCGTCCACGCCGACCTTGGGATCGACCTGGGTGTCGCGCAACACCATCTCGATGCGGCAGCCCGCTGCACCCCCGGCCTCGTTGACTTGGTCGACAGCGAATTGCGCGGTCTCGGCAATGGGGCGGCCCCAGTCGACCGAGGTCGGCAGTACCGCGCCGATCTTTGTCGTGCAGTCTTGAGCCTGAGCAGCGCCAGCCAGTGCGGCCAGAGCGGCGGCGAGACCGACACCGGCCCGCGTGAGTTTGGTGATTGGCATATTACACTCCCTGTTTCGCCAGCGGGGTTTTTCCCCTTTGTGATACGACCAGCCGTTCCGGCAAAAGCCCCCGGGGCCGCCAGAGCAGCATGCCGACAATCACCGCCCCGATCAAAACAAACTGCACCGAGCCGGTGTAAAGCTGTGCCTCGACGGGCGCGAAGCGCGACAGCGCCCAGCCAGAGGCCGTCCAGGCCCCCCAGATCAGGAATGCGCCGAAGACTGCGCCGCGGTTGTTGCCCGAGCCGCCGACGATCAGCATCGCCCAGATCTGGAAGGTCAGGGTCGGCAGCACGTCCTGCGGGCTGACAAACGCATAGAACGTACCGTAGAGCCCGCCGGAAAGGCCAAGGATCACCGAGCCCGTGACAAAGGCCGTGAGGCGAACCCCCGCGGGGCTCTTGCCCAGCGATTGCGCGGCTTCCTCGTCTTCGCGGATGGCGCGCAGCAGGCGGCCGAAGGGCGAGGCGACAAGACGTTCCAAAAAGAGATAGGTCGCGACAAGGGCAAGCAGGACCACGGCCAGAAAGCACAAGTTGTACAGAAAACCGTCGCCAAGCATGGCGCGCAGCGGGCGCTCGAACCCGCGCACGCCCTTGGCTCCGCCCGCGAGCCATTCGGCGTTGCGCACCAGATTCTCGAAGGCGACGGCAACACCGAATGTGGCAATGGCCAGGTAGTCGTGCCGCAAACGCAAGGTCAGCAGACCGACGATCCAGGCCATCAATCCGGCCAGCGCCATACCGCCCAGTAGAGCCAGCGGGTAGAACAGGGCAAAGCCTCCCAAATGGGCGCCCTGTGGCATCCCTCCAAGGATCAGAGTGCCGTAGGCGCCCGCGCCGAAGAAGGCGACAACGCCGCCATTGAAAAGGCCGGTATTGCCCCATTGCAGGTTCAGCCCCAGTACCGCGATCGCGAGGATCGAGGCGGTGGTGGCGAAAAACACCAGATAAGAGACGACGCCGATCACGCGCGCGCCTCGCCGAACAGGCCGTAGGGTCGGATGATCAGGACCGCCAGGATCAGCAGGAACGGAACCGAGGGGGTGTAGCCGGAGGGCAGGATCACCAATGCGAGATTGCCGGCGATGCCGACGACGAACCCGCCCAGCACCGCGCCGTAGACGCTGCCGATACCACCGACGATGGCCGCGGCAAAGATCGGCAGCACCAGATCGCGGCCCATGACCGGAATGATCTGATGGCTGAGGCCGTAGAACACGCCCGCCACCGCGGCCAGCCCCCCGCCGATGACCCAGACGGCCATGATGGTGCGGCTCAGATTGACGCCGTTGACCTGCGCCAGTGCCGGGTTCTCGGCGACCGCGCGCAAGCTGTAGCCGAAAGTGGTCCGCGACAGGACCAGATGCAGGATCATCATCAGGACGAGCGCCGCGATCAGGACAAAGACCTGGTCCGGTTTCACAAGGATGAGCGGGTCCTGGCTGAGCAGCACCGCGAAGGCGATATCCTTGGAATAAAGCTGCGGCGACAGGCCGAAGATCAGGCCAATCAGGTTGCGGATCACCAAAGCCATGCCAAAGCTGGCGAACACCATCGACAGCTCCTGGCCCTTGTCTCGCAGACGTTTAAAGACCAGCCGGTCGATCAGCACGGCGGAGACACCGGTCAGCACCATGGATGCCGCGATTGCTGCGGTTAGGGCCCAGGTCAGCGACAGGGGGCCGAGTTTCGCCGCAAAGACCGGCACCAAGGCCGAGACCAGCGCATCGCAAACCAGGGCAGCATAGGCGCCAAGCGACAGAAGCTCTGCATGGGAGAAATTGGCGAAGCGCAGAATATGCATCACAAGCGTAAGGCCGATCGCGCCTAGCGAAAGGTAGGCTCCGGTCAGCACTCCGTCGATCAGGTTCTGGATCATGCCGCACCGACCCTGCGTCCGCCAAGGTAGATCTCTCCAACCACGGGGTCGTGCAGCAGGTCCTGCGCGGGGCCGTCGATCTGGTTTCTCCCTTCGGCGAGGATATAGCAATGGTTGGCCAGCCGCATGGACTGGTTCACGTTCTGCTCGACCAGCAGGATCGAGACGCCTTGCGTGGTCAACATGCGTGCATGTTCCAGCACCTCTTGCGCCGCCTTGGGCGACAACCCCGCAGAGGGTTCATCCATCAGGATCAGCCGCGGAGCCGACGCCAGCGCCATAGCGACGGCAAGGAACTGACGCTGACCGCCCGACAAGGTTCCAGCCCTTTCGCGGTGTTTGTCGGCCAGCGCCGGGAACTGATCGAAAAGCCGCGCCAGCCGGGCCGGAGCATCACCACCAGCCCGGCGCAGGGCCAGGTCGAGGTTCTGGCGGATCGTCAGGCTGCGGAAGATGTTGTCGGTTTGCGGAACATAGGCGATGCCATGTGCGGCCAACTGGTCGGGGCGAATTCCGGCGATCTCGGCGCCCCCAAAGGCGATCCGGCCCGCGCTGATCGGGATCAGCCCCGCAATCGCCTTGATCAGCGTGGACTTTCCCGCCCCGTTCGGCCCGATGACCAGGGCAATTTGCCCCGCGCGCACGGTCACCGACACGTCCCTGAGGATCGGCAGGTCCGGCACATAGCCGGCCGTGACCCCGGTGACAGTCAGGACAGCCTCAGGCATTCGCGGTCGCCCCAAGGTAGGCGTCGAGCAAGACCGGGTTGGCCATCGCCTCGTCTGCAGTGCCCTGAAACACGACGCTGCCTTGCGCCATTGCGATCACAGGTTCGCAGTGGCGCATGACAAAATCCATGTCGTGTTCGATAATCACGAATGTCGTCCCCTGGCGGTTCAGTTCTTCGATCCTGCCGATCAGCGTTTCGGTCAGTTTCGGATTTACGCCGGCTGCCGGTTCGTCCAGCAGGATCAATGCCGGGTCGCCCATCAGCACGCGGGCAAGTTCCAAAAGCTTCATCTGCCCGCCCGAGATCTTTCCGGCCGGGTGATCGGCCAAGGGAGCGAGGGTAACGAATTCCAGCACGTCCAGCGCCTTTTGGCGGATGCGCCGTTCCTGATCGCGCATCCGGCTGCGAAACAGAAAGGGGCCGACGACGGTTTCGCCAGTCTGGCCCGTGGGCGCGAGCATGGCGTTCTCCAAAACGCTCATCCGGGCAAAGGGACGCGGGATCTGGAAGGTACGGCCGATGCCTTGTGCAAAGAGCGCGTTGGGCGCGTCACCCGTGATGTCCCGGCCGTCCAGCAGGACCGTTCCGGCGTCGGGTTTCAACGCCCCGGTGAGCAGGTTGAACAAGGTCGACTTGCCGGCCCCGTTCGGACCGATCAGTCCGGTGATCGAACCGCGCGGGATGTTCAGCGAAACCGCGTCGACGGCCTTGAGCGGCCCGAAGCTTCGGCTCAGAGCATGCGTGGACAGGATCGCCTCAGCCACCCGTAGCTCCGAGGATCTGGTCGTCCGGCTTTGTGTTCAGATTGTACTTCATTATCCGGCCATGCCGCCCGCCCCGATCGCGTTCCAGGGCAAAGACCGGCCCGGACGGTCCGGGCGAGGTGTCGAGCACGGCCTGGATCGAAGATCGGTCCTCGGCATCGAGACTGAACCGGAACACCTCCAGCATTTGCGGCAAGTACCTTGCATAGCGCGCACCCACGATGGCAGCCGCGACCTGGGGTCGATCCAGCACCCATCGCGTCGCCACGCTCGACACAGAGACGCCGTGCTTGTCGCCCACTGCCTTGAGCAGGCTCAGAAGCTCTTGAAACCGCGCCCAGGGGCCGAATTCGTCGATGATCAGGCGGTATTTCACGAGGCTGCGATTTTCGAAGGCAAATCCGGGGTCGGGCTGACCCAGCCAGCGTTCGGTCAGAAATCCACCTGCCAGTGTACCGAAGCAAAGCAGTTGCAGGTTCCTCGTCTTTGCCCAGGCGGTCAGCCCGTTCTCGGGCCTCCGGTCGAGAAGCGAGTATTGCACCTGCGTCGACACAAGATCGAACCCGGCCTCGACGAAGGGCCGCGTCTCGGCCACATCCCAATTCGTTACGCCGAGATACCTGATCTTTCCCTTTTGCTGGCAGCGCCTCAACGCCTCCAGCGCCACCAGAGGCTCGCCCAGCGAGAGATCCCACCAATAAAACTGCACCAGATGCAATCGCTCGACCTGCAACCGTTTCAGCGACCGGTCGATGAGCGCCTCGACATCGCCGGGGCGGATGGTTGTCAGAAGCTTCAGATCAGGTACCAGCTTGGTGTGAACCTGCACCTGTTGCGCAACCGCAGCCCCACGGCGGCGGCGCAGATCTGCGATGAACGCGCCGATCATCTCTTCGACACCGGTATAGATGTCGGCGCAATCGAACGACGTGATCCCCGCGTCAAGGAACGTCTCCATATCGCGCACCGCGTCGGCCCGGTCGACCGGCCCGTGATCGCCGGCCAGTTGCCAGCCGCCCTTGATGACACGGGAAACAGGATAGCCGGGGCGCAGTTCGGCAGTCTCGACGCTCATTCGCCGCTTTCGCTCCAGTAGGGCGTGCCGCGCGCCTCGGGCAAGCCGGTGGTGGCGGCATGGTCGAACCAGCGCTTGCCAAGCCGGGTGATCCGAAACCTCCCGCCGCAATGGGGATCCGGGCACGCGACCTCGGCATCCGTGCTGACCCAATCGTCCGGATCGGTCATGCGCTGCTTGACCGGCAGCAGCGGCAATAGCGCCGCGAGGGCATACATCGAAACACGGGCACCGGGCTCGAACACCAATGTCTCGCCTTCGACCCGAATGCTGTCACCCTCGACATGCCGGCAGACCGGCGTGCGGCCTTCCAACACCGTCTCGACCTTCAGGTCGTAAAGCCAGAACCCCCTGTCACCGTTTTCCTGCTGCATCCCACCCCTTCCTCTGGACTGCGGCCAGCGCCCGGTACTATCCAGAGCAAGGTAACGGAAGTTGCATGGCTCTCAAGGGTCAATCGACCAGGCACAAGGGAAGGAAGGGACCCGGAAATGACGAGGCCGACGCGACCGGAACGCCTGCGCCTCTCGGACCGATTGGAGATGTCCCGGATTCTCACCGGCCTCTGGCAGGTCGCCGATATCGAAAAGGACGGAGAGACCATCGACGCCGCGACGGGCGCCGCCTGGTTGGCGGATTATGCCGACCGCGGATTCGATACCTTTGACATGGCCGACCACTACGGCAGCGCCGAGATCATGGCCGGGCGGCTTCTTGCGCGCAGCGACGCGCCGAAGCCCCTGGCATTCACCAAATGGTGCCCGGCGCCGGGGCCCATGACGCCCGAAGTGGTGCGCGCCGGCGTCGAGGAACGGCTGCAACGTTTGGGCGTGGATCGCGTGGACCTGCTGCAATTTCATTGGTGGAGCTTTCGGCATCCCGCCTGGCTCGACGCCTTGCATCACTTGGCAAATCTGCGTGAGCAGGGGCTGATAGCCGAGATCGGGGTGACGAATTTCGACGCCGCGCATGTGGCGGTGGCGCTGGCCGACGGCGTCCCGCTGGTGACGAACCAGGTATCTTTCTCTCTCGTCGATCGCCGCGCCGCCGGGGCGTTGTCGGACCTCTGCGGCAAGACGGGGGTCCGGCTCTTGGCATATGGGACACTGTGCGGCGGTTTCCTGTCCGAACGCTGGCTGGACAAGCCGGAACCGCGGGACCTGACCGACTGGTCGAAGATGAAGTACAAGCGTTTCATCGACGTGGCAGGCGGTTGGGACGCGTTTCAGTCCATCCTGTCGGCCGCCAAGGCGATTGCCGACAAGCACGGTGTCTCGATCGCGAATATCGCGACCCGGTGGGTGCTGGAACACACGGCTGTTGCGGGTGTCATCGTCGGCGCACGGCTTGGAGAACGGACGCATTCGAACGACAACCTAAAGCTCTTTTCCTTCACCCTCGACGCCGACGATCACGCTCGTTTGGCCGGCGCATTCGGCAAGACCGCTGACGTGCCAGGCGATTGTGGAGACGAGTACCGCCAACCGCCCTATCTGACGGCTTCGGGCGATCTCAGCCACCACCTCGATGCAATGCCACTGCCCTTCGAGGCCACTGCATCCCCTCATCGCGTCGGCGGACAACAGGTCCTTAGCGGCTCGAAATGGGAAGACGTCGCCGGATATGCCCGCGCGCAGCGCATAGGCGATCGCATCCTTGTCTCGGGCACAACCGCGACCGCGGGGGCCGACCGCGTCGTGGCGCCGGGCGATGCCGGGACGCAAACCACCTTCGTGATCGACAAGATCCTCGCTGCGCTTGCAGCCTTTGGTGCCGATGCCGAAGATGTCGTTCGAACCCGCATCTACATCACCGACGAGGACGACGTCGAAGCGGTCTCGAGAGCACACGGACGGGTCTTTGGACAGATCAAGCCAGCGAACACGCTGATCGTTGTGGCCGGTCTGATCGGCGGTTACCGCGTCGAGATCGAGGCCGAGGCAATTCTGAACCTGCAGTAACCGGCCGGTCCAAAGTCTCGGCTCCACGCCACGGCGCCCGGTTTCAATCCGCCAGAAAATGCGCCGCCACACAGCGGATATGGGGCCGATATCGATGTTCAAAGAGATATACCCCTTGCCAGGTCCCCAGCCGCATCCGACCACGCTCGACCGGGATCGACAGGCTTACCGGCAGCAACGCCGCCTTGATATGGGCGGGCATATCGTCTGGGCCTTCCAGCGTGTGGGTCAGATAGGACATCGCCGGATCATCGGCAGCCGGCACCAACCTTTGCAGAAAAGCGCTCAAGTCCTGCTTTACATCCGGATCGGCGTTTTCCTGAATCAGCAGCGAGCAGGACGTATGGCGAACGAAGAGCGTAAGAAGGCCGTCGCCCTGTCCGTCCAGCCAAATCGCCAGACGGTCCGTAAATTCGTAAAGCCCCGGGCCGGCTGTTTGGACTGATACCGACGTTTTCATAGCACTATCCTCAGCGACACCAGCATGACCAGACCGTGCCGGCGGTATTCAGGCGCCGTTCCTTCAGGCAACGAAACCCTGCGGCCTCGAGGACGGGACCGGGCAATTGCCCGGCGGTCCCGGTAAAGAGCGGCAGCCCTGCCCCGAATATCGCCGGCTCGACGGTCAGATGTACCCGGTCGATGGCCGCATGCGCCAGAAACCAATCGTGCACCCGGGTCCCGCCAAGGATCAGCCCGTTCCGCAATGGGCGGCGGCTCGCAACCAGATCCGGCAGGTCGCGTGGCGAAATGCCGTCCGGGTCGAGCCAGAGTTGCGTCGGACGTCGCCATCCGCAAACCCGGGAAGACAGCACGATGCGGTGGCGGTCGGGACGGTCGGCGGCCTCGTGCGTATGGCGCCCCATGATGGCCCAGTCCGCCGCCGCGACATCTGCGAAGAACAGCGCCTGCTCTTCAGCACTCGCCCATTGCTGCGGGGCGTCGTCACGGGCGCGGGCAATGTAGCCGTCGGCAGAGGTGACGACAGTCAATGTGAAGAACGGTCGGTCCGGCGACGGCATGATGCGGAACTGTTAACTTGGCGGGCGGGTGACATTAACCGAAAAGCGCATCCCCTTGCTCGTCGATCAGCGCCTTCGCCTTGCCAAGCGAAAGGCTCGACGCCTCTTCGAAAGAACTGCACGTGTCAGCCCGGATCATCTGGTGGCATTTCAACTCGCCAGAAATCTCTTTTTCAATGCGCGCCGCAATCCGGTACCCGCCGCTTTCCTGCATCGGCTCGGAAAAAATCCGGTAGTCCTTGTAGACCTCCGGCTCGGCCGCCGGCTCCTTCCCGCGTCCCAGCAATCGAGATAAAAGCGACATAGCCCGGCCTCCGGGGAAGTTATCGATCTACTGATCCAGGAACGACCGCAGCTTGCGCGACCGGCTTGGATGCTTCAGCTTCCGCAGCGCCTTGGCCTCGATCTGGCGGATGCGTTCACGTGTCACGCTGAACTGTTGTCCGACCTCTTCCAGAGTATGGTCGGTGTTCATACCGATACCGAAACGCATGCGCAGCACGCGCTCCTCGCGCGGGGTCAACGAGGCAAGCACACGGGTCGTGGTTTCCTTCAGGTTTTCCTGAATCGCCGAGTCCAGAGGCAGAACGGCGTTCTTGTCCTCGATGAAATCGCCAAGCTGCGAATCCTCTTCATCGCCAATGGGCGTTTCCAGAGAGATCGGCTCCTTGGCGATCTTCATCACCTTGCGGACCTTCTCCAGCGGCATCTGCAGCTTTTCGGCCAGTTCTTCGGGCGTCGGTTCGCGACCGATCTCGTGCAGCATCTGGCGGCCCGTGCGCACCAGTTTGTTGATGGTCTCGATCATGTGGACGGGAATACGGATCGTGCGGGCCTGGTCGGCGATCGACCGGGTGATCGCCTGCCGGATCCACCAGGTCGCATATGTGCTGAACTTATACCCGCGGCGGTACTCGAACTTGTCGACCGCCTTCATCAGGCCGATGTTGCCTTCCTGAATGAGGTCCAGGAATTGCAGCCCGCGGTTGGTGTATTTCTTGGCGATCGAGATCACCAGCCGCAGGTTTGCCTCGACCATTTCCTTCTTGGCCTGCCGCGCTTCCTTCTCGCCCTTCTGCACCTGCTGCACGATGCGGCGGAATTCCGAAATATCCACGCCGACATACTGGCCGACCTGCGCCATATCTGCGCGCAGTCCCTCGACCTTGTCCGCGGAGCGCTCGACGAAGGCCTGCCAGCCCCGGCCCGCCTTGCCCGAAATCCGGTCCATCCAGGTCGGATCCAGTTCGTATCCCTTGTATTCGTCGATAAACTCGCGACGGTTGATACGCGCCTGATCGGCGAGCTTCACCATATTCGAGTCGATCGACATGATCCGCCGGTTGATGCCATAAAGCTGGTCGATCAGCGCCTCGATGCGGTTGTTGTGCAGGTGCAATTCATTCACCAGAAGCACGATCTCGGCGCGCAGCTGCTGGTATTCGGTCTCTTCGTCGACGCTGAACGAGCCATCCTCGTTCAACGTCGCCGACATCCGCAGATCCTGCATCTCGGCCAGCCGGGCGTAGTCGGCAGCGATCCGGTCAAGCGTTTCCAGAACGCGCGGCTTCAGCGCGGCCTCCATCGCCGCCAGCGACATGTTGGCCTGCTCGTCCTCGTCGTCGTCATCGTCGCGCTGGATCGGATTGCCGTCGGCATCCAGTTCGGGCTCTTCCGGTTTCGCCGCGGGTGCGGCCTCGACGTTCAGGGTATCGACGACACTGTCCGTGGCGCCTTCGCCGTCCTCGTCCATCGACCGGCCAAAGGTGGTTTCCAGATCGATGACGTCGCGCAGCAGGATGTCTTCGTTCAACAGTTCGTCGCGCCAGATGGTGATCGCCTGAAACGTCAGCGGGCTTTCGCAAAGTCCCGCGATCATCGTGTTGCGCCCCGCCTCAATGCGCTTGGCGATGGCAATCTCGCCTTCGCGGGACAGCAGCTCGACAGAGCCCATCTCGCGCAGATACATCCGCACCGGGTCATCCGTACGATCGAGTTTCTCGGTCTCGGTCTGGGCGACCGCCACCTCACGGCTGGTCGAGGCTTCGACGACCTCGGTCGAGCCTTTGGTTTCCTCTTCTTCGGCCTCGTCGTCCTCGATGATGTTGATGCCCATTTCGCTGAGCATCGACATCACGTCCTCGATCTGTTCAGAATTCACCTGATCCGGCGGCAGGACCGTGTTCAACTGATCGTAGGTGATGTAGCCACGTTCCCGCGCCTCGGCGATCATCTTCTTGACTGCCGTCTGGCTCATGTCGAGCCCGACTTCCTGGTCCTGCTCTTCCGGCTTGCGGTCTTCGGCGGTGTCCTTGGCGGCCATGCGGCACTCCTTCGATATCGCGAGGGGTGATTCGTAGCTTAGCGAATCACATGGGGCGAATCACTGATTCGCACACCCATTTACCCTGATTTCTTAACCTGTTCCTTACCAAACCGCATGATCACCGCTGCCCCCGCGGCTTGGCGAACGCGATCTGGTCCAGCAATGCGGCGAACGTATCGCGCTCGTCGCGGTTAACCCTCGCCCCGCTGGGAGCGATCTCGTATTCCGTCTTGTCCTCGACCTCGCCATGTTCGGCGCGCTGGCGCGCCTGCGCCGCCTGGCTCAGCCGCCACGTCAGGCCCTCGTCGGACAGGTGGCCGATGTCCTGCATCGCCTCGCTGATCTCGCGCACGGCTCCGCGCCGCGCCTCGAGCTTGGCAAGCTCCTCGGCAACGCACAAAACTGCCTGATCGGCGTCATCTGTCTGGCGAATGGCGGGCACGATGCGCACATGGTTCGATCCGAAGAGTTTTTCAAGAAGACCATCACCCACCACCGCCGCAACCGTGGCCCGCAGGTCACGCGGCGGGGTGTCACGATGGGCCAGCAGCGCGGACCGCAACCTTTCATGATCGGGGACCTGACAGTCCATCGCCTCCAGTTCCGCCTCGAATTGCGGCAGCAGCGACGGGTGGGTCAGGATCACCGCCAGGACCACCGCCTCGCGCAGGTATTCCTCGACCTCGCCGCTCTGCGCCGCCAGAACCGACTGCTTGGCCCCGGGGCTCGCGCCCTCGGGCGCCTTCGAAAACCCACGCCCGGGCCGTGTCGGCTGTTTCGGGCGATAGCCGAAAAGGTCGGTCCGGAGCCGCCCGATCTCTTCGCCGTAGTGGCTGCGCAGGCTGGCATCCGGGATCTTGCGGATCGCCTCGCGCAGGGACTTGTCCAGCGCCGCCTTGCGTTCCGGGCTGTCAAAGGATCTGCCCTCGGTCTCGCGCCGCCAAAGAAGGGCGACCAAGGGCTGCGCCTGATCGAGCAACGCCTGCATCGCCTCTGCCCCGCCGGACCGGATCACATCGTCGGGGTCCTGACCCGGCGGCATCAGGCAGAACCGAAGGCTCTTGCCCGGCTCCAGCAGCGGCAGCACGATATCGATCAGCCGCATCGCGGCGCGCAGCCCAGCCGTATCGCCGTCAAGCGCGATGATCGGCTCGGGCGAAATCCGCCAAAGAAGCTGCAGCTGCTCTTCCGTGACCGCGGTGCCAAGCGGCGCGACGGCCGCTGCGAACCCCGCCTCGGACAGCGCGATCACGTCCATGTAGCCTTCGGCCACGATCAGAGGATCGCCCTTGCCCGCCGCCTCGCGCGCGGGGCCATGGTTGAACAGGCTTCGGCCCTTGTCGAAAAGCTCGGTCTCGGGCGAATTGAGGTACTTGGCCCGGGCGCCCGGGTCCATCGCCCGTCCGCCGAGCGCGATCGCCCGCCCACGCGCGTCGCGGATCGGAAAGATGATGCGCCCGCGGAACCGGTCATAGGGCGCGCCGCCATCGTCGGGCTTTGCCGCCAGCCCGGCATCGATCACCAGATCGGCGGCCACGCCCTTGCCGGTCAGATGGCCGAACACGCCCTGCCGGACATCCGGCGCGAACCCGATCTCCCAGCGCTCCAGCGCCGCCTCGGACAGCCCGCGCCCGGCCAGATAGTCCCGCGCCTCTGCGGCCTGCGCCGTCTTGAGCTGCAGCCGGTAATGCTGCACCGCCTGTTCCATCACATCGGCCAGTTGCGACCGCCTGTCGGCCTTTTCCTGCGCGCGCGGATCGCGGGCGGGCATCGCCAGGCCGGACTCGCGGGCAAGGATTTCCACCGCCTCGATGAACGACACATTCTCGGTCTCGCGCACGAAGGAAATCGCGTCGCCCTTGGCGTGGCAGCCAAAGCAATAGTAGAAGCCCTTGCGGTCATCCACATGGAAAGACGCGGTTTTTTCCTGGTGAAATGGGCACGGCGCCCACAGGTCGCCCTTGCCCTGGTTCGATTTGCGCGCGTCCCACATCACCTTGCGGCCGACCACCTGCGCCAGCGAGGTGCGGGTGCGCAATTCGTCCAGGAAACCGGGGGGCAGACTCATGGTCTAAATATTGGGCCCCAGGCTGCAATTGTCCAGAATGCCGGTCGTCCGGCGCTAGCCGCGGCCGGGGCGCCCCCTGCCCCGCCGCGTCGCCCCGCTAGCCCCCCAGCCGGAAATACGGCATCTCGAAATTCAGCTCCATGCCGGTCTTGCAGAACAGAAAGTCCGATTGCGAGGTTCCGTCGATCGTGCCGCCCGAGATGAACGAGGCCCCCTGCGCGCCTGTCTGCGCGGCGAATTGAATATCACCGCGGGCGATGACCTGGCCGCCATAGATCTCGAAACTCGCGGGCACCCGGAAACCGCCATAGGTGATGATCTGTGCCCCGCCCCCGGGGGCGCAATTATCGTTCAGACCCAGCCGGAACCCGGACGTGGCGGTGACCGAATTGGTCGAGGTGCTACGGGTCATCACAAGCGCATTCTCGACCGCCGACCCGGCCTGAAACTTGATAGCGCAGGTCGTCAGGATGACGACATCTTTCACCAGCACACCCGCACCGATGGTCAAGCTGCCGTCATCGCAAGAGACCAAATAAATACCCCCCGTCGCAAGCGTGGCTGAATCCTCGGAGCCGTCGGTGTAGGTGGTATCGACCGTGGAATCGATGGTATAGGCGCTTGTGGTGGCAAAGGAGGTGGTGGGAGCGGGGTTCGTGTTCGGGTCATTGCCAAGAACACCTGCGATCAGATCGGCATTCAGACTTATCGGAGTTGCATTCGTAATGTAGCTCGGCACAAAGGCGGTGCCGGTGATCAGGCCGTTCCAGATCTCGTCCAGCCGGTCGAGGATGCGCAAGGTGTAGCTGTGGTCGCGCAGCGCCTCTTTCACCCCGTCATTGCCCGACCCGGCCTCGACATCCTTGCTGTCGGGCATCGAGATGATTACGCCCACATCGAAGGTGTTGTTCTGCTTCATGCTGACCAGTTCGTTGGAATGCACACAGAAACCGCTGTAGAAATTGTTGTTGCTTTGCATATCTACGCGATCCGCCGCGGCGAACCCCTGGCTGAGGCAGGTCGGATAGTGGGTGACGAACACCGCATCCGCGCGCACGTCCAGATCGCTGACGCCGACGAAGTTCAAAAGGAAGGTGCGCACCGAGTTTCCGTTCGCGCCGAACCGCTTGGTGCTGACCCAGACGGCGTCGGTCGCGTTCGGGTCCGGTGTGAAGGTCTGCGAGGCGAAATCCCAGCTGCCGAATCGGATGTCGGCCGGGGTCAGAACATTGCCGTAGCTTGAGACCGGCAGCGTTCCGTTGGCCACCGCGACCGCCATGGTCTTGGCGGCGTCGGCGCTGTTTGTCTGGCGATTGTAAAGGGCCGCATGCGCCGCCGCGTCCGCGGCGATCTGCAGCTCTTCCCGCGACTTGTAGGCATAGGCCAGATCCAGCGCCAGACCGCCCAGCGTGAACCCCCCCAAAATCAGGCTCAGCGCAAAGGCCGTCGATGCGCCCGATTCACCGGCTACAAATGCACGCTGGCGGGCCCGGCTCAACATCCGTCTGATCGTTCCGCGCAGCATCAGAGTTCCAGATAGTGCTGGGCGTTGATGGTGATGGTCGAGGCCGCGATGCCCGAGAAGATACCGGTCATGTCGAGATCGCCCACCGGCACCTGCGCCACGGTATAGATAATGCCGTTCGACACCTGGGTCGCCACGGTCATGTTGGGGCTGATATGGGACGCGCCAGCCAGGATCATCGTCTCGGCCTCGGCCCCGCTGTCGATCCGCCCGACCGACAGGGCGCGGTTGGCGTCATGCACGACGCGCAGGACGTTCGAGTGGTTGTTGAAGATCAGCGTGCCGTCCACGATCAGCGAAAACAGCGCGACAAAGAACGGCATCCACAAGACAGTTTCAACTGTGCTGCTGCCCTCTTCCGACCCGCCGAACGACCGCAGGAACGCGAACACCTTCCCGCGGCGCGCGTTCTTCGGTTCTTTCTTCATCTTGTTGACACCAGTCAGCATCGTAACGCTCCAGTGCCCCCACAAGACATATTTGTGACACAGGATTGCGGCCGAACATGGGCGCAATTGTGGCAAGAATGTGGTTTTCAGAATTTTGTTAACGAAAGATCGTGGCAGTGGGGTTTTCGGGAAAATCCACCACCGGGCCGATGCGCTCGGATCGGAAAAGTTTTGTTTTTCTTAAGGTTGGCATCAGGCCTGCCAAGTTACGCTGCGGCTTTGGATCCCTGCGCAAGTCTGGCAAAAATGTGGCATTTTGGTGACGAGACCGGTTTTGGCGCCATGCCACGGCAAGACTTCCGCCGTTTTCTCGCCACCTCATGCCCTTTGTTCGACACAGTTCGACACACAGACGCCACCCTTTGGGGGGCCGCCAGCCGGCAGTGTATCAGAGTCCCTTCGCCCGATAGCTCGTGGCGACCCGGTCGATGGCCACCAGGTACGACGCCGTGCGCAGATCGTTGACGTCGTCGCGAGAATTCCAAACCTCAGAGCACGCCTGGTAGGCGATACGCATCGTGTCATCGAGCCCCGAGCGCACCAGTTCCAGTTCGTCCGCGCCGCGCAAATACTTGTCCTTGAAGTCCGGCGACATCGTCCAGGCGTCGCCCAGATGCTGGTCGAGCTTGGCAAGCTCGTCGACGATCAGCTGGTGGCGCGCCTCTTCCTGCCGGCGGCCCATCCGGCCGAACCGGATGTGGGACAGGTTCTTGACCCATTCGAAATAGCTGACCGTCACACCGCCCGCGTTGGCGTACATGTCGGGGATGATCACGGTGCCCTTCTCGCGCAGGACGTCGTCGGCGCCCGCCGTGACGGGGCCGTTCGCCGCCTCGATGATCAGCGGCGCCTTGATCCGGTGCGCGTTGGACAGGTTGATCACGCCCTCCATTGCCGCCGGGATCAGGATATCGCAGTCGTGTTCCAGAACTGTGGCGCCGTCCTCGACATAGGTGCCGTCGGCATAACCTCGGACCCCGCCGTGGCGGCCGATCCAGTTGCGGACCGCCTCGACGTCCAGCCCCTTGTCATCGACCAGCGCCCCGTCGCGCTCAATGATGCCGACGATACTCGCCCCGTCCTCGGCGTTCAGGAATTTCGCCGCGTGATAGCCGACGTTGCCCAGGCCCTGCACGACGACCTTCTTGCCGTCGAGCGTTCCTTGCATCCCGCTGCGGGCCACATCCTGCGGGTGCCGGAAAAACTCGCGCAGGGCATATTGCACGCCCCGGCCCGTCGCCTCGACCCGCCCCGCGATGCCCCCGGCATGCGGCGGCTTGCCGGTCACGCAGGCACGCGCGTTGATGTCGGTGGTGTTCATCCGCGCGTATTGGTCGGCGATCCAGGCCATCTCGCGTTCGCCGGTGCCCATGTCGGGGGCCGGCACGTTCTGACTGGGATTGATCAGATCGCGCTTCGCCAGTTCATAGGCGAAGCGGCGGGTAATCATCTCCAGCTCATATTCCTCGTACTGCCGCGGATCGATCTTCAGCCCGCCCTTCGATCCGCCGAAAGGCGTCTCGACCAATGCGCATTTATAGGTCATCAGCGCCGCCAGCGCCTCGACCTCGTCCTGATTCACCCCCGTGGCATAGCGGATGCCGCCCTTTACCGGCTCCATATGCTCGGAGTGGACCGAACGATATCCGGTAAATGTCTGGATCTGCCCCCTCAGCCGCACGCCGAACCGCACCGTATAGGTCGCGTTGCAAACCCTGATCTTTTCTTCCAGCCCCGGCGGCAGGTCCATCAGCGCCACAGCACGGTTAAACATCAAGTCCACGCTCTCGCGGAAGCTCGGCTCTTTCGCGGCAGTCATGTTCATCGGTCCCTCCCTGCAACCCGCACCGGAAACTGGCGGCTAGGCCGCAAGCTACGCCGATTCTAGCTTAAACGCGTACGAAAACTTTGCTTCGGCATCCTGACGCGGCACCCGGCGTCCTTGCGGTTCGGCGCGTCCCGCAACCAATCCGGCCTGTCTGGCCCGTATCGTTTCCAGTTCCACAACCAACGCCGTCAAACCCTGAAATTGCCACAATTACCGCGGCATGTCGCCTGAATGCTGCCCGAATGCCCAACCATAGAATGGCTTGCCGTATCTCCGACAGCCATCGGATGACGGCCAAAAAAGGGTGAAGAAGAAGGAACATAGCCATGACCCGGGCCACTGACTGGAGCTGCGCAGAACGCGCCACACCCAGGCGCCCGCTGCGCCGGCGGCTGATGCCGCGCGCCGCCGTATTCCGGCGGGACGAAGATGGCTCGCTCATCGTCTTCTCGCTTTTCATCTTTGTCCTGATGCTGATCATCGGCGGCCTCGCGGTCGACCTGATGCGGTTCGAAACCACCCGCACCAAGCTGCAGAATACCGTGGACCGCGCCGCGCTCGCGGCGGCCGCATTGAACCAGGAGCTGGACCCCGCCACCGTCGTGGGGGACTACTTCGAAAGATCCGGGATGTCCCAGTTCGTCAACTCGGTGACGGTCTCTGAGGCGATCAATTTCCGCATGGTCGATATCGACGCGGACGTGAACGTGCCCACGCATTTCTTCAGCATGGTCGGGATCGAAAACCTCGGCTCACCCGCCGACAGCATCGCACAGGAATCCATCGGCGACGTGGAAATCTCGCTGGTCCTCGACGTCTCGGGCTCGATGAACAGCTACAGCCGCCTGACCAACCTCAAGGCCGCCGCCAAGGATTTCGTCGATACCGTCTACGACGCGTCCGAGGACGACGCCGTGTCGACCGCGATCGTACCTTATGCGACGCAGGTCAACGCCGGCGCCGCGCTGTTTCCCTACCTCAACGTCGAAAGCGACGGCTCGCACGACATTTCGCACTGCATCAACTTCACCAGCTCCGACTTTGACAGTGCCTCGATCTACGATCACCTGCACACCGACATCAATCCGATCAGCACCCCGATGGAGCAGACGCTGCATTTCGACCCGTGGACGGATGAGCATGACAGTTTCGATCTGGGCGAGTATAACGACCCGTATGACTTCTATCCGGTGTGTCCGAACCAGTCCCACCGCGAAATCATGGTGTGGTCGACCGACAAGACCGATCTTAAAAACTACATCGACGGCCTGACCGCCACCGGCAACACCTCGACAGACATCGGCACCAAATGGGGCGCCGCGCTGCTGGATCCAGCGATGCAGCCGGTGCTGTCCGGTCTGGTCGGCAGCGGCGATGTCGATGCCGCCATCGATGGCCGTCCCTACAACTACAACTCCAACGCCAGCATGAAGATCCTGGTGGTGATGACCGACGGCGCCCACACCAGCCAGTACTACATGGGCGACCATCGCAGCGGGGATTCCTTCGTTTGGCGCTATGTCGATAACAACGGCGTTGTCCACTATTCGATCTGGTGGGACGGCGCCGGCAGCACGCCGAACACAAGCCCCGATCCGGACCAGAAGTACAATTTCTGCGACGATTGGGATTGGGGCACCTGCGCCGACTGGGATTTCTGGTACGATCCCGAATGGTGGTTCCACGCCCGCAGCTACGACGGCATCAACAACACCTATAGCTGGCTGTCGTCGCCCTATGACGGGAATTCGAGCTACAGCAATGTCGAAGCCACGCGCATGACCTGGGAAGAGGTCTGGGCCGAGATCCCGCCGGAGTATTTCAGCGACGAGGTGCTCTACGAGATGCAGTCGCTCAGCAGCAACGAGCGCAATACCTACGAATGGGCCATCGATTCCCACGGCCAATCCACCAAGGACGGGCGATTCGACGACGTCTGCGAGGCGGTCAAGTCCAATGACGTGATCGTTTTCACGATCGGGCTCGAGGTTACTACCAGCAACGCCACGCGGCTGGCCACCTGCGCGACCTCGGCATCGCACTATTACGACGTCGACAACCTCGACATCGACGACGCGTTCCAGTCGATCGCCAGTCAAATCAACCAGTTGAGGCTGATCCAGTGATCCGCATGCTGAAAACTCTGGGCGCACGCTTCGCCCGCGAAGACGGCAACGCCACGATCGAATTCGTGATCCTGTTCCCGCTCTTCCTCGGCGTCTTCGCCTCGGCCTTCGAGGCAGGACTTCTGAGCACCCGGCACGCGATGCTCGATCGTGCGACGGATCTTGCCGTGCGCGACCTGCGCCTGGGTGTCGATCCAACGCCCACCTATGACGAGTTGAAGTCATCGATCTGCAACTATGCCGGGGTGATCCCGGATTGCGGCAACGCATTGCATGTCGAACTTGAAACTGTCGACAAGGCGAACTGGTCGTTCCGTACCGGCCAGATTCAGTGCATCGACCGCGAGGAAGACATCACTCCGGTGGTTAGTTTTTCACCCGGCGTCCAGCATGAGATGATGCTGATCACGGTCTGCGCCGTCGTCGAGACGATGATTCCGGTTACCGGGCTTGGGCTGAAGCTGCCGAAAATCAGCGGCGACGACTATGCGCTGATCACCATGTCTGCCTTCGTGAACGAGCCGAGCTAGGGTTAGGGGACAGGGATGCGACTTTCGCGAATATTCAAGAGCTTCCAGAGACATGAGGACGGCGTTCTGTCGACCGAAGCGGCGTTGATCATGCCGGTGCTGCTGTTCGCCTATCTCGGGCTCTTCAGCTTCTATGACGGTTTCCGCACCCAGAACATCAACGTCCGCGCCTCTTACACCATCAGCGACATGCTCACGCGCGAGACGGACTGTGTCGACGATTTCTACATTGCCGGGCTCAACGACATCCTCTCTGTGTTGACCCAATCGAAATACCCGACCATCCTCCGGGTCACCGCACTGACCTACGAGGAGGACACCGACGAGCTGGAGTTCCACTGGTCTTCGGTCGACGGAGGCACCGGCGGGATCACCGAATACACCGAGGGCAACTTCTCTGCCCTCGAACCCGACATCCCGACCATGGCCGATGAAGACATGGTGATCATTGTCGAAACCTGGTCCGGTTACGTGCCGATCTTCGATGTCGGCGTCGAGTCGTTCTATTTCGAGAACCTCGTCGCCACGCGTCCGCGGTTCGGGCAGATTGTGAAATGGGACGACGGCAGCAATCCAGCCTGCGTCTGACAGAGTCCGGCGCGGCACTGCCGCCTCAATCACGCCCGTCCTGCAACTCGTTCAGGATGCTGTCGACACCCTTCAGCTTCATCGCGATCAGGTCCGCCATGAATTTGGCCTGACTCGCCGGTGTCACGCCGCCGACCCCGATCCTGCGGCCATAACGCCACCACAGCCCTGGCTGCCAGACCCGTCCCATCGGGCTCTTCAGCCTCACCAGAAATCCGTTCGACGGCTTGAATGCGAATGCGCCCCGTTCGACCGCCGCGATATTGTCGAACCGGCACAATTCCCTTCCGTCGGTGTCGCGCAGACCCGCCTCGGTCAACTCGATCGACACCATCGTCGATCGCCGCAGCCGTTCCGCCAGCAAAAGTGCTCCGACACCAACGGCCAGCATGAACACCCGGAAAAACAGACCCTGCGGCGGCGCCGCCAGCGCAATGTAAACAAGCAGACCGCCCAGCACGACCATCATCCCGATCGCCAGCCAGCGGCGGGCCGGGGACGGCGTGACGGCGGCAAGCACCTTTTCGGACATCCTCGGGCTCCTTTTCGCTGCCTGGTCAATCTAGGCCGCTTTCCGGCCGGTTGCGAGGGCCTGCATCCGCGCACAGCCTTTGCTCGATCCGGCAAGTTGCCGCGGTGACAGCCGCAGCCTAGGTTCTGGCTGAACGCAAGAGGAAACCGGTTCCATGTCGATCAGACCTGTCGCTTCGACCAGCAAATCGCAACTCACGATGGAGGGGGCCGGCGTCAAGCTGCACCGCGCCTTCGGGTTCCAGGAGCCCGAACTGTTCGACCCGTTCCTGCTGTTCGACGACTTCCGCAACGAACGGCCCGAAGACTATCTGAAGGGCTTCCCGTGGCATCCCCACCGCGGCATCGAGACGATCACCTACGTCCTTGCCGGGACCGTCGAACACGGCGACTCTCTGGGCAACGACGGCCGCCTGGGCGCGGGAGACGTGCAGTGGATGACCGCCGGGTCGGGCATCCTGCATCAGGAAATGCCGCTGGGCAACGCCAAGGGGCAAATGCACGGATTTCAGCTATGGGCGAATCTGCCCGCGTCGTTGAAGATGACCGCGCCGCGCTATCAGGACGTCAAGGGCGCCGATATCCCCGAGGTGATCGACGATGACGGCACGCGGGTTAAGGTGATCGTGGGCGAATTCTGGGGCCAGTCAGGGCCGGTGGACGGGATCGCGGCCGAGCCGCAGTATCTGGACATTTTCGTGCCTGCGGGACTCAAAAAGACCTTCAGGATCGACACCTATCGCCGGGCTTTCGCCTATGTTTTCGAGGGGGCGGGACGATTTGCCGACGCCTCGTCGCCGGGCGGCGTGCTGCTGGAGAAGGAAGTGATGGGCCAGGAGGTCAATATCCGTGACCTTTCCGGCGACAGGACGTTGGTTCGGTTCGGAACCGGGGATGAGGTGACGGTCCAGGCCGGGCCCGAGGGACTGCGGTTCCTGCTGATCTCTGGCGCGCCGATCCGGGAACCGGTGGCCTGGCACGGACCGATCGTGATGAACACCCAAGCCGAACTGATGCAGGCTGTGACGGAGCTTCGGAACGGGACCTTTATCAGGCCGGCACATTGATGCTCGACGGGTGTCCCCACGGGGAAGCGGGTACAAGTCACCGACAGCGCGAAGGAATTCCTGCACGGCATGCCGTCTTCAGGCACCAACCGCGCGCCGGACCATGTTCCAGTAGATCCGCTCGACCCGGTCCCGGCTGAGCCGCCCGCCCTCGCGATACCAGGTGCCGACGCCGGTCAACATTGCGATCAGCGCCAGGGTGGCAAGCTTGGTGTCGGGCACTCGCATCAGCCCCGACGCCGCCCCGTCGCGCAGGATCGTCTCCAACTCATCCTCATACGCCTTTCGCAATGCCTCGATCGAGGCAAAATTCTCAGGCTCCAGATTGCGCAATTCCATATAGGCGATGAAGACCGCGTCGGGCCGGTCGAGGTGAAAGCGGATGTGGAACCGCGCGAACGCCTCGAGCCGGGCCAATGGGCCCTCCCCCTTGGGCTCGGCCGCCCAGGCCTGCAGCAGGTCCTCCAGATGACCGCGCATCAGATCAAAGAGCAACGTCTGCTTGTCAGGCGTATAGAGGTACAACGCACCCGCCTGCACCCCGACCTCGGCCGCGATCTGGCGCATCGACACCGCGGCATAGCCGTGGCGGGCGAACAGATGCAGCGCCGCCGCGCGGATGCGCGGGCCGGTGATCTCCGAATGCGAGCCGGTCTTTCGAGCCATGTTCCCTGGCATATCTGAACAAGCGTTCATTTCAAGGCCTTCCTTGCCTTGCCCCCCACGCACCCCGTATGCTGTGGTCAAATAACACCGAGGCCCGAGATGCAGCGCATGCCCCTGATCGCCCTGATCGCCGCCCTGACGCTGCCGGCCTGCGCAACCTTCCCCGACCTCGATGCGGCCATTTCGCCCGAGGCCCGGCGCGCGGAATATCCCGAACTGATCCCCGCAGAGGGATTGTTGGGGCGGCGCAGCGACGGGCGCGTGACCGAACAGGACGCCGAAATCCTGATGGCCCGGGCCGCCAACCTGCGCGCCCGAGCCGCGCTATTGCGCGGAGCTCCCATCGACGAGGAAACGCGCCTGCGCCTTGCAGCAAGGCTGCGGCGGCTGGGCGGCTGAGCCACGTTGCGCGTGACCGGAGAAGCCGGTAACAGACCGACCGTATCCCTGAGCATCCGATGGAGGCCCGCCAGATGACAGACCCTTTGCGCCTTGGAATCGCGGGCCTTGGCACCGTCGGCGCCGGTGTGGTGAAGATCGTTCAGCGCAAGGCCAACCTTCTGGCGATGCGCAGCGGTCGGCCGGTGGTGATCACCGCCGTTTCGGCGCGCACCCGCGACAAGGACCGCGGCGTAAGGCTCGGGGAATATGCCTGGGAGGATGACCCTGTCGTGCTGGCCAGGCGCGACGATGTGGACCTCTTCGTCGAGCTGATGGGCGGCTCGGACGGGCCGGCCAAGGCCGCAACCGAAGCGGCGATAGCGGCGGGCAAGGATGTGGTAACCGCCAACAAGGCGATGCTCGCGATCCACGGACAGGACCTGGCGGCGACGGCCGAGGCGGCGGGCGTGGCGCTGCGGTTCGAGGCGGCGGTGGCGGGCGGCATCCCGGTGATCAAGTCGCTGACCGAGGGGCTGTCGGGCAACGAGATCACCCGCGTGATGGGCGTGATGAACGGCACCTGCAACTATATCCTGACCCGGATGCAGAGCGCCGGGCTGAGCTATGACGCCGTGTTCAGGGAAGCCCATGAACTGGGCTATCTGGAGGCCGACCCCACGCTCGATGTCGGCGGCATCGACGCGGGCCACAAGCTGGCACTTCTCAGCGCCATCGCCTTTGGGACCGAGGTCGACTTTGCCGGCGTGCAGCTGGAGGGGATCGAACGGATCGCAAGCGCCGACATAGAACAAGCCGCTGACATGGGGTTCCGCATCAAGCTGCTTGGCGTCGCACAGATGACGGGCCGCGGACTGGAACAGCGCATGTCGCCCTGCCTGGTGCCCGCCGACAGCCCGCTGGGCCAGCTCGAGGGCGGCACCAACATGGTCGTGCTGGAGGGCGATGCGGTGGGCCAAATCGTTCTTCGCGGCGCGGGCGCGGGCGAGGGCCCGACGGCGAGCGCGGTCATGTCCGACGTGATGGACATCGCTCGGGGCATCCGCGTGTCAACCTTCGGCCAGCCGGCCGGTTCGCTGACCCGGCCGACACCGGCCGGCACAGCCACCCCGGCGCCCTACTACCTGCGCATGGCGCTGCAGGACAAGCCGGGCGCGCTGGCCAAGGTCGCGACGGCACTGGGCGAGGCTGGCGTATCGATCGATCGGATGCGTCAGTACCAGCACAGCCACGAGACGACGGCGCCTGTGCTGATCGTCACCCACAAAACCACGCGTGAGGCGCTGGACAAGGCGCTTGCCGGGATTGCGGGGACCGGCGTGGCAGACGGGCGGCCGGTAGCCATCCGGATTGAAGCGGTCTGAGCGGGGAGGCCTAAAATCCTTCGAAGGATTTTGGCAGGAGTTTTAATAAAACTCTTGCGGCTCCTGCTCCGGCGGCGCACGCAACGGCTTGTGCCTTTCCCGGCCATCGCGGTAGGGAGTGCGCGAATCCCGCTAGCCAATCACAGGACCGATCCAATGGCCGATACCGCCCCCGAAGTCGTCTTTCACGACCGCATGCTGTCCTTGGGCCTTGCGCGCGTATCCGAGGCCGCCGCCATGGCCTCGGCCAAGCTGGTGGGCCGCGGCGACGAGAAGGCCGCCGATCAGGCGGCAGTAAACGCGATGCGCGACCAGCTGAACCTGCTGGACATCAAGGGCGTCGTCGTGATCGGCGAGGGCGAGCGCGACGAGGCGCCGATGCTGTTCATCGGCGAGGAGGTGGGCAATGGCCAGGGACCCGACGTGGACATCGCGCTGGATCCGCTGGAGGGCACGACGCTGACGGCCAAGGATATGCCGAACGCGCTGACGGTCATCGCCATGGCGCCCCGCGGCACGTTGCTGCATGCGCCCGACGTCTATATGGACAAGCTTGCGATTGGCCCGGGCTATCCCAAGGGCGTTGTCAGCCTGGATATGTCGCCGGCCGAACGCGTAGGCGCCCTGGCCGATGCGCGCGGCTGCGGACAGTCCGACATCACCGTCTGCGTGCTGGAGCGTCCCCGGCACGAGGATATGATCGCCGAACTCCGCGAGACCGGCGCGGCGATCCGGCTGATCACCGACGGCGACGTGGCGGGCGTGATCCACTGCGCCGAACACGAGATCACCGGCATCGACATGTATATGGGCGCGGGCGGCGCGCCCGAGGGCGTGCTGGCGGCCAGTGCGCTGAAATGCATGGGTGGACAGATGTGGGGGCGGCTGTTGTTCCGCAACGACGACGAGCGGGGCCGAGCGAAGAAGGCCGGGATCATCGATCTCGACCGGATTTATTCCCGCGACGACATGGTCACCCGCGACGTGATCTTTGCCGCCACGGGCGTGACCGACGGCTCGATCCTCGCCGGCATGAAGCGCGAACCAAGCTATCTGGAGACAGAAACGCTGCTTATGCGGTCCAAGACCGGCTCGGTTCGGCGGATGCGCTACCGCAACCCGGTACGCTGAGCGCCCGCCCGGTCAGCGGTTCGCCGCTGCCGCGCAGAAATGCGAATGACGGAAGGGTGCCTGTCTGGCTCAGGCGGCCTCACTCAGGTCTGCCGCAATGGGGGATTGCTGCGTTTTCACCAGAATGTCGAGGTTGTCGAGGCCGGCGACCTGTCCCAAGGTATGCAACTGCAGCTTTGCATCCGGGACCATCTCTGCAAGCGGCCGTCCCCAACGCTGCAAGCCGAGGTCGGTAAACACGCATTCGAAGGTCGCGTCGAACGGGCCGGAAAACGTCCCCTGCGACTGCAGCACATCGGCGGAGACCCGTGTTTTGGCGGGCACCTTTACCTCCTCGTAGAGCGTCACCGACTCGGTATCGGTATCCAGCACGGTCTGTGAATCCTGGAAACTGAACTCGGCCAGGGGCCATACGCCGTAGTCAAGCTCTGCCTTGTCCTTGATGTAACGCACCACCGGCACCTTGACCGCAACTTCCGAGCGCGACGATATGCTTTGCTTCATGCCAATCCCGAAGCCCGCCCCGAAGGTGAACACCGTCTCGCGGAGCGCGCAGTCGGTCCGGGTGAATTTCTGGAATTGATCGGTGTCGGTTTTGTTTTCCCATTCGTAGCGCCCCAACGATTTGAGGCTTGCCGAGAACTGCATCTTCCCATCGTCGTAGCGGATATCCCTCAGCAGAAAATCGAAGTATTGGTTGGGGTTGCCAAGCTGATCGTATCCGCTGAAATACCACAGCAACCCTTCGACGTCCTTGAGATGGCGGTATTTTTCGACCTCCGGATAGAGCGCCTGCAGCGCACGGGAATGTTCTTGTTGAGCTCCGGCCGACATTAAAGGATTCCTCCATATCCTTGGCGATTGGCGGGAATTGCCATTGAAATTTCGGGCATTCCAACTGCCCGCACACGTCACCCGCGCTTCTCGCAACCACACCTTTCGAAAGCCGGTTTTTTGCGCCGGCCCTCACCAGATCCCAAATAATCGAATATGCGAGTTTATACCTTGATTTTGGTCAACCTCCGATGGTTTTTGCTTGATCACTCAACGCTTATGTCGGGTGCAACGCCCGGTTTCAGGAGAAGAGATAGCGACCGAAGGGCCTTGTTCCCGCGACCTGAAATGGGGCAGCTTGGGATGGGGCAACCGGCCTTTCCCGGTTTTGCAGGTGGCTGTTATCGAAAATCAAGGCTTCCTTAGTGTGACCCGTTCGCTGACCGGCCGCCGCTGGATCGGCCCGTCGCCCGAGCAAGACCGGCTGACCGAGGCGATGGGGCAGACGACTGGGTTACCGCGGGCAGTCTGCGGTGTTCTGGTTCGGCGGGGTGTGGCGCCGGAGGAGGCGGCGGGTTTTCTGGCCCCGTCGCTGCGCGACCTTTTGCCCGATCCGATGACCCTGCGCGACATGGGGCCTGCCGCCGACCGGTTCCTGGCGGCCGTCAGCCGCGGCGAGCGCATCGCGGTCTTTGCCGACTACGACGTGGATGGCGGCGCCTCGGCCGCCCTGCTGATCGCCTGGCTGCGGGCGATGGGGCGGACGGCGACGCTTTATGTGCCCGACCGGATCGACGAGGGGTACGGGCCCAACGTGCCCGCGATGCGGGCGCTTGCCGACCGGCATGACCTGATCGTCTGCGTCGATTGCGGCACGCTGAGCCACGAGCCCATAGCCGCCGCAGAGGGCGCGGACGTGATCGTCCTGGACCACCATTTAAGCGGCGAAACGCTGCCCCCTGCGTTGGCGGTCGTGAATCCCAACCGGCAGGACGAGGCCGGCGGCCTGGAACATCTCTGCGCCGCGTCGGTGGTGTTCCTGCTGCTGGTCGAGGTCAACCGGCGGCTTCGGTCGAAGGGCCAAACGGGGCCGGATTTGCTGAGCATGCTGGACCTCGTGGCGCTGGCGACCGTCGCGGATGTGGCATCCCTGACCGGCGTCAACCGGGCGCTTGTCCGGCAGGGGCTGAAAGTCATGGCGGCGCGCAAGCGGCCCGGGCTGGTTGCGCTGGCCGATGTGGCGCGGCTCGACTCCGCGCCGCGGGCCTACCATCTGGGCTATGCGCTGGGGCCCCGGGTCAATGCGGGCGGGCGCATCGGACAGGCCGATCTGGGCGCCCGGCTGCTGTCCACCGACGACCCCAACGAGGCCGCAGCGCTCGCCGAACGGCTCGACCGTCTCAACACCGAACGCCGGGACATCGAAAACGCCGTGCGCGACGCCGCCCTGGAACAGGCCGCAGAGCGCGGGCTCGACGGCCCTCTGGTCTGGGCCGCGGGCGAGGGCTGGCATCCCGGCGTCGTCGGGATCGTGGCCGCACGCCTGAAGGAGGCCACCAACCGGCCCGCCGTCGTGATCGGGCTTGAGAACGGCACCGGCAAGGGATCGGGCCGGTCGGTCAGCGGCGTCGATCTGGGCGCGGCCGTGCAGCGGCTGGCGGCGGATGGTCTGCTGATCAAGGGGGGCGGGCACAAGATGGCCGCCGGGCTGACGGTGGCGCGCGGTCAGCTCGATGCGGCGATGGCACGGCTGGCCGACCTGCTGGCCCGTCAGGGCGCCGGCGAGGCCGGGCCGAAGGATCTGGCGCTTGACGGGTTATTGATGCCGGGCGCGGCAACGGTCGACCTGGTGGAGAGGATCGAAGAGGCAGGCCCCTTCGGGGCCGGCGCCCCGGCACCGCGGTTCGCCTTTCCCGCCCAGGCCATCGCTCAGGCGCGGCGTGTCGGAGACAGCCACCTCAAGGTCACGTTCCACGACGGCGCAGGTCCGCGGCTCGATGCCATCGCCTTTGGCGCCTATGATTGCCCGCTGGGCCCGGCGCTGGAAGCGCATGGCGGGGCGCGGTTTCATCTGGCCGGGCGGTTGGAGATCAACAACTGGCAGGGCCGCCAGTCGCCGCAATTGCGTCTCGAGGACGCCGCCGCCGCGGGTTGAGACCCGGCCGATGCGGGCCGGGAAGATTTCGCTTGCCCTTGCACACAGGTTTTTCTAGATACAGCCGCACACCTCGGCATGGCCCGTTCGTCTATCGGTTAGGACGCCAGGTTTTCAACCTGGAAAGAGGGGTTCGATTCCCCTACGGGCTGCCACTTTTTCGGGAACAGCGCTTCTTTCCAGTTGGTTCCCGCCGGATCGGTCGCACTTTGGGGTTCAACGTCTGAAAGCGGGGCTGTTAGGCGCTCGCTCGCGGCGTGCGAATTCTTCCTCTGCCAGTTTCTTCTTCGCGCCCTCGTCGGGGGACCGCTGCACCACTGCATAGGTCCGATGCCCTGTCACCAATCCAAGCGGCGTAGTCATCCGGCATCCCTACTTGGTTGCGGAAAGAACTGCACAAGCCCTTCTCAAAGCCCTCCTGATGCTGAAACGGACGACCTGCACACCCGGCTCACGCCCCTATGGCGCAGGAGGTTCGAGACGGCCTTGACGCACGTCAATGAGTCCAGGCTCCTTGCATGTTAATTCTCCCAAATCGCTGACACTCCATATGCGGCCAAGCGGTTTGGCTTCAGAGGTTTTTGAAGCGTTTCTTTGATCTTCGGGGAGTTACTCGTGGCTGCCTCTCAAACAGTTATTTCAGATGAAATACACCGTGCAGACCAACCGATTGCGTCGGTTCGGGTTCTGAGTTGCGGACGCGCCGAGCAGCACAGGGAACATCGCTACGGCAGCAGGCTGCCGCAGCTGTTGTGGGTTTTCTTTGGGCGAAGCTGGGTGCCTTTGCCGCTGCAATGCTTCCTGATCGAACACCGTGACGGGTTGGTGCTGTTCGATACGGGGATCGACCCGGCAATCATGTCCGACAAGGGCTATATCAAACAAGCAATCGGGCGCTTTCTGCTGCCGCGGATCTTTCGGTTCAAGGTCGCCGCAACCGATCGCATCGACCATGTTCTTGCCAAGGAAGGGGTAACCGCCAGCGATATTCGGATGGCGGTCATCTCTCATCTGCATTTCGACCACGTTGGCGGGATTGCCCAGATTCCGCGGGCCAGCCTGCTGGTGAGCGCCCGCGAGTGGTCGATCCTGTCCGAACCGCACCCGGAATATGAGTGGATCCTGCGCGAGCATATCGAAATCCCCTCGGCGAAGTGGCGGCAGATATCGTTCGGGCCGACCGACGACCCGCTGTTCGAAGGGTTTGACGGCGTTGACGACGTCGCCGGCGATGGCTCGATGATCCTGTTGCCCACACCAGGGCATACGCGCGGCTCGATGTCCATGTTGATCCGCCAAGAGGGCTGGGATCCGATCCTTCTGGTGGGGGATCTCACATACGAGACGTCCCTGCTCGAACAGGACATCGTCCCGGGCACAGGTGACAGGGATGCGCTTCTCGCCTCATTCGCCAAGGTCCGTCGGCTGAAGGAGCGTCTGCCGGGCCTGGCGATTGTAGCATCGCACGATTTCGCCGCCGAAGGGGCTGTGTCGCGGGCCACGCACCACACTTCGCAAACGGAAGAGGGATAGCGCAATGACCGACGCGGAACGCGACACCTGGGATGTCATCGTGATTGGGTCCGGCATGGGCGGCATGGCCGCCGCCGCGTCCCTGAGCCGTGTCGGGAACAAGGTGCTGCTGCTCGAGCAGCATCAGATGCTCGGCGGATTGACGCACAGCTTTTCCCGCGACGGCTTCACCTGGGACGTGGGCATGCATTACCTGAGCGAGTTGGCCCCGGAGGATCGCATGCGCGAAGTGCTCGATTGGCTGTCTGACACGCCCATCGATTTTGCCCCCCTGGGATCGGTCTACGACCATGTGCACATCGGAGCGGCAGAGCCGCTTTCGCTCTCGCGCCCCTACGAAGCGCAGGAACGGGATTTGAAAGACCGTTACCCCGATCAGATCGAGGCGATCGAGGCCTGGACCCATGCGTTGCACGAAGGCCGGGAGGCGATGCTCAAGATCTTTCCGACCCGCGCGATGCCGGAGATCGCGGGCGATTTGCTCGATTGGTGGAACCGCCGCGCGATCCAAAAGTGGTGCGCCCGGACAACCAAGGAGGTCATCGACGAGATCACCGACCATCCCGAGCTTGCCGCCGTCCTGGCCGCGCAGTGGGGCGATCACGGCGGGCGTCCCGGCAAGGCGAGCTTTGCGGTGCATGCCCTGATCGCCGGGGCGTACCTGCCGAGCGGGTCCTGGTATCCGGTGGGGGGCAGCGCCGCCTTTGCCGATCACATCATCCCGACCATCGCCAAACTCGGGGGCGAGGCCCGCGCAGGGGTTCGTGTCGAAGGGCTGCTCTTCGAGGGCGGCACCGTGGTGGGCGTCCGGACCGACGACGGGACAGAGATCCGGGCAAGCGCCGTGATCTCCGACATCGGCGCGCGGGAAACCATCGAAAGCCTCTTGCCCGGGGACTGCGGGCACCAGGACTGGATCGACGAGATCCGCGCGCTGCCTGCCAGTATCGCGCATTTCACCATGTTCCTTGGCTTCGAGGGCGACATCGAGGCCGCGGGCGCCACGAAGGCCAACCATTGGTTCTATCCAACGGGGGAGGCTGATGTTGTCTGGACGAATGCGCCTGACGAAGCCTCGCCCTGTATGGTCGTGGCCTTTGGCTCGCTCAAGAACCCGGCGCATGACCCCGGCCCGCGGCAGAGGCACACGGGCCAACTCCTGGTCTGGGCCGACTGGGCCACCGTTGCGGGGTGGGCTGACCGGCCCGCCGGGGCACGGGGCAACGACTACGCCGACTTCAAGCGCCGGGCCGAGGGCACGCTGATGGCGCAATTCGAGGCCTACTTTCCCGATCTCGCCAAGTTGGTGGTCTATCGTGACCTGGCCACGCCGCTTTCAACCGTTGACTTCACCGGGCATCGCAAGGGGGCGTTCTACGGGCTCGACGTGACGCCCGAGCGTGTCATGTGCGACGCGCTGCGGGCCAAGACGCCCATCCCCGGTCTCTTCCTCGCGGGCCAGGACGTCGCGAGCCCCGGTATTCCCGGTGCGCTGTGGGGCGGCCTTCTTTCGGCCGCGAGCGTCGATCCGAAGGTGATGAAGATATTCAAGGGGTGAAGCTGATTGTCCATGTTGGCACCGGCTATCGGCTCTCAAATGCAGGAGATCTCCCATGCACTGGATCTTACTAGCGGTCGGGATCGCCATTGAAATCCTCGCCACCGCATCGCTCAAGCTATCGGACGGTTTCACCAAGATCGGTTTCGGCGGTCTTACCCTGGTCTGCTTTGGACTGGCCTTCTACGTGATGTCGCTGGTTGTGCGGACGATGCCCCTTGGCATTGCCTACTCAGTCTGGGCGGGCGGCGGCATTGCAGGTGTCGCGCTGCTTGGGGCCGCGGCTTTCGGGCAGACGCTCGACGGGTTCGCCTTTCTCGGAATTGGCCTGATCATTGCCGGGGTCGTCGTGCTGAACGCCCTGTCGACGGCCGCGAGTGGTTAACGCAAGTTGCAGATCTCACGTTCTCCGCCAAATGCCGAGTGAGCTGACTGACGCTCCGCCCTGAAGTGTTCCGCCAATATCTCGAGGCCGTGCGTCTCCGTTTGGAAAGCCCTGGATCGCTTGTCGTCCGAGCAGATGACCGGCACGTGCCGGATGGCCCTCAACATCTGCAGGTTTCCCCTTGTTTTTGGCTCCTCCGGCCAGAGACAGCATAGCAGAGAGACCGGCCCTTGCAATGGCCCGTCGGCGGCTTCGGCACCGCGCGTTGGCGCGGCTAAGGATCCTCGGCACGGGCGGCTGCCCGATCCTCTGCGGTCGGCTCGACGGCCTCTGGATCCCAAAGCCCCAGCGCCTTCAGCGATGTCGACGCCGATGCCCACAGATCAGCCTCGTCATGAACGTGTTTGCTTTGCAGATTGACGCCCAGCATCAGGCTCTGGATCGCCAGCGCCATCGCGTGAACGTCTGTCGACGCAGGCAGCTCGCCCTTCTCAACGGCCCATCCGACCTTTTCCTCGATACGCGCCACGACCGCTCTGAGCAACTCTGACATGAAAGCCCCAAGCTCGTCTTCTCTGGCGAGCAATTCGGCGACGCTGTTGGTGGCCAGACAGCCGCGATGCTCGGGATCCGCCGCGCGTCGGCGGCACACTTCGCGGAACATCCTCGTCAGGACAGTCTTCAGCGACGCATCTTTCGTCATCGCATAAAGTTCGCAATCCGGCCCAAGGCCCGCATAGCGCCGCATGGCCTCGCGGAAGAGCGCCTCGCGGCTACCGAATGTGTTGTAAAAGCTCGACCGGGTGATCGAAAGCTTCTCCGAAAGCGCCTTGACCGAGGCGGCCTCGTACCCGTCCCGCCAGATCTCGTTCATGACGATTTCCACCGCTTCGTCACGGTCGAATTTCATCGGGCGTGCCACCGGCATCTCCTCACAGCTTCGTGACCAACTCTGTTTTGTTCACTGCTGGACAAAACCTGCGCTGTATGTTTTGTTCATATGTGTTCAAAACGGCACCGCCGTCAATGGGAGACCGGCCAAAGCCACCGGAAAGGTCCCCGCAAACCACATAGCTTCCGCAAGGAGACGAGAGATGAACCGCAGAGATTTCCTATCCGCAACTGCGGCCGCCGGCGCCGTGACCCTAGTGCCGGCCCTGCCGGCCTTCGCGACCGCCGGGCCCGTCGAAAAGGCCACAATGTCCGTCCTGGGCAGTGACATGGCCTATGTCGATCGCGGCGAAGGCCGCCCGGTCGTGTTTCTGCACGGCAACCCGACCTCGTCCTATCTGTGGCGCAACATAATCCCCTATGTGACCGACGCGCACCGCGCCATCGCGCCCGACATGATCGGGATGGGAGACAGCGACAAGCCCGACATCGGTTATACCTACCAGGTGCATGCCGATTACCTCTTTGGCTTGCTCGACGCGCTCGAACTCCAGGACGCGGTGCTGGTCGTGCATGACTGGGGTTCGGCTCTGGGCTTTCATTATGCCCGCACCCGTCCCGAGCGGGTCGCGGCCGTGGCCTTCATGGAGGCGCTGGTGCCGCCGGTTCTACCGTTTCCCTCCTACGAGGCGATGGGTCCGTTCGAAGAGATGTTCCGCAACTTCCGCACCCCCGGGATCGGCGAGGCGATGATCTTGGAGCAGAACTTCTTCATCGATCAACTGCTGGGTCAGGCCATGGTCGCCACGCCGCTGTCCGACCAGGTATTGGCGGAATATAACCGCTACTACCCGACGGCTGAGAGCCGCCTGCCGGCCCTGCAGTGGCCCCGCGAGATCCCCATCGGCGGCGAGCCTGCGGGCTCGACGGCCGCGGTGGTCGCCAATAACGCCTGGCTGTTGGAAAGCGAGATTCCGAAGCTCCTGCTTTATGCAGAGCCAGGCGCGATCATCCCGCCCCAGGCCGCCGAATGGCTGGCCGCAAACGTGCCGAACCTGGAGATGCATTTCGTCGGCGTCGGCGTCCACTTCATTCAGGAAGATCAGCCCGATGCCATAGGCGCCAAGCTGGCCGAATGGCTGCTCCGCGTCTGAGGCATGAAACTCGCTGAGGTGCACCACATGTCCGACCCGGCCATCACCCTCTCGGATGCGACGATCCACAATCCGGCCGAGCCCCGCCATTTCATGAGCCTGAAGCCCGTGACCGGGCGGGTCCGTATCCTGATGGGCAATCTGGTTCTGGCCGACAGCACGGACGCCTTGAGGGTGCTTGAGGTGGGCGAGGGCGTCTATGACCCGGTCGTTTATATGCCGAAGACGGACGTCCGCACCGAACTCCACCGGAACGCCCGGCAAACCCACTGCCCGTTGAAAGGCGACGCGGTCTATTTCGATCTCGACAGCGAAGAGAGCATTGCCTGGTCCTATCCGGATCCACATGGCTTCGCCTCGGGGCTCGCTGGGCGCGTTGCCTTCTACACCGACCGGGTCACGATCGAAGAAAGCCCGACCTCGTCGTAAATCACTCTCCCCGCGGGACATACCTGACGCGCCGGTCCCCGGCCGGACGTCCGCCCGTCCGCGACGGAACCTCAGATCGAAAGGAAATCCAATGCCCAAGATCGATGTCTCGAAACCTATCCGAGCGGTGCACGACGAGGTGAATGAGGCGCTGGACGATTTCGCCGCCACCTATCGGGCCCGTCCCGGCATTTTCGGCATGGTCCCGTCGTCCTTGTTCCGCGACCGGCGCCATCACCTTTTCCAAAGGACACCAAGATGACGACCCAACCAAAAACCTACTCCTTTCGACGCGGTCTCAAGGTGACCGGCAAAGGCATCGTCGCCATGGCGCGGACCAATCTTCTGGTCATCGTCTGGGTGAACTTTTTCGCCACATGGTTCGTGGGTGGCGGCGTGCTGATGTTGATGCTTGGGTCAACCTCCATCCTGCCGCTGCTCTGCCTATTGACCCCGATTGTCGCGCTGACTTGGCTCTTTTTTCTGACATCGAAATTCGGCTTCAGCCGCATTCTGGGCATGCCCCGCGCCGTGCCATGGTTGGTTCCCATGGCCGTCGCGATCCACGAGTTCGCGACCGGCACATATGCGGGTCAGCCGGACGGCTACTACGTCTTCCTTGTTGGCTTTCTTGTCATCAACGGGATCGCGACCGCGATTGATTTCGTCGATATCTACCGCTGGCTCGCCGGCGAGCGCGCCGAACAGTTCAACACCGGTTTTTTCGACTCCAGGGAAGACACATGACCGCCAGGATGGTTGGAAGTGAGACCATGAAAGCCGTTGTCATACGCGAACCGGGCGGCCCCGAGGTCCCGATGATCGAGGTCCGCCCCATACCGCAACCGAAGCAGGGTTGGGCGCTGATCCACGTTAAATCCTTCGAACTCAACCGGCTAGAGATGGACACCCGTCGCCATTGCCTCCACCATTTACCGGGGTCTGGGAACCCTGCGCTGGCTTTTACGATGCCGGGGCTGTCGGCGGCCTATTTCGATCCCGAACGCAGCCAGGCGGTGCGCGATGCGGCGCTGATGAACCACGAGAGGCTGAACGCTTACGGGTTGGCGATGGTTCGCTGAAGCTACGATATCGCCGCCCCGCGCAGGCGGCACCGGTCCCGTGTTCGTTTTCCCGTCCGGTTTGGATTTGGTCGGAAGCTTTCAGGCAAGGGCCGACAGTGTATCCTCATAGGCAAACATGGCCGCAAGCCCGCCGGTATGCACGAAGCAAACCCGGCTGTTCTTTCGGATCTCTCCCGATGCAACCAGTGCCGGGATCGCCGCAAAGCTTTTTGCCGTGTAGACCGGGTCGAGCAGCAAGCCCTCATATGATGCCAGCATCCTGATCGCCGAGGCCGCAGGTTCGCCAAGCCGCCCGTAGCCCGGCGCAAGGGCCCCGTCCCAGGTTTCGATGTCCGCCTGGTGCACGCGTTCCGCACCCCGATGGAGCCGCCGCAACCGGTCGACGACGCGACCGATCCGGGCCGATTGCAGGCCGGCCTCTCTGCGCACGCAGCTTCCGATGACGCGCGCCCTCGACCCCGCGCCGCGAAGGCCCGCGATCAGACCGGCGTGGGTCGCCCCGCTGCCGGATGCCACGACGAGCACGTCGAATTCCCCAAGCTGGTTTAGAACCTCGTGGGCGGCATCGACATAACCGAGGGCACCGAGCGGCGGGTGGCCTTCGGACAGGGGAATGACATATGGTTTTCGGCCCGCCTTGCGCAGGTCACCGGCCCTTGCGTGAAGCGCGGCGTCGGCACCCGCCTCGTCTTCGCCTTCCGGGTAGGTCAGGATCTCGGCGCCGAGCAGGCGCGACAACAGCACGTTGCCCGACGATTGGTACGTCTTCGAGGTGTCCGGGACCCGGTTTTCAAGCTGCACAATCGGATGCATTCCCTCGGCCCGGGCCACGGCGGCCGCCAAGCGGGCAAAGTTGGACTGGACCGCCCCGGTTATCAGGATGGTATCGGCATCTTCGGCCTTTGCTGCGCCGAAATAGTATTCCAGCTGCCGGGACTTGTTGCCGCCGATCGACGGACCTGCCAGATCGTCGCGCTTGATGAACAGCTCGATACCCAGTGCCCGGGACACCCGCGGGGCCGCCACAAGCGGCGTCGGAGCCGTCACGATATTCAGGCGGGGATGCATGGCGTCATGATTGATACGGGCCACCTTCGGATGCAAGGGCACGGCGCCGGATATCCGATGTGCCGGACCCTTGCGGTGAAGGACGGTTCTAGAGCCCGGTTACCGCGCGGCGGATCAGGTTCAGGCCCAGAAGCACAAACACCCACAGCAGGAATTTCCGGAAGTTGTGTTCCGAGAGCCGGTGCCTGATGCTTTCGCCCAGACTGAACCCGGCGAGGGATGGCAGCAAAAGAAACACCGAAACGGCAACCAGGCTGAGATTGGCGTGTCCCAGCATCAGATAACCGAAGGCGAGCGGGACGCTGCCCAGAAAGATCAACAAACCGCTCGCCCGGACGAACTCGTCCTTGCCCACCCGACGCGCCGCCAGATAGACCGCCATCGGCGGCGCCCATACCGCCGTCAACCCGCCGAGGAAACCGGCGATGCCTCCGGTTGCGATCTGGGCGGCGCGGTCGTGGCGCGGGCCGATGGGGGGCACCTTGTTGCTCCACTCCGCGAGGACATAGATCAGGACCGCCACCCCGAGCATCGCCAGCAAAAGCCGGTCCGGCGCATTCGCCGTCAGAACCACCGTCACAATGACGCCAACCACCAGGGCGGCGGCAAAAGGCGCGTATCTTCGGCTCGCCCCGACGACATCGCCAGAGCGATAGACCTGCCAGGCATTGGTCAGCAGCATCGGAAAGAGGACCAGGGCGATCGCGACCCTCGGTTCCTCGAAGAACGCCATCAGCCCGAGGGCCGTTGCCGGAAGGCCCACGCCCGCGATGCCCTTGACGAAGCCGGCGGCGGTGAAGACCAGGCAGATGAGGATCAACCAGATTGGATCGAACAACGGTGGGCACCTCAACGTCGAATGCGGCCGGACTGACAGCCTTGCACAGAAATTCCCGAGGCTTGTCAAATGATACCGCGGGCGTCTGTGGGCCCTGCCGCGGGATACGACGCTGCGCCAATGCGGCCGACCCTCACCGGGCACGTGGATCCGGATGCCCCCGTGGACCTGCAAACCGGGCGTTTCGCAGGTGGGAATTATGATGCCGACGTGTAAAATCCGCAGTCTGACGCGCGGTAGATTGCAGGAAGGCAGCGAGGCTATGAGGCCCGAACCGACTTTGAACGAACTGCTCTGCGACCGATATCTTGATGCGACGGGCTTTCTCGAGCCCCAAACCGGGCTGGGGCATCTGAGATCCATGGCGCGACGCGGGTCGTGCCGGTCCTTTGCGGCCAAGCCCGTGCCGTTGGCGCTGATCGACACGCTTTGTGCGGTCGCGCTTGCGGCCCCGACGAAAAGCGATCTTCAGCAGCGCGATATCGTTGTTCTTTCCGACGCCAAGGTTCGCAGCCGCCTGGCCGAGTTGGTCGATGGCCAGCCGTGGGTGGCGGCGGCGCCAATGATGGTCGTTCTTTGCGGGAACAATCGCCGCCAGAGAATTCTGCACGACCTGAAGGACATCCCCTTTGCAAATGACCATCTCGATGCTTTCTTCAACGCCACGGTGGATGCGGGCATCGCCCTTGGGGCTTTCATGACGGCGGCCGAGGCCGTCGGATTGGGATGCTGTCCGATAAGCGCCGTACGCAACAATGCGGAAGAGGTCTCAAACCTCCTTCGTTTGCCGGACCATGTGTTTCCCGTCGCCGGCCTCGCCCTTGGTTATCCGCTGGAGCAGCAAGAGATATCGCCGCGCCTGCCGTTGCGGGTGACGGTTCACCGCAACGCCTTTGACGAGACCGGTCTGCGCGGCGACATCGAAGCCTATGGCGCTGCGCGGGCTGCAAAGCAACCTTACGCTGTCCAGAGATTTGTCGAAGCGTTTGGTGCGCGCGACACGTATACATGGTCCGACGACAAGGTGCGCCAGTACAGCCGGCCTGAACGCGCGGATTTCGGAGCATTTGTCCGCAGCAAAGGGTTTTCCCTGAAATGAGGCCGCGAGCTTTCACCGCGCATTGAGCAGGACGAGATTTGAAGGAACCTCTTTTGGCGGTTCTTGGCCTGGTGCGGGCGTTCGCAACCAGTCTTCAGGCGCGGAATCAAGGCCGTAGGCCGCCGCGCCATCGCCGACCCGCCCCGGAGGGGAGGCGATTTTCTGGCGAAGCGTATCGCATTGAGGTCGTTCGGGTTTTGCATGGATAAATCGAGCCGTGCAGAGGTCCGAATCGCCTCCCCGCGGGTCGGCGATGGCGCGGCTTCTCAGATTCCGGTCAATGTCCGCTCCAAGCCACAACGAACCTTTCGTGTCGCTCACCACGCATCGCCCTCGGGCACGGAAAGAGCCTCTGTCGGATGGCAGTTACCGACGGGCCAACGCCCGCCTGCGTCCACCGAACAGAACGCGATGGCGCCGCGGCTCAGCCGATCACTTCATCCGTTCGGTCGTCGGTCTCGCCAAAGCGCTTCAAGGTGGCAGGCCGTGTCCCCCGATATACCCGGGCAAGGTTGTCGGCGATCTTGGCGTTTTCACGCTCGAACAAACAGGTCCCGTCCAGATCGCTTGCGACGATAAAGGGACCCATCCGGTTGCATCGGATCACCCACATCGCCTGGGCCAGCCCCAATTCCCTGTTCCAGTGCACCGCCTCCACCCGCTCGACCCCCCGCCCGAGAAGCGCGCCGGTTCCGTATCCAACGGTGGAGAGGTAGACCGCGCCGTTCGGAACGAAGTAGTCCTTGTAGTCCTTCGAAGACATCCCGCCCTTGCCCACGATCAGCTTGGCGCCGGATCTCGCCATCCACTCTGGCAGCCATTTGGCGAACCGGAAGGATGCCGTTGCGGTGACGGCGCCCATTGCGAAAGAACCGTCCTCGCGAATTGTCGCCGCAGGCGAGCAATGGAAATTCGCGGCACTCTCTGACGGCAGCTCGATGGGAATGTTGGCTTTTTCCTCAAGCGCGCGCATATAGACACCCTCTCGCGCCGTGTACATGAGACCGTCGAGATAGACGATATCGCCGAGCGCCAGCTGCGAAACGGCCTCGGGCGTCGGGGTGGTCGACAGCCGGATCTCTTTCATTCCGCGGCCTCCTTCGCCACCGGCCAATCCACGGTCTCGCGCCGCTGGTAGGGCGTGAACCAATCGGGGTCGGTGCGTTGTTCGACCCTGCCATCCGGCCAGATGCGCGCGACAGCCCGGCGCGAGCTGAGACAAAAGGCGTGAACCGACATCGGCAGACCGCCGGTGTGGCAATAGCCCACCTCGATATTGCAGGCGACGACCATGTTCGAGCCGACAAACCCCATTGCGCCCATCCCGATGGAGTTGCCGAGATCCTTGAATTCGTCCTCCAGGGCCGCGATCCCGGGATCGGGATTGCGGGAGCCAACGACACGGAGGGTCGAAGCACGCTTGCCCAACGTCATGCAGATGTCCTTGGAGCCGCCCAGACCGATACCGATGATCGCCGGCTGGCAGGCAAGGCCGCGTTTTCCGAATGCGACCAGACTGTCGAGATAAAACCGCTTGATGCCTTCGATCCCGTCGCTTGGGAACAACATCCGGTAGTCCGTACCGAACAGCCCGCCCTTGTGCACCGTGATCAGATCGATCCAGTCGCCGTCGGGTTCGAAGCCGTACTCGATCTCCGGGGCACCGATCCCGACATTGTTGTCATGATCCGTACGCCACAGCGGATGCACCCGGTTCGGCCGCAGCGGAATGCCCGTCGTGGCCTCGGCCGTTGCGCGCCGCAGCACCTCTTCGAGCGCGACCATGCCGCCCTCGATACGAGCATCGTTGCCGAGTTTCACGAACCAGCGCGGCACGCCGGTGTCGCCGCACATGGCGCGGCGGTCCTCTTTGGCGGCTTCGTAGTTCTCGAGCATCGCCTGCAGGACAAAGGCCGACAAGTCGCCGGTTTCGGTGTCGGCCGCCGCCTTCAGACCGGTCAGGTAATCCTCGGGGATCTCGATGGCGGCCTTGGCCATCAGGTCGCGCGCGACCGAGTGGATGAGGGGTGTCGGGATCATCGATTTGCCCCTTCGGGCCGACGTTCGTCGCGGCAAAGGGAGCGTCGCACGCCCCGGAGCTTGCGAGCTTGCCAAAAATCACGTGACGGTCTGGTTCTTTGCGGCGCAACTTTGCGTCTCATGTGACCTCCACAAGGCTTTCTGGTTCACCTTCCGGCAGAACCGACTGGCCGGGGCTGACGATCGTGAACTCGACAGGTTCGTGCCTGACGTCGCCGCCCTGTACGACCGTAAAATAGCTGGTTTCGAGCGAATCCTCATTCGGATAATCGGTGCGGAAATGCGCACCGCGCGAGTTTTTTCGGGCGATCCCCGCCTTCGCGATAATTTCGGAGATATCGCAAAGCGACGCCAGGTTCAGCCAGTCATGCCAGGTGAGATTGAAGGCGAGGTTGGCCGCATCCACCCCAGTTTCAAGCATTTCTGCGCGGATTTCCGAAATCGCGTTCAGGCCCCGCTCCATCCCGGCCTTGTCGCGCATTACTCCGACATGGTCCCACATCGCCCCCTGCAGCTTGGCCCGAACCGGATGTACGGCGCCCGCGGGCCTTGAGAGCGGGTGCATTGCGCGTGCCAATTCGGTATCCAGCACCGTTTCGTCGGGTGCACGCAGCCCGAACCGCGCGACATCGCGCGCCATCACGTCGCCGGCGATGCCCCCGAAAACCGTGGAGTTTGCGACACCGTTGCCACCCAGCCGGTTCGACCCGTGCGCCCCGCCGGCATCCTCGCCCGCCACATACAAGCCTTCCATGGCGGTCCGGGTGTCCACGTCCACCACGACGCCGCCCATGAAATAATGCGCCGTCGGCACAACTTCGACCCGCCCGCCGGCCAGATCGAATCCGCAATCCGCACACCGCTTCACCATGCCGGGAAACTTCTTTCGCACGTTGTCCGGCCCGAGATGGCGCATCGAGATGAAGACGCCGCCCTTCGGCGAGACATTCGATTTCTGCATCTCTGCATAAATGCCGCGGCTGACGACGTCGCGGGTCGCGCGGTCGCCCTTTGGATCGTAGTCGAACATGAACCGGTGACCGGCCCCGTTCAACAGGTGGCCGCCCGCGCCCCTTAGCCCTTCTTCGAGCACCGTGCCGGTCATGCGCGTGTGGTCGCCTGCCAGAAGCCCCGTGGGATGGAACTGGACCATCTCCATATCGCGCAGCGGCAGACCGGCGCGCAGGGCCATTGCCAGCCCGTCCATGGACTTGTCGCCGGACGGTGTGTGGTACTTGTACATCGCCGGGCCGCCGCCGGTCGCCATCAAGACGCATCTGGCGCGAACGAAACGAAAGACGCCCTGCCGCATGTCGATCATCAGCACACCGGCCAAGGCGCCATCTTTCGCGGGGATCAATCCGACGGCGCGATGCTCCTGCAGGCGTTCTATGGGGCGGCTCAGCACCTGTTCCATCAGGCGGTTGATGATCTCGATCCCCGTCAGGTCGCCCTTGTGCACCGTGCGGTCGGCGGTTTGCCCGGCAAAGGCCTTGTGATGAAGCCGGCCGTCCGGTTCGCGGTCGAAATAGCAGCCGATCTCGTTTTCCAACTCGCGAACCCGGACGATGGCCTCGGAACACAGCCGCCAGGCCATGTCCTGATTGGGCAGCCATTTGCCGCCCCTGATCGTATCCATGAAATGGCGTTCGACGCTGTCGCCCGGACCAAGGGCGACGTTGTAGCCGCCCTGCACCATCCGGGTACAGCCGCACTTACCCAGCAAGCCCTTGACCGCGATGGTGATTTTGATGCCTTCGGGGGCGGATGCCTGTGCGTGCAGCGCCGCGAACAGCCCGGCGCCGCCGGCGCCCAGGATCAGAATATCGGTGTCGTGGCGTTCCATCAGATCGCCCTTAGAAGGAACAGCGCCGCCAGGGCGAAGGACACTGCGACCGACCCGGCCGCCAGTGTTTTTTGCGACGCGGTCCATGACAGGAACTCAAGCGCCAAGACGCGAAGACCGCCAAAGAGATGGGCGGCCAGCAGAAAGACGAGCCCGAATTCCGCGGCTTTGACCATCGGCCGGTCGGCCAGGGCAAGAAAGGCGTCCAGCCTGTCCGCATCCCGCATGGCCAGGGCGAGAATCCAGAAATGCACCGGCAGGAACAACACAAGCAACAGTCCCGAGACCCTGTGCAGAAGATACGCGTACCACAGCGGCTTTCTCATGTGACGGCCACCACCGCCCAGAGGCCGAGACATGTCAGGGATGCCGCCACCAGCCAGGTCAGCATATCGAGCCCCCGGCGCAAGCCCAGCCATTCACCGCAAATCGTGCGAAGTCCGATGGCGCCGTGGACAGAGGCCGCCAGCACGAAAACCCCGTAATAGCAAAACCAGAACCACGACCCTTGGGTGCGTCCTAGGATCTCGTCAACCGACAACCCGCCTTGGACCGCATAGATCATCAGGGCGAGATGCCCGAAGACCAGCGGCACCATGACAAGCGCGGATAGTCTCTGGATGATGAATAGGGGCCGGTTAATCACGTCGAAACACCCTTCGCACAGTGGCACGCTTCAATCCGGCAATCGCGCTCATCGGGTCCAGTTCGTTGGGGCAGTTTGCCGTGCAAGACGCCATGGAATGGCAGTTGTGGCAGCCCCCGGCCCCGGACACCACCTCCAGGACATCGCCGCCATGCCTGGTATCGTTGAACAAGGTCCAGGCCCTGGTCAGCGCCGCCGGTCCCAGGTAGTCCGGGTTTCCGGCAACGGTATCGCACGCGGCATGGCAAACGGCGCAATTGATGCACTCAATCGCTGAACTGGCAGCCGCGCGCTTCGGGTCGTCGGGTCGGATTTCGGCGATCTCATCGTCGCGCGACGCCGATGGCTCATGGACGGATCCGGCCCATTTTTCAAAGAAGGGGTCCATGTCTGCGGCGAGGTCCTTGATCACGGGCAGATTCCGCAGGGGCGCCACGGTCAGGGCGCCCGCCTCAACCACCTTCGAGACATGTGTGCGGCAGGTCCAGCGCGGCACGCCGTTCACCATCATCGCGCAGGACCCGCACATGCCGACGCGGCAGGCAAAGCGATAGGTAAGCGTCGGGTCCGCGTTCTGTTGTATCCAGCTGACGACATCGAGCACCGTCTGGCTGTCGAAACGCGGGACACGAAAGCCCTGAAACGCCCCTGCCCGGGCATCTCCGCGCCAGACCGACACCGTCAGCTCCTGCGCCGCCTCAGACACGATGGGCCCCCTTGGGCGCAGTGAGATTGAATTTCAGCCCCATGACGGGGCGCTCAGAACGTCATCCGTGTGCTGGCCGAAGGCGGGAGGCGCCCGGCGATAGCTGACCGGCGTGGCGGACAGTTTCAGCGGATTGCCGATCAACGGGATGTCGGTGCCTGTCGATTGGCTGTGCATCGAGATGGCCATGTCGCGCGCCTGGACCTGGCTTGAGGCGAACACACGGTCGAGCGTGTTTACGGGTCCGGCCGGAACCCCCACCGCCTCGAGCCCCTCGATGATCGCATCAACCGAAAGCTCACCAAGCGCCGGTTCAAGAAAAGCGTTCAGCGCATCGCGATGGTCCAGCCGTGCGGGATTGGTGCGAAAGCGTTGGTCGGCGACCAGATCCTCGAGGCCCAGAAACGTGCAGAACCGCGCGAACTGTCGGTCATTTCCGACCGCGACGATCACATGCCCGTCTCTGGCGCGATAGACCTGATAAGGCGCGATATTCGGATGCGAGTTCCCACGCCGCACCGGCACCTCGCCCGAGGTCAGGAAGTTTGTGCCTTCGTTGATCAGCCAGGCAACCTGGGTGTCGACGAGGGCGAGGTCGATCTCCTGCCCCTCGCCGGTCAGGTCCCGGTGCCGCAGGGCAGCGAGGATGCCGACGGCAGCGTACATGCCGCACATCACATCGGCGATGCCGACCGCGACCTTCATCGGCTGACCGTCCGGCTCGCCGGTCAGGCTCATGATGCCGCCGAACCCTTGCGCCATCAGGTCGTAGCCGGGCTTGTGCGCGTTCGGTCCGGTCTGCCCGAAACCGGAGATCGAGCAATAGACCAGACCCGGATTGCCAGGTCGCAGGCTTGCATAGTCCAAGCCGAACTTCGCCAATCCGCCGGGTTTGAAATTCTGCACGACGGCATCCGCCTGCTTCGCCAGATGCCGGACGACCGCCTGTCCGTCGTCGGTCGCGATATCGATGGCCACGGAACGCTTGTTACGGTTGGCCGCGTTGAAATAAGCGCTCAGGTCGGTTGGGTTGCCGTCTGCATCGCGGATGAATGGAGGTCCCCAGGCGCGGGTGTCGTCGCCGCGCGTGGCCGGGTTTTCGATCTTGATGACGTCGGCCCCCAGATCACCCAGAATCTGCGTGCAAGTCGGACCCGCAAGGATTCGGCTCAGATCAAGGATCTTCAGCCCGTCGAGAGCGCCGGTCATTTGGTTTCCTCCAACAGGGTGATAACCTTGCGGTCCCGCAGCCGCCGGAAACGAAGGTTGGGAACAAGCCTCAGACCACACCTCTCGGCCGTTCCGACGGGCATGACTCCGTTCTCCTCGCATCTGGCGCAGGCCTGGCGGGTACAGGTCCAGACGCCTCTAGAACAGGCCATCGTAGGCCTGGCGTTCGATTATCGCGGCAATGACGGTGAAATCGTCTGCAACCAGAGCCCGCTCCAACGCCGTTCGCATTTCCGAACGGCTGGTGACGGTCGCGCCATGTCCGCCAAAGGCGCGCCCAATGGCCGCGAAGTCGTGCGCACCGAAGTCCACGCCGTTGTTTTTCATTTGCCGCCCGCGCTGCTTGATCTCGATGAGTGCGAGGCTGGCATCCACGAAGATGACGAATATCGGATTGCCGCCAAGCTCTTTTGCCGTCGACAGCTCGCCAATGACCATAAGCGCGCCCGCATCGCCCGAAAACGAAACCACTTGCCGGTCCGGCGACGCCAGTTTCAGGCCGATGGCCATCGGCAAAGCGCACCCCATGGTGCAGAGCGCGGTCGACTGGACGAGGCCGCGCGGCTCGTAACATTCCCATATCTGCGACAGCAGGATCCGGTGGGCGCCTGAATCGCAGGTCGCCAGGGCATCGCGCGGCAGGACCTTGCGGCATTCGTCGATGACGGCCGCCGGTCCCCATTCCGTATCCCGCGGGAATGCCCTGGCCAGATCCGCCTTGACGGCATCCATCCCGCCCGAAATCCAGGTGTCGCCACCGGTCAAGTCCCGGCGCAGGGCGGCAAGCGTTTCGCCGATCCCGCAAACGAAGCTCAATGTCGCGTGGTGCATGTAATGGGTGTTCGGTTCGGCGGATATGTCGATGACATTGATCCGGGCGGGGTCCCAGATCTCGCGCCAGCCGGTCCGCATTTCGATCGGGTCGTAGCCTGCGCACAGGATCAGATCGGCGGATTGCAGAAACGGTGCGAGGATCCCGTCGTTGAGCGGCGACAACCCTGCCCCGCCGAGGCAGAGCGGGTGATCTTCGGGAACGATGCCCTTGGCCTTGTAGGTGGTGATGAGCGGAACATCGAACCGTTCGCAGAACGCCTGAACCTCTGCGCCCGCGCCTTCCGCGACGGCATCCAGACCGACGATCATCACGGGACGTTCGGCATCTGCGATCCAGCGGCGCGCCTGATCGAAGTCGCGGCCGGCTGCCGGAACGGTCCGGGTCGCGGTGGTGCGGCGCCGGGGCGTTGCGGTCACCCGTTGATCGGCAACCGAGATCGGTATGTCGATATGGACCGGGCCGGCACGGCCTTCGAGCGAGATGTTGACGGCCTTGTCGGCGATGATGTCGGCGCTTTTTGCGGTCAGCCGGAACGTCTCTTTCGTGATCGACCGAAAAACCTGCTGATGGTCGAAAACCTGATGGGTGTAGGTCTGCGCCTCGTCGGCATCCAGGCAACCCGACAGCACGATCATAGGCACCCGGTCCTGCATCGCGTTGGCCACGACGTTGACACCGTTCACAACGCCCGGTCCAACCGTCGCGACCAGGATGGCGGGCGCTCCGTCGCGATGATGCACGCCTTCGCCGATAAAGCCCGCATTGTTTTCATGCTTGCACAGGATGAACCTGATGCCGGCGCGTTCCAAAGCGTCGACGATGGTCAGCACTTCTCCGCCTGGCATCCCGAAAGCATGGCGGCAGCCCGCCTGGTAAAGGCGCCGTGCGACATGATCCGCCGCGCGCGGTGCCGACGCTTCGGACGTCACTCAGACCCCCAGTTTCTTTGTGCGAGCTCTGCATAGCCCGTGCGTGTCTGCGGCGTCTTTATTCCCAGAAGGCTTCCGGCGATCTGGGTTTTCAGGATCTGCGCCGTCCCGCCGCCGATGGTGAACATCCGGACATCGCGGTACATGCGCTCCAGCGGTTCCCTGTCCGAATAGCCGCGCGCGCCAAAGATCTGAAGCGCGTTGTCGACAACCTTGACCGCAGTTTCCGATGCAAATGCCTTGGCCCGCGCGGCCATCGTGATGTCGGGAAAGAGCGACCCATCCGGCCCGCGGGACTTTGCCGCCTCGTGCAGCATCAGACGCGACGCGTGCACCCCGGCATCCATATCCGCCAGCATCCATTGCAGGCCCTGAAACTCGGCCAATGGCCGGCCGAACTGGCGGCGCTCCTTGAGGTAGCGCGCGGCATGGTCCAGGGCTCCGGCCGCGACTCCCATGGCAATCGTACCGGCCCCCACGCGCTGGCTGTTATAGGCGTTCATGAGATCGGCAAAACCGCGGCGGAAGCCCGACGGCGGCGTCAGCACCATGTCGTTTTCGACGAACAGGTCCTGAAAGACCAGTTCCGCCTCGGGCATCCCGCAAAGGCCCAGGGTATGCTCCCGGCCAGCGACGCGAAACCCGGCCGGGACGGATCCGGTGGAGTGATCGGAAAGGACCAGAAAACCACCGATACCCAAATCCTCGCCGGCCCCGTCGAGGACCCGCGCAAAGACCAGGTGCAGCTTTGACACACCCCCGCCGGTGATCCAGTGCTTGCGGCCGTTCAGCACATAGCCACCGTTAACCTGACGGGCCGTGGTCGTCATCTCGGTCGCAGCGCTGCCTGCCCCCGGTTCGGTGATGCAGATCGCCGGCTTGTCTCCGGCGAGGACAAGCGGCGCGGCGAGTTCCCTTTGCGCCTCGGACCCATAGGCCATGACGGCGCTGATACCGCCCATATTGGCCTCGACGACGATCCGGGCGCTGAGCGTGCAGGCCTTGGCAATCTCTTCGACGACCACCACGGTTTCGAAATACGAGGCGCCCTTGCCGCCGTATTTCGTCGGGATGGTCATCCCCATGACGCCGCCGGCGGCCATGTCGGCCACGTTTTCCCAGCAATAGCTCCGGCTCTTGTCCCACCTGTCGGCGCGGGGGGCGAATTTCGCCGCCAGGTCGCGCGCGATGTCGCGATAGAATTCTGCAGTCTCTCGGCGCTCCATAGAGGCAGCCTAGCGCCTTGACGAGTTCATGAAAATCGCAATAAAATTGATTTTGTCTTCAATAAGATTGAATTAATGAACCTGCGGGCGCTCGAGACTCTTGTTCGAATTCAACAGGTTGCATCGTTCAGCCGGGCGGCCGAGTTGCAGAACCTGACGTTGTCGGCGCTTTCAATGCAGATGAAGACGCTGGAAGCGGAACTCGGCGCGGCCCTGTTCGACCGCGACTGCCGCCCGCCGCGCCTGACGCCGCTGGGGCAGACAATCGCCGAACAGTCCAAGGTGATCCTGAAGGAAAGCAATGCGCTGAAGTCGCTCGCCGCCTCAGAGGATCCCCTGGTCGGCACGCATCAGATCGGGTTCATCCAGTCCGCGAGTGTGCGGATCCTTCCGCGATTCCTGGCGATTGCAGAACACGAAGCCCCCTTGGCCAAGTTTCGGGTCGTGTCGGGTCTTTCGGAGCTTTTGACCAACCAGGTGGAAACCGGGCAGATCGAGGCCGCGGTCGTCACGAAGGTGCAGGGCGAATTTGCCGATCTGCATTTCGCCTCCATCGCGACCGAACCCATGGCGGTCGCGGCGCCGATCTCTCTGCGCGATCTCGATCTCGAGGCCATGAGCCAACGACTGCCGTTCATTCACTTCATGCCGAGCACGGGCATTGGCAGGCTCATTGCTGCGGCAAAGCACGGTCTGCCGGAACCTGCCAAGCGCACCATCATCCTGGACGGCATCGAGGCGACCGTCGAGTGTGTGAAGGCCGGGTTGGGTTACACCATTCTGCCGGTGCCGGATATACGCCGCTACGCAGACCACCGCGTCCATATCACGACGCTGGATGACACATTCCCGCGAAGAGAGCTTGTCCTGGCAACCAGGAAAGCGGCGCATTCCAAGCAGTGGAGAAACCGCCTGTTTGAAATCGTCAGGAAGGCATCGGTATCGCTGACCGAACCGGACCTGTGAAATGGCGTTAGCCGCGACCGGTCTCAAACAAAAGAAGTGTCGCGGGCACCGTCACTCTGGCTGGCTCTGTTTGCTCCGCCGTCGCTAGAGCTGACGTGCTCATCGGGGCAGGCGCCCCCTCCGAGACTACGAACTGCGGTAGACGTGAACCGCGCAAGGGGCGTGACGCACGACCCGGGCGGCGGTAGAGCCCAAAAGGAACTCTCCGAGCCCCGGTTTGTGCGACCCCATGACGATGCAGTCGACGCCGTTGTCGGCGGCGAATTCGACAATGGTCCGGTAGCTGCGGCCCTCGGCCAGACGCGCCGTCACGCCCGTCACGCCGGCAAGCTTTTGCGCCATAAGCTCCTTGGCCCGGTTCACGCCCTCCTCCACCAGGGCCTCCGGCAGTACGGCGGCGGCCGAGCCTTGCGGTTCCTCATGCACGTGAAGCGCGATGATCTCTCCGCCGTCATCGCAAAGATCGCGTGCGATCTTCAGCGTTTGTGGCGAGACGTCATGGTCCAGCGCTATCGGTACGAGAATTTTGCGGTACACCTGCTATCTCCCTTCGTCTCTCGGTGCCGGTTCAAATCCAGAGCGCAGATGTGGGACCCGACATGTTGACGGCACTTGCCGCACGCAGCGATCACCCATCGGCGGACAGATCGAAATTCTCGCCCGGGAAGTATTTGGCCAGCCGGACATCCGCCGCGCGGGCATGCGCCTCCATACCTTCCAGGCGCGAGATCCGCGCAGTGGCCTCGGCGATCGGACGGGAGCCTTCGCGGGTGGCGCGCTGCCAGGTGACGATCTTCATGTATTTGTGCACGCTGAGCCCGCCGGTATAGCTGGCCGCTCCGGAGGTGGGCAGCACATGGTTGGTCCCGGTGGCCTTGTCGCCGTAGGACACCGTGGTTTCCTCGCCCAGAAACAGCGAGCCATAGCAGGTCAGCCGCCCGAGCCACCAGTCGAGATCGTCGGCCTGCACGGTCAGGTGTTCGGGCGCGTATTCGTCGGAACAGGCGGCCATTTCCTCGCGGTCGGAACAGACGATCACCTCGGCATAGTCGCGCCATGCAGCCGCGGCGTTTTCGCGGTTCAGCTCCGGCAGGTCGTCGATCAGCGCGGGGACCCTGGCCAGCACATCCTCGGCAAGGGGGCGGTGATCGGTGACCAGCCAGACCGGCGAGTTATAGCCGTGCTCTGCCTGGCTGACGAGATCGGTTGCCACCACATGAGCATCGGCGGTCGCGTCGGCGAGGATCAGGCTGTCGGTGGGACCGGCAACGATATCGATGCCGACCCGGCCGAACAGGATGCGCTTGGCCTCGGCCACGAACTGGTTGCCGGGACCGACGAGGATGTTGGCCTTGGGCAGGCCGAACAGCCCGTACGTCATCGCCGCCACGGCCTGGACACCGCCCATCGCCACGATCGTATCGGCGCCGCAGACATGCGCGGCATAGGCGATCGCGGGCGCGACGCCCTGACCGGGACGCGGCGGCGAGCACGCCGCGATGTGCTGGCAGCCGGCGACCTTGGCCGTCGTCACCGTCATGATCGCGCTGGCGATGTGGCAGTAGCGGCCGGCAGGCACGTAGCAGCCCGCCGCATGCACCGGAATTGCCTTTTGTCCGGCGATCACACCCGGCACGATTTCGGTCTGCACGTCCGGCACCGTGGCCTTTTGCGTCTCGGCAAAACGGCGAACATTGTCGTGGGCAAAGCGGATATCCGCCTTCAGCTTGTCCGGCACCTGCGCGGCGGCGGCCTCGATATCGTCGGGCGTCAGGATCAGGTTGCCGTCATAGGCATCGAACTTTGCCGCGTATTCCAAAGCCTTGGCCTCTCCACCCGCCTCGATATCGGCCAGAATGCCCCGGACGGTTTCATGGACTTCCGCGGCGTCCGACGTCGAGGTCAGAGAGGCCTTTTTCAGATACGTACGCGGCATGTGCTGGAGATCCTTGGAATTACGTCTGCGTTTCACGCTGGTTGTGGCGTATTGAAGAGAGCAAGGCAAACCCGATCAGCGCCACGCCGATCAGGCCCGTCAATGTCTCGGGGATATGCATCAGCGATTGCATGAACATGATCAGCGAGAGCGCGAAGATCGAATAGAACGCGCCATGTTCGAGATATCGGAAATGCTGCAACGTGCCTTTTTCGACCAGCATGATCGTCATCGACCGGACATACATCGCGCCGACCCCCAGCCCGATGGCGATCAGCAGGATGTTGGTGGTCAGGGCGAAGGCGCCGATCACCCCATCGAAGGAAAAGCTGGCATCGAGGACCTCGAGATAGAGAAACGCGCCAAGTCCGCCCTTGGCCCCGATCTCGGTGATCGTCTTCGACGATTGGTCGAGCGCATTGCCCAGGCCATCGACCAGCGTGAAGGTCAAAAGCCCCATGATCGCGGAATAAAGGAACGCCCCGCGATACTCGTCGGCAAGTGCCTGGCAGATCGCGACGACCACAATCAGGACGAAAGCGATCTCGAACCCCCGGACCGAGCCGCATTTGCGCAACCGGCATTCCAGGATCTCGATCCAATCGATGGATTTGTCCTCGTCGACGAAGAATTTCAGCGCCACCATCATCAGGAACGTCCCGCCGAAGGCCGAGATCGGGCCATGCGCGTGGTCCATGATCTGGGAATAGGTGTCGGGTTCCGCGAGCGCGAGCCGCATCGCCTCGATCGGATTCACCCAGGCGAAGATCGCCACGATGGCCAGCGGGAAGACGACGCGCATGCCGAAGACCGCGATCAGGATGCCCCAGGTCAGAAAGCGCTGGCGCCAGACCGGGGTCATCTCGTGCAGCTTGTTGGCGTTGACGATGGCGTTGTCGAAGCTCAGCGAGATCTCCAACGCCGCCAGCACGGCGCCCACCAGAAGGAACGAGAGGATCCCGCCGACATTGCCCAAGGTCGCCCAGCCGAGCCAACCCGACAGGAAAAGCCCGATGGCCGTAATGATCAGGGGCCATTTGAGGTAGGAGAGAGAGCTGCGCGTTCCGTCCATCGTCAGTTCCCCGAGAGGACTGCTGGCAACCAAAGCACGATCTGCGGGAAGATGAAGATCAAAACCAGTCCGAAGAGCTGCACCAGCATGAACTGCATCATCCCAAGATAGATGTCCTTCAGATCCCAATTCGGCACCACCCCTTTCAGGAAGTAGGCCGAGAGTGCCACGGGCGGACTGAGCCAGGCCGTTTGCAGGTTCACTGCCACGAGAATCCCGAACCAGACCATAAGGTCATAGCGATCAAGCCCATGGACCGAGAGCGACTCGACCGTCGGCAGCAGGATCGGGACAACGATCAACACAATCGGCACCCATTCCAGCGGCCAGCCGAGCAGGAAGATCAAGGCCATGACCAAAAGCAGGATCAGATACGGCGACATGTCCAACCCAAGCAGAAGCTCCGTCAGCATCTTCGGCGTCCCAAGGGCGCTGAACTGCGCACCAAAAAAGTTCGAGGCCGCGACCAGGAACATGATCAGAACCGTGATCTCCAGGGCCTTGATCAAGCTGTCAAAGAAGCTGGGAATAGTGAATTTGCGATAGCCCATCGAAAGCAGGATCGCACCGAAAGCGCCCATTGCCGCCGCTTCTGCAGGTGTTGCAAGACCCAGCAGGATCGACCCCAGCGCGAAGGAGATCAGGATCGTCGGCGGCATCAGACCGGCGAAGAACTCATCCCACAGGTCCGAGAAATAGAAGTTTCCGTCAGCTTCCTTGCTGTAGATCGGGCGTGCCAACACCGCCAAGAGAACCGTGAACGCGCCGAAGATGACCGACCACGTTGGTAAACTGCCGTCGTTACCGATGTTCGCAAAGATCATATAGAGGTGGAACAGGACCGCGATCGGCACGACGATCCGCAGAATGTTCAGTTTCCGATAGGCCGCGTAGGCCACGGCACAGGTAATCGCCAGGACGATCAGGCCGCCAAAGGGCAGAAGCCCCCCGAATGCTCCGCCCAGGCCCAGCCCGAAGACGCGGCAGACCGTCAAGATCCCCAGACAGATCAGAGCGACCTCGGCGCCATAGAACTTGGACGTGTCAGGCTGGTCTTCTTCCGACAGGATCGGACCCAGGCTCGGGTTCAGCCAACAGCGCCCCAGCGTATAAAGCAGATAGAGCGACGCCAAGAGCGCGCCGGGGATGAACGCCCCCCGGAAGAGGTCGAGCGTCGAGACCTCCAGCACCGGTCCCATCACGATCAGCATGATCGAGGGCGGGATCAGGATGCCCAGAGTGCCCCCGGCGGTAATCGTCCCGGCGGCCAGCTGCACGTTATAGCCAGACCGGCTCATGGTTGCTCCGGCCATGATGCCCAGCAGGGTCACCGACGCGCCCACGATCCCGGTCGCCGCGGCGAAGATCGTCGACACAATCAGCACCGCGATGAACAGCGCCCCGCGGATGCGCGCCATGATCATCTGGATCGATGCAAACAAGCGTTCCATCAAGCCCGCGGCTTCCATCACGATGCCCATCAGGACAAACAGCGGAACCGCCATGAGCTGATCGTTCAGCATGGTGGAGTTCGTGTTCAGCGTCATCAACAGCGTGGTGAGCTTGAAGTTGGCCCCCCAGATGCCGAACACGAAGGCCAGGAAGATTAGTGTGAACGAGATCGGGAAGCCGATGAAGATCACGAAGAGCATCGCCACCAGCATGATCAACCCGATGGTGGGTTTATCAAGGCCCGGACGGGCACTCATCAGATCGGTGAACCATTCGCCGCCCGGCACCGAGTCCGGCGTAAAGATCGCCAGAGTCAGCCAGATCAGCCCGATCAGATAGAATGGCAAAGCCCGCACGAACCAACGTTCACGCTCTTTGCCCATCTTGTGGAAGGCGCGGAAGATCTCCGGGATGCCCTGCAGCATCAACAGCAAGCCACCGATCGGCATTGCCGTGCGTGCGGGCCACAGAATGGGCTGCCACGCGCTGTCCAGCGCCAAGGTCTCGCCCGTGGTGTAGGCCAGCCACCAATACTGCGCCGAAACGATGGTGAAGAGCAGCATCGACGGAATGAAGAACAACAGATACAGCGTCGCATCCACCGTCGCCTGCGTCTTCACCCGCCAACTGCGATAGAGGAAGTCGGCGCGGATATGCACCCCGCGCATGAGGCCATAGCCAGCCGCCGCCATGAAGAGCACGCCGGCGATCATGCGGCTGGTGTCGTAAACCCACAATGTCGGCCCAAGGCCGAGAGACCGCGCAAGATCTTCGAACCCTGCGTCTTGCAGGATCGCGAATGAGTTTCGAGAGATCACCTCATAGACCACAACCAAAATCAGCGGGACCATGAGCAGTGCAATGAGCTGGCCTGCGCGATAGTTTATGACGTCGATCACGGCGGTGATCGGACGCTGCCAGGCGGTCATATCCTCCGGAGTCTCACCAGGGGCCTCGGCACGTCGTTCGGCAATAAGCTCGTCCGCGATCTCCAGATCTTCCGGCTTCGGTTCGTCGGCCATGTGGTGATCCCTCCCGTAGACGCGGATTCGGTATCCGCGTTCTTATTTTCAAAGCACCTGATGCCGGTGCTTGGAGAATAAGAACGAACGGGCCCCCGAAGGGACCCGTTCTGAACGGAATTACTTCAGCGTGTCCGCAAATGCGCGGCCCAGACCAGCGTTCGAGGTCTGCGCACCGGCCCAGAACGGAACCGCGATCTCGGCGAAGTCCTTCTGCGACTGCCAGACTTCCGCGAAGAACGCGTTCTCGTCAGCAGCGGCTTGAAGCGCCTTGTTCGCAGCAGCCGAGTACTCGGTGAAGTAGTCGGCCGGGGTGTCTTCCAGGATCACGCCGTGGTTGTCGGTCAGATCCTTCAGCGCCTTACCGTTTTCGTAGATACGGTAGGACAGCGACTTCGACAGCGACGCGTTCGCGGCAACTTCGAGTGCCTTTTGCTCTGTCTCGGTCAGGCTGTCGTAGAAGTCGCGGTTGACATACATGTCCGCGTTCACGGTGACCTGGTGCAGGCCCTGCAGGTAGTAGTGCTTCAGCACTTTCTGGAAGCCGAACACCGAGTCAGGCTTGGGGCAGCACCATTCGGCCGCGTCGATGGTGCCTTTTTCCAGTGCCGGCAGGATGTCGCCGCCACCCATGGCCACGGCCGGAACGCCGATGTCAGCATAGGCTGCGCCGACCATGCCCGGAGGCGCACGGAACCGCATCTGACGGAAGTCGTCCATGGACTCAATCGGCTCCGGGAACCAGCCCAGGGCTTCCGGCCCAACCGGCTGCAGCATGAAGCCTTTGACGTTCACGCCCATCTCGTCCCAAAGACGGTCATACAGCTCTTTGCCGCCGCCATACTGGAACCAGCTCAGGAACGCGATGTTGTCGAGGCCAACACCGGCACCCGCAACCGGCGCGCCGAAGAGGTTGGCCGCAACGTGCTTGCCACCCCAGTAGTGCGTCCAGGCAAAGCCACCTTCGACGAGACCGGCATCAACGGCATCCATGATGTCGCGCGGGCCAACAACGGCACCCGCAGGCAGAACCTCGATGGTGAGCGAGCCACCCGTCAGAGCAGCCACGTCGTTGCCGAACTCGTTCAGCATGAACACTTCGTCCGCCGTGGTTGGCAGCACCGACTGAATGCGCAGTACTTTTTCGGCCATTGCGGCCGAGGTCATCAGCGCCAGGGCCGCCGCCCCCGTCGCCACCGTTTTGAGATTGAACATCAAAGATACCTCCCTTGGTTCATTGCCCTCTGGATTGATTGTTTTCCCCCAGGGACGAAGGCGCTGCCCTGGCGGAATTCGGATCAGGTTGACTGGTCGGTCGCCGTGCGGTCAACCATGAACCACCTTCCATCGTTCACATTCTTCACGCCCTTGCGTCCTCCAGAACTAGATCGCTGGCCTTCTCGCCGATCATGATCGCCGGCGCATTGGTGTTACCGCTTACGATGCGAGGCATGATCGAGGCGTCGGCGACCCGCAAACCATCGAGTCCATGCACTTTCAGGCGCGGATCGACCACCGCCATCGGATCGGTACCCATCTTGCAGGTGCCGGTGGGATGATAGATCGTCACAGCGGTCCGCCGCGCCCAGTCCAGCGTGGCCTCTTCGTCGTCCAGGGCCACCTCGTTTCCAGGCGCATGTTCCTCGGTGATCTGTGACCGCAGCGGCTCGTGCTGCGCGATTTTGCGGGCGATCTGAATTCCCTTGACGATGGTGCGGCAATCCGTGTCGGTCGCCAGGTAATTCGGGTGGATGGCCGGGTGATCGTCGATATCGCCGGACCGCAGGGTCAGATGCCCGGCGCTTTCGGGGCGCAATTGCAGGACCGAGGCCGTGAAGGCAGAGAACTTGTGTGCGCCTTCGCCGGGGCTGTCGGCGCTGAAGGGCTGGATATGGAACTGGATATCCGGCGTGTCGAGATGCGGCTCGGTCTTGAGAAACCCGGTGCCCAGGCTTGCCGCCATGGTCATCGGCCCCCTCTGCGTCAGCGCGTATTGCAGGGCGATGCCGGCCTTTTTGATCAGGTTGTCGGTCTCGACGTTGATCGTGCTCAGCGCCGTCTTGAAGACCGGCCGCGCCTGTAGGTGGTCCTGCAGGTTCTTGCCCACGCCCTTCAGTTCGACCTGCGTTTCGATTCCATGTGGCCGGAAATCGTCCGGGTCGCCGACACCGGAGAGCATCAATAGCTGAGGCGAACCGATGGCGCCGGCGCAGAGAATGATTTCCTTGCGGGCACGAATGTCGGTCTTGCTGCCGCCAATTCGTGCCCGCACCCCCACCGCCGTCCGGCTTTCAAACAGAATGCGTTCGGTTTGCGCATTGGTCACGATCTTGAGGTTGGACCGCCTGCGCGCAGGTTTCAGATAGGCCACCGCAGAGGAACACCGCCGCCCGCCCGTCATCGTCAGCTGAAAATATCCGACACCCTCCTGATCGGCGTCGTTATAGTCCGCGTTGCGCTTGTAGCCCGCCGCCACGGCCGCATCGACCCAGCGGTCGACAATCTCGCGTCTCAGCCGGGAGGTCTGGACCGAAAGCGGCCCGTCGGTGCCACGCAAATCGGTGCCGTTCGGACCCTTCCAGGTCTCTGACCGCTTGAAATAGGGCAGCACGCCATCCCACGACCAGCCGACACAGCCCATCTGCGCCCAGCCGTCATAATCCTGCGGCTGGCCCCGCACATAAAGAAGGCCGTTGATGCTGCTCGACCCGCCCAGAACCCGGCCCCGCGGCCAGTTGATCGAGCGCCCGGCGATCCCGGCATCGGCCTGGGTCTTGTAGCGCCAGTCGGTCCTGGGGTTTCCCATCGTGCGGAAATACCCCACCGGAATGTGGATCCAGGGATTGCTGTCTTTCGGCCCTGCCTCGAGCAGGATCACGTCGTACCGCCCGTCTTCGGACAGACGACCCGCGAGCGCACAGCCCGCCGACCCGGCGCCAACGATGACAAAGTCGGCTTCCAAGGATCCTCCCAATATCAAAAAATGAGACTTTTTGTCTCGATTTTTGTCTCGCTTGCAGGCTACAGTGATTCGAACGAAAAACAACCCTTCTTTGGCTGGTGTGATTTCCATGCCCGATGGCACCCGAATTCCAACCAATCTCAGGACGTTGATGATCCTCGAGGTCCTCGGTCACGCCGGCGAAGCAATGACCGCCACCGACATAAACAAGCAGCTCGGCCTGCCGAAGCAGACAGTGCACCGGCTGTGCGCCACATTGGAGAGAGAGGGTTTTCTGACACGGCAGGGCCATTCCAAACGCTTCCTTCCGGCAAGGCGCCTGCGCGATCTGGGCGGCGGTCTGCTGTTTGCCTCGCAACACCACATCATGCGGCGCCAGATTCTGATGGACGTCGCCTCGAACGTCAAAGAAACCGTGAATTTCGTCGTTCCCGAGGCTCAGGGGATGAGCTATGTCGATCGGGTTGAAACCGACTGGGCGTTCCGCATCCAACTGCCCATCGGAACCCATGTTCCATTTCACTGCACCGCCAGCGGCAAATGCTACATGGCCAGCCTGAAACCAAAGGTACGCCAAAAGTTCGTTTCATCCCTGACCTTGGACCGGTCAACGGCAAGAACGCATGTCGAGCCCGGCAAACTGCTGGAGGAACTGGAGCTTATCGAGAAAAGGGGCTACTCGCTCGACCAGGAGGAATTTCTGGATGGCATGGTCGCCATCGCGGTTCCCGTCGCCGATGACGCCGGGCGTTTCCTGGCCGCTCTGGCATTCCACGGCCCGACACAACGGATCTCGATCTCGGATGCCATCGCGCGCAAGGGATTTCTGCAGAAGGCGGCGAACCGGCTGCGGGACGCCCTGTTCGCGACGGCATAGGGTTCCCGTCCGGATGCTCTGCAGCGTGACATGGACACGGTAAGACTCTCCCGGCAGCGCCCATCACCTTTGCGGCCATCCATCGGGCGCCGTGCCGGGTTCGGGCGCTTGCGCCGTCAGTCGAGGTCCCGCGCGAGGTCTTCGATGTTGTTAAACGCGTCCATCGGGTGGCCATTGGCCGCTTGCTGTGCGGCACCTTTCGCGTGTCCGAGGGTATCGCGCCACGCAAGTATGCGGTTCGTCAGATCGCAATCGACCTCGACAAGCCGCGAAATCTCCCGAAACCCCCGCAGCCCGAAATCGAAGTCCTCGCGAAAATAGCTCGTGCCCGTGTCAGGCGCGACACCCGCCGCTGTGGTGCAAAGCGGCACGGGGCGTCCGTGCAATGCGCCGAGCGAGCGGATCCTCTGCGTCAGGACGGCTGGATCGGATGCCTCGTACTGAAACAGGATTGGCGACACGAAACTGGTGTCTCTCGGGACCTTTCGGCAAACATTTTGCAGTTCGGCGTCGATCTCAAGCAGCAGCAAAGACGATCTCGCATCCCAATCGGCAAAGAATTCCGTCGTGGACGTCGGCAATTCGTCGGCCGCCGGATTTGCAAAGAGCGAATAGATCCGGACAGGATTCAGAAAGGAATTCGAGGGGCTGAGTTCGATGTTGAAGTAGTGCGAGACCGCAACCGTGGGAACGCCGAGGGTTTTGCCCGTCAACGCCGCCAGGACCTGTGAACGATCGTTGGGAATGGCGCCGACAAAGGTCTGGCGCCGAATTCCACCGATCCGGAGATCCCGGTCAAAGGCGAATTCGCGGACCACAAACGGAATGCGCTGCAGCCCGAAGACGGTGTTGTTCGGAAGCCGCCGGCGCGCCAAGACCCCGAATGACCCAAAGCCCGGCACGCCGCCGATCAGGGCCGACGGGCTCAGATACGGCGCGATACGTTGCAGGACCGCATCGACCTCGTCATGCCTGACGCAGACGAACACGACATCGGCGCCGCGAAGCGCCCGCTCGGCATCGCCCGGAACATCTTCGATCTTCGCCCTGAACGTCGTGCCGTTCGGAAGCTGGCAATGGATGGCATCCCTTCGTCCCTCGCCCGTGAATCGAAGCCGCCTTACGGTATGGCCCTGCAGGCAGGCCATCGCGCAGATGGACGCTGCGACGCCCTCGCCGCCGATGACCGTGACGCGGATCACGGGTGTTCGGCGGGGGCCTGCATCTGGGTCATCCCCCAAGCGATGATCTTATCCATCATCGGAGTGCGAATGCCGGTTCGTCGCGCGAGCGCGGTGATCGCCGGCAGGCCTTCGGCGATGTCGTCGCGAAAGAACCGATGCGCGCCATCCAAGCGCGCGGCACCGGCTGGCCCGAGCACCGGTGCCGGAATTTTCCCAAGAACCGTCTCTGCACGAATCTCACGCGTGATCTCGCGAGGCTGCGGCGACTGCGGCCGGTCAAGCAGTGTGGTCACGAAACGGTCAGAGATGCCCATTCGGTCCCGCACCTTGGTCAGTTCGCCGTGAAGTTTCAAAAGAAGGACCGACGAGCGATCGTCCCAATCCGTGTAAAAGCTTGCGGGCAGCCCGGCGCCTTCCTCCACCATCTCCCCGAGCCGATAGAGCCGGGCCGTGTGTATCATTGGATTGCCCGGTGAAAGGGTCACGCAGTCGTAGTCAGGCGCAAAGACAAACTGGCACGGGATCAGCGACTGGAGCATGGCGCGCGCCGTGTTTTCGCGATCCGCGCCACGCCCCCGCAGCAAAGCGGCGACAACACGGCTGCGTATCCCGTGGATCTCGACGCTCTTGTCGCGCCCCGCGATCTGAGCGATGATCGGGCTTCTTTGCAGTCCGGCGATGCTGAACCCCGGTGACAAGCCTTCGCCGAACCGGCGCACGGACTGCCCGGTGCCTTCCCAGACAACCAGCAACTTGCAGGATCGCGCATGGCGCAATGCCCGTTCGGCGATTGACCAAGCCGCGTACGCCGGCGTGGCGACGATAATGACTTCTGCGGCTTGCGTCGCTGCGCGCAAGTCCGGTTCCTTGCTGGCCCGTCCGGCACAGGCAACCCGCCCTTGGGACAGGCCCACGACGTCAACCTCCTGCCGGGATGCGATGGACCGGCCCCAGACCGTGACATCAAGCGTCGGGAGACGCCCCAGCAGCGCGCAGACTGCGTGGCCGATATTGCCGAATCCCAAAATCGAAACGCGGATCAAGGCACTGCAAATGCGCTTTTAGCTTCGGCGCCCAAAGAGTTGCCTGCACACCATTCCTCTAGCTCGGCGAAGTAGGCGCTCAGCCAAAACGAAATACCGCGCAACAGCTGCACCGCAAGGGCAAGATCCTCTTGATCCGCAATAAGGTGGGTCAAGATCCCGGTCACCTCGTCCGCGTGATCCTCACGCTCGTCGAGCGCCCGGTGGGCTTGTGCGCCGCGCACTGCGGCTTCGCCGAACCGGTCCCGGGTCAGCGCGATGACATCTGCCGATCCGACATCGGAATTCTGCTCGGTCCAGTAAGAATACAAAACGACCGGCAGTGCGCCGTAATGATCCATCGCCTCGGATATAAACGCGCCCAATGCCGCCGTCGCCGCGAACGGACGAAGCGAGTCCACCTTGTCTCTGCCAAGCCCCATCGCGGCCAGGTCGCGCAGGAAGTAACGGTCATGAACCGCCTCGGACCGGGCGTAAGCAGCCCAGGCCTTCTCTGCGTCCGGCGCATGCATGGACAACCATTTCGTCGCGTGCATGTCGAGCGGTCGGAACATCCGGATTCGGAACACATGCTCGACCAGGTGCCGCGCGAGCACATTGTCGTCCAGCGCCTGCAAGTTGTGAGCAAATCTTCTGGACGTCTCTGACGACTTCACCACCGCATCGATCTGCGGTTTCAGCGAACTCAATAAAACCTGGTCAATCCAAATACTGTCGCCAAACAAAGCGGCCTTCATTTGACAATGTCGAAACCAAACGGCAGTGACGCAAGTATCCTTTTCCCGCCGTCATTCTCGGCGGCACCTTCCATGAGCTTTCGCAACTCGATCGATTGCTCGAGCAGCCCGCCGATCACCTTTTTGTCGCCATCGGACAATTCAGATTTGTGCACACGACCCAACAGGGATTCGAGTTCGTTGCTGGATACTGCTTTGCTTGACATGTCATTCTCCAATCGCACCGACAAAGTGTTCAAGTTTGTGTTGTATCAATCATTTATGCGTACTACCTTAACGGTACTATGTCAAGCGATCCGCCAAGCGACTTGCGTTCGTTCGGATCAGGCTTTGCCGTGACGATGCGGCCTCCAACGCAGTGGCGTCGTCGTGGCCGGCGCTCGTTTCGGGCCCGGGTTGCCATCCCAGCCACAGCCATGCCTCAGGGAGCCGAACGACTTGCGGCAACTGACCGGGTCGGCGGGTCACAGGTCCGCGCCCTGGATCCGCAGCGTCACCACCTCTCCGGAAAACCAGGTGCGGCCGAACTCTACCGGACAGTTGTCGGCGTCCACATTCAATCCGACCGTGCGCAGCAGCGGCGCGCCGTCTCTCAATCCGAGTTGCGCCGCCTGAGTCGGTGTCGCGCGCGCCGCGCCGATCTCTGTCGAGGCACGCGTGTAGTCGCTCAGCCCCTGTTCGCGAAACGCCGCCGTCACGGAACCAAGCCCTTGCAATGCGCCCAGCATTCCCGGAAAGCGCGCTGCGGGGAACACGCTGCGGAACAATGCGATCGGCCTGTCGTCGGCCAGCGCAACACCTTCGGCCACGTGTACCGGATCGCCCTTCGCCAGACCGAGCGCGTTTGCCTCGGCCGCATCCGCACCGCGGGAGTCGACGAAATCTATGCGCTTTTCCGGCAGCTGGCCCGCAGCGCGCAGGTTTTGGTGAAACCGCACGCGCGGCCCGATGGTATAGGTCGTCGGCACATCGGTGACGAAGACGCCGGCGCCCCGGCGGCTGCGCACCAGGGCTTTGTCCGCCAATTCGCCCAGCGCGCGCCGAACGGTATGCCGGTTGACGCCAAACCGGGCCGATAGCTGCTTTTCGGTCGGCAAGCGGTCACCAGGGCCGTAGTGGCCCTGTGCGATTTCCTTGACCAGCGTGTCGCGGATCGAAGTCCAGAGGGCAGGACGCGTCATATCAACGAAACTTCACCAAACCCGGCTTGCCTGAGCTCACGCCGGGATATAAAAGATTTGTATAGTTGTCCAAATAAATCGACAAGTGAAAGAGATGTCCAAGGACACGCCAGATCCGCGCCGGCGAAGGCTCTCGGTCCTCGCCAGTGCACCCGCACATCGTTTGCAGGCCCTTTGGGCCGAATTGGGCGCCGCTCCGGACTACACCCTGATCCGCGCGCCCGAGATCGGCGCGGCCATGGTTCGCGGCCGAGCCGGCGTTACCGGGGCGGCCTTCAATCTCGGTGAAATCACGGTGACGCGGTGTTCGGTCGAGTTGTCGGACGGGGCGGTCGGCCATGGCTATGTACAAGGCCGTGACAAGAACGCGGCGTTGATCGCGGCGCTCGCCGACGCCCTGGCCGAGTCGGGCGAAGCCGCGCGCGTTGAGGCCGGGCTGATCGCGCCTCTTGTGGCGGAGGCCGAGGCGCACACGCGCGACCGGGCCGCGAAGACGGCTGCCACAAAGGTCGAGTTCTTCACCGTGGCGCGGGAGGCCGGCGGATGACGGGCCTGGCGCATAACACCGAAAAGCTGGCTGCCGGCTTCACCGACGCACCGATCGACGCGGCCTATGCCTTTCGCGCCGCGCTGCATGCGATGGCACGGCCCGGCCGCATCGAAACGCTTTCCGGCGTGACCCCGCCCGCCCCGGTCTCGCCGGCGGCCGGTGCGTTAATTTTGACGCTTTGCGATCCCGATACGGCGCTGTTTCTGGCGCCGGGCCACGACACCGATACCGTGCGGCGCTGGGTTCTGTTTCATACCGGCGCGCGCCTGACTAGCGCGTCCGAGGCGGATTTCGCGCTTGGCACATGGGCGGCGCTGCAACCGCTGGATCCATACCGCAGTGGCACTCCGGACTACCCCGACCGGTCGGTCACGCTGATCGTCGAATGCGACGAACTGCGCGCAGACCGTCACCGGCTGACCGGACCTGGGATCGAGACCGAAGCGATGCTGCGCCTGCCCGAGACCCGGGCGTTCACCGCCAACCGGCAGCTCTTTCCGCGCGGCTTCGATTGCTATTTCACGGCCGGATCGTCGCTGGCCGCGCTGCCCCGGTCCACGCGGATCGAGGAGGTCGCCTGATGTATGTCGCGGTGAAAGGCGGCAAGCGCGCCATCGAGAACGCCCACGCCCTGCTGGCCGAGGACCGTCGTGGCGACCGGCATGTGGCGGAACTGTCGGTGCCCCAGATCCGCGAACAGCTCAAGCTTGCGGTCAGCCGTGTCATGGCCGAAGGCTCGCTTTTCGATCCCGACCTGGCCGCGCTGGCCATCAAACAGGCCCGCGGCGATCTGATCGAGGCGGTGTTCCTGATCCGCGCCTACCGCACGACCTTGCCGCGCTTCGGCGCGAGCCGGCCGGTCGACACCGATGCCATGGTCTGCGACCGGCGCATTTCGGCCACGTTCAAGGATTTGCCGGGCGGCCAGGTGCTTGGCCCCACCTTCGACTATACGCACCGGCTACTGGATTTCGCTCTGGCCGCGGAAGGCGAGGCCGCCACGGAAGCGCCCCGCGACGAGACTGCCGCAGGTGGCATGCCACACGTCACCACGATCCTGGCGCATGAAGACCTCGTTCAGCCTGAACCATCGGGGTCCGGCACGCCCCGCGACCTGACGCGCGAGCCGCTGGAATTCCCGGCGGGCCGCCCGCTGCGGCTGCAGTCGCTGGCCCGTGGCGACGAAGGCTTTGTTCTGTCCATGGCCTATTCCACCCAGCGCGGCTATGGCCGCAATCACCCCTTCGTGGCCGAGCTTCGGGTCGGCCGCGTCCCGGTCGAGATGGATATTCCGGAACTCGGCTTCGCCATCGAGATCGGCGAGATCGAACTAACCGAATGCGAGACCGTGAACCAGTTCGTCGGGTCCAAGTCCGAACCGCCGCAGTTCACCCGTGGCTACGGGCTGGTCCTTGGCCACGCCGAACGCAAGGCGATCTCGATGGCGCTGGTCGACCGGGCGCTGCGATGGCAGGAACTGGGCGAGGACGACACAGGTGCCCCGGCTCAGGACGAGGAATTCGTCCTGAGCCACGCGGACAACGTCCAGGCGACGGGATTTCTGGAACATATCAAGCTGCCGCATTACGTCGATTTCCAGTCCGAACTGGAACTGATCCGTAAATTGCGGCGCGAGGCCAGGGAAGGCGGGATCAAGGAGGCTGCCGAGTGATGCTAATCGCCGCCGTCCCCGCCGCACTCGCCGCCCGCGTCCCGGTCGAAGATGCTGTCACAGGCGTCGTTCAGCCAGTGATTCTCGGGCAGGCAGATGGCGATCCAGAACCGTCTGCCGAGCAGTGCAAGGCCGGCCAGCGCGATCCAGAAGACGGGGTGCGAAAGAAGGTCCATGGCGGAGACTCCCATTTGACGGGGCCCGTCTGCCACGGCGAAGGGGCGAAACTATGACGGGATATAATTTCGCCTATCTCGACGAACAGACCAAGCGCATGATCCGCCGGGCCATCCTCAAGGGCGTTGCGATCCCCGGCTATCAGGTGCCGTTCGCCAGCCGCGAAATGCCGATGCCCTATGGCTGGGGCACCGGCGGCGTTCAGGTCTCGGCCGCCGTGCTGACGCCGGACGACCGGTTCAAGGTCATCGACCAGGGCAGCGACGACACCACCAACGCCGTCTCGATCCGCAAGTTCTTTCAGAAGGTGACCGACGTCGAAACGACCGAACGCACCTGCGCAGCGACGGTCATCCAGACCCGCCACCGTATCCCCGAAACGCCGCTGACCGAGGATCAGATCCTGGTCTATCAGGTGCCGATCCCGGAACCGTTGCGGTTCCTCGAACCGCGGGAAACCGAGACCCGAAAGATGCATGCCCTCGAAGAATACGGCCTGATGCATGTGAAGCTCTACGAGGATATCGCCAGAAACGGCGCGATCTCGACCGCCTACGCCTATCCCGTGCAGGTTCACGACCGCTATATGATGGATCCCTCGCCGATCCCGAAATTCGACAATCCCAAGCTGGAAAGCCCGGCCATACAATTGTTTGGCGCCGGACGCGAACAGCGGATCTATGCGGTTCCGCCCTACACGCAGGTCGTCAGCCTGGATTTCGAGGACTACCCCTTCGACCCCTCGAAAGCAGAGCGCCCCTGCGCCTTGTGCGGTGCGACCGACAGCTATCTCGACGAGGTGATCACCGACGACAGGGGCGGGTGCATGTTCGTCTGCTCGGATACCGACTATTGCGCCGAACGCCGCGGAGAGGCGGCATGACCCCGATCCTGCAGGTGGGCGGTCTGACCAAGCGCTATGGCCGCCATATCGGCTGTCTCGATGTCGGTTTTCGCCTATTTCCCGGCGAGGTCATGGGCGTCGTCGGCGAAAGCGGCTCCGGCAAATCGACGCTGCTGTCCTGTCTTGCCGGCCTGCTGACGCCCGATGCCGGCGAGGTGATCTTCGACACCCGCGCCGAGGGACCCCGCGATACGCTGACCATGTCGGATCCGGAACGGCGCATGCTGGGGCGCACCGACTGGGCCTTCGTGCATCAGAACCCGCGCGACGGGTTGCGCATGCGGGTCAGCGCGGGCGGCAATGTGGGCGAGCGGCTGATGGCCGTGGGGGCCAAGCGCTATGGCACGATCCGCTCCGCAGCCGAGGACTGGCTGTCGCGTGTCGAAATCGACGTCTCGCGCATCGACGACCGGCCCGCCGCGTTTTCCGGCGGCATGCAGCAGCGGCTGCAGATCGCGCGCAACCTGGTGTCGGGGCCGCGGCTTGTGTTCATGGACGAACCGACCGGCGGGCTGGACGTCAGCGTGCAGGCACGGCTCCTGGATCTTCTGCGCGGGCTGGTGCGGCGCATGGGGCTGTCGGCCATCGTCGTGACCCATGACCTTGCCGTGGTGCGCCTTCTGGCCGACCGCATCATGGTGATGAAGGACGGCCGCGTCGTCGAGACGGGCCTTGCCGATCAGGTCCTCGACGACCCGCAGCACGCCTACACGCAGTTGCTGGTCAGTTCGGTCCTGCAGGTGTGAGGGGGCGGCGCGATGATCTCGGTATCCGGCCTTTCCAAGTCCTTCACGCTCCACACTCAGGGCGGCGCGGTGCTGTCGGTGCTGCAGAACGCATCACTGACGGTCGCCCCCGGAGAATGCGTCGCGCTAACCGGCGAATCCGGCTCTGGCAAATCGACCCTGATGCGGATCCTCTACGGCAACTATCTGGCCGGCGGCGGGCGCGTGGTGATCGGCGGAACCGACCTGACCCGGGCCGCGCCGCATCGAATCATTTCGCTCCGGCGCGAGACGCTGGGTTATGTCAGCCAGTTCCTGCGCGTCGTTCCGCGGGTGCCGGCGGTCGAGGTGGTGGCCGAGCCCCTGCTCGCGCTGGGTGTGGATGAAGCTGCGGCGCTCGACCGCGCGCGCAGATTGCTGACCCGGTTGCGCGTCCCCGAACCGCTCTGGTCCCTGTCCCCGACCACCTTTTCGGGTGGCGAGCAGCAGCGGGTGAATATCGCACGCGGCTTCGCCCATGCCTATCCGGTGCTTCTGCTGGACGAACCGACCGCCAGCCTCGACGCGGTGAACCGGGACACCGTGCTGCAGTTGATCGAAGAGGCCAAGACAGGCGGCGCGGCCATCGTGGGCATCTTCCACGATGCCGCAGCCCGGGCCCGCGTCGCCGACCGCGAGGTCGATGTCAGCCAGTTCACCCCGCGGACGTCATGAGTGCCGGGCGCCTCATCGCAGTCGTTGGCCCCTCGGGCGTCGGCAAGGACAGCTTGATCGAGGTGCTAAGCGCTGCGGATCCGGGCTACCACCGGGTGCGGCGGGTCATCAGCCGCCCGGCCCGGTTGGGCGGCGAGGATTTCGAGGGCGTGGACGAGACCGAGTTCAACCGCCGCCTCGCCCGGGGCGACTTTGCCCTCTGGTGGGATGCGCACGGATTGCGCTACGGCATCCCCTGCAGCGCCCGCGATCTGGTAGCCGCGGGAGGCCAGGCCGTGGCAAACCTGTCGCGCGGCGCTTTGAACCAGGCGGCGGCCGTCTTTGCCGGTCTGCATGTCCTGTCGATCATGGCCGCGCCCGAGGTGCTTGCCCAAAGGCTGTCTGCGCGGGGCCGGGAAGACCGGGCCGACATCGTACGCCGCCTCAGCCGCGCCGCGCCGCCGCCTCCGGACGGCGTGCAAGTGACCGAGATCGACAATTCCGGCGATCTCTCCCGGGCCGTATCGGCGGCGCTGGCTGCGCTTCAGCCGGTCAGCGGCGCCCGGCGGATCAAATGAAACCGCCCGTCCTCTGCCTCGCCGACCAGGCACAGCGACCCGACCGGAAACGGGCCGGCGAGGACGTCCGCGAAATGCGCGGCCAGAACCCTTGCCGCCTGGTCGGTCCGCGCTTCGGACAGCTTGCCCGTCAGCGTCAGGTGAAAGCGGAATTCGTCCATCACGTAGGGATAGCCCCAACACGCCAGCAGCGACTCTTGCCGCGGGGTCAGCCCGTTCCTCCGGCGGCGCGCCAGTTCGTCCGGGTCCGGGGCGGCACGCCATGGCTCCAGTTCGCGAACGACCCGGTCGGCCAGGGCTGCAAGCGCGGGGCACGGACGACCCGGCACCAGTGCCACGAAACCGCGCAACGCGCGCACTTCGAGAGGGCTGCATTCAACGGCAGCCGACCGCTTGGCCAGATCGTCGAGCGCCGTGTCAAGCCCCGCCAGGTCTTGCCCTGGGGCCAAGCGGAACGGGGGCTTGACCGTGCCGTGAAAGCCGTATCTGCGGGGCGCGGCCGTCAGGTCCGAGACAGCGGCCGGCAGGCCGGGAATGTCCGGCTGCGGCGTGTCGCACGCGGTTTTCATGTCCCAGCCCAGCCACGCGCAGCCTTGCCGGTAAAGCACCCCCTCGGGCACGATATAAACCGCGAAACGTTTGAAGGTTCCCATGCCGCCGTCCCAGACAATGCCTGATCGCGATTCCGCCGAGACCGGCGCAGATGTCGTGCTAGCCAACGCACGATTGGTTCTGCAAGACGAAATCCTGCGCGGCGGCCTGATTGTAAAGGATGGTGTGATCGCCGCGATCGATCAGGGGACCGGCATTCCGCAAGGCGCCATTGACTGCGAAGGCGACTATGTGGCTCCAGGGCTGATCGAGTTGCATACCGACAACCTCGAACGCCACATTCAGCCTCGTCCCGGTGTGACCTGGCCACACGATGCTGCAATTCTTGCCCATGACGCCGAATTGGCGGGCGCCGGCATCACCACGGTGTTCGACGCCATGCGCGTGGGATCCATTCTGGAGAGCAAGTCGCATTATCGGCGCTATGCCCGTGGACTGGCGAGCGAATTGCTCGCCTTGCGCACCAGAGACATCCTGAAGATCAGCCATTTCCTGCACCTGCGCGCCGAGATCTGCTCGGAAACGCTTATCGAGGAGATGGAGGAATTCGGCCCCGACGACCGGGTGCGGCTGGTCAGCCTGATGGATCATACGCCGGGTCAGCGTCAGTTCCGCGACCACGCGAAACTCAAGCGCCACGTGATGGGAAAGAACAATCTAAGCGAATCGGAGTTCGAGGCGCACATCGCCCGCCTCGCCCGCATCAGCGCCGAGAACGGCGCCGCGAACGAGGCCGGTGCCGTGCGGCATGCCCGCCGCTACGGCGCAACGCTTGCGAGTCATGACGATGAAACCGCAGAGCACGTCAGGTTCTCGGTCGAGCACGGAGTGACCGTCGCCGAGTTCCCCACAACCGTCGAGGCGGCGAATGCCTGCCACAGACATGACATCGCGGTCATGATGGGGGCCCCCAACCTCGTGCGGGGCGGATCGCATTCCGGCAACGTATCGGCGGTCGACCTGGCCGGCGCGGGGCGGCTCGATATCCTGTCCTCGGACTATGTGCCCGCCGCGCTTTTGCTGGCGACCGTTCAACTGGCGCATCTTTGGGACGACCTGCCGCGTGCCGTAGCCACCGTCACGGCGACACCTGCCGAACGGCTCGGCCTGGATGACCGGGGCCGGATTGCGGTCGGGCTGCGCGCCGATCTGATCCGGTTTTCCGACGCGGCCGGCGTGCCGTTGCTTCGCGGTGTCTGGAGCCGAGGGATGCGCGCCGCCTGACCCCCTTGGCAACGATGGGTATCGGCGGTGAGGGCGTTGTATTTTGCCGGGTGCGGACGTTGCCTGTTGAGCGCGAAGCCGCGCCATCGCCGACCCGCGGGGAGGCGAACCAAACTCCTGAACGGCTCGATTTATCCCGGCAAGCTCCGAACGACCTGAATGCGATACGCGCCATTAGAAAATCGCCTCCCCTCCGGGGCGGGTCGGCGATGGCGCGGCGGGGCTACGCCCCTTGATTCCGCGCCAGAGGACTGGTCGTGAATGGCAACTTCAGGCCATTCCCGCCATTTTCATCGACACGCCCCACGCTCCGGAACCTCGTCGGCGCGACCATGCGGCCGGAATGCGACCCGTTCAAAGACGATTGTACCTGGCATCCAGGGCATCGATGGCCGCGACATTCCCGGCCGAGCGCCCCTTGGCATCGAATTCCAGCGGCAGCCAGGCTGCCACGATGGCCTTTGCAAGCTCCGGCCCGATCACGCGCGCGCCCATGGTGATGATCTGCGCATTGTTCGACAAGGCCGCACGCTCGGCCGAATAGGTATCGTGGGTCAGCGCGGCCCGGATTCCAGGCACCTTGTTGGCCGAAATGCAGACACCGATCCCGGTCCCGCAGACCAGCACCGCACGGCCGTAGGCGCCGTCGAGAACGGCGCGCGCCACCCGGCCGGCGAGATCGGCATAGAATTCACCGGAACCGTCATGGCTAAGATCGGCGACCTCCAGCCCCTCAAGGCCCCGGAAATGCGCCATCAGGACCATGACCAGCGGCTGTCCCGCACTGTCCCCTGCAATTGCCAGACGCATGCCTTTCTCCTTCAAAGTACCGCCGACACCCGGCGCAGGATGTCCCAATACCCCTCGACCGTCCAGGCGGCCCGCCCGATGAACAGCCCATCGACATTTCGCTGAACGATCAGTTCGGCGCAATTCCCGGCATTGACGCTGCCACCGTAGAAGACCAGCGGGGGAACACCCAGCCGGTCCGCCGCAACCACCTTGATCCGCTCATGCCGGGCATCGGCGTAGCCGGGCGTTGCCGGCTCGCCGCCCTCGCCGATGGCCCAAACCGGTTCATAGGCGAACATCACCGGCGCGTCCTGCCCGGCCATCGACACCGCAGCCGCCACCTGGCGTGCCAGCACCGCGTCGGCCTCTTGCTGTTGCGCGGCGGTCTCGCCGACGCAGACGACCGGCTGCAGCCCATGGCGCAGCGCGGCGGCGACCTTCAACGCAATCGTGTCGTCCGTCTCGCCGAAATGCCGGCGCCGCTCCGAATGGCCCAGTTCGACCAGATCGGTACCGCAATCCACCAGCATCGGGGCGGAAATCTCACCCGTCCAGGCGCCATCGTCCTCCCAATGCATGGTCTGCGCCCCGACCAGAACGCCGGTTCCGGCGAGCGCCGCCTTTATCTCGCGCAACAGGGTGAACGGGGGAAACACCATGCGTTGGATCCGCGGGTCGGCGGGCCCTGCGGCCAGCCTGCGTGCGAAATCCAGCGCCTCGTCCCGCCGCTTGGTCATCTTCCAGCCGGACCCGATCCAGACCGGTGTCGCCAAAGACCCCTCCCTCGCCTTGCTTTCGGGGACCTTCTTACTCAACATGCCGCAAAACGGCAAAGCGCACGGGGAGACGACCGCCATGACCCAATTCATCAATGCCAAAGAGGCGCTTGTGCCCGAGGCGCTCGACGGGCTCCTGCGGACCGGTGGCGGGGCCCTGGCGCGGCTCGACGGCTACCCGCATATCAAGGTGGTGGTGCGCGACGACTGGGACAAGTCGAAGGTCGCGCTTGTGTCGGGCGGCGGGTCGGGGCACGAACCGGCGCATGCCGGTTTCGTTGGCGCGGGCCTCTTGACGGCGGCGGTATGCGGCGACGTCTTCGCCTCGCCCTCGGCGGATGCGGTGCTTGCGGGGATCCTGGCCGTCACGGGCGATCCGGGCTGTCTGCTGATCGTCAAGAACTATACCGGCGACCGGCTGAATTTCGGGCTGGCGGCCGAGCGTGCGCGCGCATTGGGGCACAAGGTGTCGATGGTCGTCGTGGACGACGACGTGGCGCTCCCGGACATCGCCCAGCCGCGCGGCGTGGCGGGCACGCTGTTCGTGCACAAGATCGCAGGGGCCCTGGCCGAGGGCGGCGCCGATCTGGCGGCGGTGACCAAGGCGGCCGAGCGGGTGATCGACGATGTCGTGTCGATCGGCATGTCGCTCGACACCTGCACGGTTCCCGGTACGGAAAAGGAAGACCGCATCACGCGCGGCAAGGCGGAACTGGGCCTGGGCATTCACGGCGAGCCGGGCGTCGAACAGGTCGATTTCGACGGGGCGCGCGGCGCGATGGAGATGGTGGTGGACCGGCTTGCTCCGGGGCTGGGATCGGGTCCGCATGTGGCGCTCCTGAACAATCTCGGCGGCGCGACGCCCCTGGAGATGTCCGTGCTGACCGAGGAGCTTTGCGCCTCGCGCATCGGTAGCCAGTTAAGCCACCTGATCGGCCCCGCCCCCCTGATGACCTCTCTCGACATGCACGGGTTCTCGCTATCGCTCCTGTCGGTCTCAACGGACCAATTGGACGCCTTGCAGGCGCCGGCGGGGCCGTCGGTCTGGCCGGGCTGCCTGGCGCTGGCTGCGCCGGACGTGCAGCCGATGCCCAAAGGCATGGCCACCCCGACCTACACCGCTTCCGAGGACGCGGGCATGCGGGAGTTGATCGGGCGCTGCTGCGCGGTGCTGACCGGGGCCGAGGCGGACCTGAACGCGCTCGACGCCAAATCGGGCGACGGCGACACGGGATCGACGGCCGCCACTGCCGCGCGGGCGCTGACGGACGCCCTCGACCGCCTGCCGCTCGCAGACCCGCCCGCGCTGCTCCGCGCCATCGGGGCCGAGCTCAGCCAGACCATGGGCGGCTCGTCCGGGGTTCTGCTGGCGATCTTCTTCTCGGCCGCCGGCGAAGGCGCGGCCTCGGGGCTCGGGGGCGTGGACGCGCTCAAGGCCGGGCTCGACCGTGTCCAGCAGGTGGGCGGCGCGCGGCCCGGCGACCGCACGATGATCGATGCGCTCTTGCCCGCCCTCGAGGCCTTGCCGCAAGGTCTGGATGCGGCGGCACGCGCGGCCCGGCAGGGCGCCGAGGCGACCGCCGGGATCACCCGCGCGCGGGCCGGACGGGCCAGCTATGTCTCGGCCGACAACCTCGAAGGCCACAACGATCCGGGCGCCGAGGCGGTCGCACTGCTTTTTGAGCATCTCGCGGCGGACTGACCCCCCCCACCGCGTCAGAGCGGCGCCCGGTGCAGGAAGGCGTCGGCGTTCACGGTGATCTGGTCGGACCCGATCTCGACAATGCCGTAGGCGGGCGGTTCGGCGCTGTAGGACGAACCCGTCGCCTTGCGGGTGACCGGCACCTGATGGCTGGTTCCGGGCAGGCAGGTGCAGGGCAGGCCACGCCAGTTCACGTAAAGATGCCGGTGCACATGGCCGAAGAACAGATGCCGGACGTTCCGCCCATACGCCAGCGCCCCGGCAAGCGCCGCCTCGTCCAAGAGCCGCAGCCGGTCCATCCGCGGCAATCCGATGTCAAACGGCGGGTGGTGCAGAAAGACGATGCTGGGCCGGTCGCCGATGTCGTCGAACTGCCGCGCCAGCCAACCGGCGCGGGCCGAGCAATACGCGCCTGCGGCGGATCCCGCCTTTACCGTGTCCAGAAACAGCAACGCAGCCTCGTCGGTGTCGTGCCGGTGCTGCACAAACCCGTTCCCGTCCGTCGGGTGCCCGTCAAACACGCTCAGAAACACCCCGCGATCGTCATGGTTGCCCAAAATCAGGAAACACCGCAGCGGAAAATCCGAAAGCCTGTTCTTCAGCCAGCCATAGGTTTCCGGTGCCCCGTCGTCGGTGAGGTCACCGGTAATCACGGCAAAGGCGGCGTCGCCATGCCATCGCGCGATGTCGTCCAGACAGGCCGAAAGGCGGTCTGCCGGATCCAGGCCGTGCAACATCTCGCCAGGGCGCACCAGATGCGGATCGGAGACGTGGATGAACTTCACACTTCGCTGCCTGTGCCGGTAAGAAGTCGCGTTGCCGAGTGACACTCCATCGGCACGGCATCGTCAAGCCCGGCGATGCCCATCGCATCGGCACAGCCATCCGGCTTGCATGCCCGGCGCCGGCTGCCTACCCTGCGCCCAAGGGCGAAACTCCGAAGCAGGGTCGATGTTTCTCTATCGCGCGATTCTGACGCTTTTCGCCCCCGTGATCTTCGGCGCCCTGCTGCTGCGCGTGCTAAGGGGTGCTGAAAGCCCGGGCGATCTGCGCCAGCGGCTTGGGCAAAGCCCCCAAGCCCGTCCCGGCGCGCTCTGGCTGCATGGTGCCAGCAACGGCGAACTGACCTCTGCCAAACCGCTTGTCGACGCCATTTGCGCGGCCTTTCCCGAGCGTCCGATCATCGTCACCGCAAACACCGTGACCGGACGTACGCTGGCCGAGACCTGGCGGTTGCCGAACGTCACAGCTCAACTCGCCCCGCTCGACTTCCGCTGGGCGCTCGCCCGGTTCCGTGCCGCTTGGCGTCCCGCCGCGCTGATCGTTCTGGAAAACGAGTTCTGGCCCAATCGGATCGACAGCGCATCCGAGCCCGTTCACGTCGTCGGTGCGCGCATCTCGGAAAAGAGCCGGCGCATGTGGTCGCGCTTTCCGCGCCTTGCCCGCCATTTGCTGGGGCGCATTCACCGGCTCAGCCCGCAGGACCCCGCCTCGGCCGAACGGTTTTTGGCGCTCGGCCTGCCTGGCGTACACCTGGGCCCTACCGCAACGCTGAAATCCGCGGTGACGCTCGCGCCACCGGATCCGGCCCAGCTTGACGCCCTTGCCCCTGTCTTCCATCGCGCAGACACCCTGCTTGCCGCCTCGACCCATGACGGTGAAGAGCAAGCATTGATCGACGCCTTCGTCGCCGCGCGCCAATCCCGCCAGGCCCTGAAGCTGATCCTGGCTCCGCGCCACCCGGCCCGGGCGCCCGAGATCGCTGCACCGATCCGGAACACCGGTCTGCCGTGGGCGCAGCGCAGCACTTGCACCACGCCTGCCGCGGGCACGGTCGTCTATCTCGCGGACACGCTCGGCGAGATGGCGTTGTGGTACGCGCTGTCCGGCGTTACTTTCGTGGGCGGCTCTCTGGTTCCCCTGGGCGGCCATACCCCCTTTGAACCCGTTCAGGCCCGCTCTGCGGTCCTGCATGGGCCGCACACCGGCAACTTTTCCGAGGCCTACGCCGCGCTGGCATCCGATGGCAGCGCGATATCCGTCGACGGTTCCGGCGCATTGACCGACGCCCTCCTGTCCCTGCCGGAGGCCGAGAAACAGCTTGCCCTTGCGGACCGCGCTGCCCGGACCCTGGCCAAATTCGACTTGGGCCAGAAGGTGATAGACGATACGGTCGAACTTCTCCGGCAACACCTCGGCTCAGGTCCAGGCCAATAGCCGCTCGGCCAGCGTCCGAACCCGCGCCGGCACCGCCTCGCGCACCGGACCGTCCCGCGGGGCGTCCCGCAGTGTGGTGAACATCTCTTCCGCCGGCGCCCGCGACCGGCTGTGCCCCGGCCATTCCAACCCGCGCAAAACCGCTCCCGCCGCCCCGGGCAGCCGATCGGGTATCTCAAATCCGTTGAGCACCGCCCAAACCCCGGTCCAGGCCCGGCCAACGGACCAGGGATTGTAGCCGCCGCCGCCCAGTACCAGATAGCGCGCGCAGACCGGTTGCAGCGCGGCCACCACCGTCCACAACGCTCCGTTCGACAACGACAACCGAGACAGCGGGTCCTCGTGCAGCGCATCGGCCCCGCATTGCAGCACGACGGCGTCCGGCCGGAAGCCCACCACAGCGGGCAGGATCAGCTCATACAGCACAAACTGCATCTCGCGGTCGTTGAAGCCCGGCGGCACCGGCAGATTGAACACCAGACCCGCCCCGCGATCCTCCAGACCGCCGGTAAACGGCCAGCGCCGCTCTTCATGCACCGACAGCATCAGGATATCCGGATCGTCCGCAAAGGCGGACTCGACACCGTCGGGATGATGCGCGTCCACATCCACATAGGCGATCCGCCGAACGCCCATACGCCGCAGCGACAGGATCCCCAGCACCGGATCGTTCAGATAGCAGAACCCGTTCGCGCGATCCGGCATCCCATGATGCGTGCCGCCCGCCGGGCTATGGATCACGCCGCCGTCTTTCAGTAATTCGCCCGCCAGAATCGACGCGCCGGCAGCCGTCGCCGGGCGCCGGAACATCTCGGGAAAGACCGGGTTTGCCGTCGTGCCCAGGCCAAACCGCGCCCGTTCTTCCCCGGTTACCGACTGCCGCGCCTCGGCCCGCTGCAGCGCCGCAAGATATGCAGGCTCGTGAAACGCCTGCAAGGCCGCCGACTTGGCCCGCGGGCTGGTCATGTATTGTTCGCCGTTCAGCCAGCCCAGAGCCCGCGAAAGGTCCATCACGGTCGACACCCGCGGTATACGCAAAGGATGCCACGGCCCGTAGCTCGACCTCCGATAGATCTCCGATCCCAGAAAGACCGGCGCTCCGGTCATTCGGCCAGGAGCGCCTCGATCTGACGGCGGACCCCGGCGGCGGTCGGCCTGGTCGTCGATCCGAAGGTCGCCGCAACATCGCCATCGGGTGCGATCAGGACCTTGGCGAAGTTCCACCTCGGCGCAAACCCGTGCTCTGCCTTCAGCCAGCTGTAAAACGGATGCGCGCGGTCGCCCCTCACATGGGTGATTTCGGTCATCGGCAGATCCAGGTCAAAGTTCAGCTCGCAGAACTCTTTGACTTCGGCCTCGGTCGCCAGTTCCTGGTTGAAATCGTCGGACGGAACCGCCAGCACCACCAACCCCCGATCGCGATAGGCGTCATAAAGGGCCTGCAATTCGTCGTATTGCGGCGTAAACGCGCATTGCGAGGCCGTGTTGGTCACCAGCACCGGCCGCCCATGCCAATCCTCCAGCGCCAGCTTACCACCGTCGATTGATTCGAAGACAAACAACTCTTTCGACGCAAGCGGTGCCGCCATCCCGACGACCAGAAGAAGGCTCAGAAGCATGCGCATGGATATTCCTCCGTTTTCATAGAGTTATCCCCGACACACCCTGGGTCAAGGCCGTGGTCGCATCTGTTTTTCTTGATTTGTGACCGGTCTCTGGTAGCCTTCGGCGCCAGAACGATAACCCGGTGACCTTCCGGGAAACACGACCGTCAGGCAAACCGATGAGCATCGCCAAACCGAAAATGCGTCCCATACGCCTGCCGAACGGGCTGAAAAGCGATGTGCGCACCCAGTTCGGCGCGCTCTGCTACCGGATCCGGAACGACAAGGTGCAGGTGCTTCTGGTGACCAGCCGCGGCACCGGGCGCTGGATTGTGCCCAAGGGCTGGCCCATCGATGGTGCCACCCCGGTCGAGGCGGCGCTGCGCGAGGCCTGGGAAGAGGCCGGCGTCGAGGGCAAGGTGACCGGCAATGCTCTGGGTATCTATTCCTATGTCAAGCGCGACGACGGCGAACACCTGCCCTGTGTGGTCGCGGTGTTTCCGGTCAGGGTCAAGCGCCTGGCCGACACCTATCCCGAGGCGAAAGAGCGCCGGCGCAAATGGCTGTCGCTCAAGAAGGCCGCCACGCTGCTGGACGAGCCGGAGCTGCGGCAGATACTGCAGGGCTTCGACCCGCGCGGGGCGGCGCAATAGCTCGCGGCCGCGGCAATTGCTTGCATTCTATGCCTCCATGGCTATCTACTGCCGTGCCGTAGACTGAGGTTTCGCGATGATCCGATTCGCCTTGAAATGCTCCGCGGGCCACGAATTCGAAAGCTGGTTCGCGTCTGCCGATGCCTTCAAATCTTTGAAGGCGGCGGACATGGTGGTTTGCCCCGCCTGCGGCAACGGCGAGGTGGAAAAGGCGCTGATGGCGCCGCGGGTCCGTCCTGGCCGCAAAAAGGCCGCGCCGCCCGCTCCGGAGGCGAAGGAAAAGGCGCTGAGCAAGCCGCAGAACGAGATGGAAGAGAAAGTCGCCGAACTCCGCCGGCAGGTCGAGGCGAATTCGGACTATGTCGGCCTCGGCTTCGCCGCCGAGGCGCGCAAGATGCACGACGGCGACATCCCGCACCGGTCGATCTATGGCGAGGCCAAGGCCGAAGACGCAAAGGCCCTGCTTGAAGACGGCATTCCCGTCGCGCCGCTGCCGTTCATTCCCAACCGCAAGACCAATTAGGGTCGCCCGATGACCATTCTGATCACCGGCGCGAGCCGGGGTATCGGCCGTGCGCTTTACGACGTCTATTCCGCCATGGGCACCGATGTGATCGGCACCTGCCGCAAGGAGATCCCCGCCACCGGCCGCTGGATCGCCTTCGACGCCGCCGATCCGGCCTCTGCTTCCGGCCTTGCCGAAGACCTGGACGGAGCACCGCTCGACCTGCTGGTCTGCAATGCCGGTGTCTACCTCGACAAGGGGCAGGATCTGCATACCGGCTATCCCGCCGCGATGTGGGCCGAGACCTTCGCGGTCAACGTCACCGGCGTATTTCTGACGGTTCAGGCCCTGCTTCCGAATCTGCGCGCCGCGGCCGGCGGGAAGATCGCGATCATCTCGTCGCAGATGGCCAGCCAGGAACGCGCTCCGGGCGGTTCCTATATCTACCGCGCGTCGAAGGCGGCGGCCCTTAACCTCGGCCGCAACCTGGCCGCCGATCTGGCGCCCGACGGCATTGCGGTCGGCATCTATCATCCCGGCTGGGTCCAGACCGATATGGGCGGCGAGCAGGCCGCAATCACCGCGACCGAGTCCGCCTTAGGCCTGAGGCAACGCTTCGACGCGCTCGGTCTCTCCACCACCGGATGCTTCGAGACTTGGGACGGGCGGACGCATCCGTTTTAGCGCGGGTCGAGCCGGGACGGAACCACGGTCTGCCGGTTCTGGCCTGGAGCCGCCTTTCGCAACCAGTCTTCAGGCGCGGAATCAAGGCCGAAGGCCGCCGCGCCATCGCCGACCCGCCCCGAAGGGGAGGCGATTTTCTGACGGTGCGTATCGGATTGAGGTCGTTCGGACTTTGCTGGAATAAATCGAGCCGCTCAGAGGT
>JAAUYH010237007.1_pt1 | contig 85581 bp, 78 predicted proteins | sample 7278061 | NCBI WGS metagenome assembly JAAUYH01 (sample SAMN14350203, study PRJNA611818) | marine sediment metagenome | isolation source: surface marine sediment (0.6m) | place: French Polynesia: Moorea | collected 2018-08 | reverse complement strand
AGTCGGCGAAATCTTCAACGTGGGCCGTACGGTGGTTCGACAGGCGTTGCGCACGCTGCAACACAGCGGGCTGCTCAGCATCGAACGCAACCGCGGGGCCTTTGTCGCGAAACCCACCGTGAAAGAGGCCCGCGAGGTGTTCGAGGCGCGCGCACTGCTGGAACCGCGCACAGCCCGCGCGGCGGCAGAGCGCGTGACGCCAGAGGACATCGCGCTGCTGGAACGGCATATCGTCGAGGAGCATGCCGCCCTCGATGCCGAGGAAGCGGGCCGTGCGCTGAAACTGTCGGGTCTTTTTCACATCGAGATCGCCAGGATCGCCGACCAGGCGACGGTGGAGGCGTTCATCCGCCAGCTTGTTTCGCGGTCGTCTTTGGTGATTGCCCTGTACTGGCGGCGGCGCAACGCCATGTGTGAAAGCCATGCCCACCACGCGCTGCTGGACGCGTTGCGCCGGCATGACGGGGAAATGGCCGAAGACCTCATGAAGGGCCATCTGCTCGATCTGGTCTCTCAGCTCGATCTTCGCGAGCATCCGGCACAGGCCCCGTCGCTTCGCGAGGCACTGGCGCGGTAATCCATCGCCGGCCCCCGCCCCGGACCGAGCTTCGCACGGTGCCGGACCGGCCTGCGGACAAGGGCCAGGCACCTGGTCCCGGCGACGCCGAGGCCTTTCATGCGGCCGATCCCGATGGGCTCTTTGTCGGGTTTGATGGCAATACGCCGATCACGACGGTCTTGGGGTTCCCGAAGCGGCGGAGGTCGTCCAGGCAGACGCAGCCGGTTGCCCGGTCCCGTGGTGCCACCGCCCGGTTCACATTTCCCTTGCAAATCCCGGCCCAATACCGCGGGCCGGTTCCGAACCGGCGTGGCATGCGCGGGCGATTTGATCAGGTTCGCCTCTGAGTGGCCCCCGATGCTGTCGGGCTTAGCGCTTGCGTGCAGGTCTATCTTCACGCGGGAATATCCGGTTACCAGCGATCACAGGGCGGTACGGCGACACCTCTGCCTTGCGCCGAGCCAAATGTGGCCGTTCGGCTGAGGCTCCTGCAAAAGTTGTTGATTTCTGCCAAGAATCGCCATATAGGTGCAAACGTATTGGTCCACTAGCGGCGGGGTTCGGCGTAGTATTTATTGGGGAGTGCCCGCAGATGCGGTTGGGAAATCTTCCTTCTGAAAAACTATCGAACCTACTTACCTATAAATCGGCTTTCGATGGGGCGCGGAGAGCATTCTCTGCTTTAAGTATTCAATTCTGGGTGAATAAGTTTTGTGTTTATCTCACAAGAACTTTGCTTTTGCGGGGATCCCGGCGAGGTTCGATTTCGATGAGCAAGGGCTATTCGATAGGCCCCAAGGCAATCCGCGGCAGCGCCGCCGTCACCAGTTTCGGGCGAAGTTGACATGACGGTCGAGCAACCATCCGTTCCGGCACGAAGACTGCCTGCCGACGTCGGCGGCCCGGATCAATCGGCCGAAATGCCGTCGGCCGGATGCCTTCAAAAGGGTCCTTCGACGTCAGCGCGCATTTTGAGCCGGAAGACAGAAAGTTGCACAGGAGTGCCGAGATGATCGACTTGGCGGTGGTTGAAAGCGAGGCCGGGACGGGCGCCGAGACCCTTCTTGACAGACTCGAGGCCAGTTTCGCCGAAAACCGGAACCGGACGGCGCTGGTGTGGGGCGACGAGTCCTATACCTACGCGGACCTGTACGATGCCTGCGACAGGCTCAAACACGTCCTTATCAACCACGGTTGCCAGCCTGGTGCGCGGGTTGCGCTGCTGGTTGCGCATTCTCCGAATCTGGTGGCGTCGATCCTTGCAGTGATCAAGGCCGGCGCGACCTATGTGCCCCTCGATGCCAGAGCCCCACTCGAACGCCTGAAATTCATGATTGACGACTGTGGCGCCGAGTTGGCGGTCGTCGATGACGCAAACTTCAAGCACATGGAGAGTTTGAACGTCTGTCCGGTGCATGTCGATGAGGCACGCCAATCGAAGCGGTATCACCCCGACAGGGGGTCACGCGCGGATGACCTCGTCTACATTCTTTATACGTCCGGTTCGACCGGCCGGCCGAAGGGCGTCGGCATAACGCAATCGAACCTGCTGACATATTCGGATTGGGCCTTATCTGCGTATTTTCCCGAAAAGGACGATCGCATTGCGCTCTACTCCACGCTGACCTTTGATTTCACCGTGACGAGTATCATCCCGCCGCTTCTTGCCGGCGCTTCGATCTCGGTATTCGACGGCATCACGAATCCGTTGGTGATACGCGACATCACCACCGACAAATCAACGAATGTTCTTAAGATTACGCCGGCTTACCTGCATTTGCTCTCTGAATTGCCGACCGATCTTGCGCATCTGAGACGCGTGATCGTGGGCGGCGAAGACCTGAGCGTGGAGCTTGCCGCCAAAATACAACCGCGCCTTGGCGCAGGGGCTGACATCATCAACGAATACGGCCCGACCGAGGCGACCGTCGGCTGCGTCGTCCACCAGTTCAAACCGCTGCAGGACACGCGCGGTTCCGTCCCCATCGGGCGCCCGATTCCCGGGGTCCGGGCCTTTGTCGTCGACGAAGGCGGCACCGAACTGCACGGGGCCTGCAGCGGAGAGCTGGTCGTCGCCGGAAGGAATGTCGCGCCCGGCTACATCAATCTGCCGGACAGGACATCGGAGGTGTTTACGGGCAATTCCGACGGCGAAGGGGGAAGGTCGTACCGCACGGGCGACCTGGTGCGGCGACGGGGCGATGGGACGCTCGAGTTTCTCGGCCGGACGGACGATCAGGTCAAGATCCGTGGCAATCGCGTGGAACTGGGCGAGGTGACCGCTGCCATCCTGAGGCTTCGGTCGGTTCGGTCGGCGTTTGTCTTCGCCATTCCGGAACACAGTACCAATTCCCTGGCGGCGGCGATTGTCGTCGATGACGAAGGCCCGGATGCCAAGGATATCCAGAACGCGCTTGCCGGGCGCTTGCCGGCATACATGGTGCCCACATCCGTCAAGATCGTCGGTGAACTCCCGCTTTCGCCAAACCAGAAAATCGACCGCGACAAGGTCCTGTCTCTTTTTCGGAAAGAAGGAAGCCCCAAATGACACAGCAACAATTACTTGACCCGCAACAGGCCGCCGCGGCGGTGGCGCCCATCTGGGCCGAACTGCTCGATATTCCGGAAAACGAGATTTCGGAAAAAACGGACTTCTTCGGCGCTGGCGGGCATTCCCTGACCGCAATGCTGGTTGTCACGCAAATTGAAAAGAAGATGGGCAAGCGGGTGCCGCTGTTTGCGCTGGTGGAGAATCCGACGCTGGCCGCATTTTCGGGGTTTGTTGCAAATCTGGACGAGGATGAACCCGTGGTCGAGGCCCGGGCCCCGGACGGTTCGGCCACGCAGTCGGAGCGCCTGCTGGGCTACAATTCGCCCGAGCGGCGCCAGATGCGGAATACGTGGTTCGAACAGTTCTATTCGCAGGCGATGCAAAGCGAAGCGCATGCAGAGTTCTGCCGCCAGGTATACGGTGACAACTTCGGCCAGCATGGCATGGCCGACCTTGATCAGCTCGACCAGTTCATCGACAAACTTTCGATAGGCCAAGGGGATACGGTTCTGGATATGGGCTGTGGATACGGTCTGATATCCGACTACATCGCCAAAAAGACCGGTGCGAAGGTCGTTGGCGTGGACCTTTCGGCCAGCGCGATCAAATTCGCCAACACCCTGGCAGAGGAAAACGGCCGGCTCGAATTCCATGAAATGGATATCGCCAATCTCGACTTCCCGCCGGATACATTCAGCCACATCATTTCCATCGATACGGTTTACTATGCCCCGTCGCTCTACAATCTGCTGCTGAAATTCAAGGAGATTGGAAAGCCGGGCCTGGGGCTTGGCATCATTCGCACCTTCCCCAAACGCACCTTCACCCGAGAGACCTGGTCGCCGGACCTGACCGAGCTGGCGTCTTTGCTACGGGAGGTGTTCAACGGCTACGACGCCTATGATTTCAGCGTCGAGGAAAACGAGCATTGGCGCAAAAAGACGGAGGTCCTGAAATCGCTTGAGCAAAGCTTCGCCGACGAGGGCAATCACGCGCTTTGGGATTTCAGATACAGGGAGGCGGAGTACGAGGCCGGTATCGAGCAATTCCGCTATATGTTCGTGTCCAAGGCGACGCCATGACGCCGCCGTCCTCCGCCCTGACCGCGCTGGAGCCGATGGCCGAGAGCATTCAAAGCTATCCTCCCTCGTCTCAGATTTCCTTCAACCAGGAGCAGATATGCCTGCTGGAGGCGTTTTATCCCGGCACCCGGGCCTACAACGCTCAACTGGTCGTCCACCTAAACGGCGCCTTTGATCCGGCCACGCTCGAGCGGGCGGTGAACGACGTGATCGCCAGGCACGAGTCCTTGCGGACCACGATCACCCTGCAGGCCCGGGGATACCAGGCACAGGTCCACCCGCAGTTCCACTTCAAGGTGGATATCCACGACATTTCGGACGTGCCGGAAGCCCGGCAGGAAGACAGGTTTGCCGCCCTCAAGGCGGAATGCACAAGCCGGACATTCGACCTTGAGACACTGCCTTTGATGGATATTCGCGCCGTGCGGTTCCGGGCCGACAAATGGCGGCTCATTCATGTCGAGCATCACGCGATACACGACGGTTGGTCGCTTGGCTTGCTCTGGCACGAGATTCAGCAGACCTACAACGCCCTGAAAAAAGGCCGCACGCCGCGCCTTGCCGCGCCGCCGGTTCAATACCAGCAATTCGTTGCGTGGCAGCGCGCGAGGATGCAGGGCGACTATGGCCGGCAGGCCATTTCGTTTTGGCGCGACTACCTTGACGGGACCAGTCCGGAAATCTCCATCTCGTCACGGCACTCCGATGGATCGTCGCTTGATGGCAGGAACTATGAAGTCAACCTGTCGCCGGACAGGTTTGCCGCCGTCAAAGCCGCCGCCCGGCGGTTCAGCGTCTCGAATTTCGTCGTCATGTTCTCGGTGTTTTCGGCCTTGCTGGCGAAGGCAAGCGGCGAGACGGATTTCGCGGTGGGCACCGCCGTCAACGCCCGCACCGAGGTAGAGCTTGAACCAATGATCGGCATGGTGGTGAACACCGTTCCCCTCCGGGTGCGTGTTCAGCCGGGCGAAGCATGGCGGTCGGTCTGCCGAACGGTCCAGAGTTCGCTTTTTCGGGCGTTGCGGTATCAGGATCTGCCGCTGAGCCACCTCATTCGCGAACTGGGCGTCGTTCAGAAAAAGGGCAAGAACCCGATCTTCCAGCATTGCTTTAGCTTTCACGATTCCCGCGTTCCCAAAATCGAGATGGAGAATATCGACGGGTACATCAAGGAAACCCAGAACCAGACCGCCAAGTTTGACATCAACGTTATTGTCATCCCGGCGAGTGCCGATCGGGGAACTGTCGAAACTCGGATGTTCTGGCAATTCTCCGACAGTCTGTTTTCTCACGAGGATTGCTGTCAGTTAATCGAGGAATATCTCATTTTGCTCGGTGCCATCAGCGAGGCAGAATGAGTATACTGACTTATCGAAAACTGGCGGCTTGCTTGGTCGAGTTGCCCTGGCAGCGGATATAACTTGTATGAGCAACAGTGGCTTGAAATTGATACGATACTGGCCGGCGACGATCATGGGCCTCGGGGCGTTCATAGCGACGTTTGACGTGACGGCCGTATCGCTTGCGCTTCCCCTGATCAGCGAGACGCTGGAACTGGAGGTGACGAAATCGATCTGGATCATGAACTCCTATGGATTGGCGTTCACGGTCTCTTTGGTCGGCGCGGGGGCGGTTTCCGACCGATACGGAAACAGGCTGGCGCTGGTCACGGGAACGCTGCTGTTTCTTGTTGCGTCCGTTTTGTGCTCGCTGGCTGGAAGTTTTGCGGCGATGATCGCCGGCAGGGTGCTGCAGGGTTTCGCCGCCGCGTTCATCGTGTGCGGCGGCTATGCGCTGATGGGCCACCTGTACCCGGAAAAGGCGGATCGCGTTCAGGCCTTTGCAATCCTGGGCGTTATCAGCGGTTCCGCCTTGGCCATCGGCCCGGGGCTTGGCGGCGTGATCGCCAGCCAGTTCGGATGGACCTGGATCTTTCTGATCAACGTTCCCGTCTGCGCCATGATCGCGGCCGGCGCCCTGATTGGAATAGCTGAAAGAAGAGGGGACGGAGCGAAAAGGCTCGACCTGATCGGCATCGTTGTGTTCGGTGCCTTCCTGCTTGTCGCGTCCTGGTCGATGCTGAACGGATTGAGCTTCGCCGGTCGCGATGTCGGTATAGTGCCGGTCGTCGCGGTTCTGGCGGTGCTGCTGGCCGCGTTTGTCTTCATCGAAAAACGCAGTCCCGCGCCGGCGGTTCAGCTCGAGATTTTCCGCAACCGGTCGTTCAATGGATTGGCGCTGGTACCGCTCTGCCTGTCAGTTAGCTACTGGTCGCTGATCGTCTTCATTCCGATTTACCTGGAGGGCGTCTTCCGCATCGAAACGCAGCAGGTCGCCTATATCATGCTGGCCTTCACGCTGCCGATGTTCGTCGTTCCCTACCTGGTCACCGGTCTGGCGACGGAATGGTCGGAGGAGAAGTTCTTTTCATTCGGCCTTGGCGTCGTGGCCGCGGGCTGCGTGGTGATCGCTTTGGGGGCCCATCAGGCCAGCTACGTCTTTTCGATCGCGGGCATGGTCCTGGCCGGTGTCGGAGCGGCCGCCATGCAGACGCAAGTTTCCGGCGCCCTGATCGCATCCGTCCCACAGGACCAGGCCGGTGCGGTATCCGCCATCATGACGATTCTGCGCCAGGGCGGTTTCGCTTTAGGCACGGCCCTGCTCAGCCTGACGCTGGCCATCGACGACGGGCCGTTCGGTCGCTTTACCGTCTTGTTCCTGGTCTGCGCGTTCACGGCAGGCGTGGGCGGGATTTTCACCTTTGCCTTGGTGCGGCCAAACAGAAAAGCTGACGGAGGATTGCAAAATGGATGACGGGCAACTGACCTTGAACAAGGACATCGCCAATTTCGTTGAAACCGCGTGGCGGGAGCTGTTCGGCGCAACGGCAATCCGCCCCTCCGACAGTTTCTTTGATCTTGGCGGGACTTCCATGGCAGCGGTCAAGTTCATCACCGCCATCGAGAGAGAATTCGGGCTTGATGCCCTGTCACCCGAGGAGTTGTACGAAGACCCGGCCTTTGGTTCCATCGTATCGGTAATCGGCAAAAATGCCTCGCTCTGATACAGGCTGCGATACGGCCCTGGTTGCTCAGGCAACCGTCCTTTCTCTGTTCGCGCAACAGGTCCGGCGCAATCCCGGGGCGGTGGCGGTGACCTCGATGGAAACCGCGCTTTCCTACGGACAGCTTGACCAGAATTCGGATCGCATCGCCCGGGCCCTGCGGAATCTCGGAGTCGCAAAGGGCAGCGTCGTCGCTGTCTCCATGGCCAAATCGCCCGAGTTCGTGACGACGCTGCTGGGAGTTCTCAAGGCCGGAGCCGCCTATCTTCCGATCAACCAGGCCTGGCCGAACGCCCGGGTGGACGCCGTGCGCGAAATTGCGTCCGCATGCATTACCGTGGTGGACGGGACCACCGAACGCAACCTGTCCGGCGGTGCCCCGATCATTGCCGTCGAGGAGGCCTTGGCCGAACAAACCGGCCATGACGCCGACTTGCCCTTCGATGTCGACATAACACCGGAAGATCTCGCCTATGTGACCTTTACCTCCGGCTCCAGCGGAAATCCCAAGGGCGTCATGATCCCGCATCGCGGGATTACGAGCGTGGTGCTCGATCAATTCTATGCCGATTTTTCGCCGAGCATGGTGACGTTGCAGCAGACTGCGCAGAGTTTCGATCCCATGACGTTCGAGATCTGGGGGCCGCTGCTGCACGGTGGAACATGTGCCGTGTTCGATAGCACGGTCCCGACAATCGGTCGGATGCTGTCCTCCATCGTCGAACAGAAGGTCAACACGGTCATTCTGACGCCGTCGCTTTTTCACATGATTGTCGACGACGCGCCCGAGATGCTCATGACCCTCGATACGCTTTTGGTCGGTGGCGAGGTGATGTCGCTGACTCATGCGCTGAAGGCAAGATCGATCGCGCCGGATCTGATCCTGCACAATACATACGGCCCGACAGAAGCCACGTTCATCGCGACGTATTTTCCGATCTCCGAAATGAGCCCGGATGCGGCAAACGTGCCTTTGGGATATGCATTGTCCCATCGCGGTGTGCACATCCTCAACCAGAACCTGGCACCCGTCGAGACTGGCGAAATCGGCGAAATCTGCATATCCGGTCCGGGCCTCGCCTTGGGATATATCAGGGACGAAGCAAGAACCGCCCAGGCATTCGTCACCACCGACGCAATCGACGGAACGCCGAAACGTGTCTACCGGACGGGCGACCAGGGGCGCGTGTCCGATGCCGGGCTTATCGAATTCTGCGGCAGGACGGACACTCAGGTTCAGCTCAACGGGTTTCGAATCGAACTCGAGGAAATCGATGCAAACCTGGCGACGCATCCGGGCGTCAAGCGTGCGGCAGCAACGCTGTGCGGTGAAGGCATCGGTCTGGAATTGTGCGCGGCCGTGGTTGCGCATGACGGCTTGCCGAACGACCTGTTGGCCTTTCTTTCCGGAATTCTGCCGGCGTACATGGTTCCCCAGAAGTTTGTTTTGTTCGACAAACTGCCGCTGAACCCGCACGGAAAAGTTGACCGGAAACGGATTACGCAGGTTATCGAACGCGGCCGGTAGGTGTCGTTTTCGACCCTGCGCAAGCCGTCCATGATGCGTGGTTCGGCGACGGTCGCAAAGGGTGGTTTTTTAACCGGCAGGGCATGAGCAGGCGTGAAGTCAGCGCCTTGGTTGGACAGAAAATCTCGGCAAATCGACTTGGGCTCTGGAATCTCTTTGACAGTCCGCCGACGCTACCGTCGAAGTTTTCCACGATGGCCCTCTGCATCGGTCTTGCCTTGCGCAGAAGCGTTCCGAAACCGGCCTTCCCGGGCCGCACAGCGCTCGTTTGGGCAACCTGCGGACACATACCCGGGCTAAGCCCTCGCCGCCTGCATCGCCATAACTGTCTGATCCAACGAGAAGAATGGTGCCGGTGATAGGACTCGAACCTACGACCCCATCATTACGAATGACGTGCTCTACCAGCTGAGCTACACCGGCATCCCTCTCTTCCGTGGCCCTACTATGGCCCTACCAATTACAGCGCGCCCTCACCAACCCGCTGGCATCAAACGTCAATTGCGGACCGACCCGCCAATTGCGAAGCGATTGCTCTGCCAGCTGAGCCAACGCGGCACACCGATACAGCACTTAGACCGTTGGAGCAAAGCGTGCAAGATGCGTTTGCCGGCCGCAATGTTCGACGGCCGTTTCCCGGAGTTTGCGGCATTGCACACGGGCAGACCAGTGCCCGGACGCAATGGGATCCGTCGATCGGCTGACTTGAACTTGTTGGTGGAGGTTTGCAGACCACAATATCCTGTGGTCGAGACGCAACTATCGGCATTGCGGAGGAAAAGCTCACACAGCGTTTCCGACTTTGCCTGCGTATTTCGTTTGTCCGGTAACCGGGGCTTCACTACGCTGCGACCATCTCGAAGCGGACAGTGTCCGCCCTGCTGCCACAGAGGAGATGGGAAAGTGATTTCGCACCGATTCATCAAGCATCTGCTGGTCCAGCTTTTGTGCCTCGGCGGTGCCGTCGGTTCGGCCTTTGCCGCCGGGGACGACGGCAAAATGCAGATCCTGTTCGTGGGCGCCAGCCCCGCCGCCGGTGCGCCAGAAGGCGTGCCCGCCGTCCTGCCGATCATCGCCATCGGAGACCTGCCCAGCGTCGAAACAGCCAAGCAGGAAATCTTTGCGTCCCGCCTGCGGTCGAGCCCGGTTTCGACCTTCGTGTCCGAGCCGTCGCCCGCAAACGGGGAGTTCGACCAGTTCTTCCTGATCGCCGAGGTGACGCTCGTGCCCGGCGAATCCGGTCCGCAATTCGGTGTCGGCGGCGACAGCTATGCCCTTGGCGATTTCGCCGCGCGGATGTCCTCCGTGGTTGGGGCTTTCACCCCCGAACACCGGCGCATCGGGTTCCTGAGTCTGACAGACGGACAGGATGCCTTTCCGATGGCGATGACCGACATTCAGGACACGCTTGACAGTTGGGGCTTTGACATGCTGGTGCTGATGATCCGGGACGGGCCGGCCGGTTCCTGTGGCAATGCGCCTGCCCAGGCGCTGCATTACAGCGTGATCAGCGGGCTTGCCGATCGGGTGCCGTTCGGCAATGGCGACGGCATCTCGACCGCGGTCGAGGTCGAGGCCTATCTGACCCGTGCGCTCAAACGCCAGACCGCCCGCGATCCGGTCTGCGGGCCGAGCTACAGCCTGATCCTGAAGGCGTCGAACGATCCGGCACATCCGATGGTTACCCACAACGGCAAATCCGCCTTCGGCGAGATGGAGGCGCAGCTTTATCACGAGACCTTCGAGGCGATGTTCCTGATGGACTCGCCCAATGCCGGCACCGTTCAGGACTTCCTGAATTCCTGCGTCTATTGCCCGAACGAGGTTGCCTTGCTCGACCGCCTGCAGCAGATGGAGGATCGGGCCAGAACGGCCGCGCTGGAGACCGAGATCTGGACCCGGATCGAAGGCGACGAGGGCCGCGACCGGCTGGTGATCTACGTCGAGAACTGTGCGCTTTGCACCTACCGCGAACGCGCGGAGGAACGCATTGCCGATATCGACGCCAAGGCAGCTGCGCTGGCCCGGGAAAACGAGGGGTTCCGGGCCGCGTCTGAGACCGGCGACCTTGAAGCGCTTCGCGCTTATGTCGACAGCTGTCATGTCTGTACGCATGCCGAGGCCGCCGGTCGTCAGATTGCCGAGATCGAGGCCGACACGGTCTATCAGGCCGAACGCGCGATGCTGGAACAGGCGCTGGGCGCCCGCAGCCTCGACGCGCTGCAGGCCTATCTCGACGGATGCAAGATCTGCGACGGCCGCGACGCGGTCGCCGCAGCCGTGCTGGTCGAGACCAGACGCATAGAGTTCAGCGCGCCTTGCCTTGCGCTTGCCGCACTGCCGCAACACGGCGGGCCGCGCAAGCTGGAGGCCATCGATCAGGACATGGCGCATGGCGTGTGCGAGATCGCCGCCAAGGAGTTTCCCGATGACGGGCTGATCCGCACGATGCTGGGCCGCGTCGCGCAGGCCGCCGGCGATTTCGAGACGGCAAAGGCGGCCTATGATTTCGGCATGGCCGACAACACACCCGCGGCCTACGGTCTGGCCGCCTATTCGCACTACGCCCCGCCCCAGGGCGAACCCATCGATCTCGACAAGGCGGAGGATCTTGCGCTTGTCGGAGCCGAAATGGGTGACTGGCTGAGCCAGGAAATCCTGACGGTGATCTATTCCAAGGGGCTGGCGCCGGACAAGACGCCGGCAGACGCCTTTGCCATCGCGCAGAACATCGCGGACGAGGGCAATGCGCTGGCGCAATTCTTCGTCGGCTATTACTACCTGACCGGAACCGGGGTGGAACCGAACGCGGGCCGGGCTGCGGCCTGGCTGCAGAAATCCGTCGACCAGGGCTACACCCACGCCTATTCGTTCCTCGCCGAACTGCATGAACACGGCAAGGGAACCGAGCAGCAGCCCGACCGTGCGGCCGAGCTTTATTGGACGGCGCTGGAAAAGGGCGATCCGACTGCGACCGACCGACTGACCACCCAGCTCGGCAACCGCGACCGCGAAGTGATCCGCATCATCCAGCAGCGTCTGCGCGATGAAGGCGTGTTTCGCGGTTCGGTCGACGGTATCGCCGGGCCAAGCACGGTGACGGCGATCCAGCGCTATGCGGAGTCCCTGACCGAGGCAGGCTGATGCGCAGAAACGGCGCTTCACCCCGGGGCCGGTGACGGGCTTGTCCGGCGATCCTCGTCGACAGCCACGATCCGACGTAATTCGGCACCGACACCCATGCCATGAACGGCGATGTCGACGGTTGGATGCAGCAGCTATGCCGTGCAGATCTATTGCGCCCTTCGGGCTGTTCCGGCATTGCCGTTGGCGTCGCGTTGTCCTTGGGCGCCCGATTTCGCCGCTTTGGCTCGCGGCCGCGCAAGAGGGCGTTGCACCCGTCAGCTGCCTTAAATTCCAGGACGAAAGAAGGGAACGGCACCGCGTTTCACCACAGCACTCCTCGCCGCACTCGTTGTAGCTTGGCTACTATCCGGCGCACGATTCCTCGACGTCGCTTTCGCGAGGGTAGATTTGCGCCGTCTCGATGATATCGTCATTGCGGGGGCTGTCGTTCTCGAAGAGGGGAAGCCTCGGGTTGCCGGTTGCGTTTTCCGCCCTTCGTGCGGCCAATCATGGCGTTCCGGGCTCGAATTGAGATGGATTGGACAAGACGCACCGCACTACTTGGCCTCGCAACACTCCCCGCGCTCGGGTTTGGCCGTCAGGCCCATGCGATCGATGCCCCCGGCCTTGGGATCGGCTATCTCGAGGCGCTGGGACAGCCCGGCGCCCTGACCCTCAAGATCGCCTATCTGCCGCCCAGCCGGATCGACCCGGCCTATAGCCATGCGATCTATGTCAACGCCGCATTGCACAGCGACGGCGGTCAGAAGATGTGGGTGATCGAGCGCAACGGCGGCGGCTGGCGACTGGCGCTCTGGGACGAAGACTTCTGGTCGGGCGAGGGCGTCACCGGTACCCCGCCGTATTCCTGGCCGGTCTCGACGGGGCGAAAATATCCCGGCGACAAGCGATCCGGCCCGACGCCGCTTGGCATCTTCAATCCCGACGACCGCGCCTTCCGGCATCGCCCCGGTTGGGGGTCTCCGGGCATGTACAACTCGATCTATATCGACCTGCACTACGGCTCGGGCCGCGCTTCGGGCGTCGCCATGCACGGCACGCCCCGGAACAAATACCGCCTTCTCGGCCGCGCGGACAGCCACGGCTGCATCCGCATGGAACAGGAAAACGCCGACAAGGTCTGGGCGATGTTTCATGGGACGGCGCGCCCGGGCCGGTCCTCGCCGCTTTGGTCCGAGGTGCCGCGCTATTTCAAATCGCCGCCCAGCCAGGGCCGCGGTGCCCGGTGGGGCTATGTCCGCGACGGCACGATCCTGCATGATGCCGCGACCGGCGCGCGGCTGACGAAGCCCGGCTATTCGGTACTGTTCGTTTTCTTCCGGGACGATGATTGACACAAACGAAAATGACCGGTGTGCAGGATGGCGAGACTGACCAGTGAAGACGTCAAGAATTGGGTCACCTCCATATCGATTATCGTGGGCGGTTTCTGGGTTTTGTTCCAGTGGAACGTACTCTTTCCCAAAACGGCGGCTGATATCGAGATCACGGCCGCGGACTTGCGGACGCGCACGAGCGGTGTCCTGCATGTCGCCTTGTATCCCGCGCTTGGTGGCGTGTCGCCAAGCACTGCCGATGGTCGGGAATTCTACGAGCTTTGCGCAGAGGCGGGGACCGACTCCGTGACGCTTCGGTTCCCTATCCGGATGGCACTGAATCTCGAAAGCAATGCGCCCATCCCGATCCGAGTTGTGGGACAGGACTTCCTGGTGTCCGAAATCAAGGAGATGAGTGCGACCTTGAGTGATGAAGAGGGGCTTCCCGCCTTCACGCCGGATGCATTCGGGCCGGTGCGTATGACGAAGCTGGAGGAGAGCGCATTCGTGGGCGGCCTGAACTGGACCCATGTCGAGCCGGACGGCAAGGCGACCATCTCGCTGATGGGCACGGTCTCGTTGCCATTCAGCTGCTTTTATGGCGGATCGGGGTGGACCCCGGCCGAGTATGCATTCGGTTTGAACGTCAAAATGAGCTCCGTATCGCGCGATGGGGCATTGGAGAACGAAATCGAGCGGTTCTTCTACAATATCTGCAAAGTGAATGCCGATGGCGGCAGCACCTGTCCCCCGCCGCCGATCGGGGCAGACGACGGCAGGGCGACGTCGACATTCAATGTCATCGCACAGTAGGGGCACCGTGACGTCCAGGAGCAGCGGTTCGTGACCTGCGGGCGCCCCGCCTTCGCGGGCCAGCGGTATCAGCCAGGCTGGTCTGCCCGGGCAATGACGCCTGCGACATCGCCATGCGGTGATGCGCCCTGAGGGCCGCGGGACCGCCCGGCCGCCGGGCGTGGCGGATTTCACGAACCCCTGGGGGCGCCTCGCAAATTTTGCGATAGCCAAGACGCCCGGCGATTCCTATGGTTCGGGCACGCCGACAACAGGCATCTGACCATGTTCGTACTCCGATGGCTCGCCACGCTGCTAGGCTTGCTGATCGTCGCGTCGGGCGCGGCAGCAAATGAGTTGGTGATCACCTTTGGGGGTGACGTCAACTTTGCCCGGTCGCGTCAGGCGCCATCGGCCGAAATCATCCGCAAGTTCGGTGTTCACCCGCTGGCAGAGACCACCGAGACCCTGCGTCAGGAATGGGACGGCGACGTCAATTTCGTCAATGTCGAGACCGCTGTGGCCGAACGTGACGGCGCGCCGCAATGGGGCAAGACCTTCGTTTTCCGCAGCCACCCGGACCAGTTCCGCCATCTGATCGGCCTTGGCGTCAACGCCTTCGCGCTGGCCAACAACCACGCCTTCGACCACGGCCGCCCCGGCCTGCGCCAGACCCTCGACTTTTTCCGCTCCGAAGACTCAGTCCACCGCCCGCTGCTCTACGCCGGCGCCGGGGCCGGGGACCAGGCCTTTCACCCCAAGGTGATCACGGTCCATGGCATCCGCATCGCCCTGTCCGCGGTCAGTTTCGGAAACGGGCGGTTCTCTCCCGGCCCTGGGCAGGTCGGTATGGCCTATCTGTTCCATGCCGACCACTACGACCGCGTTCTCGACGGCCTCAAAGAGGTGGACGCAGACATCAAGCTGCTTTCGGTCCACTACGGGACGGAAAACCAGATATCGCTTAACGCTGGGCAGGCTGCGCTCTATCGGCGCGCCGTCGAGGAGGCGGGCGTGCATCTGGTGATCGGCCACCACCCCCATGTAGTCCGCGGGGTCGAGGTTTCGCCACGGAACAATGCCGCGATCTTCTATTCGCTCGGCAACCTCCTTTTCATCGGCGGTGCCGGCAAGGACGCCAAGGGACTCGGTCAGGATTACGGCCTTCTGGGTCGCGCCTATTTTTCGGTGACCCGCGGCAAGACCCGTCTGCGGGCGCTCGAGGCCGTTCCGCTCAAGGGCGTCCACCTGGTCCCCCGCCGCCCGCCGTCCGGTCGTGCCGCTGCCACCATCGCGCATCTCAACCGCCTCTCCGAACGGTCGGTCGGCAACCGTGCCGCAAGCTTCACCGTCACCGGCGCGGAAACCCCCCGCGGACTTGCCTGCTACGGCGGCCCCTACGGCCCCCGCGCCAAGGCTCGCTGCTGCACGATCGAACGCAGCCTCCACTGCGATCTGCCCGACCTGATGTAACGCCCGTTGCAACTTTAGCCCCAGGCACCCATGATCCCGGCCATGGGCATTGACCGCGTCATCAGAAACGGCACCGTCGTCACCGCCAGAGACAGCCGCAAGGCCGACCTTGCCATAGCGGACGGCAAGATTGCCGCCATCGGCGATGGCCTGACCGGCGCGCACGAAGTGGACGCGACCGGTCTTTACGTCCTGCCCGGCGGCATCGATCCCCATTGCCATATCGAGCAGAAATCCGGCATGGGCCAGTGGAACGCCGACAGCTTTGAAACCGCAACCCGATCAGCCGCCATGGGGGGGACCACCACGGTCATCTCCTTTGCGGCGCAGCACGAGGGGCAGCGCCTGAGCGAGGTCGTGGCCGGCTATGCTGCCCGGGCGGAACGCGGCGCCAGCGTCGACCTTGCCTTTCACATCATCGTCTCGGACACCTCCGTCGCGCATTTCGAAGCCGATCTTGCCAGCCTGATCGCCGCCGGACACCGTTCGCTCAAGATCTTCACGACCTACAATATCAGGCTCGACGATGCCGATATCCTGCGTGTCATGACCCTGGCCCGCCAGGCGGGGGCGCTGGTCTGTGTCCATGCCGAAAACGACGCGCTGATCCAGCATGCCAAATCCGCCCTGCTGGCCGATGGCAGGACCGGCCCGGAACACCACGCCGCGTCGCATCCGCGCGCGGCCGAGATCGAGGCGGTGGGCCGGCTTTGCCGCTTTGCCGAGTATCTGGACCAGCCTGTGATGCTGTTCCATATCTCGACCGCAGAGGCCGCCGAGACAATTCGTGCGGCCAGGCGGAACGGCGCACCGGTCTGGGCCGAGACCTGCCCACACTACCTTCTGATGACCGAAGACGTCCTGCGCCGGAACGGCCTCGATGGCGCCAAATGGATGTGCTCTCCGCCGCAACGCACCGAGGCCGACCAGGCCGCGCTCTGGCAGGCGCTGCAGGATGGCACGCTCGACCTGATCAGCTCCGACCATGCCCCGTACCGGTTTGATCACACGGGCAAGCTCGCCGCCGGGCCGGATGCGCGGTTCGACCAGATCGCCAACGGCCTGCCCGGGCTGGAAACCCGCCTGCCGCTGATCTTCGATACCATGGTCACGCAGGGGCGCGGGACCCTGCAGGAGTTCGTCCGCCTCACCGCCACTGCACCCGCACGTATCTACGGTTTGCCGGGCAAGGGCGATCTCGTTCCCGGCATGGACGCCGACATCACCCTTTGGGACCCGGTGCACAAGCATATCTACGGCACCAACGACCTGCACGACAACGTCGGCTACAATCCCTGGGCCGGGCATGGCGTCACGGGCTGGCCGGTGCAGACCTACCTACGCGGGACACTCGTCGCCGACCGTGGCACGTTTCTCGGCGCCCCCGGCGCCGGTCGCTGGATCGATCGTTCGCAATCCGGAGAACCTGCATGACCGACCGCCCCTCGGCGCCGAACCAACTGGCGATCACCTTTTTCTACTACCGCGACCTGCCCCGGGCGATGGCCTTCTACCAGAACGTCCTGGGCCTGCCGCTCGCCATCGATCAGGGCTGGTGCAAGATCTATCGCATCGCCGACGGCGCCCATGTGGGCCTGGTCGACGAAACCAAGGGCATGAACAACTGGACCCCCGAAAAGCCCGTCCAGCTTTGTATCCGCGTGCCCGATGTGGACGCCTGGTACGCCTATGCCCAGGCAAAGGACCTCGACAACCTCTCGCAGCTTTTCATCAACGATCAGATCGGCATCCGCGCCTTCGTCTTCGACGATCCGGAGGGCTATCAGATCGAAATCCAGTCCGCCACGCGGCCGGGGGCATGAATGGAAAGGGCTCTGATCGTCATCAATCCGAACTCTTCCGATACCGTCACCAACGGCATCGATGCGGCCGTGGACCCCCTTCGCACCCTCGGCGTCCCGATCCACTGTGCCACCCTCGCCGAGGGTCCGCCCGCCATCGAAAGCCAGCGTCAGGCCGACCTGACCGTGGCGCCGATGCTTGCGCTGGCCGAACGCCTTGAACCGCAGGCCCTGGGCTACGTCATCGCCTGTTTCGGCGATCCCGGCCTGCATGCGCTGCGCGATCAGACCGGCCTGCCGGTGGTCGGGATCCAGGAGGCCGCCGTCGCGGCCGCCCTGCAACTGGGCCAGCGTTTCGGCATCGTCTCGATCCTGCCCGCGTCGATCCCGCGCCACATGCGCAGCCTCGGCGCCATGGGCGTCCTGAACCGCCTCGCCGGGGACCGCGCCCTTGGCCTTGGCGTCGCGCAACTGAGCGACGCCAGGACCACGAAGCAGGCCATGATCGACACTGGAAAGGTCCTGCGCGAGCTTGACGGCGCCGACGTCCTGATCATGGGATGCGCCGGTATGGCAGCCTACCGGGCCGCGCTCGAGGACGCCACGGGCTTGCCGGTCGTCGACCCCTGCCAGGCCGCCGCCGCGCAGGCCATCGGCCAGATCACCCTCAGCCTCAGCCACCGACCCAAGGAAGCCGCGCATGCTTGACGAAACCGCCAAGGGCGTCTTCACCATCGCCGTCACGCCGTTTTTGCCCGACGGTGCCCTGGACCTCGACAGCGTCGATCGCATGGTCGATTTCTATGCCGAGAGGGGTGCGAGCGGTTTGACGATCCTCGGCATGATGGGCGAAGCCGGCAAGCTTTCCGCGTCCGAGTCCGAGGCGGTCGTCAAACGCGTCACCGCCCGTACCAGCCTGCCGGTTGTGGTCGGCGTTTCGGCCGCCGGCTTTGCGCCGATGCAGGCGCTGGCGGGCAAGGCGATGGACGCCGGCGCCGCCGGCGTCATGGTCGCCCCGCCGCACACGCTCAAGACCGACGGCCAGATCGTCGGCTACTACCACAACGTTGCCGAGGTGCTGGGCGAAACGCCCTTCGTTCTGCAGGATTTCCCGCTGGTGACGGATGTGGTCGTGCCGGTCGAGGTGATCCTGCAGATCGTCGCGGATTGTCCGACCTGCGTGATGCTGAAGCACGAAGACTGGCCGGGGCTGGAGAAAATCAGCGCCCTGCGCGCCGCATCCAGCGCCGGCGCGCGCCGCATTTCGATCCTGTGCGGCAACGGCGGATTGTTCCTGCTGGAGGAGATGCTGCGGGGTGCGGACGGCGCGATGACCGGATTTGCCTACCCGGAGATGATGGCCGATGTGGTCAGCGAGATGAAGGTCGGCGACGTGGCGCGCGCGCGGGATATCTTCGATGCCTATCTGCCGCTCGTCCGCTACGAAAGCCAGCCCGGCGTCGGTCTGGCGATCCGCAAGCACACGCTCGCCAACCGCGGCGCCATCGCCCATCCCACTGTCCGCAAGCCAGGGCCATCATTGACCGAGGCGACCGTGGCAGAGGTCGCGGCGCTGGTCGCACGCCAGGAACGCCGCCTTGCCGCGCTCGGATAGACATCCGCACCGGCCTTCGCTGCATTTTCTGGTTTCGGGGCCTTGAATGGCTGTTCCCTTGGATGCGCTCACCGTGCCAGAGCCGCGTCCAGCCGGTCCACCGGAAAGAATGGTGCAAGTATCTCTCGCAACTCCGCCCGCCGCGGCGCCTCGGGATCGAACAGGCTATAGCACAGGTAATCCTCGATCAGCGCCGCCTGCTGCTCGTAGCCATATTTCAGGAATCCTTCGCCCTCTTCCGGCACATAGAAATACGGATCCGCATTCGAAAAACTCTCCAGCGCCGCCAGCCGCGGCCGGTAGCCGGTGATGTTCCGGTTCTGCCACTGCCAGACATGCATCAGTTCATGGGCCATGATCAGCGCCTGGGGCAGCAGCACCGCATCGGGCCAGCCGGGCATGGTGTCGGCCCGGTACCAGTCCGACATCACATGCACCCGGTTTCGGACCGCAAAGGCGGGTGGAGGTCCAGGCTCCAGCCCCTGCTCGGTCCGGTCGCAGACCCCGGCGCGCGGTTCGATTTGCCCAGAGCTTTGCGGCAGCGGTTTGGGCCGTGTCGTTGCAGGAAACAGCCCAAGCCCCTGTGCCACGCGCGTCCTTTCGACGTCCAGACCGTCGCCGAACACATCCTGCGCAAACGCCCGCTCGCCCTCGGCCAGGGGGCGCGTGCAGGCGGCGGCGAAAACCAAGACCAAGGTCCATACCCAGAACAAGCGCCGTCCGTTGGCCCGAAGATCCGCTAGGTTCCGCAATGCAGTTTCCAGACATTTGCGTGGGTTGCCGCTTGCGTCGCCGCAATCGCTTCGCCCATTGGCCCTCCGTCGGCGGCAGCATTGTTGATCGAGAGCGTTTCGATCCCGAACGGCGTTGCGGCCATGCATTCTGTACGAGTGCCTGCCCATGACGATCCTGCCGCGGTTGTGAAAAGGCAAGCTGCGGCGAGACTTCCCCGTAGGATCATTGCGCGATGCCTCACAGCATCGCCGGCACCACCAGATCCGGCGGCCGGTGCCCGTCGGCGAAGGTCTTGATGTTGATGATGACCTTCTCGCCCTGTTCGACCCGGCCCTCGACTGTGGCCGATCCCATATGCGGCAACAGCACGACGTTGTGCAAATCACGCAGCCGCGGGTTGATATCCGTGCCGTGTTCATAGACATCCAATCCCGCGCCCGCGATCTCGCCCGACCGCAGCATCCGGGTCAAAGCGTTCTCGTCAATCACCTCGCCGCGCGAGGTGTTCACGATCACCGCCGACGGTTTCATCAGCTTCAGCCGCCGCGCGTTCATCAGATGAAAGGTCGACGGTGTGTGCGGACAGTTCACGCTGATGACATCCATCCGGCTGACCATCTGGTCGAGGCTTTCCCAATAGGTCGCCTCGAGCTCGGTTTCGACCTCGGGCCGAAGGCGCTTGCGGTTGTGATAGTGGATCTGCATACCGAACGCCTTGGCGCGGCGCGCCACGGCCTGGCCGATCCGCCCGCAGCCAAGGATCCCCAGCCGCCGGCCGCCGACGCGTCCGCCCATCAGCGCCGTGGGCGCCCAACCCGCCCAGGTTCCGGCCTGCATGATCGCCAGCCCTTCCGGAATGCGCCGTGCCACCGCCAGGATCAGCGCCAAAGTCATATCGGCGGTATCTTCGGTCACCACGCCCGGTGTGTTCGAGACCAGAATGCCGCGCTGCCGTGCCGTGGCGACATCGATATGGTCGACGCCCGCGCCGAAATTCGCGATCAGCTTCAGCTTGCCGCCAGCCTGCGCAAGCAGCGCCTGATCGATATGATCGGTAATCGTCGGCACCAGAACGTCCGCTCTTTGCATCGCCAGCGCCAGTTCCTCGCGGCTCAGGGGTCTGTCCTCGTTGCGCAACTCCACGTCGAACAACTCGGTCATGCGGGTCTCGACCGCCTCGGGCAACCGTCGCGTTACAACAACACTCAGACGTTCAGAGGGCATCCAGACGCTCCCTTCGCTTCCCTTCAGATGCGTGCGGTGCCAGAGTTACAGCAACCGGCGCGGGGTACAACCACAACTCATTCCCTAAGCGCCGGACGGGTCAAAATGGCCCAGAGGCATGACGAGGCAGATTGTGCGATTCGACATTACGAAGCTTCGGGTCGGGCCGAGCGCGGCGGGCGTGATTCTGGCGGCATGCCTGGCCGTTCCCGCGACGGGCACCGAACGCGGGCCTGTCACCAATCTGCCGATCCCGCGCTATGTGTCGCTGAAGGCCAGCGAGGGCAATGTCCGCCGCGGCCCGTCGCTCAGCCACCGTATCGACTGGGTGTTCAAACGGCGCAACATGCCGCTGCAGGTGACCGGTGAGTTCGGCCACTGGCGGCGGGTAAAGGACCGCGACGGCGTCGGCGGCTGGGTGCATTACTCGTTGCTGTCCGGCGCCCGGACGGTGATCGTCGAGCGCGACATGCTGCCGCTTCTGACCAAGCCCGACACCGCTGCGCCGGTGAACGCTCAGGCCGAGGCCGGGGTTGTCGCCCGGCTTGAGGAATGTGTGCGCGACTGGTGCCGTATCCGGGCCGACCGGCACCGCGGCTGGGTTCCGCGCGCGGCCCTTTGGGGTGTTGAACCGGACTAGCGCGGCGAGGGGCAAGCCATGAACCAGATGAGAAATCCGTTCGTCATCCGCCGGGGCGCCACAGAGGTCCACGCCCTGGTGATACATGCCGCGGGCGACTGGCACGATTCCATCAAGGCCGAAAAGTTCGATTTCTTCACCAAGCTTGTCCGCCACGCCACCAAACAGGGTGTCACCAGCCGCCTCGTCGCGGCCGAGGGCAACGCCTCGAAATTGCTGCTGGATCAGGACCATATCCACATCATCGCCGGCGATCTGCCGGGCTATGCCCCGGGCCGCCTGCACGCCATGCCCACCTATATCTGGGGTTTCTGGTATTTCGACGAGGTCGGCGTGCACTGGAATTCCAGCCTGCGCTTTGCGCGTTTCTGCCCCGATCAGATCGATTTCGGCAAGGCCGAGTATTTCTTCAACGGTGTCACCGGCTATATGCTGCGCGAGAACGTGTCGAAGTTCCCGCAAGAGGTTCGCATGAAGAACCCGATGCAAGAGGCGGCCGCCGTCGTCTACTGTCAGGAAATCGAAGGCGAGCGCCACCGCAGCCATTACCTTAACACCGAGCAGATGATCCGCATTACCGCCAGTACCTGCTCGGACGAAAAGGTCTATGTAAAACCGCACCCGAACCAATCGAAACTGGTCAGAAAGGCCATTATGGACGTGGCCGCCGACTATCAGAACGTCATCGTCTCGGACGCGTCGATCCACGACCTGACCGATGCCAGCCGCATGGTGGTGACGCAGAACTCGGCCGCCGGTTTCGAGGCGCTGATGCAGCGGCGGTGTGTGATTACCTGCGGCAAAACCGATTACTGGCACGCCACATTGACGCCGAAACGCGAAAGCGACCTGCGCGAGGCGCTGCAGTTCGGCCCCGAGGCGATGGCTGACTTCCCCTACGAGAAGTACCTATATTGGTTTCTGGACCGCAGCTGTTTGGAATCTGCCAAGGATGAGTTTGAAAAGCGCGCCTGGGCGCGGATCAAGGACAAGGTGTTTCTGTAATGTGCCGGTGAACCGGTGACCGCGCGGTCACCGCACTGGCTGAACCGCTCGGCGGGGCTGCTGTCGGCCAGCGTCGCCCTTGTCCTGGTGCTTGCCAAGCTTTGGGCGCTCAGCGAAACCAGCGCGCTGTCGGTTGCCGCCAGCCTGGCTGACAGCGCGCTTGACCTGATGGTGTCGCTGGGCGGGCTTGCGGCGATCATCTATGCCATGCGACCGCCGGACGAGGATCATGCCTTCGGACACAGTTCGGCCGAAGATCTGGCGGCGCTGGGCCAGTCGGTGATCATTCTGATTTCGGCCGCCGTGATTGCCTGGGCCGCCGTGGCGCGACTGATTGCCGGTCCGCCGGGACCGATCCGTGCCGAAGGCGCGGGCATTGCAGTCATGCTGCTGTCCATCCTGCTGACTGCGGGTTTGGTGCTTTGGCAGCGCCGGGTCATCCGGGCGACGGGAAACAAGGTCGTGCGCGCCGATCAACTGCATTATCTGGGCGATCTGATCCCCAATGCCGGGGCGATCCTGTCGCTGGCCGCCTCGGCCTGGCTTGGCCTCGGCCAGATCGACAGCGTGGTTGCGCTGGGCGCCGCCGCCATGCTCGCCTTTGGTGCGATCCGCATCGGCAAGGCGGCCTGGGACGCGCTGATGGACCGGTCCGCCGAACCGGAGATGATCGCCGGGATTGAGGCCATCGCCCGCGACTGGCCTGGCGTTCAGGGGTTCCACGACCTGAAAACCCGTACCGCCGGCAGCCGCGTCTTCGTCAACCTGCATATCGAACTCGATGGCGCACAAAGCCTGCACGACGCCCATGCCACCGGCGCCGCGCTCCGCCGGGCCATCGTCAAGGCCTATCCGCAGGCCGATGTGATCATCCACAAGGACCCTGCCGGCGTTGCGGCGCATCCGGAAGATGCGCGGCGCAACCGATCGTAAGACTGGCGCCGTCGCTTCGGCGCCGCGCGGTGCGTCAGTCCAGGCCTTGGCCTGTCACGCCGCGTCCAACAACCCGCGGCCCTTCAGCAGTGCCTCCACCCCCGGCAGCCGTCCGCGGAATTTTCTGTAAAGAACGTCGGCCTCTTCCGACCCGCCCGCCGACAGGATGAACCGTTCCAGCTTCTTCGCCGTTGCCGCGTCGAAGGCTCCGCCGGCCTCTGCGAAAGCCTCGAATGCGTCGGCGTCCATCACTTCGGACCACATATAGCTGTAATACCCCGACGAGTACCCGTCACCGGCGAACACATGGGCAAAATGCGGCGTGCCGTGGCGCATTCGGATGGCGTGCGGCATCCCGATCTCGTCCAGTATCTCGGCCTGCCGCGCCATCGGATCCCGGGGCGGCGATCCGCGGTGAAACCTCAGGTCGACCAAGGCAGAGGCGACATATTCCACCGTCTGAAAACCCATATCGAAATTCACGGCCTCCAGCACTTTTTCGAGCATGTCCTTCGGCATCGCCACGCCGGTCCGAGCATGCGTCGCGAACTCTTCCAGCACCTCCGGCACCTCCAGCCAATGCTCGAAGAGCTGGCTCGGCAGTTCCACGAAATCCCGCGCCACGGACGTCCCCGAGATCGACTTGTAGGTCACATCCGACAGCATCTGGTGCAGGGCGTGGCCGAACTCATGGAACAGCGTCCGCGCATCGTCATAGCTCAGCAACGCCGGGGCGCCTGCCAAAGGCTTGGCGAAATTGCAGACATTCACGACGATCGGCCGGATGTCGTCAGCCAGCCGCTGCTGCTGGCGGAAGGCCGAGCACCACGCCCCCGACCGCTTTGAGCCGCGCGCGAAATAGTCGCCGACGAACAGCGCCAAATGCCGTCCGTCCCGCGTGACCTCCCAGGCCCGCACGTCGGGATGGTAGAGCGGCAGGTCCACCGGCGCGAATTGCAGCCCGAAAAGCCGTCCGGCACAGGCAAACGCCGCGTCGATCATCTTGTCCAGCTGAAGATACGGCTTCAGTTCCGCCTCATCGAGGTCGTGTTCGGCCTTGCGCCGCCTTTCGCTATAGTACCGCCAGTCCCACGGCTCCAGACTGCCGTTTATCCCGTCGGCATGCAGCATCTCGGTCAACACGGCAGCGTCCGATTCGGCCGCCGCCCGTGCCGGCCGCCAGACCCGCATCAACAGCTCATCCACAGCCTCGGGCGACTTGGCCATTTCGACTTCCAGCTTGTAGGCCGCAAAACCGTCATAGCCCAGCACATCGGCCCGTTCCGCCCGCAGCGCCAGAATCTCGGCCGCTATGGCACGGTTGTCCGTCGCATTCCCGTTTGCCCCGCGCGCAACCCAGGCTTCGTAAGCCTTTTGCCGCAAATCCCGGCGCGGCGAAAACTGCAGGAAGGGAACAACCAATGACCGCGAAAGCGTCACGACCGGCCCGCCGGCCTCCTTTTCTTCACCCGCCGACCGGGCTGCGTCGATGACGAACACTGGCAGTCCTTTAAGATCCTCCTCGGACAACGCCATGAACCAGTCGCGTTCGTCGGCCAGTAGGTTCTGGGTGAATTGCGTGCCCAGCACCGCTAGCCGCTCTTTCACCGCGGCCAGTCGGTCGCGTGCCGCACCTTCCAACTGCGCCCCAGCCCTTACGAAGCCGCGCCGCCGCAGATACAGCAGCCGGTCCTGCTCTTTGCTCAAGCCGAGGGTCTTTCGCGACTGCCACAGCCCCTCGATCCGCTGAAACAGCGCCACGTTCATCGCGATCTCGTTGGCGTATTGCGCCAGCTTCGGCGAGAACTCGCGCTGCAGGGCTTCGCGTGCGGGGTTGCTGTCAGCCCCGGCGAGGTTGAAGAACACCGACAGAACTTGGTCCAGCGGCTCATCGGCGCGTTCCAGCGCCTCGATTGTGTTTTCGAAGGTCGCCGGTTCGGGGTTGGCCGCGATCCGTGCCACCTCTGCCCGTGCGGCTGCCAGCGCCTCTTCGAACGCAGGTAAAAAATCCCCGTCCGATATCCGGTCGAACGGGGCGATCCCGAACGGCGTGTCCCAGTCGTCGAGAAGCGGGTTGGTCATTGGCGCGGCTCCTTAGGCAGGCTTTGCCCTTACCTAGGTGGCCGCGCCCGGATCGGCCAGTATCATTCGACCGTGATCGTGATCACATCCGAGGTCACCGGCGGGTCATGCGGCACATGCAGGGCGTCGCCCAGCACAAGTTGCAGCGTGTGGCTGCCCGGAGCGAGCTCAATCGTCGTTTCCGTCTGACCGCCCCCGAAATGCTTGTGGTTGTCGTCGGACGGGAGCGACAGCTCGAGCTCCTCCGCTCCGTATTCCCCCTCGCCGAGCGGCGGGCGGTCGATCAGCAGATGGTGGTGGCCGGTATTCTCCTTTTCGGTTCCGGCAGGAGCCACACCCATGCCCGATAGACCGAAACGAACGGTCAGCGGGCTCGAGACGGTGGCGCCGTCTTCCAGCCCGACGAAATACACCACGGCGCCTTCTGGCGCCGGAGTATCACCGGCAAAAACCGGGGCGGCGGCGAGAATGGCGGCGGCAATGAGCTTTTTCATGTTTTTTCCTCCTCTGATGGATCCGAAGCTAGCGCATATGACAGCGTCGGCCAATCATGGCTCCTGGCGCGCCCTGAGCCGCCGTTCCAGCCGCCTGAGCGCCAAAGACAGGGTGACGGTCATCATTAGATAAATCAGCGCCACCACGTTGTAGGTCTCGAAATACCGGAAATTTCCCGCGGCCGTGACCTTGCCGAGCTGGGTAATGTCGCTGACGCCCAGAACCGAGACCAGCGACGAGTCCTTCACCATCGCCACGAAGTCGTTGCCCAGGGGCGGCAGGATCATCCGGAACGCCTGCGGAAAGACGATCAGGCGAAATCGCAGCCAGCCGTTCAGCCCCAGGGCCTCTGCCGCCTCGATCTGGCCCTTGTCCACGGATTGCAGGCCTGCGCGAAACACTTCGGCGATGAAGGCGGAATACCCGATGGTCAGCGCCAAAATCGCCCGCCACAACAACGGGAAGTCACGGGTTCGGATCGGGCTGAGCCCGACAGTGTCGGCGGTCCAGTTCCAGGCCGCCACCAGCGCCGGGGCCAGCACGAAGGCCACGTAGAGAAGCAGCACGATGATCGGGATGCCGCGGATGATCTCGATATAGAACCGTGCGATCTGGCGCAGAATCAGGGATCGCGACTGGCATGCCACGGCCAGCAGCAAGCCGATCACGCAGGCCGCGCCGAAGCCGACCAGCGTGACGAAGACGGTGATTCCGACGCCCTTGGCGAGCGTTGCCAAAACCTGAGTGTAAAGGTCGTCGGCAATGATCCGGTAGATGAAAAACGCGGCCAGTGCCCCGGCGAACACCAGCCACCAGGGAAAATCGCCATCGTCCTGCGGTTCGGGGATCACGTGCCGGCGCCCCGGGTCACGCCCGACGGCTCCCGGGGCTCCGCCCGATCGGCGCCGACGCACTCCATCGGAGCGTTCCCGGCGCGCGCCTCACCCGCCGAGTTTGTAGTCGAGGAACCACTTTTGGTTCAGCGCGTCGATGGTGCCGTCGTCCTTCATCGATTCGATCGCGGCATTCATAGGCTCCACCAGGTCCGAGCCCTTGGGAAAGATGAACCCGAAATCTTCGGTCCCCAGTTTCTCGCCGATGATCTTCAACCCTCCGTCCGAGGCCTCGACATAGCCGTTCCCGGCTGTCCCGTCCGTCAGCACCAGATCGACATCGCCCGCCTTCAGCGCCTGCACGCCCGCACCGAAGGTTTCGAACAGCTTGATCCGCGGATTCTGCTCGTCGCCGTCGAGCACGTCATAGACGCCCACGTAGAACGGTGTCGTGCCCGGCTGTGCGGCCATCAGCAGATCGTCGTCGGCGGCAAACCCGGCGGCGTCGCTGAAGCGATCCTCATCGCCGCGCACCATCATCACCATCTCCGACCGCATATAGGCATCGGAGAAATCCACGATCTCGGCCCGATCCTCCCGGATCGTGATACCGGTCATTCCCAGATCGTACTGGCCCTCGGCCACGGCGGCGATCATCGCGTCCCAGCTGATGTTCTCGTACTCGACGGTGATGTTGATCCGGCCGGCGATCTCGGCCATCGCATCGTATTCCCAGCCGATCGCGTCGCCGCTCGCGGGATCGACGAATTGCAGCGGCGGATAGGCGTTCTCGGTCACGACGACAACGGTGCGTCCGTCCAGATCGGGCAGATGCGACCCGGCGAAAACGGAGGTCGTCAGCACCGCGGCGGCAAGGCCCGCGGCAAGGGCAAGGGGTTTCATCACGGCTCTCCCAGCAAATCCAATACCTCCAGCCTAGAGCCGCCCCGGCATGCCTGTCCAGCGCAACGCGGTGCGGTTCTTTGGGAACAGGGCGCGCGGAGGCGCGCAAACGGATTATGTTTCACCGGCCCCACAAACCGGGCAGTCCTTGCGCCGCTTCAAAGCGATGACCCGTGTTTCGCCGAACAGAGCGTCATAGATCAGCATCCGTCCGGCAAGCGTCTCTCCCGCGCCGACGATTGCCTTGACCGCCTCGACGGCCATCATCGACCCCACCACGCCCGGCAACGGCCCGAGCACACCCGCTTCGGCACAGCTCGGCGCCAGTCCGGGCGCAGGGGCCTTGGGAAAAACGCACTCATAGCAAGGGCTTCCGCGGGCCGGGTCGTAGAGGCTGATCTGCCCCTCCCATTGGGTCAGGGCCGCGGCGACCAGGGGCACGCCCTTTGCGGCGCCGACCCGGTTCACCAGATACCGTGTGTCGAAATTGTCCGTTCCGTCCAGTACAAGATCGTAATCGCCGAACAGATCGCCGGCGATCTCTTCGGTCAGCCGCCGGTTGTAGGGCCGGACGGTCACATACGGATTGACCGCCTTCATCGCGGTTTCGGCGGAAAACACCTTCGGCATGCCCAACCGCTCGTCTGCGTGAATCACCTGCCGCTGCAGATTGGTGCCTTCCACCGCGTCGTCGTCGATCACACCGATGGTGCCGACGCCCGCCGCGGCCAGATAAAGCAATGCCGGCGATCCCAGCCCGCCGGCGCCGACAACCAGCACGCGGGCCTGTTTCAACTGTTTCTGCCCCGGCCCGCCGATCTCGCGCAGGATGATGTGGCGGGCATAGCGGTTCAGTTCTTCCGGCCGGAAGCGGCCAGTGTCGGCGGGCGGCTCGTCGGCAGGTCGCCGGGCCCGGCGCTTCAGGGCCGAAAGCACGCTGCGATACCCGAACACCGCCGCCGCCAACAGGCCAAGCACCAGCCATTCCGCCAGCCTTCCCCCGATGGCGCGCTGCAGCGGGTGTCCGTCGGGAACCACCGCCAGCGCGGCAAGTATGCAGAGATAGAGCAACCCGATCATGATCCAGCGCGCTTGCGGCGGCGCCTTCAGCTGCCATCCCAGGACCCAAAGCCCGGCGGCGAGGGCGAGAAAATAGACCATCAGCCGCGCCCGGTGGATCCAAACCCGCCCGCGCCGCGCCCGGTCTCGCTGAGGTGTTCGGTCAGTTCGAAACGAACCTGCACGACCGGTGCGACAACGATCTGCGCGATCCGGTCGCCATGGCCAACCACATAGGGCTCGCTTCCCAGATTGATCATCAGGACCCCAAGCGGCCCGCGGTAGTCGCTGTCGATGGTGCCGGGCGTGTTCACCAGCGTCAGCCCGTGCCTGAGCGCCAGACCCGAACGTGGGCGGATCTGGGCCTCGAATCCCGGCGGGATCTCGAGCCGCAGACCGGTGGGAACGATTGCCCGGTCCATCGGCTCCAGCAGTATCCCCTCGCCGCGGCGGGCGATTGGCAGGTTGGCGCGCAAGTCCGCCCCCGCAGCGCCCGAGGTCTCATAGGACGGCAGCGGAAGCGTGCGGTCCGCGCCCTGGTCCCAGATCAGGCGCAGGTCCGGCGTGCTCACTCCAGGGCCTCGGCAATCTTGTCGGCCAGTCGCGCGGCGACCTGATCCTTGCCCATCCTCGGCCATTCCTCGGCGCCATCGGCAGAAATCAGCGTCACCGCGTTTTCGGACCCTCCCATGATGCCCGTCGAGGGTGACACATCGTTCGCCACGATCCAGTCGCAGCCCTTGCGCTGCCGCTTTGCCGTGGCATTGGCAATCACCTCCTCGGTCTCGGCGGCAAAGCCGACGACCAAGCGGGGCCGGCCCTCTGCCATCCGTGCCACGGTCGCCAGGATGTCGGGATTTTCGGAAAACTCCAGCACCGGCACCTTTCCTGAACCGTCCTTCTTGATCTTCTGCGGACGGTCTTCGGCGATCCGCCAATCGGCAACGGCCGCCGCAAACACCGCCGCGTCGGCGGGCAACGCGGCGGTCGCCGCGTCAAGCATCTGCCGCGCCGTCTCGACTTTCACCACGGCGACCCCGTCGGGTGGCGGCACGCTTGCAGGTCCCGTCACGAAGGTCACCTTCGCCCCCAATGCCGCCAGGGCCCGCGCAATTGCGGCGCCCTGCGCTCCGGACGAGCGGTTCGCAATATAACGCACCGGGTCGATCGGCTCGTGCGTCGGTCCGGATGTCACCACCACATGCCTGCCCTTCAGCGGACCGTCCATCAGCGCCGCCTCCACGGCGGCCACGATCTCGAGCGGCTCGGCCATCCGCCCCGGTCCGAATTCGCCGCAGGCCATGTCGCCCTCATTCGGCCCGGCGATCAGCACGCCGTCCCCACGCAGCGTGGCCAGGTTCCGCTGCGTCGCGGGATGCTCCCACATTCTTACATTCATCGCCGGTGCGATCAGCACTCGCTTGTCCGTCGCCATCAGAACGGTCGAGGCCAGGTCGTTTGCGTGCCCGCCTGCCATCTTCGCCATCAGATCGGCGGTGCAGGGGGCAACGACCAGCAGATCGGCGTCGCGCGACAGCTCGATATGCCCCATCTCGGCCTCGTCGGTCAGATCGAACAGAGTGCGATAAACCTTCTCTGCCGCCAGGGCCGACGCGGAAAGCGGTGTCACGAACTCTTCGGCTGCTGGTGTCAGCACCGGCACCACCGAAGCCCCGCGCTCGCGCAGTCTTCGGATCAAATCCAGCGACTTGAAAGCCGCGATCCCGCCGCCGATGATCAGAAGTATCCGTTTGCCAGCCAGCATATCCGCCCTCCACGTTCGTCTTAGGCGCATCCAATGGGCGAGACAATGGGATCGCCATGGCCGAGACCGCACTGACGACGACGCTAGCCGCCCCGATCGACGCGATCTGGGACGCGCTGCAAAAGCCCGCCACCCTGATCCACGTCTCGAAGGGCTTTCTGAGCTTTCGGCCGGTCGACCCGCCACAGCTGCCGGATCGCTGGTCGCCCGGCGACTACCGCGTTTCGCTCCGCGCCTTCGGAATTTTGCCGATCGGCCAACAAGTGATGGGCGTCGAGTTCCCCGAGATGGATCCGCCGAAACGCGCCCTGCGCGACAACGGAAGCGGGGCGATTGCTCGGGTCTGGGACCATTGGATCATCCTCGAACCGCTGACCGCGACGGCCACGCGATACACCGACCGGATCCGTGTCGAGGCGGGCCTGATAACGCCGCTGATCATGCCCTGGGTGCGCGCTTTTTATGCTCACCGGCAGCGCCGTTGGCACCGGCTGATCGCCAACGATTTCGATCTGGCTACTTGAACGCCAGACAAGGGTCGTCGCGCTCTGCCGGAACGGTCACCAGCCACAAATCGTAGGGCGTGTTCCCGTCCGGCGGCGATTCGAACTGCGCAACGGTCAGGACGGTCAACTCCGGCGCGGCAGCCGCCAGGGCACGCGGTATCCCCCAGTCTGCGCGGGCGTGACCGTTGCCGGTGATCACTGCAACCGGACCGCCGGTTTCCGCCACCGCCGCGATCACCGCCCGCGCCATCGCCGCATCGCGCAGCCGCTGAGCCTCGACCATGCCGCCCAGAATTTCCGCTGGCAGGGCATCGCAATGTGCCGCCATCTGTCCGGCCTCGCGCAAGGCCTGCTCGTCGCTGTCGAGCGCCTCATTCAGCCCGAACAATGCCGCAGAGCCGCCCAGAACGGCCGCCGCCCCGTCCGATACCGCACGCCGCACGTCGTCGCGGTCCAGCGCACCGCCGAAGAACGCCGGTTGTTCGGCGGCCAGAAAGATCGGGAAATACATCCCGAAATCCGGCCAGCCGCTGGCTTCCCAATCCAGGGTTTCTTCGAGCGCCTCCTTGGATGCCAAAAGCTCGGGCGTAATTCGCAGGGCTTGCCGTTCGGACAGCATCTCGAAGACCAGCGCCTTTGCTTCCATCGCCGCGACCGCAATCGCCTGATGCGCATGATGCGCCGGGTTGTCGTGCAGTTCGCCAAGGATCACCACATCCGCGGCAGGCAGGTTGTAGAGATCGGCGGCGTCGATCTGCTCGGCTTTGACAGAAAACGAAGCGGCCGCCAGAATTCCGGCGGCCGCGCATGAGCAGGGGAGTGAATGTCTCATGCGAAGAATTCGTGCACTTCCTTGGACTGCGCTTCAAGGTTTTTGCGCATCTTACCGAAAGCTGCCGCCTCCAGCTGGCGCACGCGCTCCTTCGACAGCCCAAGTTCCTGACCGAGAGACTCAAGCGTCCGCGGTTCCTCTCTTAGCTTGCGCTCACGCACGATGAACCGCTCGCGCGCGTTCAGGTCCGACATCGCCTTGACCAGCCAAGAGCGAAGCGTGTCGATATCCTTGTCGTGCTCGACGAGTTCTGCCGCCTGAGCGCCGTCGTCTTCCAGCGTGTCGATCCACTCTCGTCCCTCGTCGTCGGTCGACTGAGTGGCATTCAGCGAGAAATCGGAGCCGGCCAGGCGGCCTTCCATCATCTCGACATCATGCAGCGGTACGCCCACTTCGGTGGCGATCATCTGCCGAAGCTGGTGCTTGTCCAAACGCTCGCCGGCTGCCGCAGCCTCGCGCTCCAGCCGGGCCTGTACGCGGCGCATGTTGAAGAACAACGATTTCTGCGACGATGTCGATCCGGTCCGAACCATCGACCAGTTGCGCATCACGAAGTCCTGAATCGACGCCTTGATCCACCAGACCGCGTAGGTGGAAAACCGCACCCCGCGGTCGGGGTCGAACTTGTCCGCGGCCTTCATCAGCCCCAGCGACGCCTCTTGGATCAGATCGTTCATCGGGGCGCCGTAGCGCTTGAACTTTGCCGCCATCGAAATCGCCAGACGCATGTAGGCGGTGATCAGACGGTGAAGCGCCTCTTCATCGCGGTTGTCCCGCCACGCATAGGCAAGCTGAAGCTCGGTTTCGGCGTCCAGCAACTCGGCCCGCATCGCGCGGCGTGAAAACGACTGGTCAGCAAATCCATCAAGTGCCATCTCAACCCCCCGGTCTCGGGCCGGTGACGCAGGCCCTTACGTCCGATGTTTGAACTTGTTACGCAGGGCAGACCCGCTCGGATCAGAGAAAGTCAAAAAAAGTTGCCACGCCACGCGCTGATACTAGGTGGAGCCCGCTCCGGCAAATCCGCGTTCGCGGAACGCGTTGTGGAATCTTACGGCGCGCCAAAGGTTTACCTCGCTTCGGCGCAGGCCTTCGATTCCGAAATGCAAATCCGGATCGCCGAACACCGCAGCCGCCGCGATGACGGATGGCGCACAATTGAGGCGCATCTGGACGCAGCCGAGGCGCTTGCGGGGATCGGGGCAGGGGAGGCCGTGCTGTTCGATTGCGCCACGCTTTGGCTCAGCAACCATATGCTTGCCGAAAGCGACGTAGCCGTCGAAACCACGCGCCTCCTGGCCGCGCTCGCCAGCTGTCCCGGCATTGTCGTGACGGTCTCGAACGAAGTTGGTTCGGGAATCGTGCCCGAGAATGCCCTTGCACGCCGGTTCCGTGACGAACAAGGCCGGCTGAACCAGCAACTCGCCTCTGCCGCCGATCTCGTCGTACTGGTCACGGCCGGCCTGCCGCTGATCCTGAAGGGCACCCTGCCAAAGGGTTTGCCGTGACCCGTTTCTGGTGGGTGCGCCATGGCCCGACGCATGCCAAGGGGATGGTCGGCTGGACCGATCTGCCCGCCGATCTGTCCGACACGGCCCGGATCGCGCGCCTGACCGCGTTCCTGCCGGACCCCGCGCTCGTCATCTCTTCAGATCTCATCCGCGCCAGCGCCACGGCCGATGCCATCGAAAACGGCCGCAATCGCCTTGCCCACGATCCCGGCCTTCGCGAGATCCATTTCGGGGATTGGGAGATGAAACGCCATTCGGAGATCGAGGCGCAGGATCCGCAGCGGATCCGTGCCTACTGGGATCAGCCCGGCGACGTCCGCGCCCCAGGCGGCGAGACCTGGAACGAGGCGCTCGCGCGTGTCTCTGCCGCCGTGGACCGACTGATCGACACGCACAAGGGCGCCGACATCATCGTGGTGGCACATTTTGGCGCCATCGTCACCCAGATCCAGCGCGCGCTGGACCTCGAGCCATACGACGCCTTTTCTCATCGTATCGACAACCTGTCCGTCACTCAAATCACCTTCGACGGCATCTGGCGGACCGGTCCGATCAATCATATTCCGTAGCCGCTTCCGTCCCGGCCCGGCCAACTCTATCCTGACGCCATGACCTACGAACTTTATATCGGCGACTATGCCTATTCCAGCTGGTCCCTGCGCGGCTGGTTGCTGTTTCACCGCTTCGACATCCCCGTGACAACGCGTCTTGTCGACTTCAACGCCGGTTCCGTGGCCGAGCAACTCGGCCATCTTGCCCCGGCCCGCACCGTCCCCGCGCTACGACTGCCCGAAGGCGCAGTTATTGCCGACAGTCTGGCGATCGCCGAAGAACTCGCCACCCGGCACCCCGGTGCAGGCTTCTGGCCTGCCGACCCATCCTCGCGCGCGACCGCGCGCGCGTTGGCCGCCGAAATGCATTCCGGCTTCGGCGCGTTGCGCGAACATTGTCCGATGAACCTGCGCACGGCCTATTCCGATTTCCCGGCGCCGCCCGAAGTCCTCGATGACCTCGCCCGTCTCGAAGAAATCTGGTCTCTTGCCCGCGCCGGAGCCGGCGGCGAAGGCCCTTGGCTTTGCGGTCCATATTCGGTGGCCGACGTCTTTTTTGCACCTGTTGCCGCCCGCATCGCCGGTTACGGTCTTCCGGTCTCTCGGCATGCCCGGGACTACGTTGCCGCGCACCTTGCCGACCCCGCCTTCCGCCGCTGGCGTGCCATGGGGCTGGTAAGGGGCGATACACTGCCCTGGTATGCCCGTGATTGCCCGCAAGTGCCCTGGCCCGGGCCGGCGCCAATTCCTGCCAGCGCGGTCGGGACCGGTCCGAGCGAAAACGCCACGTGCCCCTACTCCGGCAAGCCTGTTTCGCATTTTTTGGAGGTACAGGGCCGCGTATTCGGCTTCTGCAACGCCTTCTGCCGCGACAAGACGGCCGCCGATCCCGCGGCCTGGCCGGCATTCATGGAAATTTACGATTCCTAAACCGATTTTTGCGAACCGTTAACCATCCTGGCGGAGGGTTGCATGGTTGCGCGCGCTTACACGGTTGCATTCGAAGGCGTCGACGCCCGGATCGTCGAGGTGCAATGCGCCGTCGCACCCGGCCTGCCGGCCTTCAACCTTGTCGGCCTGCCCGACAAAGCGGTCAGCGAAGCCAAGGAACGCGTCCGCGCCGCGCTGACGGCGATATCGATCGCGTTGCCGTCGAAACGCATCACCATCAACCTCTCGCCCGCCGATCTGCCCAAGGAAGGCAGCCATTTCGACCTGCCCATCGCGCTGGCGCTGCTGGCCGCCATCGACATCCTGCCGCCCGAAGACGTCGAGGCCACGGTTGCCCTGGGCGAGCTTTCCCTCGATGGCACGCTCACCCCCGTGGTCGGTGCGCTTCCGGCCGCCATGGCCGCGGCCGAAGAAGACCGCGCGCTGTTGTGCCCCAAGGCGTGCGGGGCCGAGGCCGCCTGGGTCGGCGCAACCAAAGTGATCGCGCCCGCCAGTCTTGCCGAGACGATCCAGCATTTCACCGGCCAGCGGATTCTTGACCCCGCCGACCCCGGCGAGGTCGCCAAGGACGCCCCGGACCGCGATCTGCGCGACGTCAAGGGGCAGGAACGCGCCAAACGCGCGCTGGAAATCGCCGCCGCCGGCCGCCACCACGTGCTGATGATCGGTACGCCGGGCTCGGGCAAATCCATGCTGGCCGCCCGCCTGCCCGGTATCCTGCCGCCGCTCACCCCGGCCGAAGCGCTTGAAACGTCGATGGTTCACTCGCTGAGCGGTCTTCTGGACGAAGGCGGCATCTCGCGCACGCGACCCTTCCGCGAACCGCATCACACCGCGTCGATGGCGGCCATTGTCGGTGGCGGCCGCGGTGCAAAGCCGGGCGAAATCAGCCTTGCCCATAACGGGGTGCTGTTCATGGATGAATTCCCCGAATTCCCGCGCGCCGTTCTGGAAACCCTGCGTCAGCCCATCGAGACCGGCGAGGTTGTCGTTGCCCGGGCAAACGCCCATGTCCGATATCCTTGCCGCTTTATGCTGGTCGCCGCCGCCAACCCCTGCAAATGCGGCTACCTTTCGGACCCGGCCCGCGCCTGCGCCCGCGTCCCGCACTGCGGAGAAGACTATCTTGGCCGCATCTCGGGCCCGTTGATGGACCGCTTCGATCTGCGCATCGAGGTGCCGCCGGTGGCATTTGCCGACCTCGACCTGCCAGACGGCGGCGAAAGCTCGGCGCAGGTGGCCGCCCGCGTCGACGCGGCCCGGCAGGTCCAGACCGGTCGCTATGCCGATCAGCCGCAGGTGCGCGTCAATGCCGATGCCGAGGGAAAGACGCTGGCGGCCGTCGCCACACCCGACGGGGAGGGGCGTGAGCTGCTGACCCGCGCGGCCGAACGGTTCGGCCTCTCGGCGCGCGGCTATCACCGCGTGTTGCGCGTTGCCCGCACCATCGCCGATCTGGAACGCTCGGACACCGTCCGCAAACACCATGTGGCCGAAGCGGTCAGCTACCGCCTGGTCGAGGCGCGCGAAGCACTGTCTCAATAAACCCGGCCACCCGGCCAAGTGCCTCGTCCGCTTCGGGCAGCCAGCCCTGGAAGATCGGCCAGACATGCGGCAGATGCCCCCATAGATCGACCGTCACCTCGGCCCCCTGGGCTCGCAACGCCCCGGCCATCCGCAGCGTGTCGTCGCGGAGGATTTCCGTTTTCGCCGCCTGCAGAAAGATCGGCGGTGCGTCGGGGAACGTCGCGAACAGGGGCGATGCGCGCGGATCGTCGGGCGACTGTCCGGCAAGGTAATACTCCAGCACGGTCTCTGCCTGGGACGCCGGCAGCAAAACGTCCCGCGCTGCATTCGAGGTGAAGCTCTCGCCGGACAGCGTCAAATCGGTCCAGGGCGAAAACGCGAAGGCCGCAGCCGGCCGCTGTCCGTCTGCCAGCAATGCGGCCAAAAGCGCCAGCATCACCCCACCGCCCGAACTGTCGCCGCCCAGAACGATCCGGTCCGGCGCGTAGCCCCGTGCGACCAGACCCTGCCAGACGGTCCGGGCATCCTGCAGAGAGGCCGGAAACGGGTTTTCCGGGGCGAGCCGGTAGTCGGGCAGGAACACGCGCAGGCCCGTCATCTGTGATAGCCGAGCCAGCATTGCCCGATGCGTGCGCGGGCTGCCGATCAAATGCGCGCCGCCGTGAATGTAGAGGATGATTTCATCCCGTGACGGGCGCACCCACGCCCAGTCTCCCGGCACCCCGGCCACGTCGTCGGGCAAATAGCATGCAAAGGGTGGCGTCCGGAAAAAACGTGCCGCCCGATCGAACGCCCGCCGTTCCATCGCCGGATCGGTTACACGTGCCAGCCAGGGTTTTTCGACGCGCCGCAGAAATCCGTTCAGCAGGCGCTGCCGCAGGCTCATCAGCCTGCCCGCCGCGCCTCGATCGCTTCCCAGATCAGCGCGGCGACATTGGTTCCGTCGAACCGCTCCAGCTCTTGAATGCCCGTCGGAGAGGTCACGTTGATCTCGGTCAGATAATCGCCGATCACGTCGATGCCGACAAAGATCTGCCCCTTTTCGCGCAGGGTCGGTCCGATCGTGTCGCAAATCTCCCGCTCGCGCTCCGTCAATGCGCTTTTCACCGCCTTGCCGCCTACATGCATGTTCGACCGTACCTCGCCGGGCTGCGGCACACGGTTTATGGCGCCGACGGGCGTGCCGTCGACCAGGATGATCCGCTTGTCGCCGTTTCCGACCTCGGGCAGGAATTTCTGTGCGATCAGGGGCTCACGGGACATCCCGGTGAAAAGCTCGTGCAGCGTCGACAGGTTGCGGTCGTTCGGGTCCAGCCGGAACACCCCGGCGCCGCCATTGCCGTAGAGCGGCTTCAGGATCATATCGCCATGTTCGTCCTTGAAGGCCTTCAGCGTGGACAGGTCGCGCGCGATAGTCGTCGGGGGGATCAGGCCCGGGAACTGGAGGACCAGCAGCTTTTCGGGATAGTTGCGCACCCAGAACGGGTCGTTGACCACCAGCGTGGCGGGATGGATGTGGTCCAACAGATGCGTCGTCGTGATATAGCCCATATCGAACGGGGGATCCTGCCGCAGCCAGACGACGTCGAACTGACCCAGATCGACCTCTTCCGCCGGCCCCAGATCGGCATGATTGCCCTGCTCGCGCCGGACGGTCAGCCCGTGCCCGCGCGCGGTCACACGTCCGTTCTGGTAGGCAAGGTGATCGGGTGTGTAAAAGAACAGCATGTGACCCCGTGCCTGCGCCTCTTCGGCAAGCCGGAAACTGCTGTCGGCCTCGATGTCGACCGCGTGAATCGGGTCCATCTGGAAAGCGACTTTGAGCGGCATGAGGAGGCTCCGGGAAACAACTTGCCGGGACTACATGGCGCAGGCTCTGGTGCGGTGCAAGTGCTGGGCCGCAGCGGTGGGTTCAAAACCGACCGAAGAGCGCAATGTTCCCGTGGACGGGTATATCAATTCACCGAAATGAAATCACTCAGCGCCAACAAGCTCGGCTTGCGTCGGTTCAATGCCCGAATGCGTTTTCGACGATTTTCACGGCGCCGGTGCCATCGACCAGGGCCGCATCGAACCGCGTTTCGGTATCCTGACCCTCCGGCATCGATGCCAGAAACGTGCTTGCGGCGGCATAGATCCGCCGCTTCTGGCGTTCCGACAGCCGTGCGGCAGCGCTGGCAAAGTCGCGGCTCTTTTTGACCTCCACAAAGACCAGCGCGCCGAATTTTTCAAAGATCAGGTCGATCTCGCCGCCCGACCCGCGCCAGCGCCGCGCCTTGGGTCTGAACCCTGACCGCTCATACCTCTGCGAGACCGTGTCTTCGGCGGAGAGCCCCGCCTGATAGGAAACCGAACCTGACATATCGTACCCTTGCTGGATAACTGCATTATAGTGCATGGTTCGGTCCAGTAAACGTGCATTTTTGACTTTTGGTTAACCCGGCTCCCGCAGGCGCAGGGCCGCTTGGTATACCTGCCGCCTCGGAAGTCCCAGCGCATCGGCGACCGAAGCCGCCGCGTCCTTGACGGTCATCTCGCGCAGGGCCGTCTGCAGTGCCCCCTCCAGCTCTTCCGCGCCCGGCCGGGCGCGGCCCCGGTCGATTACCAGCACGACCTCGCCTTTCACGGGCGCGTCGGACAGAGACGACGCCAGGTCCGCCAGCGTTCCGCGCCGCACCTCTTCGAACCGCTTGGTAAGCTCGCGGCAAAGCGTAACCTGCCTATCCCGGCCCAGGATCTCCACCGCTTCGGCCAAAAGACGCGCCACACGTTTCGGCGATTCGAACAGCACCAGCGTCGCCGGAATATCCCGCAATTCCGTCAGCCAGGCCGTCCGGGCGCCCTTTGCGGCCGGCGGAAAACCCGCAAAAAGAAACTTGTCCGTCGGGAGCCCCGACACCGTCAGCGCCGCCAGCACCGCCGAGGCACCCGGTGCGGCCGTGACCCGATACCCCGCCTCGGACGCCGCTTTTGCCAGTTGGAACCCGGGATCCGCGACCAGCGGCGTGCCGGCCTCGGACGCGTAGGCCACCGATTTGCCGTCGGCCAGGGCCTGCAGCAGCCGCGGTCGCATCTGCGGGCCGTTGTGGTCGTGATAGGCCAGGATCCGGCGCTGCCCCGTGGACACGCCGTGGATCTCCATCAGATGCCGCAGGCTGCGCGTGTCCTCGGCCACCAGCACGTCTGCTGCGGCCAGGATATCCAGCGCCCGCAAGGTGATATCGCGCGCCGCACCGATCGGCGTCGCCACGAAATAGAGACCGGCGGGAAGGTGCTTGGGCTCGGCGGTCATGGGCCTTTCATGGTGCCTGGGACGTTTACTCTGACAAGTGTTGCGCATAGTCTGCCACCGTCCGCAAGCGCAGTACGAGGCCACGAGACCACCCATGTCCCCCATCCCCCGCTTCCCGCGCGCCGTCCTGATGCGCGCGCTCTTGCTGTTTTCCGCCCTGTGGCTGGCCGCCTGCGACGGACTGCCGGTGCCCGACCGGCTCAACACCGGGCCGCGCATCGACACCGACAAGCCCGTTGCGGTTGCGCTTCTGGTCCCGGCCGGCTCCGGCCAGGCGGGCGACAGTGTGCTGGCTTCGTCGCTGGAAAACGCGGCGCGGCTGGCGATCGCCGATCTGCAGGGCGCCAGGATCGACCTGCGCGTCTACCGGACCGCCGGAAATGCGGGGCAAGCCGCGGCGGTCGCCACGCAAGCCGCCGACGAGGGCGCCAAGATCATCCTGGGTCCGGTTTATGCCGAGGCCGCCAATGCCGCGGGGGTCGCCGTCGCCGCGCGCAACGTCAACGTGCTGTCGTTTTCCAACAATACCGATATCGCGGGGGGCAATGTCTTTGTCCTCGGCAACACGTTCGAGAACACCGCCGACCGGCTTGTCCGTTATGCCGTCGGTCAGGGTAAGCGCAGTTTTCTGATCGTCAATGGCCAAGACACCGCAGAGCTTAAGGGCCGCGCCGCCATCGCCGCCGCGATCGCGCGCAACGGCGCCACGCAGGCCGGAGCGGTGTCGTTCGAGCTGTCGCAGAACGGCGTGGTGCAGGCGGTTCCGCGCATTACCAGCACCGCCAACGGTTCGGGCGCCGATGCAATCTTCATGACCTCCGGCACCGCCGGTGCCTTGCCGATCCTGTCACAGCTTTTGCCGGAAAACGGTCTCAGCAGTGCCGACAGGCAGTTCATCGGCCTGCAGCGCTGGGACATCCCGGCCAGCGCGCCGGAACTGCCGGGTCTGCAGGGCGGCTGGTTCGCGTTGCCGTCGCCTGCGCTGAATGCGCAGTTCCGGTCCCGCTACGAGGCCGCCAACGGCGCGCCGCCCCACCCGATCGCCAGCCTTGCCTACGACGGCATCGCCGCTATCGGCGCGCTGATCAGCGCCGGCAAGTCCGATGCGCTGACCACTGCCGCGCTGACCCAAGGCACCGGTTTCGCGGGCGTCAACGGCATCTTCCGGCTGCGGCCCGACGGCACGATCGAGCGCGGTCTGGCAGTGGCCCAGATCAGCGACCAGCAGGTGAAAGTGATTGATCCCGCCCCAAGAAGCTTTGGCGGCGCCGGTTTCTGACCGGATGCCCGACACCTCGCAGGACTGGGCGCCGGACAGGCTGATATGTCCGGCATCGGTGATCTTCGACGATGCCGCAGTGGACGCCGCGCTGCAGTCGGGTCTGGCCGAGGCGAAGGACGCGAAAGCCGCCCGCCGGGTCACGGTCGATGTGCTGCAGCAGGTTCTGACCGACGGCCGCGCGGCCATTGCCGCCGCCTTTGCCGCCGATCCTAAAAACGCCTGGCCCACGGTGCGCGCCTATGCCTATCTGACCGATCAGGTGGTAAAGGCGGCGCTTGGCGTGGCGACCGGGCGGCTGCACCCGCTGGCCAGTCCGACCGAGGCCGAACGCATCGCGCTCTTGGCCGTCGGCGGGTACGGCCGGGCCGAGATGGCGCCGTTTTCCGACGTCGACCTGCTGTTTCTGACCCCCTACAAGATCACCCCCTGGGCCGAGAGCCTGATCGAATCGATGCTTTATATCCTATGGGATCTGAAGCTGAAGGTCGGTCATTCCAGCCGCACGGTGAAGGACTGCCTCCGTCTGGGACGCGAAGATTATACGATCCGCACGGCGCTGCTGGAGCACCGGTTCATCGACGGTCATTCGCCGCTGGCCGACGAGCTGCGGACGCGGCTGCAGTCAGAGCTTTTCCGCAACACGGCGGCGGATTTCATCGAGGCCAAGCTGGCAGAGCGGGCGAGCCGGCACCGCAAGCAGGGCGGCCAGCGCTATATGGTCGAGCCCAATGTCAAAGAGGGCAAGGGCGGGCTGCGCGACATGCAGTCGCTGTTCTGGATCGACAAATACGTCCATGGCGTGCGCGAGACCGCCGATCTGGTGTCGCTCAAGGTCTTCCGGCAAGAAGAGTTCGACGCCTTTATCGCGGCGGAGAACTTCCTTCTCGCCGTACGCTGCCATCTGCATCTTATCGCGGGGCGGGCGGCGGACCAGCTGACCTTTGACATGCAGGTCGAGGTTGCCGAGCGTATGGGATACGCCGATCACGGCGGGCGCCGCGCGGTCGAGCATTTCATGCAGGACTATTTCCGGCAGGCGACCAAGGTCGGCGAATTGACCCGCATCTTCCTGACCGCGCTCGAGGCGCGGCATGTCAAAAAAGAGCCCAAGCTTGTCGGTTTCTTCCGCCGCCGCCGCAGGGTCAGGGACGGTTATGTGATCCTGCAGAACCGTCTGGCCGTCGCCGACGAGGCCGCGTTTCTGTCGGACAGTCTCAACATCCTGCGGATTTTCGAAGAGGCGTTGCGCACCGGCCTTCTGATCCATCCCGACGCCATGCGTCTGATCATGGCCAACCTGCATCTGATCGACGACGACCTGCGGAGGAACAAGGAAGCCAACCGCATCTTCCTCGACCTGCTTCTAAAGCACGGCAACCCCGAACGCGCGCTCAGGCGGATGAATGAGATGGGTGTCCTTGCCGCGTTCATCCCCGAATTCGCACCCGTCGTCGCGATGATGCAGTTCAACATGTACCACAGCTACACCGTCGACGAGCATACCATCCAGTGCATCGCGACCCTGGCCCGGATCGAACGCGAGGAACTGGTCGAAGAGCTGCCCGTCGCCAGCCGTATCCTGACCGGGGACATCAACCGGCGCATTCTCTATGTCGCGCTGCTTTGCCATGACATCGGCAAGGGCCGCGACGAGGATCACTCGGTTCTGGGCGCGCGGCTGACCCGCAAGATCGCCCCGCGCCTGGGTCTGAACGCCAAGGAAGCCGAGACCGCCGAATGGCTGGTGCGATACCACCTTGTGATGTCGGACATGGCGCAGAAACGCGACATTGCCGACCCAAGCACTGTCCGCGATTTCGCCAAGGCGGTACAGACCCGCGAACGGCTTGACCTGTTGACGGTTCTGACCGTCTGCGACATCCGCGGCGTCGGTCCCAGCACCTGGAACAACTGGAAGGCGGCACTATTGCGCGCGCTTTACCGGCAGACCCGCCGGGCGATGGAGGACGGGCTGGAAGCGCTCAACCGCACCACGCGCGGAGCCGAGGCCAAGCGCAACCTGCGCGCGGCGCTGCAAGGCTGGGACAAGAAAGACATCAAGACGGAAATCGACCGGCACTACCCACCCTACTGGCAGGGGCTGCATGTCACCGCGCATGTGGATTTCGCCAATCTCCTGCGCGGCATCGGCGAGGACGAATTTCGTGTCAAGCTGACACCGGATGAAGACCGCGATGCCACCCGCGTCTGTTTCGCCATGCACGACCATCCCGGCATCTTCAGCCGGATGTGCGGAGCCTTGGCGCTCGTGGGCGCCAACATCAAGGACGGCCGCACCTTCACGAGCAAGGACGGCTGGGCCACTGCCGCCTTCTGGATCCAGCATGCCGACGGTACCCCTTACGACGCCAGCCGCCTGCCGCGGCTGAGGGACATGATCGAGAAGACGCTCAAGGGCGAGGTCAAAGCCAAAGAGGCCATGGTCACCCGTGACCGGCTGAAGAAACGCGAAGCGGCTTTCCGCGTGCCGACCTCGATCACCTTCGACAACGACGGGTCCGAGATCTACACGATCATCGAGGTCGATACCCGCGACCGCCCGGGGCTGCTGTTCGACCTGACCCGCGCCATGGCCAACGCCAATGTCTACATCGCCTCGGCGGTGATCGCGACCTATGGCGAACAGGTCGTCGACAGTTTTTACGTCAAGGACATGTTCGGATTGAAGTTTTATTCCGAGGCCAAGCAGAAGTCGCTGGAAAAGAAGCTGCGCGAGGCCATCGAACGCGGAGCCACCCGGGCCAAGGCCGATTGAAGGTTTTGGGCGGACGAGGGCTGTTGTGGTCGCACGGCCGGGAATGGCTTGGAGCCGCCGTTCGCAACCAGTATTCAGGCGCGGAATCAAGGCCGTAGGCCGCCGCGCCATCGCCGACCCGCCCCGAAGGGGAGGCGAATTCCTGACGGTGCGCACTGAATTGAGGTCGTTCGGACTTTGCTTGGATAAATCGAGCCGCTCGAAGGTCCGGGTCGCCTCCCCGCGGGTCGGCGATGGCGCGGCTCATCACTTAACCGGCAACGTCCGCTCAAGGCCAAAACCGGTTGAACGCGGTTCCGGTAAAACACATCCGGCCTTGGCCGCATCGGCACACAATCCGCCCCGATTGTTGCTCGCCGACGGACCGCGCGAACCACCGCCGATTCCGGTCAGGAACTGGCGGGCCTAAAGATCGACGACAATCTCGCCATCCGGCTCGGCGGCGCGGGACTGGCACAGGATGATCGCGCCTTCTCGCTGCTTTCTGGACAGCACGAAATCCCGGTGCTCGACCTCACCCGACACAAGCCCGCATTTGCACACACCGCAGATGCCGTCCGAGCATTTTACGTCCACGTGGATGCCGTTTTCGGCCAAAACGTCGGTCGCCGACTTGTCCGGCGGGATCACGAAAGACTTGCCGGTTTTCGCGAGCGTCAGCGTGAACTCGTGGTTCACGTAGTCCGGCACCTCGGGCACCGAGAAATATTCCAGATGCCGGGCGTCTTCGGGAAAGCCCTGCCTCTCGGCCGCCTCGATCACACCGGTCATATACCGGTCCGGTCCGCAGGTGTAGACATGCCAGCCGTCCCGATAGCCCTGCAGGACGGCGTCCAGATCGGCGCGGGTGCCCTCGTCCGAGACATGGCATGTCACCCGCCCGGCCCAGGGCGCCGCCGCCAGATCCTCCAGATACCCGCCCCGATCCCGCGACGTGATCGAATAGTGCATCTCGAACTCGGCGCCGAGGCGGTGCAGCCGGTGCGCCATGGCGATCATCGGCGTGATCCCGATGCCGCCACCCATCAGAAAGGTTTTCGCCGCCGTCTCGTCCAGCGGGAAATGGTTGATCGGGCGCGAGAGGAACACCTTGCGGCCCTCGCTGAAGATCCGGTGCAACAGCTTCGACCCGCCGCGTCCGTCATCCTCGCGCAGAACGCCGATCTGATAGACCGACCGGTCCGCGGGATCGCCCGACATCGAGTATTGCCTCAAGAATTCGGGAGCGACCACGATATCCAGATGCGCCCCTGCCTCCCACGCGGGTAAGTCGGTGCCGTCCAGCGCGCGGAATTCGTACTTGGTCACATCCGCCGTCATCCTCTCGGCCTTCGTCACCTCGACCCGCAGAACCGGGCTTTCGCCCGCAGCGGCGTAGCGGTGCACGACACTGTCATCGCCGCGCCTGAGCCGGTCCTGGTACTCTTCCGCAGTCACCAGCGCCTGATAGGCCTCGATCCCGGCCTCGCGGTCCATGGGGAAGGGGTAGGGCCAGGGATGCGGCGCCAGCGGCGCGGGATAGACCGCGAGCGTCTGGTCTTCGTATCTCAGGTCCAGATCGGTCTGCAGATCGCGCGCGTTCACCGGCTGACGCGCGGGCTTGTAGCCACCATCCTCATAAAGCTCGATATCCCACCACCATTTCTTGACCGGGTTCAGGCCGCCGTTGCCCACCCGGTCATCCAGCCGCGCCAGCAAAGGCGCCGCCTTTGGCATCTTCATCGCCGCCCAGCGGAACGGCTTTTCTGCGAACAGCCCCTCCAGGTTCCACGGGCAGGTCTTCATGCAGCGCCCGCACATCGCCCCGCCCGCCGTGGTGATCCGGTAGGTGGCGCATTTCTGGCTGTCGGATTTCCAGATCTCGTAGCCGTTGAACATCAGCTTCGGCCCGGCCGTGATTGCACCGGACGGGCATTCGCGCGCGCATTTGTTGCAGGCTTCGCAAAACGCCTGCAGGCCGAAATCGACAGGCTTGTCGTGCGCCAGGGGCATGTCGGTCGTCACCACCCCGGATTTCAACCGCGGGCCCAGGAACGGGTTCAGGATCACCTCGCCGATGCGGCTGACCTCTCCAAGTCCGCTCAGCAGCAGCAGGGGCGGCTGCAGCACCTCGCCGTCCAGCACCGTGTGCGCCTTGGCGGCATAGCCCAGATTGCGGATCTGCTTGGCGATCACCCCGCCCAGCAGCGAAAACCGCAGGTAGGCGCGCATCGACTGCGCGACCGAGATCCAGTCGTCGCCGCTGGCGCCCTCCATGGTCTCGTAGCCCTGGTCGACGATCATCGAAATCGCTTGGTCGTGCGGCGGGTCCAGCACGGCCCCGGTGGCGTCATGGCTGTACCAGGTCCAGTCCGGACACCGCGAGATCCCCACCGCATCGATGCCGAGGAAATAGCTCGCCGCCTTGACGTTCAGCGCGTTTGTCTCCGCATCCCGTGGCCCCTCCACGGCTTCCGGCGCGCCGTCCTGTAGCAGAACGAAGGCCCCCAGCATGCGCCGTTGCGCCATCGACGGCGCGGCCTTGCGGGCATAGTAGCCACCCTTCGCCGCTTCCTGATTGGCCTTGCCCATGTCGCCGAACTGGGCGCGCGCGAACATGTCCGCCCGTTTCGGTACCCGTGCCACGTTCGGCTCGTCGATATAGGTCGTGGGCGTCTCAACCCGCTTCAGCGTCTCGAAGGGGTGCGGTCCGTCGGCAAAGTCGCGCCGCGCGAAGGGATCGCCGTTCAGCGCCGACCGGCGGAACCCGGCGCCGACCCACCAGGCCGGCCCCCTGGTCCGGAACCACGGCTGCTTGACCAGCGGCGCCAGCGCCCCGTCATGGGCCAGGGGGAAATCCGTGGTCAGCGCGGCCACGCCGAACCTCTCGCCCAGATAGGGGGCCGCCAGCCGCCCGTCTTCGACCGTGGCCAGACCCGCAGCCACGGTCAGCCGGTTCAGATCCACATCCGAGCTTGTCGCCGAGTGCGCCTTGGCGTCCCAGCCCAGAAGCCGGATGTAGTTCGCCAGCACCACCGCCGTTTCGGTTGCGCGCAGGCAGGCGCGGTGCGCCTGCGCGTCCTCCAGCCAGTCGCAGCCCCGTTCGCCGGGGCGCGGATCGCGCGGCATCTCGTAGAGGAACACGACGGCATGGGCATGCCCGGCAATGGTCGAAGGCGGAGCCTGCATCGAGTCCTTCAGATCGGCCATGATCATGTCGATACCGGAGGCCAGCGTCTTGGTCTGCCGCGTGCGCAAATCCTGCGCCAACCGGTCGATATCGGGATTCCGGTACGGTTCGGCCAGCAGCGCCGCCTCGGGCAGCGGGCCGATCCCCACCATCGAGGCATCCGAGAAATAGCCAAATGCCTTGAGGTGGTCCGCCCGGTCCTGCGGGTCCTCGGGACAGACCGCGCGGGTCTTGTTGACCAGCCCGTCGCGGATCGCGTCCATCATCGCCTGGTATTCGCCCATCGCGTTGACGATCGACGAGGGCGCGTTCCCGCGCCGGAAGCTGAGCGGTTGCGTCGGCGGTACCGCGGACAAATCCGGCATCTGGCCCCGTACCAAACGTTCCAGCGGGTAGGGGCCCAGATGCACCGGTCTGTGCTTGTCGGAAAAGAAACGGACGGTCATGCGGTGCTCCCCTCGAAGCCATGGTGAAAGACCCGTCCGCAAACATCAACACGGCATTCGGACACGTGTCGGCTTGCGGCCCCCGCCGCATCGGCGCACAGAGGACGCATGAAGCCCCGTGTCCCGACGATCCCCACGAACTGGCCCGAAATCACCGGTCTTCTGGCCGGGGCACTGGCCGGTGGCGCCGCGGCGTCGGCACTTGGGTTTCCCATGCCCTTCCTGATCGGCAGCCTGATCGTTTCGGCCGCCTACGCGATGTGGGTCTCCAGCACCAAATCCCGCGCCGTCGCCTTCCCCAGACCGCTCCGCTACGCCTTCATCGCCGTGATCGGCGCGATGATCGGCGCGACCTTCACGCCGGATCTTCTGCAGGCGCTTCCCTCGCTCTGGCCGTCGCTGATCGGTCTGAGCCTGTTCGTGATGTTGGCGCATGCGCTGGTCTATCTGTTGTTCCGCCGCATCGGCCGTTACGACAGGCCCACCGCCCTTTTCGCCGCAATGCCCGGCGGTCTGGTCGAGGCGATCACTCTGGGCGAGCAGGCCGGCGGTGACGTGCGCATTCTGACCGTGCAGCATTTCGCCCGCATCATCATCGTCGTGGTTACGGTGCCCGCCCTGTTTCTGCTTTGGAACGGCATCGCGGTGGGCAGCGCCGCGGGGCAGAGCTTTGCGTCCGCCCCGGCGGGCGCTGCCGACATTGCCCTGATCGTCGCGCTGGCGGCCATCGGTGCGCCGCTCGGCTTGGCCTTGCGCATTCCGGCGGGACAGTTGATGGGCGCGCTGCTGCTCAGCGCCGCGGTCCATGTCCTGGGGCTCGCTTCGGCCGTCTCGCCGCAATGGCTGCTGAACCTCGCGCAGCTTGTCATCGGGGCCGGCCTCGGCGCCCAGTTTTCCTCGGTCTCGGCTGGGCTGCTGGGGCGGACTTTCGGCTTGGGTCTTCTCAGCGTTGCGCTGATGTTGAGCCTCGGCTTCGCCTTCGCCGCCGCGCTGGCGTTATGGCTGCCGGTTCCGTTCGACGCGCTGTTTATCAGCTACGCGCCCGGAGGTGTGACCGAGATGGGATTGATCGCGCTCAGCCTGCAGGTCAGCCCGGTTATCGTCGCCGCACATCACCTTTACCGCATATCCTTCACGGTGCTGATGGTTGGCTGGATCGCCAAGAGCCGTCACTTCGGGGCATAGGCCCGGGACGGGACAGTCTTGGGGTGGACCGTGATGTCAGGTCTTGGCCCGGAGCGGACGTTGTATTTTCTTGAGGAGCCACGCTATCGCCGACCCGCGGGGAGGCGACCCAGACTTGTGAACGGCTCGATTTATCCCGGCAAAGTCCGAACGACCTTAGTACAATACGCGCCGGCAGAAAATCGCCTCCCCTCCGGGGCGGGTCGGCGATGGCGCGGCGGCCTTCGGCCTTGATCCCGCGCCTAAGGACAGATTGCGAGCGTCCGCTCCAGGCCCTAAGCCACCTAATGCGCTTCGGTTTCCTGCGCGCTTTGCCGAGGAAAGATGCGCGCCATTTCGAGGTCGAAATGCGCCCAGGTCATGGTGGCGCGGTTCCCGGCATATCCATGGTAGTACGACAGCCCGGACGCGGTCGGCAGACCCGCCCAGATCTTGGCGAGGTTGTGCATGAAGGCATGCCGCCCGATCCCGCCGCGGCTGAACGCGTCCAGACCGGCCTCGTCCAGCAGCAGGTTGGCGAGCCGGTCCTGCACATCCGGCGAGAACACTGTCTGCGCATCGAGGCCCGCCCGGGCGGCCAGACGGCGCAGCGTTTCCGGAATGAACTGATACCGGCCGATCGCATGCGGCTGGCCCGGCGTTTCATCGATCCATTGATAGATTTCGGCCAGCGTCAGCTGTGTCGGACGCCTGGCTGGCGGGACCGCGGCGCCATGCTGAACCGCATCGTACCCTTTCGAGCCGGCTTCGGCCTGACCGATCAGACGCCGCAAGCTGGCAATTTGTGCCCCGGCGCCTCGCCCGGCCGGCCCCAGTGGCGAGGTCCGGAGCCTTGGCACGGGCGCGAACAGACTTGTCCCCTGCCGGCCCGCAAACAGGCTGCCGAGGCTGCCGCGCGCCGCGATGCCGGGCGCGGCGGGCTGCAACACGATCAGCGGCGCCCGTGCGGCCGTCAACGGCTCTTGCCGCGGCGGCGGGACCAATCCGTCCGACGCCCAGGCGCCGAGGCCTGACAGAGCATATGCCAAGACCGCAAGGAAGTACCGCGTCCGACCCACTCGGCTCTCATTCTGAGACTGCGTCACAGGCCAGAAATAACGTCCATTGTCTTGATATTTCATTGATCGCGGCATTCGCCGTGCCGCGCCCTATCCGTCGCGGCCTCGACCGGCTAAACTCGCTGCAAAGACCGAGAAGAGCAGGACGACACCACCTTGAAACCGATCCGCCTGATGGCCGGGTTTTTCACCGTCGGCGTCTGGACCATGGCAAGCCGTGTCCTTGGCTTCGTCCGCGATATCCTGATCGTCGCCTTCCTGGGCGCGGGCCCGGTGGCAGAGGCGTTTCTGATTGCCTTCGCGCTTCCGAATATGTTCCGCCGCTTCTTTGCCGAAGGGGCGTTCAACATGGCCTTCGTCCCGATGTTCTCGAAGAAGCTCGAAGGCCATGAGGACCCGGAGCGTTTTGCGCAGGACGCGTTTTCCGGCCTTGCCACCGTTTTGATCGCCTTTACCGTCATCGCGCTTTTCGCCATGCCCTGGCTGGTTCTGGCGATGGCGGGCGGCTTTCTGGGCGATGACCGGTTCGATCTGGCCACCAGCTATGGCCGCATCGCCTTTCCCTACATTCTGTTCATCTCGCTTGCCGCGCTGCTGTCGGGGCTATTGAACGCCACCGGCCGCTTTGCTGCCGCTGCGGCGGCGCCGGTGCTGTTGAACGTGCTGTTCATCGCGGCGATTACGGCCGCCGTCGGCCTGGGCTGGCCGCTTGGCGATACGCTCGCCTGGACGGTCCCGATCGCCGGCATCGCCCAGCTTGCGCTGGTCTGGTCCGCGGCCGCCCGCGCCGGATTCCGCCTTCGCTTCACCCGGCCGCGCCTCAGCCCCGACCTCAGGCGCCTTGCCGTCATCGCCGCCCCCGCCGCGCTGGCGGGCGGGGTCGTGCAGGTCAACCTGCTGATCGGCCGCCAGGTTGCCAGCTTCTTCGACGGCGCCATCGTCTGGCTCAGCGTCGCCGACCGGCTGTACCAACTGCCGCTCGGTGTCGTCGGCATCGCGGTCGGCGTGGTGCTGTTGCCCGACCTCTCGCGCAGACTGAGAGCCGAGGACACGGCAGGCGGCCGCTATGCCTTCAATCGCGCCGCCGAGATTAGCCTGGCGCTGACCGTTCCCGCTGCCGTCGCGCTCGTCGTGATCCCCGTGCCACTGGTCGGTGTCCTGTTTCAGCGCGGCGCCTTTGGATCCGAGGACACGCTCGCCACGGCGCTCGCGCTGGCGATCTACGGCCTCGGCCTGCCCGCATTCGTGCTGCAAAAGGTTCTGCAGCCGCTGTATTTTGCCCGTGAAGACACCAAAACGCCGTTCTACTTTGCGCTTGCAGCCATGGTGGTGAACGCCGTCGCCGCCATCGGCCTTGCGCCGGTGATCGGCTATGTCGCCGCCGCCGTCGGCACGACGCTTGCCGCCTGGGCCATGGTCGCACTGCTTTGGCATGGCTCGCGCCGGCTGGGAGAGGCCGCGCTGATCGACGACCGCTTTCACCACCGCATTTGGCGCATCCTGCTGGCCTCGGCGCTGATGGGTTTCGCCCTTTGGGCCGCCGCGCTGGCGTTCGCGCCCTATTTCGCCCCGGGCGCGCTCCGCTACGTTGCGCTGGCGCTGCTGGTCACACTTGGAGGTACCGTCTACTTTGCGGCGGCCCACCTGCTCGGCGGTCTCCCGCTATCCGACATCCGCCGCAGTTTGCGCCGCGGTTGAATCGGGCTCTGGCAGCTGACGGCCCTTGCCCCGGGCGGCAGCGTGTCAGACCAGCATGCCGCCGTCGGCGTCATCGCCGGTTTCCTCGATCAACGCTTCGAAATCGGGGATGACGACCTTGCGCTTGCCCTTGAGCTCGATCACGTGGTCCCGCTTCAAGGCCGAGATCTGGCGGCTGACGGTTTCCAGTGTCAGGCCCAGATAGTCGGCCATCGATTCCCGGGTCAGCGGCAAGTCGAAGCTTGATCCGTCATGCGGCGATGTCTGCTGCAGCGCGGCTTCGCGGTGGGCGATAATGGACAACAGGCTGGCGATCTTTTCACGCGCGGTCTTGCGGCCGAGGATCAACATCCATTCACGTGCCGCATCGAGCTCGTCCAGCGTCATCTCCAACAACCGCTGTGCGATATGCGGGGTCTCGTTCATCATCTTCTCGAACGGCTTGCGGCGGAAACAGCAAAGCATCAGGTCCGAGTTGGCGGTCACGTCGTAGGGTGCGATCGCCCGGCCTGGACGGCCGAGGAAATCCGACGGCAGCAGCATTCCCACCATCTGGGTGCGGCCGTCTTCCAGGGTTTGGCTGAGCGTGGCGATGCCGGTGACGACCGAGCCGACGAAATCCATCTGGTCGCCGGCCCAAACCACCGGCTGCCCTGCTTCGTAGCTGCGGTAATACTTGATTTCCTCCAGACGGGCCAACTCGTCAGGTTCGCAGCGGGCGCAAACGGCCCGGTGCCGGATCGGGCAGCTGGCGCAGCTTCGCAGGTCGAGTGTCAGGTCGTTCATGGTCGGAGTCCCTGCCAATTGATCTTGATCAAAGTGGGGCGCAAGCAACTGATCGATAGAAGACTAATGACGATACATGCACAACTCAAGCGGTTGGGGCTGTTTGACGCCCGTGTTCCGCGTTACACAAGCTATCCCACGGCGCCGCATTTTTCGGACCGCGTGGGGGCCGAAAACACCCGGAAATGGATTGGCCTGATCCCCGAGCGGGATACCGTGTCGATATATGTTCATATTCCATTTTGTAGGCGTTTATGCTGGTTTTGCGCCTGCCGGACACAAGGCACGGCAACCGCCGCACCGTTGGCTGCCTATCTCGGCTCGCTGAAGGCCGAATTGGAGTTGCTACGCGCCGAATTGCCGCAGGGGGTCGAAATCGAGCATCTGCACTGGGGCGGGGGCACGCCCACGCTGCTGGAGCCGCAGATGATCGGAGAACTGGCCGGTGCGATTTTCGACATCGCACCGCTGACGGCGGACGCGCAGTTCTCGGTCGAGATCGATCCCAACGAGGTTGACGACGCGCGGCTGGATGCGCTGGCGGCGGCGGGGATGAACCGGGCGTCGATCGGGATCCAGGATTTCGATACGCAGATCCAGCAGACGATCGGCCGGCCGCAATCCTATGACGTGACGAAGGCGGCGGTCGACGGTCTGCGGACGCGGGGGATCGACAGCCTGAACGTCGATATCCTGTATGGCCTGCCGCACCAGACCGAGGCGAAGATTTCCGAGTCGGTGCAGCTGCTGTTGTCGCTGAACCCCGACCGCGTGGCCCTGTTCGGCTATGCCCATGTGCCATGGATGGCGAAACGTCAGACGCTGATCCCGACCGATGCCCTGCCGGTGCCCGAGGAACGGCTGGAGCTGTTCAACGTCGCGCGCGACCTGTTCCTGTGGGACGGCTTCAAAGAGATCGGCATCGACCATTTCGCGCGCCCGGACGACGGGCTGGAGGTGGCGCAGCGTGCCGGAAGGATGCGGCGCAACTTTCAGGGCTACACCGAGGATACGTCCGAAACGCTGATCGGCCTGGGCGCTTCGGCGATCTCGCGGTTCCGGCAAGGGTACGCACAGAACGATCCCAGCACCTCGGGCTATCAGGGCGTTGTGCGGGATGGACGGTTCGCGACCAAACGCGGTCATGCCTTCACCGAGGACGACATGCTGCGTGCCGCGGTGATCGAGGCTCTGCTTTGCGACTTCCGCGTGGATCTGTCTGCGGCGGCGGACCGGGTGGGGCAGCCCGCGACGCGGGCGGTTGCCTTGGCCGACGGGCTGGAGGCGGCGTTTCCCGGCATGGTGCAGGCCCGGGACGGCGCGGTCGAGATTTTCGACCACGCCCGGCCCCTGGCGCGGATCATCGCCCGTCATTTCGACGCTTATGAGATGAGCCAGGCCGGGCACAGCCACGCGGTCTGAGCGTCGCCGATCGGTGCCTTACCGCCGCAGGCTTCTTGCCCCGGGGCGTGTTTTCGCGTCTTCTCTGCCGGAATTGCAGAGAAAGGGCACGCGTATGGATCTGATTGCCGAGCTAAAGCAGATCGTCGGCGCGTCGCAGGTTCTGACCGGGGCCGACACCGCGAAATTCGCCAGTGACTGGACCGGGAAATACCGGTTCCAGCCGCTTGCCGTGGTTCGCCCGGGCATGACGGACGAGGTCAGCGCGGTGATGCGGCTGGCGCATCGGACGGGAACGCCGGTGGTCCCGGTCAGCGGCAATACCGGGCTGGCGGGCGGCACCGAGGCGCAGGGCGCGCTGATGATCTCGCTGGACCGGATGAACCGCATCCGCGACATCCGCCCCGAGGCGCGGATTGCGGTGGTCGAGGCCGGCGTCGTGCTGGCGAATTTGCACACCGCGGCCGAGGCCGAGGGTCTGGTGTTTCCGCTGACCTTCGGCGCGCGCGGCTCTGCGATGATCGGCGGGGCGCTGTCGACCAATGCGGGCGGCTCGAACGTGGTGCGCTACGGCTCGACCCGGGGTCTGTGCCTGGGGCTGGAGGTGGTTCTGCCCGACGGGCGGGTGATGGATTTGATGAGCGAGTTGCACAAGGACAACTCGGGCTACGATCTGAAGGATCTGTTCATCGGGGCCGAAGGAACCCTGGGGCTGATCACCGCCGCGGTCGTGAAGCTGTTTCCGAAGCCGGCCGCCTATGCCACCGCGATGGTGGCGGCGCCGGGGCTGCCGCAGGCGCTGACGTTGCTCAACCGCCTGCAAGAGGCGACCGGCGGCGCGGTGGAAGCGTTCGAATACATGCCGCGGTCTTATGTCGAGGCGCATATGGCGATTTTCCCCGACGCGCGGGCGCCCTTCGAGCAGGCCTATGACGTGAACGTCATGGTCGAGGTCGGCGCGACCGCGCCGCGGGACGCCGAACCGCGGGCGGACGGATCGGTGCCGGTGGTGGACTTTCTGGAGGAAACGCTGGCGGCATTGATGGACGAGGGGGCCGTGCTGGACGCCGTCGTCGCCAAAAGCGAGGCGCAGCGCGCAGAGATGTGGAAGCGTCGCGAGGATGCCGCCGAGGTGACGCTGGGGCAGCTGCCGATGGTCAACAACGATATCGCGGTTCCGCTGGACAAGGTTGCCGTCTTTCTGGACCGGATGGGGGCGGCGCTGCCGGGGTTGGATGCCGGGGCCGAGGCACGAACCGTGGCGCATCTGGGCGACGGAAACCTGCATTACACCGTGCTGCCGGCCTCGCAGGACCCTCAGGTGCACGATGCGATCATGGAAACGGTCGAACAGGTGGCGCTGGAACTCGGCGGGTCGTTTTCGGCCGAGCACGGCATCGGGCTATCGAAGAAGCCGTCGATGGCGCGGCGGAAGAACCCCGCGGCGGTCGAGGTGATGCGGTCGATCAAGGCGGCACTGGATCCGACGGGGATCATGAACCCCGGGAAGGTGCTGCCGGACGAACATGGTCCGGGGTAGATCCGGCCAGAAGACCTCAAGTTATGCGATTGACGTGCGCGTCACGGTTTCTCTTCAATCCGCTGTCCGGTCCTAGCCCGCATCGAGAAATCGCAGCGGCTCTTCCACCGGCTCGGGCCTGGGCTCAAGACCGAGCAACCGCGCAAGCACCGTGGACACCTCGTCTGCGATGCGGTGGTGGACGACGGGGCCCAGCATTTCCCGGGCCGCCTGGGCCTCGAAGGGGCCAAAGGTCATCTGCCGCAATCCTGCGGCGATGTCGCCGGGATCTGCGATAACCTCGACAAGGGCGGCGGCGCGCGGCGCCACGGCGTTCAGCATGGCGCGGTCGACAAACACCGGATCGCGGCAGATCGTGCCGCCGGCGGCTTTGGAATAGGGCGCGTGATCCGCCGCCCAAAGCAGCACGACCGGCCCGCCGATCTGTTCGATCAGGGTGCGCATGCGGGCGACCCAGGCGGTCTGCAGTTCCTGCCGCACCTGGTGCAGCCGTTTGGGGCAGATCCGGGCCAGGCCGGTCAGCAGGTCGGCGGTGGAGTCGAAATTGCGGAAATCGACCTCGGGGTAGATCGCCTTTAGCGGTTTCGAGGCACGCAGGAAGCGTTCGTTGCGGCCCGGATCGACGGTGTAGTGCCGATTCGACATATTCGGCGCGCCCATGAGATGAACAACCGTGGCTTTCGCCATGGCGCAGATGTCGACCAGGGAATGGCAGCTTAGGAACGCATCGATCCCCGCCTTTTGGCAGCCGAGGTTGACCGTGGGCAGACCGAGCCTGCCTTCGATCAGGGCAGGGTAGGGGGCCTCGATGAAACGCCCGAAGGTCTCTGTGCCGCCGAGGCAGACGATATAGTCACCGCGCAGCCCTTGTTGCGGACCGCGGAACAAGTTCCTGGACGTACCGTAGTGGCACGGGAAATAATCTAGACCTTTGCCGACGGGACCCTGCGCGGTCATCGCACCCTCACTGCCTGACGCAGCCCCAACCCGATACACCGGATGACAGAGAAAGGTTGCCCGCCGGTTAAATTCATTCCGAAAATCTTATCGACAGGCGAAAGGGTGCGAGATCGCGCAGGGGCGCCGTTCGGTGCGGTTTGATCCAGATCGTTGCCTTGCGATGTTCGCCTGGTCGAATCTGGCATCATGGCCGAAATCAGGCGGAGCGGCGGATGATCGATCTGGTAGAGTTGCCGATCTGGGCCTTGGCCGTGGTCTTTGCCACCGCAGGCGGGATCGTCTGGGTCGCCGGGACGCGGCTGGCGGTGCATGGGGACGAGATTGCCGAGCGATGGAACCTTGCGCGGGAGTTCGTGGGGCTGATCTTCCTCGCTGCCGTCACCGAATTGCCTGAGATCGTGACGACCGTGACCGCCGCGCAGGTGGAAAACGCGGCTCTGGTTCTGGGCAATTTGTTCGGCGGCATCACGATCAATACCGCAATACTGGCCGTCGCCGACTTTTTCGCGGTCCGCTACGCGCTGACGTCCTGGCCGCGCAAGCCCACGCATGCGCTGGTGGCGGTGATGCTGATCGTGCTGCTGAGCGCGCTCTTGGCGGTGACGTTGGTCGGCGACGTCGTGCTCTTTGGACACGTCGGTCTCGGCGCGCTGTGCCTCGCCATCGGCTTTCCAGTGGTGATTGCCCTGCAGCGCCAGTTCGATCAGAAATCGAGCTGGGCGCCGGTGGACCTGCCGGAAGACGACGCTCCTCGCGGTGCTCTGGTGCGGTCTACCGCGCGGCTCGAAGGGCACAGCTCGGCGCGGCTTGTGGTGGAGATGGCGGGCTATAGCGTGTTGATCTTGATCTGCGGCGTGCTGCTGGCGCTGTCTGCGGACCAGTTGGCGGACCGCACCGGGCTCGGTGCCTCGTTCGTCGGGGTGGCGCTTCTCGCGGCCGCGACGTCGCTGCCCGAACTATCCACCACTCTCGCGGCGGCGCGGGTGGGGGCCTACACCATGGCGATCGCCAATATCTTCGGGTCCAACCTGATCATGCTGGCGCTGATCCTGCCCGCGGATTTGGCCTATGAAGCCGGTCCGATATTGAGCGAGGCGGGCGTCGCGGCTCAGTTCAGTATTGCCACCGGTATCGCGGTCACGGCGATCTATGTCGCAGGGATCCTGATCCGCCGGACACCAAGTATCCTCGATGCCGGGCTCGACAGCTGGCTGGTGATGGCCGTCTATATCGGCTCGCTCGCAACCTTGTATTTTATGGTTTGAACTCGTCGCGGACCGGCCTCAGACGCTGGAGCAGATGTATTTCATCTCCAGATAGTCCTCGATTCCGTGGCTGGATCCCTCGCGGCCGAGACCGGATTGCTTGACGCCGCCGAAGGGCGCGACCTCGGTCGAGATGATACCGGTGTTTACCCCGACGATACCGTATTCCAGACCCTCCTGGACGCGGGTGACCCGGCCGATGTCGCGGGCGTAGAAATAGGCGGCGAGGCCGAAGATGGTGTCGTTGGCCATCGCGATCGCCTCGTCGTCGGTGTCGAATTTGAAGAGCGGCGCCAGCGGGCCAAAGGTCTCTTCGGTCGCGACCGCCATATCCTGCGTCACGCCGGTGATGACGGTCGGTTCGAAGAAGGTGCCGCCAAGCGCGTGGGGTTTGCCCCCGAGCACGATCTTGCCGCCCTTTGCGGCGGCGTCGTCCACGTGCTGCTGCACCTTGGCGACGGCGGCCGCGTCGATGAGCGGCCCCAGGGCGGTGCCGTCATCCAGCCCGTCGCCCACCTTCATGGCTTCGACGGCGGCGCTGAGTTTCTCGGCGAAGGCGTCATAGATCCCGGCCTGTAGGTAAATCCGGTTGGCGCAGACGCAGGTCTGGCCGTTGTTGCGGTATTTCGACAGGATGGCGCCTTCGACCGCGGCGTCGAGATCGGCGTCGTCGAAGACGATGAAGGGCGCGTTGCCGCCAAGCTCCATCGAGCATTTCATGACCTGGTCGGCGGCCTGTTTCAGCAGGATGCGCCCCACTTCTGTCGAGCCGGTGAAGCTGAGTTTGCGCACCAGGGGATTTTCGCAGAACTCCTTGCCGATGCCCGAGGAATCGGTCGACGGGATTACCGACAGCACGCCCTTGGGCAGCCCCGCGCGGTCGGCGAGCACGCCGAGGGCAAGGGCCGACAGCGGTGTCAGGGTCGGCGGGCGGAGGATGATCGAACAGCCCGCGGCCAGCGCCGGGCCGACCTTGCGGGTGATCATCGCGTTGGGGAAGTTCCAGGGCGTGATCGCCGCGCAGACGCCGATCGGCTGGCGGATCACGGTGATGCGCTTGTCGGGCTGATGGCCGGGGATGGTTTCGCCATAGATCCGCTTGGCCTCTTCGGCGAACCATTCGATAAAGCTGGCGCCGTAGAGGATTTCGGCCTTCGCCTCGGCCAGCGGTTTGCCCTGTTCGGCGGTGAGGATAACGGCGAGATCGTCGGCATTGGCGACCATCTCGTCGAACCAGGCGCGCAAGGTGTTCGCACGATCCTTGGCGGTGCGGGCGGCCCAGTCCTTCATCGCCGCATCGGCGGCGGCGACCGCGCGCGCCGTCTCGGCACGCGAGAGGTCGGCGACCTCGGCGATGACATCGCCGCGGGCGGGATTGGTGACGGCGAAGGTGGCGCCGCTGTCGGCATCGGCCCAGTCGCCGGCGACATAGGCCTGGGTGACCAAGAGCGACGGGTCTTTGAGCAGGCTGGCGAGATTGGTGGCGGCGTCGAGCACGGTATCCTCCCTGGGCGATGGCGCGGGGGCTTTGTCACGCTATAAAGGCGCGGATGCAAGCTGGGAGTTGCGCGATGGACCTGACGGACGCCTATGAAAACGCCGCCTATATTCCGGGAGCCGACGCTTATCCTGAGATGTGGGCGGCCAAGGCAGCGGCGTTTCGCGAGGATTTGAGGGATCGGGCCCGGTGCGATCTGACCTACGGTCCGCTGGAACGCAACCGATATGACATGTTTCTGCCCGAGGGCGCGCCGGCCGGGCTGGTGATGTTCATTCACGGTGGGTATTGGCGGCGGTTCGACAAATCGCTGTGGTCGCATTTGGCGGCCGGACCCTTGGCTTGGGGGTTCGCGGTGGCGATGCCGTCCTACACGTTGGCGCCGCAAGCGCAGATCTCTTCGATCACGAGCGAGATCGCCACCGTGCTGGCGGCCGTTGCGGCCGAGGTGCCGGGGCCGGTGGTCGTGACGGGACATTCGGCGGGCGGGCATCTCTCGGCGCGCATGCGGTGCCGCGATGTCGGTTTGCCGGGTAATGTGGCTCGGCGGATCCGGCGGGTGGTGCCGATCTCGCCGGTGTCGGATCTGCGGCCGTTGTTGCAAACGGCGATCAACGACGATCTGCGGCTGGATGCGGCGGAGGCAGAGGCCGAGAGCCCGGTGTCGAAGACCGATCTCTGGCCGGCGGAGACAGTGGTCTGGGTGGGTGCCGATGAGCGTCCGGCGTTTCTGGATCAGGCGCGATGGCTGGCAGAGGCATGGCCCGAATCGGATTTACGCATTGCGCCGGGGCGGCATCACTTCGACGTTATCGAAGAGCTGGGTGAGGCCGACAGCCCATTGACGCAGGCGCTTCTGGACGGCGTGGCGTGATCCGGATGCGGCGTGCAAGGCGCGCCGACGGGGTCTGCCCATCCCCGGCTTCGCCTGCGGCGGAGCTTTGTCGCGCCTGGCCGATGAGGCGCCACGATCCGGCCTTTCAAAAAGCTGCAGAGATGATCCCACGCGCACATGTGGCGGGGGCAAGGCGCCCGGACGTGCTATGATGCGGTAAGGCTGGACCAGCAGGGCATTGCGTCGTTTGCAGCCGGTGCGGCGTGGAACACACCACGGGCAATGGCGCGGGCGAGGCAGAGCGCTGCGGCGTGGCCGAGGGCAAGGGTGTCGCCGCCGGGATCCAGCAGGGGCCTTTCCCCCGTGGCGGCGGCAAAGATCAGGTCGCCGTCAAAGGGTGTGTGGCTGGGGACCAGCGCGCGGGCGATGCCGTCATGGGCCGCGACCGCCATGCGCGTCGCCTGTGCTTGCGTCAGGGTCGCGTCCGTGGCGACGACGGCGATGGTCGTGGCCTCGCCCAGGCGATGACGCTTGGTGACGAAAGTGTCGCCCGGATAGGACGGGGCCGGTCCGAGGCCGCCGAATTCGGCGGAAAGCTCGAAGGGGGCGGCCCAGAAATGCGGGCTGTCGCCGACGGTGGCGGAGCCGAGCGCGTTGACCGCCGCCAGGGCGCCGACGGTGTGGCCGGAGGGCAGAACCAGCGATGCCGAGCCGAGCCCGCCCTTGAGCGTCGCCGTGATGCCGCCGGTGCCGGCCCCGGCGGTGCCGAGGGCAAAGTCCGGGGCGGCGGCGGCAATGGCGGCGCGGCCGAGGCCACCATAGGGATTTGTCCGCCAGCCCTTGTCGCCGCCGTTGGCGAGATCGAACAGGATCGCGGCGGGGACGATGGGCACGCGGGCCGGGCCGACCGCGAAACCGCGGCCCTGGTCCCGCAGGGCATCGGCGACGCCCGAAGCCGCGTCGAGACCGAAGGCGGAGCCGCCGGCCAGAACCAGCGCGTCGGCACGTTGCACCAGCCGGTCGGGGGCCAGTGCGTCGGTCTCGCGCGTGCCGGGAGCGCCGCCCATGACGTGCACCGCGGCGACGAAGGGGTGATCGGCGGTCAGGACGGTGACGCCGGATTTCAACGCGTGGTCCTCGGCATTGCCGACCCGCAGGCCGGCGATATCGGTGATCAGGTTCTTCGGCCCGGCCGACGGCATCCGGCCCCGTTCGCCGCCAGGCCGCGGGGCAGAGGGGACAGGCGCGGTGTGCCGGTGGCGGGCCGTCAAGACAGGCCCCGCGTCCGGATCGGGCGAAAGGCACCGATGCGGCGCAGCAGCGGGGTGGCCTGAAAGAGCTGCGCGCCCGGGATCAGCGCTTCGGGGAAGACCACCACCAGCGTGCTGTCCAGCCCCTGTTGCTCGATGATCCAGGCGGCATCGTTGATCTCGAACACATGCGCCAGCCGCTTTTCCGGATCGCCCTGGATCACCTCGACATGGTCGAGATCGAGGACCAGCCGATGCTGGTCGGCGGCGTCGAGAAGATGCGCGAAAACCAGCGGCTGGCTGGTGAATATCCCGGCAAAGACGGTGGCCTCGGTCATATGCAGCGCCCGCCGTCGACTTCCATCGCCACGCCGGTGATCAGGCCGGCCTCGTCCGAGCAAAGATAGCAGGCGGCATTGCCGAGGTCCTCGGGCGTCGAAAAGCGGCCCATGGGAATGGTGGCGAGAAACTGGGCCCGGCGCTCGGGCGTGTCCTCGCCGAGAAAGCTTTTCAGTAGCGGGGTTTCGCCCGCGACGGGGCAAAGCGCGTTGACGCGGATGCCGAACGGGGCGAGCTCGACGGCCATGGTCTTGGTCGCGGTGATCATCCATCCCTTCGACGCGTTGTACCAGTTGAGATTGGGGCGGGGGCTGAGACCGGCGGTGGAGGCGATGTTGAGAATTGCGCCGCTGCCACGGGATTTCAGGTGCGGGACCAGGTGCCTGGCGGTCAGATAGACGGATTTGGCGTTGACGGCCAGAACGCGGTCGAACTCGTCCTCGGGCACCTCCTCCATCGGCATCGGCAGATGTGTGATGCCGGCATTGTTGACAAGGATGTCCACATGGCCGAGCGCGGCGATTGCGGCCTCGGCCAGTGCATGCACGCCGGTGTCGTCCGAGACGTCGGTCTGCAGGTGAAAGCCGTTCAGTTCGGCGGCGACATGGCTGGCGGCATCCCCGTCGATATCGGCGATCATGATCCGCGCACCCTCGGCGGCGAATTTGCGCGCGATCCCGGCGCCGAAGCCCGACCCGCCGCCGGTGACGATGGCCGTCTTGTCCTTCAGTCGCATAGTCCCTCCCGGCGTGGTTTCGTTGTATCTTACCGGCGATGCGGCAAGGAACAAGGAGGCGCAGATGATCACTGGCGCGCATATGGTTCTGTTTTCGAAGGATGCCGAGGCCGACCGGGCGTTCCTGCGCGACATTCTAGGCACCGCCCACGTCGACGCCGGCGGCGGATGGCTGATATTCGCGCTGCCGCCGTCCGAGATGGCGGTGCATCCCGATGCGGCGGGTGGCCGGCAGCAGATCTACCTGATGACCGACGATGTGGCGGCATTGAAGGCCGAGATGGAAGGCAGGGGGGCCAGGTGCACAGAGCCGGTGGACGAAGGCTGGGGGGTGCTGATGACGGTCACTTTGCCAAGCGGGGCTGCGCTGGGAGCCTACCAGCCGCGGCATCTGGTGCCGGGATAACGACCGCCCGCGTCGCGCTCCGCTGCCGGGACTGTTTTGCGAAACGCGTCATTCGGCTGCAAGGTAGGGGCGCGATCCGTACCGATTCGATAAGGAGATTGTTCATGACCAAAGTCCGAATCGCGACGTTCAACTGCGAAAACCTGTTTGCCAGATACCGGTTCGGCCAGAACGTGCCTGCGCCGATGCCGGAGTTTTCGATAAATGATCTTTCCTTCGATATCCATTCGACGCGATCCAAACGCATCACCGGGAAAGCGATCAAGGATATCGACGCGGATATCGTCTGTCTGCAGGAGGTTGAAAACCAGCCGGTTCTCGACCGATTCAACAGCGAGTTCCTGGCCCGGAGCCGGAACAAGCGCTATCGCCACCGGGTGTTAATCGACGGCAACGATCCGCGTCACATAGACGTCGCGTTCCTGTCGCGCTATCCGATCAAGTCGATCCGATCCCACCGGCACGACCGCAACCCGGCAAATACAGCCCAGGCGTTTTCGCGCGATTGCGTGCGGGTGGATATCGACGTGGACGGGGATGTGCTGACGTTATACGGCAATCACTTCAAGTCGATGATCGGCGGGCGCAGGGATACAAGAGCCCGGCGTGTCGATCAGGCCGAGCGTGTGCATGAAATCCTGACCGAGGATTGGGGGCCGGATTTCGAGGGCGATTTCGTTGTTTTGGGCGATCTGAACGACTATCCGCAGCGGGGCGACGGGACCACCACCGCCCTGGGCAAGCTGCTGGATGACGACAATCTTGTTAACGTGAACGACCGGCTGCCCCGCGACGACCGCTGGACGCATTACTTTGCCCGCGAAAACGAGTATCGCCAGTTGGACTATCTGCTTTTGTCGAAGCAGCTGGACGACGCATCCGGCAATCCGGTTCCAGAGCGCGAACTGCGCGGGCTGCCGTGGCGTGCGGATGAAGTCGACACAGACCGGTATGACGATGTCGGGCACAGTTCACCCAAAGCTTCCGATCACGTCCCGCTTTATGTGGACGTATTGGTGGGCGAGGCGAACGCCTAGGGGTTGGCGAGTGGCAGCGTTGATGTGAGAGGCGGGGCGGGCATCGGCCGATCGTCGGCTGCGAAGTGGCCTGCCGCCGGATCAAATAGCATGGCCCGATCGCTGGCGCCGCGCGTCAGATCGGCGGGAAACCCCGCTCCGCACCAACGCCGGTCGAATGCGCCCGTTTCGGAGCGCATCCCCATTTAGCCGTTCGGAAAATAGTCCTCGCACGCGCCCTCGCGGTAGACATCCGCGGTGCAGCAATGCAGGCCGCCGCCGAAGGCGTAGGCGTCGCGTAGCTCGACCTCGACCACCTCCATCCCCAGCTTGTCCATCTGGTCCGCCTGATAGACCTCGGATTTCTCGACGCAGACCGTCTTGGGATCGAGCACAAGGACGTTCATGCTGAGCCACACGCTGGAATAACACAGCGGCGGCGGCTGGTTATGGGCGGGTTGGGCGGCATCGGCGATTTGCCAGCCGTTCCGTTCGAACATTGCGCGCTGGTCCTGCGGCAGGCGGCGCTGGGGATTGTTGAGGATCAGACCGGGCCGGAGCGGCGTGAAGGTTGCGTCGATGTGGATCGGGTAGGGGTCGCCGGGGAAGTTGACCGCATGCACCCGGTGATCGGGGAAATGGCGGCGCAGCCACTCGATGCCCTTGAGGTTGGTGGTGAACCCGTGCTGCACGACGAGGTCCTTGCCGAAGCGCAGGACGTCTGCCGCGTCGAAGAGCGGTTCCTCTTCGGTGGTGACGAAGAATTTCCGGGCGGCCCATTCCAGCCGCTTGGCCTCGCCGATTTTGTCGGAGAGGTAGTCGGGGTGGTAATCCGCGTCCGTCAGGCGCGGTTTCGGGGCGGCCTCGTGCCGGAAGTTCGGATCTTCCTCCCAGTATCGCTGCATCAATGGGCGGTAGCAGAGGTATTCGAACCACCGGCAGCGATAGGACATGGTCGCTTCGAGGATCTCATGGCCTACGGTCAACAGCACGTCGCGCGGCGGCATACAGCCGAACTGGCTGTCGGTGTGGAAATCGGGTGTTGTGATGGACTGGGCAAAGTCGACGGGCGTGGGCCGGTCGACGCGGATGCCGCGCTTGCGCAGCTGGTCGGCAAAGTTGTCCAGCAGCTCGTTCGCCCGGTCGATGGTTTCCTGCGGGCGGCGGCCCCATTGGCCCCGCATGTCGCTGTCTTCGGGCACCTTGGCATCCAGCGCGGGCTCGGCCGGCGGAATGTGGCAATCGTCGGCCCGGCCCACGATCACATGGCGCAATGCGTCCCATTCGTTCCAGCTCTTGACCTGGGTTTTGTCGGCTGACCAGACCATCGCGCCCTCGCTTTTCCTGCAGTTTCCGCCAGATGGCCGAAGTCTTGGCGCCGCGCAAGCCGGGAAATGCCGGTACATGCCCGCCAATGCGTCCGCCACAAATCCCTAACAGGCCTGTTTCGCCGCTCTGCGCCGCCGGCCCGGCACTGGCCGAGATGAATTTCAACCGCATCGCATCCTTCCCGGTGATCGCCAACCTGGCCGAGGCCGAGGACCAAAGCCGCGAGTCGAGCCCCGAGATCATCGACGTGACCGCGGACGGCATCGTCCGGGCCGTGAACGGCAGCTTCTACCTGGTCCAGCCGTCGATCTTCGAGATCGGCACCACCCAGAGGCCCGCAAGGATCGTCGACGTGATCCGCGTCGTCCGTCAGGACGGCAACCCGGCCCAGCGGATCGACATGGAAGGCATCGCGCTCGATGGCGAGGGCGGTTTCTACTTGGCCAGCGACGGCTGCACCGGTCGGGTCATACCGCGTGCGATCTGTCATGTGACTGCAGAAGGTGTGATCCGGAACCGCACGGGCGAGATCTGCCTGCCGCCGGAGTTGATGGCGGTCGGGCGCCGGTTCGGGGTCGAGGGTGTCACCAAGGTCGGCGAGACGATGTTCTTCCCGATCGGTCAGGTGGACTGGTCCACCCAAGTCGAAGAGGCTGCGACCGTACGAGATGCGCGGCGGACTTCCCCCGCCCGTGTTCTGTGCCGTCCGCAGGCATGATCCGTGTCAAGGACGTCCTGTCCTGCGCCCGATAGATTAAAGCGCACAGCACTTCGGGGGAGGGGGGGTGATGTTTTCAAGAATTCTGACGTCCTTGGCTTTCTGCCTGCTCACGACTGTGGCTGCACAAGCCGCCTATCACGAATACTATGACGGCACCGGCTATTGCGGCGCGATGCGGCTGGAGCAGTTCACCGACGATCTTGCAGCCCACGACAGCTGGACAGCCGAGATGCAGGCCGCGGCCAATGCCGCGCGCGCCGAGGCCGCAGATGGGTGGGCCACCTACCGGTCGGCGGTCATCGCCTACTGGCAAGCCCGCCAGGGGCAGATCAAGGAACTGATCGATTATCGCAGGCAGGGCGGTGTCCGCGGCCTGACGACCTGGGATCTTGAGAACGACAAGCTCGGCGCGTCCGACCGGCTGCGCCCGCTGTTTGAGGCGATCGAGGGCAAGAAGCTGATCACCTCTTTCAAACCCCGCGTCATGAGCATCGATGACGCACTGGCCAACGCCACGCGGATCATGAATTCGATGCTGCCATCGGCCGCCGCGCTGACCGCCAATCCGCTTGGCCTGATCGAGGCCACCGCAACCGATCCGTGGATGCGCGGGCCGCATAGGCCCGGCGTGCCGCTCGACATCGCCACGCTGCTGTCGCGCGCGGCCTACCTGCAGGCGCTCAGCGACATGGCCGCCGCGGCGCAAACCGGCATCTACGAGGTGCTGCCGACCTACGAATGCTTGTCCTATCTCAGCCAGCAGGCGATGTTGGTCTATGACGTGCTGTCGGACGCGGGTCTCACCCGGGCCCAGGCGTTCTGGAACTTTCACACCGCGATCGAGGATCTTGGACCGATCTCGCAAGTTCTGGGTTTCATCCTGATCGTGCCGAACCCGGCAGGCCAGGCACCTTTGTTGCGCGACATTGCGGACACCTTCGACGCCGCGGCCGAGACGGTGCGGTTGGTGCCGCTGATCCAGGCCGGGTTGGAGGCGTCGCTGGCGCATGTCGAGGGCGTGCCCGGAACAGAGGTCGGGCAGCAGTCCTATGACGCCAGCATCCTGCCCGAGGCGTTTTCGGCCTTTGCCGGGATCGCCCCCGATGTCGCCGCATTCCGGACGCTCTTCAACGACGGCGCCGCAGCGATGGAAGCGCTTGCCGCGCAGGCGCCGTCGATGGACGACGATGATATTGTTGCCGCATATTTCCAGATCGTCGGGGCCCATTTCGGCGGGGTGAGCGACGCCTATGGCCTATTAGAACAGGTCTCGCAGTATATGCCGCGCCACGAACGCGATATCCTGGAAGACATCGCGCTGTTCCCGTCGCCGTTCCACAGCCCGATCGTCGATGCGATGTACCCCCTCGAAGATCAGATCGGCGCTGCGATCTGGCACACCCGTGCGGCGCACCTGGCGATGCAGGCGGTCCTGGCGAACTAGGCCACGGTCAGCCGTCGCGCGCGTCGTAGAGCGCCCGTGACCGCGCCACCGCGTCGCGTGCGTCAAGCGCCCAGGCGGCAAGCGGTTCCAACGCCCCCAGCAGCGACCGGCCGAGATCGGTCAGTTCATAATCGACCCGCGGCGGGATCGACGGCGTCACGTCCCGCGTGACGTAGCCGTCGCGTTCCAGCTTGCGCAGTGTCTGGGTCAGCATCCGCTGCGAGATATCGGGAATCGCGCGCTTCAGTTCCGAAAATCGCTGTGACCCGGGTTTCAGTCCGGTGATCACCAGGATCGTCCATTTGTCGCCGACCCCGTCCAGGACGTGCCGCACCGGGCAGATATTGGGATCATATTCGATGCCGCCGGGACCGGTGGGCATGGCGGTTCCTTTCCGTAACCGGGTATCGAAAAAGTGCCGTCTTCCGTTGCGGGAACTGGGCCTTAATCTCTCAAGTATTGATTCGTAACTGACTTCTCGGGAGAGAGCAAATGCAACTTCTAGACCGCAGAACCTTCCTCGCCCTCACCGCTGGCACCGCCGCTGCCGGGCTTGCCGCCCCGGCCCGCGCCGGATTGTCTGGTGCAGAGATCTTCACTGCCGATCCCTTTGGCGGTGTGGTCGATTCCACCGTCATCCTGGGCGAAGACAGCGCGGTGCTGATCGACGCGCAGTTCACCCTGCCCAATGCCACGCAGCTTGCGGATGTGATCGCGGCGACGGGCAAGCGGCTCGAGACGATCCTAATCACCCATGTGCATCCCGATCACCACCTCGGGCTTGCGGTCATTATGGACCGGTTCCCAGAGGCTAGGCCGGTGGCGCATCCCTCGATCCAGCCATTGATCGAAGGGGCGGCGCAGGGTCTCTTGGACTACATGAAGGCGGGGCAGCCGGACAACTTCCCCGACCGCGTGGTGATCCCCGAGGCGCTGGAGGGCGATGCGATTCTTTTGGAGGGCGAGCGCATCGAGGTGCTGGACCCGATGCATGGCGATACCGACCTGATCAGCGCAGTGCATATCCCCGCGCTGGATACGTTGGTCGCCAGCGACTTTGCCTATACCGGCACGCATGCCTGGGTGGCCGAAAATACCACGCCAGAGAAGATCGACATGTGGCGCGCGAGCCTCGCCAAGCTGGAGGCGATCGGCGCGGGCACCGTGGTTCCGGGGCACCGCAGCACCGATGCCATGAACGACGCCAGCGCCTTTGCCGCGACCCGGGCCTATCTTGACCAGTGGCAAGCCGCGCTTGCGTCGACCTCGACCGCCGAAGAGTTGAAGGCGGCGATGATGGACGGCAACGAGGGCCTTGGACTGGGATTCGCGCTCGACCGTGCGGTCGGGGCGGTGTATCCCGGCTGAACCCACTGATATCGTTGAAAACCTCCCCCTCTTCTTGGGAGGGGGAGGAGTATATTTTTGGCCACGCGCGGTCCAAATCCGGATGACGCCACGCTGCAAAGCGGTTAAAGCTCCCCATATAACGTGCACGTAATTGGCCAGACGGGGAGACGCATGAGCGATTTCGACGCGCAGATCAAAGAGTCCCAGGACCAGATTGCCGAGGCGCGCCAGCGTATGCAGGCGCTGACCGGGCGGATCGAGGAGATCGGGACGAAGATCAGAACCGGCGATGACATTTCTGTCGATATCGAGAACGCGACGCTGGAAGACGTGCACGCCCATACCGATCTGATGAACGCCAATATTGCCGAACTCATCATGGGGCTCGACGACGTCACGGCGGCGTTTTCCAAGGATTTCGACGAGATGCGGTCGAGGACCGGCTGGGAGGGGTTCGTCGGTATCTTCAGCCGCGGCAAGGCCGAATCGATGCGTCAGGAACGCATTCGCGCGGCCAATATCGACGACAAGCTACAGGACCTGATCGGCAAGTCCGATGTGATCGTGAAGCTTCTGGAAAACCAGCTGGGCCTGCTGAACGAGCAGAAGGATAAGGTCGAAGCCAACCTGTCCGGCACGCTGGAGGACCGCGAGGTCACGGTGGGCGAGCTGGAGGGTCTGCGCGCCGAGATCACGGCGATGGATCCCAGGATCATCGAGCTGGAAAACAAGATCAGCGTCGAGCAGGATGCCGCGGCGCGGACCAAGCTGGAATCGGACCTTGCCGAGGTGAACGCGCAATACAACGAGATGGTCCAGCAGGAGCAGGTGAAGCTGGCCAAGAGCCAGACGCTGGAGCGCTATATCGAAAAGGGCAAGTCCTGGGTCGACAGCTTGCAGAACCAGGCGGCGACGCAGATGGTGCTGATCAACAAGCTGCAGACCGACACCAAACAGCGGGTCGTGCTGTACGACGCGCTGACCAAGTCGCTGAAGACCGCCCAGCAGCAGGACGTGGCGCACCGGATCAACGAGATCGGCGTCGAGACCGACAAAGAGGCGCAGGCGGCGATGGCGGCCATCGGTACGGCGACGAACCAGCGCATGGCCGAGATGATGGAGGCGCACGAGGACCACATGGTCTATGCCCGCAAGGTGCTGGAACAGAAGGCCAAGGCGGACGAGCGGTTCGCGCGCCGGTTCGCCGAGATCGTCGAGAAGCACGACAAGAACCTGTATGGGGCGTAGCGGATGAGCACCGGCGAGCCCATATGGCCGCTTGTGGTTCTGTTTGTCCTGGCCTTGCTCGCCGGATTGGACATTTGGCTCGGCCACCCCCGGATCGGCGAGCGCGGGATGCTGGCCATCTTCGCGGGACTGGCTGTGGTTGCGGTGGTCCTGAAATGGGGTGTCCTACAGCGCAGACACCGAGGTCGAACGCTCAAAGGTACGCATTCGGATCCAAAGCAGCATGACCGACGTTGACCTCACCCGCGACCACACCGGGCTGACCGACACCTTCGCGGCGCGGCGGTATTTCCGAAAATTCGAGGCGATCACCGCCCATATGGTCCGGGTGGCCGGCGTGATGGAGCGCGAGGGGACACTGTCGAAGCTCGACGCGCGGGTTCTGGGCAAATATGTGCAGGCGATTGCCGAAACCTTTCGCGCCCTGTCGCTGAAATACCTTCTGACAGGGCGCGATACCGGCACCTTCTTTGGCTCGCTCGCCATCGACCGGGTCGAAAGCGGATTTCCGATCTTCCGCGAGCTTCTGACCATGGCCAACGACGCCCAGCAGGCCGGGCGGCATCTGGCGGGAACGCGGACGGCCGGTCAGCTGAAGGACGCGATGATCCGGCAGATCGTCGGCGATCTGGAAATTCCCACCAAGCTGCAATTCGCCATGTCGCAGCGGCTCTATTACGAAGCGCTGGAGCAAGGCGGGCTGTTCTGGGCGCAGAACGATCCGCAGGCGCAGTGGCTGGGCGATCTGGAGGGCGGGCGGCGGCGTTATCTGCTGCATTGGGCGGTCTATGACAGCCAGGTCAACCTGCCGACGATCTACCTGATGGAGCTGGAGGATTCGGGCCGCACCGGCCTGCCGGTGGACGACCGCCGCTGGCCCGAGGCGCAGGCCGCTCTGATGGCGCAGTCGGTGGCGGGTTTGAAGTTGTTGACGATCGCGCAGGGCTTCGACCGGGATTTCGACGATCTGCACCCCAAGCGGCTGCGCCGGTTCCATGTGGGCCCGATGTATTCCAGCGCGTTCACACGGCAGACGGGCCCATTGCGCGCCGTGCTGGAAGAGGCGCGCGCCCCGGCCGGGCAGGACTGGGCGCTGGTCTGGACGGTGGAGACGCTTGAGAGCGAGCGGGTGATGCAGGAGCGCGCGGGCTGGTTCGGCAAGGTGGACCGCGAGATCTTTGCCCTGGACCCGTTCGCGGGCAGCGCCGCCGACACCGGGGCGACGTCGACGAAGCGCGCCCTGATCATGCCGGCGCGGCCCTATCAGGTGCTGGCGGAAAAGAACCCGCCGGGATTCCGCGAGGTGCGCAAGTTCGTGGTGTCGCCCTCGGGGCAGGTGGTGAGCTACTGGTGAGGGTACCGCCGTCAAACGGAGTGCCGTCTGCAGGCAATCCCGATTTCGCCGCGCTTCGCGCGCCGTGGGCGAGGGGGCTATCTGCCCCCTCGCGCTTCCCACAGGATATTCTGGGCCAGATGAAGAGGAGCCTTTGATGAGCGTGCCGGCCGATCGCATGGAGTTGCGCGAAGAGGAGATCACCGCCCATTACGGCGCGGCCCTGTCGATGCTGGAGGGTTTCGACCACACCCCGCGCATCGCCGCGGCGGCGGCGAAACCGGTGGCCGGGCGGTCGCCGGGGATCGGCACCCGGCGGCGGTTCCGGTCGACGACGCCGGGGCTCGTGGGCCGGTCGACCGCGCGCCCCGAGGGCGTGCGGCTGCTGGAGCGGATCGAAGGGGCGGACGGAAGCGATGCGCTGATATCGCCTGTGCAGGCCACGGTCATGCAGGGGTTGCGACGGGCGATTGCCGTCGCATTGGCGGTGGGCGAGGCGTTTTCCGGCACCACCGGGCTGAAAGAGCTGAAGCGCGAGAATCTGGAGGGGCGGCTGTCGTCTGCAAAGTCGACCGAATTCTCGGAACTGCTCGCCGCCGAAGCGCTGGCTGTGCTTTACACCTTCGCCAACGCCACGGCGTTTCTGCTGTCTGCCTCGGCCAGCGAAGCCACGGTCGAGATCGGCGGTGTCGAGGAGGTGCTGACCGACAACGCGCAGCTTGCCCTTCACGGCGCGCTTTGGGAGCTGGATCAGGACCTTGAACGGTTCGCCGACAGCGAGCCCAGGATGGTGGCCACCTGCCTGGCCTTTGCCGAGATGCTGATGGAAAAGGTGGCCCTGCGCGCCCAGACGGCCCCGCGCCTTGGCCCCTTCACCGGCGCAACCTACCATGTCGAGGCCGACGATTTCACCATCCAGGGTTTCGCGCCCGCGCGCCATGCCCGGGGCACGCGTCTGACTATGCAGTTCAAGGAACCGCATCAGGTCGTCGGCAACCACATCGCGAAATACCAGGCGATGAAGCTGGCCAAGATGCTGATGGCCTATGATTTCGACCGCAAGCTCAACCCATTTGCCGAGCTTGGCGGCTTCATCTTCACCTTCATGGGCGACGGCAAGCCGGGCACCGGCAAGACGACCCTGATCCAGATGATGGCCGGGCTGATCCACGGGTATTGCCAGATCGCCGGCTATCCGTTCCGCTATCAGAACTTCTCGATCGACCAAATCGACAGCTATCAGGGCAAGTCCGGCCAGAACGCCAAGGCCTTCATCGACAACGTGCTGGATCCCAACGTCATCGGCTTCGGCACCGTCGACGACATCGACCAGATCGCGGGCAAGCGCGGCGACCGGCAATCCAGCGCCGGGCAGCAGGAGGTCACTGCGGTGCTGATGGAGGCGTTTTCGGGCGCCAACACGGTGGTGCGCGGCAATTGCACCTTCGGCATGTTTTCGAACTACCCCGAGAATGTCGACGACGCCCTGCGCCAGCGGGCGGGCGCGCGGTTCCTGGTCGACGGGCCGCAGACCCGCGAGGATTACATCGACATCCTGGCGCTGTTGATGGGCAAGAACCACGACATCCCGCTGGGGTCGCACGATCTTTACGCCGCGCAGGAGATCAAGCGCGCGGTGGCGGCGTCGTTCGAGGGCCATGGGCGGCCCAAGGAGGCGGGGCTGCTCAGGGTGTGGGAGCGGGTCGAACGCGAGATCGGCAATCTCGATGACATCGCCAAGATGGGCGCCTATCTGAAGGCGATCCAGGAGGCCGACGACCGGTTCACCGGCCGCGCGATCAAGAACATCACCGACGCGGTCAAGGTCCGCGCAATGGATTTCGAACTGCCGGACGAATGGATGGAGGAGCCCGACCTGTTCCTGTTCAAGCCTTACGACGAAAAGCTGGGGATGATCGGCGATCTGCGCCAGCAGATCACGGTCGAGATGGTGATCCAGGAAATCAACCGCTATGCGGACAGCGAGTTTCGCTATGCCGACAAGTCCGACGAGGTGGCGATCGAAACCGCGGTGCGCGAGATGGGCCGGATGGAAGAGGCGCGGCGGCGCTATGCGGAGCGCAAGACATGATCGGTGCGGTCCTTCTGACCTTTGGCTTTCTCGTCGCGATTGCCACGATCTGCGGCGTGCTGGCGGCGTTCATCGGCCATGGCTATCTGTGGCACCTGTTCCCGCGCGATATCACCAGCACGGCGTCCGGGGCCACGGGCGGCGTGGTCTGCGCGGCGATGGTGTTCGGATTTCTCTGGACGCTGAACCCCGACCCGCCGGAGCGCGACGGCCCCCCGAGCGTGGGCGGCACGGCGACGATGACGACGTTTTCGGGGCTGTTCTGGCTGCCGCTCTATCTTTACGCCTTCAACGCCATCGCCCGGCGGCGCCGGTCCGAGGGGGAGTGAGCAGCAGTGATCCAGACAGAGCCCATCGGCCTTGTCAACACCGGCCTGCCGCTGGTGTTACTGGGCGCGCTGGCGCTGGTCTTGCCCCGGCTGCTGATGCGGCGGCGGACGCGGTCGCACTGGGAGGTGGCGCTGGCGATCTGGGCCTCGGCCGGGTTCCTGCTGCTGGCAGGCGCTGTGGTGTTCGCGGTGATCTACGGCGCGCGCGGGATCGGTATCGGCACGGCGCTGGCCGAGGCGCCGCTGGCCACGGCTTGGTTCTTTCTGCGGCTTTCTGGTTTCGCGGCAGTGGTTTGGATGCCGCTCTTGGCTCTGGTATGGTTGGGCATGGCGCAGGCGGTGGAGAGGCGGAAGGGGGAGGATTCGGTCAGAAATGGATAGCCATGTCCGGAAGCGATGTTCCGCCCGGCGGCACGCCGGGCAGCGCCCGCCCGCCCCCAAGGCGGGCGCTTCGCACCCACCTCGGGCGGTCGCCGCCCGTCTCTGTTTGGAACTTCGGCAATGAAACGCCTCATCGAAAAAGGCCTGATGTTCGGCAACCTCATCGAGGTTGCCTCGCCCGCGCTCGTGGAACGCTACAACCGCGCGCTCGAACACCTGTCCGGCAAGACGACCAAACTCGAAGACTTCCACATCGACATCTCCGGCTATTCGCCGGAGATCGGCCATGAGCTGGACGATCACCTCTATCTCAATCCCCAAGGATGCAACCGGCAGTTCATCCTGCTGACGACCGAGCAGAAGACCGCGCCGCTCCTGAACGCCAAGTTCTCGTTCTCGCGCGACATCCTGCGCGACTATATCGAGGCCAACGAGGCGAAGCTTTTCGCGCTGATCACCCGCGACGCCGTGGCGGGCGAGCTGATGAACTCGGTCTACGACCTTGCCACCCCGGTGCGGCTGTTCGACATCCGGCGGATCACCGTCGAGGCCGATACCACCGGCGGCGACGTGAAAAACGCCCGCTCGCTGCAGGACAAGATCGAGCGGTTCCGCACCGAGGACGACGCCTGGTGGGACGACGTGCTGATCGCCGAGATGATCGGGCTGGCAAAACAGACCGGCGACGTGACGCGGAACCCGGTGGACCTGGGCGCGGTCACGGTGGAGACGGAAAGCTATTGGACCGCGCATTTCGGCGGCATGTACCTGTTCCGCGACGTCGAGCACCCGGCGCTGTTCACCGTGGGCGAAGCGCCCGGCGCCATTCCGATGGACCACGTCTATCCGTTGCAGGCCCATAACCATGTGGCGAAATTCTTTGAACTCAACGGGTTGACCGAACCCATCGTCAAGGCGCGCAACACCGATGCCGCCGCGATCCTGCGCCAGAAGATGGATTTCATCCTCGTCGACGTCGCCGCCACGCTGGGCCAGAACCTGGCCGGCGCGACGCGGCGCGATCTTCGCATGCTGGCGCGCAGCCTCGGCTCGGCCCTGCCGGACGAATTCCACGGGCTCGCCGACCTTCTGCGCTGGGTCGACGGCGGCGGCAGCTGGCCCAAGATCACATCGGCCCATCCGGCCTATTTCTATACGCTGCGCGCAGGCCCGACAAAACACCGCGACCTGGTGAACCAGATGCTGGCGGAACTGACCCCGCTGGACGTCCGGCAGCTGTTCATCTGCCACAAGGAGCTGTTCTACCAGACCTACCAGGGCTGGGCCGACGGCAAGAAGGCCTTTGTCGCCGATTTCCTGGAACGCGAATATCAGGTGGACAAGGCCGGTACCCGCGCGGCACTCTTTGGCCCGGAACCGGGAATGGAAGAGCCCGCGCCGCCCCCGCCGCCGAAACCAGATCGCATGATCGATCTGGTCGGCCCCTGGGGCGCGGTGCGGCGGAGGTAGAACATGGCGCTGATCCGGCTTGTGGTCTTCGGCTTTCTCGCGCTCAGCGTGATCTATCTGGCGATCTGGTTCTATTCCCGGTCGGTCCGGCGCGAGAAGCTTGAAAACCAGTGGGCCGCGGACCACCCGGACGGCGGCGACGCCGGCGCTCGGCGGGATTTCATCGAGACCGGCATGGCCGAGTATCAGGACAGCTTTCGTCCGAAACTGATCCTGCTGGTCTATGTGATCCCGACCGTGCTGGTGATCGCGGCCCTTATCGTCACGAACTGGAACTGAGTGCCATGCGCTATGTCAGACTGACCTTCCGCACCATCGTCGTCGTCTTCTTCCTGGGGCTTTTCCACTATGTCCTGCCGCAGCACGACATCGCCCGGATCACCCAGACCGAAGTGATCCGGATGGATTTCTCGTCGATCAACCGGATCTTCTTTGCGCAGCCCGACAGCGCCTCGCGGGAATTCGCAACGCGAGACATCCGGCTGATCCAGACCGTGCGGAAGAAGAGCTTTCTGCTGGGCTTCATCCGCCGCGATGCCGAGGGCGTGATGGTCTACCGCAACGAGGATACCGGCTGGATCTGGCCGCCCTACTTCAAGTTCGACAGTTCCGACCTGCAGGCCGCGGCGGCGGCAAACCTGTCGACGCCGGATCAGGAACAGTGGGTGTCGATCACCCATTACGGCTGGCGCAACCGGTTCTTCACGATCTATCCCAACGCCATCGCGATCCGCCCCGTCGAAGGGCCGGACGCCCGCATCATCCCGTGGTTCAACATCGTCTTCTTCGTCTTCCTGATCGTGGCGGTCCTGTTCGTGCGCGCCATGTGGCGGCAATTCCGCGAGCGCACCATCGATCCGGTGATCGAGGATGCAGGCGAGGCCTGGGACCGGGTCGAGGACCGGGCATCCGGCACCCGCGGGCGTCTGGGCCGCTGGCTTGACAGCTGGCGGTCGAAGCCGCGGCGGTAGGGCCGCAGCGCCCCTAAACCCCGCCGCCGTTCCGTTCAGCCGAGAACGTAGTGCAGCCGATCGAACCGGCGGCGAAAGTCGCGGACCCGCGGGGCCAGGTCCTCTGGCCGGTTGGCGCGCAGGCCTGCGGCGATCAGGCCCGCCAGTTCCGGCGCGTCCGCCTCGGTCAGGCCCCAGCGCACCAGTTCCGGCGTCCCGATCCGCAGCCCGTTCATGTCGCCCGGCACCTCGGCCAAGGGCAGCCCGATGCCGCAGGCCAGAAAGCCGGCGCGGCGAAGCCGCTTCGACGCGGCCTGCCCCCCGCCGAACCCCGCCGCTTCGACCGCGAACTGATGGGACCGGGTGAAGCCTTGCGTTTTGGCGAACACCGGCAGGCCCTCGGCGTCGAGCGCTTCTGCCAGTGCGCGGGCCACGACGATCATCTTGTTGGCGTAGCCGGCCCCGAATTCGCGCCAGTCCAGCATTGTCACGGCAAGGGCCGCCGACTTCGCCGCGTCGAAATTCGCCGTCATTCCCGGAAAGGCGATGGCGTCGAACCGTTCCGCCAGGGTGGCGTCGTTGGTGACGATCAGCCCCGCGGCCGGGCCGCCGAGGCTTTTGTAGGTGCTCATGGTCATGAAGTGCGCGCCGTCGGCCAGCGGGTTCTTCCATGCCCCTCCTGCGATCACCCCGCATTGGTGCGCGGCGTCGAACATCACCTTGGCGCCGACCTCGTCGGCAATCGCCCGCACGCCGGCGATTGGATGTTCGAACAGGTTCAGGCTGGCGCCGACGGTGATCAGCTTGGGTCGCACCTTGCGCGCCAAGGCGGCCAGCCCGTCGAGATCGACGGTGTAGCCGTCGGCGTCCACCGGCGCCTCTGCCGTGTGAAGCCCGTAAAGCCCGGCACAGCCTGAAAGGTGATGTGTCACATGTCCGCCGATGCTGGCCGGCGGCGCGATGATCGTGTCGCCGGGCTGGCACGTGGCCATGAAACCGTAGAGGTTGGCAATCGCGCCGGAGGGTACCCGGATCTCGGCATATTCGGCGCCGAACACCTCGGCGCAAAGCTCGGCCGCGATCACTTCGATCTCTTCGACCGCCTCCAGCCCCATTTCATATTTGTCGCCGGGATAGCCCAGTGACGGACGCGACCCGAGCCCCGCCGACAGCAGCGCCTCGGCACGCGGGTTCATCACATTGGTGGCCGGGTTGAGGTTGAAGCACTCGCGTTCGTGGATTTCCCGGTTGCGGTCGGCGAGGGTGTCGATGCGGTCGGCGATGGACGGGCTCGGGCTACGTGCAGTGCGCGATGCAATGTCCCGGACCAAGGCTTCGCAATCGGGAGGGACCCAGTGCCGGTGTTTCAGTTGCATTGCGCTTTCCCCTTATCGGTTTTGGCAAACCATGACGCGTGCGAGCCGGTCTTGCAAATCGAGAACGTCCGTGGCGCGCGCCGGGGCTTTGAAGGGTGCAGGGGGGCTGCGCCCCTTGATTCCGCGCCAGAAGACTGATTGCCAGCGTCCGCTCAAGGCCAGCACCAGTCAACTAAGTTTCGTCAAAGCGCAACTGCCTGTGGACATGAGCCGTGCGCAATGCGGCCAGACAGGTGCGGGACAGGTCCTTGCCCGGGATGTTAGGTATGCCGTGTCAGGTGGTCGCGATGTCCTGCGAAGTCGGGTTGCGCTACTCGCCCCTGCGCAGCAGGCGCTGTTTTTGGCGGCTCCAGTCGCGTTTGGCCTCGGTCTGGCGCTTGTCGGTCAGCTTCTTGCCCTTGGCGATGCCGATCTTCAGCTTGGCGATGCCGCGGTGGTTGAAATACAGAACCAGCGGCACCAGGGTCATGCCCTTGCGCCGGGTCTCGGACCAGAGCCGCGCCAGTTCCTTCCGCGACACCAACAGCTTCCGGCGGCGGCGCTCGGCATGTCCGAAGGTCTTGGCCTTGTCGTAGGGTGCGATGTAGCTGTTGACCAGCCATAGCTCGCCCTCGGCCACCTCGGCATAGCTCTCGGCGATATTGGCCCCACCCTGGCGCAGCGACTTGACCTCGGACCCTTCCAGGACGAGGCCGCATTCGAGATCGTCCTCGATCGCGTAATCGAAGCGCGCGCGGCGGTTCTCGCTGACCACCTTGTAGTTGGGATCGGTCTTGGTCTTGGCCATAACCGGGCCCACATAAGTGGCCGCATGCGCCAAGTCCAGTGTGTCGCAGGGGCTTGACGCCCGCGCGGACGGTCAAGATATCGGCGGTATGGTGGTGCAGCTTGCCCTCGGGACGCTTCTGATCGTGATCTCGACCCTGATCGCGGGCGGGGGCTATCTGGTGATGGAGCGGATGCTGACGCGGAACCAGCGCTGGCTTCTCAGGCCGCCGCACGCGCGCAAACTGCTGTTTCTGCTATGTGCCGCCGTGGTCTGGGTTCTGCTGATCGCGACGGCGTCGGTCTGGTTATGGGCGCTGACTTTCCTGTGGCTCGATGTGTTCATCACGCTCGAGGCGTCGGTCTATTTCTCGATCGTGGCGTTCACCACGCTCGGATTCGGGGACATCCTGCTGCCGCATGAATGGCGGCTCCTGGCGGGGATGACCGCGATCAACGGGCTCTTGATGATCGGGCTGCAGACGGCGATCCTGGTCGAGGTGCTGCGGCGCGTGCGCGCGGTCCAGGCGGAAGGGCGCGACTGGTCGTCCTGAGACGTCTCAAGGTGCAATCAAATCGATGCCGTGGTCCTGCAGTTCGTCGGGTTGCGGCGGCTGCCAGATGGTCTGCATGAAGTCGAACATCTCGCGCGTGACGTGAAGCGCGAAGGTATCGCCCTTTTCGGCATTGCGCCGCTGCACCCGCGCCCAGCGGGTGTGGATGTCGACATCGAGGAAGTGCAGCGCCACGGCTTCGCCGCGCCCGGCAGCCCAGTCGTAAAAGACAGTCCGTTCGGTGCGGTCGGTGAAGCCGCAGTCGAACACCACCGGGCGCCCGGCCTCCAGCACCTGTTCGGCGGTGTCGCGCATCTGGGCGCAGCTGCGCTGGACGCGTTCGTAGAACCATTCGAAATCGGACGCCGGGCTTCGGTCCATGAAGAAGAGGCGTGCGTTCCAGTCGTCGATGGAAAACCGCACGCCCCGCAGGTCGCGGCGCAGGCGTTCGGCATAGGTCGATTTGCCGGCACCGGTCAGGCCGGTGATCATGTGAACCCGGGCGGTCAGTCGATAAGGCCGGCAAAGACCATCGCGTCGACGATCGCCTGTTTGGTCGAAGGCTGCAAATCGACCAGCGGCAGGCGGACGTCGGGGCTGCATTTGCCGAGAACCGAGACGCCGTATTTGGCGCCGCAGACGCCCGGTTCCGTGAAGACCGCCCTGTGAAGCGGCATCAGCCGGTCCTGGATTTCGAGCGCCTTGGCATAGTCGCCCGCCGTGCAAGCGGCCTGCAGCGCCGCGCAGAGCCCCGGGGCGATATTGGCGGTCACCGAGATACAGCCGACCCCGCCTTGCGCGTTGAAGCCGGTGGCGGTGGGGTCCTCGCCCGAAAGCTGGATGAAATCCTTGCCGCAGGCCATGCGCTGCTGGCTGACCCGCGACAGATCGGCCGTGGCGTCCTTGACCCCGACGATGCGCGGAAGCCTGGCGAGCTGGCCCATCGTCTCGGGCGTGATGTCGACGACCGAGCGCGGCGGGATGTTGTAGAGGATGATCGGCAGGTCGCAGCAATCGTGCAGCGCGGTGAAATGCGCGATCAGGCCAGCCTGCGTGGGCTTGTTGTAGTAGGGCGTCACGACAAGCGCGGCATCGGCGCCGACGGCCTCGGCATGGCGGATCAGGCGGATCGATTCAGCCGTGTTGTTGGACCCGGCGCCGGCGATCACGGGGATGCGCCCGGCGGCGGTCTTGACCACGGTTTCGATGACCTCTTCGTGTTCGTCGTGGCTCAACGTCGGGCTTTCGCCCGTGGTGCCGACGGGGACGAGGCCGTTGCTGCCCTGTTCGATATGCCACTCGACGAGGTGTTTCAGCGCATCGAGATCCGGTTCGCCGTTCCTGAACGGCGTGACAAGGGCGGGAAGAGACCCCCTGATCATGATGCATTCCTCTTGCTGTGGCCGGCCCTTGGGATGTGCGGTAGGCGGACACTGGCCGGTGGTTGCGGGTTTGGCGCGTTTGTGAGTTTTCCTTCACCTCCGCGCCGGGTATCCTGTGGGTGAAAATCCGTCAAGGGCAGGAGGCGGTTTGAGGCACGTGGTTTTCATGGCGGTGGCGGGGCTGGCGGTGGCCTTCGAGGCGGCGGCGCTGGACACCAGTCCGCGGCCGGCGCTGCGGCCCGGAACCGAGACCGTTGACAACGCTGCCGCGCCTGAGCGCAGCGGCGTGGTGATGTCGTCGAAATCGCCGGTGCCGCGGCCGGCCGATCTGATGGATGCGCAGAAGATGCGGCTGGCTTTGTCGGCCGCGCGGCAGGGCGATTGGACGGGCGCGGGGGCGCTGGCCGGGACCAAGGGCGACGTCGCAGCGGACGTGATCGAGTGGCAGCGGCTGCGCTCGGGGTCCGGCGGTTTCGACGATTACTACGGCTTCATGCTGCGCAACGCCGATTGGCCGGGTCTGGGCCTGTTGCACAAGAAGGGCGAGGACGCGATCCGCCCGGGCGCGCCCGCCGCACAGGTGATCGCCTATTTCGAAGGGCGGCCGCCGCAGACCGGGTCCGGCGCGCTGCGGCTGGCCGCGGCGTATGCGGCGCAGGGCGCTTCGGAGGCGGCAACGGCCGAGGCGCTGCGCGCCTGGCGCGAGCTGGAGATGAGCGCGGGCGAGGAACGGGCGTTTCTGACCGCCCATGGCGCGGCATTGAAGCCTCACCATGCCGCGCGGCTGGACGCGGCGCTGTGGCGCGGCGACCGCAAGGGCGCGGCGCGCATGCTGGGGCTGGTCGAGGCCGGGCAGAAGGCGCTGGCCGAGGCGCGGATCGCGTTGCAGCGCGAGGTGGGCAATCCCGATCCGGCAATCGACAAGGTCCCTGCGGCGCTGCGGGACGATCCGGGACTGGCCCATGACCGGATGGTCTGGCGGGTCGAGAAGCGGCGGCGCGACCTGGCTGCGGATCTGATCCTGGAGCGCAGCGGGTCGGCCGACAGCCTCGGTCGGCCGATGGCCTGGGCCGAGTGGCGGCGGATTCTGGCGCGGCAGGAGATGCGGGCCGGGAACGGCAGGCGGGCCTACGATCTGGCCAGTTCACACCGGATTGCCTTCACCACGGATGCCTATGTCTATGCCGATCTGGAATGGCTGTCGGGCTATCTGGCGCTGACCTACCTGAAGGATCCGGCCAGGGCGCTGACGCATTTCCGGCAGTTCAAGAAGGCAGTCTATACTCCGATTAGTCTCGGCCGCGCCGGGTACTGGGAAGGCCGCGCGCTGGACGCCATGGGCGAGGCGGATGCCGCGATGGCGGCCTATCGCGACGGTGCGCGGCACCAGACGTCGTTTTACGGCCAGCTGGCGGCCGAGAAGGCCGGCGTGCCGATGGAGGCCGCGCTGACCGGGCGGGCCGAGGCGGAAAGCTGGCGTCTGGCCCCCTTCACCCGTTCGAGCGTGTTTCAGGCCGCCGGGCTGTTTCACGAGGCCGGACAATACTGGGAAACCGGGCGGTTCCTGCGGCACCTTGCCGAAACCCTGCCCGAGGATCAGCTTGTGCAACTGGCCGATTACACGCTGACGCTGGGCGATCCCTATCTGGCCGTGCGGGTATCGAAGCGCGCGGCGCGGGCGGGGGTGGTGGCGCACCGGGCCTATTATCCGGTCACCTATCTGGGGGCGGAGGATCTGCCGGTGTCCGAAGCGCTGGCGCTGTCGATCGCCCGGCGGGAGAGCGAGTTTCACATCGGCGCCGTCAGCGGTGCGGGTGCCCGGGGCCTGATGCAGCTGATGCCCGGCACCGCGCGCGAGATGGCGGCGAAGGTGGGCCTGCCCTATTCCAAGACGCGGTTGACCACCGATCCGGGCTATAACGCGCAGTTGGGCGGCGCGTATCTGGCGCATCTGATCGAGGAGTTCGGCGAGAACCATGTCCTGGTCTCGGTCGGGTACAATGCCGGGCCGCACCGGGCGCGTCGCTGGATCGAGGCCAATGGCGACCCCAGGGCGAAGGGCGTCGACGTGGTCGACTGGATCGAGCACATCCCGTTCCGCGAGACGCGGAACTACGTGATGCGCGTGATGGAAAGCCTGCCCGTCTACCGCGCGCGCCTGTCGGGCGAGACTGCGCCCTTCCGGCTGTCGGCGGAACTGAAGGCGAAGTAGACGTTTCCGTAGTGTGGCGTGCGCACGGCTCTGGGTTCCTCCGGCCGCTTTGCCCGGGTGAACGGCGTCCGGTACCGGCCGAACGCACCGTTCCGGTCGCGAAGGGGCGGAGCCCACGGATTGACTGATGCAGCGTTCAGGCCGCGGCTTTCCGTTCGCGCCAGAGCGTGAAGACGCCGGCAGCGGTGACCAAGGCGGCGCCGAAAACCACGTTGGCGGCCAGCGTTTCGCCGAAAACCGTCAGGCCGATCAGCGAGGCGAAAACCAGTTGCAGATAGGCAAACGGCTGCACCGTCCCGGCCTCGGCCACGTCGTAGCATTTGATCAACGTCCAGTGCCCTGTCGCGCCGGTGACACAAAGCACGGCCATCCAGGCCCAGTCGGGGCCGGTCATCGGCTGCCACGCCCAAAGACCCGCGGCGGTCATCGCCACGGCACCCGTTGTGCCGGTCCAGAAGAAACTGGTGGCGGCGCTGTCGTGGCGGGCGGCGTAGCGGGTAAGCAGGCCGTAGAGCGCGAACATCGTGGCGGAGGCAAGCGGAACAAGGGCGACGGGCGAAAAGACCGTGTAGCCTGGCTGCAGAATGATCAGGACGCCGGCAAACCCGATGGCGATCGCCGTCCAGCGGCGCCAGCCAACCCGCTCGCCGAGGATCGGGCCGGAAAGCGCGGCGATCAGCAACGGATAGCAGGCAAAGACGGCGTGGCTTTCGACAAGTCCCATCAGGGTGAAGGCGGCGACCATGACGGAGACTTCGGCGGCGAGAAGCAGGCCGCGGATTGCCTGCAGGAGGGGTTGGTCGGTCTTTGCGGCGCGTGCAACGCCACCGGCCTTGCGGGCGGCGACGGCGATGACGAAGGCGCCGAAGAACCAGTAGCGGATCATCACCACCATCAGCACGTTGTATTCGCCGGCAAGGTGGCGCGAGATGCCGTCCTGGATCGCGAAGATCAGCGTGGTGACGACCATAAGCGCAATCCCCAGGCCATGGGACGTCTGCGTCATTCCATCCGACCCGTGGTCATGTGGCGCTTGCGGCCGAAGCCCGGGCGCCGTGTGACGGCGAACCCGGCCGATGCGAGCGCGCGGCGGACGTGGCCGGCGGCGCTGTAGGTGGCAAGGGTCCCGCCGGGCCGTGTATGGCGGGCGGTTTCGGTCAGCAGGGCGGGGTCCCACAGTTCGGGGTTCTTGGCCGGGGCGAAGCCGTCGAGGAACCAGGCGTCGGCGCGGCCTTTCCAGCGGGGCAGCGTCCGGCGGGCGTCGCCGATATGGATCTCGGCCCGCAGGGTGTCGGTGCGGATCCGGGTCGCTCCGCTGGACCAGGCGGCGGTGAGGGTCGCGGCAAGAGCGGCAAGTTCCGGAAAGGCGGCCAGAGCCCGGGCAAGGTCTGCGGCGGGCAGCGGGTAGGCCTCGAAGCTTGTGAAGTGCAAGGGGCCCTCGGTGCCCGAGGCGATCCAGGCCTGCCAGGCGGCCAAGAGGTTGAGCCCGGTGCCGAAGCCGAGCTCGGCGATGTGGAACCGGGGGGCATACCGGCCGGGCAAGCCGTTGCCGAGCAGAAAGACATGGCGGCTTTCTGCCAGACCGTTCTGCAGCGAATAATACGGGTCGTCGAAGCGGGCCGAGACGGGCACGCCGCCCTGCCAGAGCGTCTGTGACTGGTGGTCGTCCATTCCGTGCCTTATGAGCCCGCCTGTGCGGACCGCGACAATGAGGAAAGGCCGGTCGAATGGCAAGCGTGGACGTCACGGTGATGGGGGCCGGCATTTTCGGCCTTGCGACGGCGTTCGAATGCGCCCGGCGGGGCGCACGCGTGCGGGTGGTCGACCGGGCCGGCGTAGCTGCAGGGTCTTCGGGCGGGGTGGTCGGCGCGCTGGCGCCGCATGTGCCGGAAAACTGGAATGCCAAGAAGGCGTTCCAGCTTGAGAGCCTGATGATGGCAGAAACGTTTTGGGCGGCCGTCGACGGGCTATCGGGGCTTTCGTCGGGCTATGCGCGGTTGGGGCGGATACAGCCGGTGGCAATGGGCGGCATGGATCTGGCGCAGGCGCGGGCTGCCGGGGCGGACGCCTTGTGGCGCGGCTTTGCGTCGTGGCGGGTGATGTCTGCCGAAGAGGCCGGGACTTGGGCCCCGGCGGCAGCCAGCGGGCATCTCATTTGGGACACGTTGAGCGCGCGGCTGCATCCGAAACGCGCGTGCGAGAGCCTGGCGGCGGCCGTATCGGTGTTGGGCGGAGTGGTGGAGGTGGGGGATATCGCGCCTGAGGGTCGGGTGGTCTGGGCGACCGGGATCGACGGGCTGCTGATGCTGAACGCGGCGTCGGGCAAACCGGTAGGAAGCGGCATCAAGGGGCAGGCGCTGGTGCTGGATCACGATGCGCGGGGGCTGCCGCAGATCTTTGCCGACGGCGTGCATTTCGTGCCGCACGAGGACGGGACGGTCGCCGTTGGATCGACCAGCGAGCGGGACTATGCGTCGGCGGCCGGGACGGACGGGTTGCTCGAGGCGTTGCACAGGACAGCGGTTGGGCTGGTGCCGGCGCTGGCGGACGCACGGGTGCTGGCCCGCTGGGCGGGGGTGCGGCCCCGGGCGCGGTCGCGGGCGCCGGTGCTGGGGGGCTGGCCGGGGCGGCCGGGGCATTTCGTCGCCAACGGGGGGTTCAAGATCGGCTTTGGGATCGCGCCGAAGGTGGCCGAAGTGATGGCCGATCTGGTGTTGGGCGGACGGGACGCCATTCCGGACGGGTTCCGGGTGGAGGACAACCTTTAAGGCGCGTCCCCCTGGGCGCACACATCTAACTTGTTGATTGGGGTAGAAATGGCGCCAATAGATTGAAATGGGTTGCTGCCGCTTTCGGTTTCGAAGCGCTGCGCCTTGGTCCTGCGCAGCCACGTCGGCGAGACGACTGAGCTCTAACGTGTAAGGCCCGTTTAAGTGGACGCGATGGGTACCCAGATTGCTGGAGCACTAGGAGGTTTGACGGGACCGGATTCTACCGGTTTAGGCCTGGAGTGGGCGTTAGCAATTTATTTTCAGGCGCGGAATCAAGGCCGCAGGCCGCCGCGCCATCGCCGACCCGCCCCGGAGGGGAGGCGATTTGCTGGCGGCGCATATCGGATTGAGGTCGTTCGGACTTTGCTCGGATAAATCGAGCCGTTCAGAGGTTTGATTCGCCTCCCCGCGGGTCGGCGATGGCGCGGCTTCGCGCTCAATATGCAACGTCCGTT
>JAAUYH010095011.1_pt1 | contig 85730 bp, 81 predicted proteins | sample 7278061 | NCBI WGS metagenome assembly JAAUYH01 (sample SAMN14350203, study PRJNA611818) | marine sediment metagenome | isolation source: surface marine sediment (0.6m) | place: French Polynesia: Moorea | collected 2018-08 | reverse complement strand
GGTGTGAATGATGCTGAGGGCGGCGTTGGGGGTGTTGTGAATCGAGCGATTGGCTCGGACCGATCGTTGTTCACCTTGATCACCGCCGACGTGCGCCTCGTAAGACCAGACCTTCGCTGCAGCAACGAATCGCGTGTTGGCAGATACGCACAACAGCAGACGAAGGAGCCATTCGGCTTGATAACCGCAATGGCCGCTTTTCGAATCCCGATTCCGGATTCGAAAAGCGGCAGTGCCAAGAACCAGCGATGTTCCCATTGTTGTCACGATGGATCACGTGGCTAAGGCTGTCGGACAGAAGCCTATTTGTGGCAGGCCTGTGCTTGATTTTCGTATCGCCACGCGAAAAACGGTCCTGATCTATTTCATCGCTTCAGTATCTGGGGTTTTCTCACAAAGAGCGGTCTGTGGATGGTGTCGTACCGAATTGCTCGCGGTAAGCGCGGCTAAAGACATCCGCATTGCCGTACCCGCATTCCGCGGCGACGTCGCCCACTAGTAGCGTTGTGTTGCGAAGCATGTCTCTGGCGCGAGCCAGACGAAGACTGACGTAATAGCTTGTTGGGGAACTGTGCAGGTACCTGTTGAACAGTCGGTTCAGCTTCCAAGTCGGCAGCACCAGTTTCGCGGCAATTTCCGAGACGCTCAGACAGTGGGTCAGATTGGCCTCCATGAGCGTGACGGCATCTCGCAGCTCCTTTGGGATGCTCGAAGAGGTCGGCTGGCGCTGCCAACCAATGAGTGGCGGGTCGTATGTGAGTATCTGCGCCACGCGCCGAGACAAGCGCTGGTTGGTGAAATGAGCTATCAGCGCCAGGGTCATATCCAGGGTCGCGACTCCCCCCGCACTCGAAAACCTTGGTGGAGAGAAGTCAAACATCCGATCCACAAAGAGGCTTTCCGGGAACTGCCGATGGAAACCCGCGATGGCTTCTGGGTGCGCAGCGGCAGGCCTGAGCCCGAGCAGCCCAGCTTTTGCAAAGACCAAAGCACCGGTATCGACGCACCCAAGTAGGGATCCACTGCGATCCAGATGGCGCAGCCATGCAAGCGTTTCCGCGGTCGAAGAGGTATCCGGTTTGTAGGAGGCCAATAGTATGGCGGCGTCGGGCGGTTTTTCTGTCAGCGCGACAGTCTCAAAAGGTATGCCGCTCGACGAATGACACGTTCCGCCCTTGTCAGAAACGGCCAGCCACTCGAACTTGGACCTCCCGAGTTCCCGATTTGCGACCCTCAATGGTTCGCTGATGAGCGTCAGTGACAGGACCGGGAACCCATCGGCGACGTGAACTACCATCCTGATCATTGGATGAGTGTAATCTAGTGCAGGATGCGCGTCATCCAACATCAAGCTCTTGAGGCTCAAAGATCCTATTCTCAATGTGTGAATGGGAGGGCCGCGCATGAAGGACTTGGATCAGTATCCGATCACCCCGGATTTCGACCTTTGGCCGGTGGAGGTCATGCCTCAAGCAGTGCGGTCTGAAAACGGGGCGCTTTGGGTGGAGTGGTCCGACGGGAAAGTCAGCCAGTACCACCCGTTCTTGTTGGCCGAAAACGATCCAACCTCCGACACGCTTCATCCGCTGTCGCGAGAGACCACGTTGTCCCCCCTCGATTTGCCGAACGATCTTCAGGTTGTTTCCGCAGACATCGAGAGCGAAGGAACCATCGAGGTGCAGTGGTCGCATGATCGCAGGCCCAGCAGGTTCCATCCTGGATGGCTCAGGGGCAATGGATGGTTCGGCGAAGCGACCGAGCAATCAACAGAGGTTCTTTGGACCGCGAAAGAACACCCGGAACCGCCAACCTTCGATGGTCCTCAAGCGCTTGTTGATCAGGCGGTTTTTCTGTCCTGGCTTACCGCCCTGAGAGACTATGGCGTTGCGCGGCTCGAGAACCTGCCCAACGAAGATGGGCTTCTGATGCAGGTCGTGGAACAGATCGGCCCAATTCGTGAGTCGAATTTCGGACGGATGTATACCTTGGAGATCAAGGATGACCCGGACAGCAATGCGTTCACTTCGGACGCCTTGATGCAGCACATCGACATGCCGACCCGAGAGTGTCCTCACGGGCTTCAGTTTCTTTTCTGCCGCGATAACGCCACCATCGGCGGCGAGGGCATTTATGCCGATGCCTACAGGATTGCCGCCGATCTGGCTGCCGAAGAGCCAGAGCACTTCGAAGCCCTTTGCGAGATCGAGTGGACCTACAACAACCGCTCGAAAACGACGAGCTACAAGGCCACAGGCCCGGTCATCGAACGCAACGCCCGCGGTCACATCTCCGGCATACGGTACAATACTTGGCTTCGGGCGCCTTTGGTTGCCTCGCTGGAAGTACAGGATCGCGCATATCGGAGCTATCGCGCCTTCGCAGCCCGGGCGCAGGACCAGACGTATCAAATGAAATTCGCCTACCGACCAGGCGATCTTTTGGCCTTCGACAATCGCCGGGCCCTGCATGGACGCAATGGGTATGACGCCCAGGGTGGCACGCGTTTCATCGAAGGCATCTATTCGGACCGAGACGACCTGCATTCTGCCATTCGGTCGCTTGAACGGACCCTCTCAAAGGAGACGACCTCATGAATATCGCAACCAGTGTAAACCCGGCGAGGTGCAGTGAAGCAGAGTGGCAAGCCCGCGTGGACCTTGCCGCGACATTCCGAATTCTCGCCCACTATGGCATGTCCGATCTCGCCAATGGAGCGGTGGCCGCCCGGGTTCCCGATCAACCAGACCACTATCTCGTCCACCCCTACGGCATGTTTTGGGAAGAGGCTCGCGCCTCTGCGATGATCAAGATCGGCCCGGACGGCATTCCGGTCGACCCGAACGGACCATGGCTGAACGACGGCGTGCAGAACTTGTGCAAATGGATATTCGGGTCTCGTCCCGAAGCGATGTTCTTCGTTCACGGTCATGAAGAGGAAGTGATGGCCGTTGGTTCGATCGAGGATGGGTTGCTGCCCCTGAACCAACCCGCCATCTACCTGGGCAATCTGACGGGCTATATCGAGTACGAATTCGATGAAGACGACGCGTTTGGCGAGCACTTCGTCGATACCCTCGGCCAGCATCAAATTCTAATCAGTCGAAATCATGGCTACTACGCACTTGGAACCACTGCGGCGGAGGCATTCTTCCGCGCTTATTTCCTGCGCCAGACCTGCTCGACGCAGATCAAGACCCTGTCGATGGGCCGCGACCTGCATCTGATCGACCCGCAGAAGGTGGCGCGCTACCAAGACCAGATGGCGAAGTCTGAACACTACAACTACGACGGCAAAACCGAGTGGACAGGCCTCATTCGGCTCTTGGATGTGCGCAGTCCTGACTACAAATCTTGAACAGGACGGTGACCATCACGCCGAACCACCAAGTGGGGTCAGGACAAAGTTCAGTGCGGAAGTTTTGCCCGGAGATTTCCTGACGAAAGTTTTAGGGGGGTATTCCGAAGTGCCCGGTTTCAAGGAGAAGTTGATTTAATCAAGTTTCTTCAACGGAAGTGAGCCAGGGGGTCGAAATCTGCCTTGAGGTTGGAATATGTCGCCGTCCCAGCAAAAGAAGACCTACTGAAATTCGGGATTCACTTCGTTCCCATCCGTCGTCCAGAGGCGATGCACTTCGTCCCAGTCAGGGATGCTTGTTGCTTCAAAGCCCAGTGTCTTTCCCGTTGCAATTCGGTGGAAGACCTTCATAGCGTCCAGATGCTCTCCTTTGCCAAGGAATGCGAGCATATCGTCCCGATCTCGCCAGACACTGCGCGTGTGATGGACGCCATGGATCGTCTTGGCTGAAGCCCCGAGGCACCCGTCAGCCCTTTGCGCCTGAGCCATTAACGCAACCGCGTGACGCCAAAACGTCGGCAAGTGCCAAAAGCGTCGTACCCGCAAACCTGTGATCGAGACATAAACAGATTCAGTCATAGAGCTTCCTTCAGGTTGACAGCGTCTACCAAATGATAGATGGGGTAGACACTGTCAACACAGGAGCACTGAGATGCGTAGTTCAGCCAGTGAATTCAATCAGAAGTATGGTCCATGGGCGCTCGTGACCGGAGCCTCGGATGGAATTGGTGCGGCAATCGCGGGGGAACTTGGCGCGCGGGGCCTGAATTTGATCCTCGTCGCGAGGTCAATGGACCGTCTCGAAGCTTTGGCAGAGTCCGTTCGCAAGGCACATGGTGTCGAGGCGACTGCGGTTGCCGCCGACTTGGGGCGCGAGGCGGACCTTCAGTCGGTCCTGGACGTGGTTGGCGACAAAGAAGCCGGTCTCTACGCTGGCTGCGCCGGCTTTGGAACTGCCGGTAAGTTCGCCGACAATAGTATGAGTGATGAGTTGAACATGATCGACGTAAATTGTCGCGCGCTCGCGGCGCTGGCACATCCTTTGGCGACGAGAATGCGCGCACGGGGACGCGGTGGTATCATCTTGATGAGTTCGATCGTTGCCTTTCAAGGCGTATCGAACTCCGCGAACTACGCCGCGACAAAGGCCTTCGTGCAAACACTTGCCGAAGGGTTGCATGACGAGCTGTCGCCCGACGGTGTTGACGTCTTGGCCAGTGCTCCAGGGCCTGTCGCCACTGGCTTTGCGACGCGTGCCGATATGAATATGGGCGGGGCAGCCAAGGCTCACGATGTCGCGATTTCGACGTTGGCTGCACTGGGAAGAAGCAGAACGGTGCGACCGGGCTTCAAATCCAAACTTCTGGGTTATGGGTTGGCGACCTTGCCGCGTGCGTTGCGAAGCCGGATACTGGGCGGCATCATGATGGGAATGACAAAACACCGACATGCCTAGCACGACCACAGATGACCTGAAGGACAGGATTGTCGACGAGGCGTTTCATGTCATCGAGGAAAAAGGCGTTGACCAGCTTAGCTTTCGAGAAATAGCGCGGCGTTTAGGTGTTTCCCATCAGGCCCCATATAAGCACTTTCCCTCGCGCGATCACATTCTCGCGGCGGTCATTGCCCGCTGTTTCCAGAGCTTTGCCGTACATTTGCAGGCTCGCCCAAACAGCGCAGACCCGTTCGAGGATCTTGGGCACATGGGTTTGGCATATTTGGAATTCGCCCGGGCCCACCCTTTAAGGTATCGGCTTATGTTCAACAGCCGTTTGCCGGATGTAAGCGAGCACCCCGAAATGCTGGCCCAGGCGCAACACGCTTTTTCGCTCTTGCAAGAGCGGCTTGAGACCATGGACTTGGCAGATCCGCACCACGATATCGCCGATCCTGTCAGACATGACGCGCTCTTCATCTGGTCCGCTTTGCATGGATTGGCGAGCCTAATGCAATCAGATGCCACCGCGACGATCGAACTGGATGATGATGAGAAAGCGATAGCCGTCGAAAGGCTGATGCGGCGTTTGGGGTTAGCGTTGGACCCCAGTATGTAGAGACTCGCACAACGAAGTGGTTCGGCCGTTTGCCGGCCTGGCACGTCCACCAAACCGATCTTTCTTACCCCAAGTCAATGTCATTGGTGTCTTAGGGATGCACATCTCCAGACAGAACAGCATGGCGACGCCATGCATGACCAACGTTTGGAGAGATCGATGCACCTTCTGGCTATCTCGGATGACCACGTCGTCTTGCGCAGCGCGATCTTGCTCTGCCTCGTGGCCATTCCCGTAGCGCTGATCCTTTTGGCTTTGGATCGCCGTGTCCTCGATGATGAGTTTATCTGGCTGAAGCCAATCAAATTCCATCTCTCGCTGGCCGTGCACGCGGCAACCGTTCTGCTCGCGGCGCGGCTGCTCCCAGAAGTTTGGCAAACGCACATGGTGACCAAGGCGGGTTTAACGCTCTTTGGGGCGGTCGTGATCTACGAGGCCGCCTTTCTGTCGATACAAGCCGGTCGCGGTGTCCGATCACACTTCAATGACACGAGTACTTTCGATGCCATTGGAGGGACGATCATGGCGGCGGGCGCAGGTGTGCTCGTTGTCATACCGCTTCTGATCGGCGCTGCACTGGTGATTGCGACTTGGCGGGGCGGTTGGGCAGAAGCCTCGAAGAACCCGCTACGCTTGGCCGTGGCCTTAGGCTTCATATTGACCGGCTGGCTCGCTGCTCAGACAGGCAGCGCGATCGGTGCCAACGCCGGACCGTTTGTCGGCGTTGACACCAGCTCGGGCCGCTTCATGCCTCTGACCGGCTGGGCCCTCGAGGGCGGAGACTACAGAATCTCCCACTTCCTGGGTGTGCACGCGATGCAAGCTGTGTCTCTTGTGGTGCTGATCCTGTTGTTGATCTTCCCTCCGGCTGTCGTCGCTGCCCTCACAGTGCCGGTGGCAGCGGGATGGGCTGCGCTCACACTCCATGCTTTCGCACACGCGGCGGATGGACTCCCTCCGCTCTGACGATCTTACCCAACATCAATGACCCTTCGCTGACCCGGGCACAGAGTCCGGTCATAACCTGATCAATCTGAAAGGATTTCAAAATGACAACCGCCACTCCAACCGCCTCGATCGTACCCGTCCGACGGAAAGGTATTCCTGGCACCAGCCTTTTGCTGCTTCTGCAATTTGCCACCATGTGGGGCGCCTTCTTTATCCTCGCACCCACGATCAACTGGCCCGCGTCTCTGGGTGAACCGCCTTCCGTCATCTTCCCGCTGATTCTCGATCAATCCGTCGCCGTCTTTGCCGGGTATCTCAGCTATTTGGTGCATGCGCTGGCCTTGATCCCTTTGGCAATCCTTCTGCGCGACAGCCTCAAGCTGGACGGCGCAGTGGGCGCGATAGCAGTGATGCTTGGTGTGCTTGCAGGCTTCGCCAAGGCACTAGGGATTACACGCTGGCTTTTTTTGATGCCGGGGCTTGCGGCGGCGTACACCGACCCGGCCGCTACTGCCGCTGAACAGGCTGCGATATCGGCAATATACGAGGCGTTTAACGCCTATGCCGGAGGCATCGGTGAGTTGCTGGGCGTCGGCCTATTCGCGGGTGTCTGGACCATCGTCATCTCGGCCACGTTGGTCCGCAATGGCGACCGTTTACTTGGCTATGCTGGGTATGGAGCCGCCGCCCTTCTTCTTTCGACTCTGCTCTCGGTGGTTGGTATTGAATCACCCTTGATGCTGACGCTGTCGGGCATTCTGTGGCAGTTCTGGACGCTGGCTTTGGCCATCGTCATTTGGCGCAAAGCGTGATGGAGACAGAGATGCATAGCGAAGGAAGATCTATTGTTCTTGGTGCCGGCCCAATGGGCCGCACCATCGCCGAAACGCTGGCGGCAAAAAAGGTGCCGGTGACTGTCGTCACGCGCGATGGGCGTGCCATCTCCGGCGACGTCGATGTTGCGAGGGCCGATCTCTCAGACCCGGCCCAGACAAGTGCCGCCTGCAGGGGTGCCGACGTGATCTATTTCTGCGCGGCACCTCCCTACCATCAATGGTCAACGGCGTTCCCAGCTCTTCAAGAAGCGGCGATTGCAGCGGCGGCACAGACAGGTGCGGTGCTTGTCGCGGTCGAGAACCTCTATGGGTACGGCGTGGCTGGAACGCTCCACGAGGGGATGCCGCTGGAGGCCAAGACTCGTAAAGGGGCGGTTCGCGCACAAATGTCGAAACGCCTCTTGGCAGCACATGAGACTGGCGAGGCCCGGTGTGTTGCAGGGCGGGCTACGGATTTCTTTGGCCCAGGTGTTCCGATGTCCGCCCTCGGCGAACGCTTTTGGCCAGCGCTGCTGGCCGGAAAGACAATTGACTGGGTCGGAGACCCGGATGCGCCACACAGCTTTGCATACCTTCCGGACTTGGCGAAGGCTTATGTAGACCTTGGAGAGCGTTCAGGGACTTGGGGGCGCGCATGGCACTTGCCCGCTTTGCCTCCCATCTCAGTCCGTGAGCTTTGCGCACGCGTCCGCGGATCCGATGCGACGATCAAAATCCGTAAGACGCCGTCCTGGGTTTTGCGTGCCGTTGGGGTGTTTCAACCTGCGGCTCGTGAACTAATCGAGATGCGCTACATGTTCGATGAGCCCTTCGAGATCGACCATTCCGATTTCGACGGGTCTGTTGGGCCCACAGAGACGAATTGGGAGACCGCGATCAACGCGACGGTGGCATGGTGGTCAAGTCAGGAGAAGCAAGCCGCATGACAGAGAAGGAGGCCGCGCTGGCGGCCTTTTCCGAGCGGCTGTGCAAGGCGGCTGATCCCCTTGTTCCCGGCGAACGTCCGATGGCGCGTCTGCTGCAGCAGGTGCGCCACCGCAGTCTCAAGAAGGGTGAGCACGCCTTGCGCGCCGGTACGGTCGCGAACGACGTCTTCTTCGTGCACCGCGGCTTGTTGCGCTACTACTTCAACGATCCCGGCGAAGGTGGCGCGGAACGCACGGGCCAGTTTTTCGACGAGGGGATTGTCGTCACGGATGCCGAAAGCTTCCTCACCAAGACCCCCGGCGAGCAAAACTTCCAAGCGCTTGAGCCGACGTCGATTGTAATCATACCCCGCGCGGCTCTCTATGATGGGTACGATAATGACCATGCGATCGAACGGTTTGGGCGATTGATGTTGGAGCAAGGACTAATTGGCTCACAGCGACGCGCGAGCCGTCTTCTGACGTTGCAGCCAGAAGAGCGGTATCGAACGTTTGTTCAATCACGGCCAGAGGTCGCGCGGCGTGTCCCACAGTATCTCATCGCGAGTTATCTTGGTCTCACCCCAGAAAGTCTCTCGCGCATCAGGCGTAGAATTGTGCGAGGATGATGGAGCGGCCGCGAGTGCTCTGATATTTGCGCTGAGAAGACGAACTCGCAACCGAACGCGTCCGCTCTTGGTCGGGGCAGACCGTCCAAATCCGTCGTACGCTCTTTGATGCCCCGTGTCAGGCCTCCGATCACCGTCGTGGTCCGTCAAACCATCGCGATATGAGGGCGGTTGCCCAATCATCTCGGCCATGTGACCATGCCGATCGCGACGCTTCCTGAACGCCGTATGGGACCGAACGAAAGGTAATGTTCCTGTCCTTGCCCGCGCCTTCAACGCTGATGCCCGACAGCAGTCGTTGGTCATTGGTTCCGAATTTGTCAAAAAGGGCTCCAGGCTGCCCGACGCGGCGCGGTATCAGCCGATTCTAGCCCGTATCCGAGACCAGCCGTTGACCGCGGACGCTATAATCGGCGGTCAACGCGGTGTTGGCGCATGGGACGGGAGGGACGGATGGAGGCTCAGATATGCCTAGAATCCAACTCCCAGCCGTCAAAGCCAAACGCAATACCTGGAACAAGGGCCGCCTGATCGGCCAGAAACGCCCTCTGCTACCAAAACAGGTTTGGGCCATTCGCGCCCGCCTGGAACTCGCCGGGAATATCCGTGACCTGGCGCTCTTCAATCTCGCCATCGACAGCAAGCTGCGCGGGTGTGATCTCGTCAAACTGACGGTCGGCGATCTTGTCGTCGGCGACCGCGTTCGCGAGCGCGTCACGATCGTCCAGAGCAAGACCAATCGGCCTGTGCAATTCGAAGTGTCCGAGAATACGCGTGAAACCATCGCCGCTTGGGTCGACCGACCCGAAATGCGGGGATGTCGGCACCTGTTTCCAAGTCGCTTCCACGCGTCGCCGCACATCTCGACAAGGCAGTATGCGAGGTTGGTCCGCGACTGGGTGACGGCCATCGGGCTCGACCCGAGCGGATATGGAACGCATTCGCTCCGCCGGACAAAGGCATCGGAGATCTATCGCAAGACAGGCAATCTTCGCGCGCTCCAGCTCCTCCTGGGCCACACGAAGGTGGACAGCACGGTGCGATATCTGGGTGTCGAGCTTGAAGACGCGCTGAGCATTGCAGAGCGCATCGACATCTGAACGGAGGTGGCGGCCGGCGGTTGCCGTTCGCCACCCAAGACCGGACCTATCACAAACGCGTTGCCCGTGGTTCGATTGAGCCCACTTTGTCCTATGCTGCGAATAGCATAAAGGACCGCTCACTAGACTGTTGACTCGGGCTGGGGGCACCCGACTCATACTCGTTTCTTTTCGGGCTCAGATCTGACTAGCGCCCTGTCCGAAAGCAACAGACTGTCAGGCGACCACCTGTTCCATCGTTTTTCGATAGCTCGTTGGCGTCATCCCATACCAGTTTTGGAAGGCACGGAAGAACGACGCCGGGCTGCTATATCCTAATAGGTACGCGACTTCTTCCAGGCTCGCGCCGCGCTGCTTCAGATAGTGTTGGGCGAGGTCGGATCGCGTTTGGTCGAGGACGTCCTGGAAGCTGGTGCCTTCGTCCTGAAGATGGCGCTGCAGGCTGCGTTTGCTCATATGCAGCCGCGCGGCGAGGCAGTCGGTGGTTGTCTCGCCGCTGGGAATGGCCTCCAGAAGCGCGTTGCGCAAACGCTCGCGGATGCCTGCGCTGGCCATGCGTTCGGCCAGTTGCTTTTGCAGGCTCGGCTCGAACATCGCCCACATCTCGGCGTTTTCGCTGATGAACGGCAGCCTCGCATCGGCCTGCGAAATCGTGAGGCTCGGAAAAGGCGACGCATGGGCGTTGCAGCCGAAATAGGTGATGTCCGCCATCCCCGGTTGCGGCAGTGTCACGCGGCGCGGAATGATATGTTCAGCCGTTTGCACACGGAACAGTTCGAGGAACATCACCATTTCGGCGTGCGCCATGGACGGGGGCATCTGCAGATCTCTCCGCGCCGGGCGCAGATGCAAGGTCAGGTGATCAGCCCCTTCTTCGGTCACAAGTCTGAGCGGCCCGACCAGGGGCTTGAACAGCGCGAGCCGTTTCAACCCGGTCCGAATATCCGGGCTGCAGGAAAAGGCAAAGAACGATGGCACAAACGGGCCATGTGCGACAGCGAGTCCCAATCGCTCGGCCATGTCCGGCCGGCCATAGGTGGCGTCCATGGCCTGCCAGAGGGTGAAATACTCCTCGGCTCTGATCCCTTTCCCGTCTCCGGAAAGCACGGCCGCAGGCAGGCGCGCGCGGCGCAGAACCGCGTCGGGCGAGATCTTCAGCACCCCGCAGGTCAGCTTCAAAAGCTGGTCGACCTTGTAACGCATTGCTTCGGGCATGATTATCTCCGCCAACGGGTTCCTTCCCGATATGAGGCCACACATCGGGTGACCAGAGTTCCGCCCCGCAATGGCGCAGATAAGCACAAAATTGGCGCGATATGCGATCATTTTGGCGTGCCTGGTGATGGTTGAGCGCAGCGCCTGCGCCTAAGTTCTCTGCAACGCAACATCAGTTCGGGGACGCTACAATGCTCGCTCAAGACGCTTATGACCATCTCGATCCGAACGCATGGGCCGCAACCGGCGCTGTCGAGCGCTTGGCTCTGATCGAGGCGATTCAGGACAACCTCCTGGAACACGCGGAAGAGCTTGGAACCGTCGATGCCAAGATGAAGAACGACCATGCCGGGCCGGGCGCGGTGTCTCAGGCCGAAGGGATCGCCACGACGGTCAACGCGATGGGCAACACCCTGATGGGCATCCGGCACCTTTATGAATCGCTGGTGCATGGCGAGATGCCCGCGCCAAACGGTGTCCGCAAGATCGGAGAAGACCTTTACGAGGTCGACGTCTTCCCCATTCACCGCAAGGACAAGATGTTGGCGGGAAAGGCGCGTGGGCTTTTGCATGTGAAGGGTGAGCCCCGTCAGGTCAGCCCGCTCGACAAACCCGCCGGCGTGATCGCCGTCTCGGGGGCAGGCAACTACAGTTCCTCGATCGAGATGGCCATGGCGCTGTTTCTCGAAAACAAGGCCGTCATTCACAAGCCGCATCAACTGAACGAGGCGACGGATGCGGTCTGGGCGAAAATCTTCGCCCCGCTGATCGACCGAAAGGCCCTGGCCTTCATCGACGCCGATCAGGGCCGCGAAATGTCGGCGCTTGAAGGGCTGCACGCGATTTACTTCACCGGCTCCACCGGTGTCGCCCACGCCATTCAGGACGCGGCAAGCGCGCCTCTGGTGTCCGAATGCGGCGGCAACAACCCGTGCCTCATCGTGCCGGGGAAATGGACCGACAAGGAGATCGAGCATTGGGCGATCCAGATTGCCTCGGTCGGGAAACTCAACGGCGGCGCGGTGTGCGGACGCCCACAGACGATCATCACCTCCAAGAACTGGCCTCAGCGTGACCAGTTCATCGCTGCCCTGCGCAAGGCCATCGCCGAGGATACCTTCGGCACCGCGACTTACTATCCGGGCGTGGACAAGACCAAGGCGCAGTTCCTTGAAAACCAACCGACCGCCGAAATCCTGAAACCCGAGGGCGGCAAACATCCTCAAAGCGATGTCGTCTTCATTCCGGGCATCGGCGCAGATGACTTCGCCGTGCACAACAAGGCGTTTTGCCAGATCTACAGCGAACTGCCGCTGGATACGGAAGACGACGCAGAGGACTTCCTGACCAAGGCCACGGCCTTCTGCAATGATCAGTTGCTTGGCTCGCTCGGTTGCATGCTGCTGGTCGATACCGCCACGTTCAAGGCCAACGAAGACCGCGTGCACCAAGCCGTGCGAGAGCTGAACTACGGCGGTATCGCGGTGAACAACGTCCCGCCGAATATCTGGCTGAACGCCTATCTGACCTGGGGCGGCTGTGGCGAAACCACCGAGAACTTCGTCTCCGGCGTCGGCAATTTCGGCAACGGGCTGAATTTCGAGAACGTGGTGAAATCGGTCATCGTCGACGATTTCAGCGCCCAGACCTTTGCGGTGACCAACCGCAAGCAGATTGATCATCTGCTGGTCAACGCCTCGAAGTTCTCGGTCGATCAAGGCTGGGGCCGCTTCGCCAAACTGGCCGGCCAGATGGTGATCGACGGGATACACAAGAAGGATTTCTGAGATGGCCCGCAAGAACACAAAATGGGCCGATCCGGTGGACCTCGCCAAGGACCTGTCCGGTAAGGTCTATATCGTGACAGGGGCGAATTCCGGCGTCGGCCTGGAAACGACCCGGCAGCTGGTGAAGCAAGGGGCGCATGTCGTCATGGCCTGCCGCCGTGTCGAGGCCGGAGAGGCCGAGGCCGTGTCCTTTGCCGATCTCCACGGCAGCCACGAGGTGATCCGTTGCGATCTGGCCGATCTGCAATCGGTCCGGGACTTCATCGATGCGTTCAAATCCCGCCACACGCGGCTTGACGGGCTGATGTGCAACGCCGGCGCGGTCATCATGGGCAGTGAGGCCAAGCGCACCAAGGACGGGCTAGAGATGACCATGGCGGCCAGTGTCCATGGGCACTTCCTGATGACGGAGCTTCTGCTCGATGTGTTGAAGGCCTCTGCCCCTTCGCGGATCGGGATCGTGTCGTCGGTCGTCCACGCCAACAGCCCCAAGAAACGCTACGACCTGAATTTCGAAGATCTGAACTGGGAAACCCGCAAATACAGCGCCTTTGACGCTTATGGAGAGACCAAGCTGGCCGCGGTGCTCTACGCCCTGGAGCTGGGAAAAAGACTGGAAGGCACCGGCGTGACCACCGCATCGATCCATCCCGGCTGGGCGCGGTCGAATTTCGGTTCGGGTGGCGGGTTCTTTACCCACATCCTCATGGCAATTGCCCGCCCGTTGACCCGCTCGATGAGCGACAGCAACTGGGCCTCGGCACAAACCTCGCTGCATGTGCTGCTGTCTGACGACGCGCCCAATCATTCAGGGGCCTATTTCAGCCAGTCGAGCGTCCTTTATCGCGACAGGGAATGCCGCGACGGAGGTTGGCCCATGGAAAGCCCCTACCCGAATGCGCGCGACCTGAACAAGGCCAGGCGGCTGGTTGCACACTGCGCCGAAGCCGTCGGCCTGACCAACGAAACTGAAAACAATCAAGGATGCCCACCATGACCAAAACGATCCTCATCACCGGCTGCAGCAGCGGCATCGGCCGCGTGACCGCAAAGTTCTTTCAGGAAAAGGGCTGGAACGTCATTGCGACGGTTCGCTCCGACCCCGAAGAAGATGTGGAACTGAACGCCCTCGACAACACGCTTGTCGTCGCTTTGGACGTGACCAAGGCCGACACGATCACGGCCGCCGTTGCCGCCGGGATCGAGCGGTTCGGCGCGATTGACGTGTTGCTGAACAACGCCGGCTACGGCGCCTATGGCATCCTGGAAGCCACGCCAGAGCACAAGATCCGCATGCAGTTCGATGTCAACGTCATCGGCCCGCTGCTCTGCACCCAAGCCGTTCTGCCGCATATGCGGGCACGCGGCGAGGGGACGATCATCAACATCTCGTCGATGGGCGGCAAGATCACCTTCCCGCTGGGCACGCTCTACCATGGCTCCAAATTCGCGGTCGAAGGCATGACCGAAGCATTGTCGTTCGAGCTGGCCGCAATTGGCGTGAAGGTCAAAATGATCGAGCCGGGCATGATCGCCACCAGCTTTGCCGACACTGTCAACACGATGTTCGACGTTGATCCGACGCAAACCGAATATGCACCCTTCGTCGAAACGGTGATGGCGGGAATGCAACAAGCCGGCAGTCGGTATTCCGAGCCGATCATTGTGGCCGAAGCCATCTGGCAAGCCGCGACAGACGACAGCGATCGGTTGCGCTACATCGCCGGGGCCGATGCGGAACAGATAATCGCCGCGCGAAAGGCAATGGAAGATCCCGAATATCTCGCCATGATCCGCAACAACATGGGGCTCTGAGGCGATCCGAAATGCGCGTTTTTTCCGCCCTGTGCCATCTCGTTGCAGCGATTGCCCTCTTCACCGGGGGCAATGACCTCATACAAGGTCTTGAGGCGCAGCGTGCTTTTGGATCGAACCTGACGGACCAGGGATTTGCCGATCCCTCGCTTGCATTGATGGACGCATCAAATAGCCAACACAGGCATCAAACTGCGTGAGCTGGGCCAAACAGGCATCCTGATCTCGCCCATTGGGTTGGGGTGCCTGCAATTCTCTGAAGGCAAGGGCGGCAGCCGAGGGTTGTTCGCCTCCGTGCCGGCCTCACAGAGAAATCAGATCGTTCAGGCCGCGTTGAACGGCGGTGTCAATTGGTTCGACACCGCCGAGCTTTACGGCTGGGGGCGGTCGGAACGCGGACTGGCCGAGGCGCTGACGCAGGCGGGGAAAACCAACGCCGAGGTTCGAATTGCGACCAAGTGGAATCCCATGCTTCGGACCGCCCGGCCGATCACCCGAACCATCCGAACGCGCCAGACCAACCTGGAAGGGTACACGATCGACCTCTATCAAATTCATGCGCCGGTTTCGTTTGCCACCCGTCGGTCCGAAATGAATGCGATGGCCGATCTGGTGGACTCCGGCCAAATCGGTGCGATCGGTGTGAGCAACTTCAACGCCCGGCAGATGCGACGTGCGCATGAGATCCTGCACTCACGCGGTATGAGGCTGGCCGCTAACCAGGTTCGGTACAATCTGGCGGACCGCAGGATCGAATCCAACGGCATACTCGACACGGCCAAGGAGCTGGGGATCACGATCATTGCCTATTCGCCTCTGTTCATGGGCTTGTTGTCCGGGAAGTTCCACAGTGATCCCCAATCGTTCGATCGGCTTCCGATCATCCGCCGCCGAATGCTGCATCGAAGGTTCGGACAAAGCGGTGAATTGGTGAATGCACTTGAACAGATCGCCCGGGCGCATGGAACGACAGCCGCACAAGTGGCTCTCAATTGGCTGATCAACGCCCACGGTGACACGGTGGTGGCCATTCCAGGCGCATCAACGGTCTCTCAAGCCAAGGAGAACGCCGAGGCAATGCGGTTTACCCTAACGGATCAGGAGGCCGTGCAAATCGATGCTCTATCCCGGGAGATCGTGTAGCCCATACCAACACCACGCCTCCCTTAGGGTCGAGACTCGATCAAGTCCACCAGATGATTGCAGCTGCGATAGCGGTTGCGGAGACGAAGTTCCAGGCGAGCTTGTCCTGTCGCGTTGCGATCCGCCGCCCGTCCTTGATCGCGCAGAAAGCGTGTTCGATTTTGTTGCGCTCACGGTAGGCGACGGCATCATGCGGGATCGCGCATTTGCGGGAACGGGTTGATGGAATGACCGCCTCGACGCCGCGGGCGGCCAGCGCGCCGCGAAGGTACTTGGCGTCGCAGCCCCTATCGGCGATCAGGCGCGCCGGCGCCGGCATCGCGGCCAGAAGCGGTGGCGCAGCAGAGATGTCGGCCATGTTCCCCGGGCTCAGCGAGGGAACTCGGGCCGCATCGCATTGATCCTCTGATCGAGCGCGGCAAGTTGAATCATGAGCGGCGCTTCGATCTGTGCGACCTGCGCGCCGTCGGGCGCAGCGCCATTGAATGGGATCCCGGCAGCCATCTCGGGATATGCGACGGTGAGTTTGTTCACGACGCCACCACGATAGCAAAAAAACCTGTGGCGCCCGCTTTGCCGCTCGTGCTTTCAAGCGCCTGGAGATACTCGAAGCCAGCGAAGAAGTCGTTTAGGAGTTTGTCCCGATCCAGGCTGCGCTGCATGGTCCGTCCCTCGTCGTCGGTGCCGGGATACCCACCCAACGAGGAAGGCCCGTCCGGTCCCATGGCAACGAAACCGGCCGTCGCAAGGCGGCGGACCACGTCTCGGAAATAGGGATTGAGCCCACGGTGCTCGTGGACCACGAGCACCGCCGCCGGTGGACGATCTGAGTTGATGTTGGTCGGTTTCACGAGATACGCCGTAATGTCGCCAGTTCCGTTCGGACTGGGGTAGACGATGTCTTCGCCAACTATGTCAGGATCGTCTTCGGCGACCTGTTGGGCAAGCGTATAGTTGGGTGAGAGCTAGCCCAGAATGGCAGCAGCCGTCGGTCCGCCAACCGCCCAATTATCAGCGCGATCCAGGAACTCACGTTTTAAGATCTTGCCGTGTGCGTAGTAATCTTACAGGTCCAGAAGTTCCTAATCGAAATCGGCGGCGGTCAGCCGTCGCGGTGAGGTACGTTGATTCATTGCGTGTCCTCCGCGTTGGTTGCTTTTGAGGGAGTGCGGGACCTGTGATCAGCAAATGTACCTGCCTTTTCGCTCCAAATCCCTGTGGGCCTTCAAGAGAAGCGTAGATCGGCTTCGTGCGGTCTAAACCAATTCGTGCGACGTGCAGCGAACGGCACGTCGATCCTGATCCAGTCATTGGTGCAACACGTAGCGATCAGCGGAATATTTGCCTCCTATGGAATTGCCGCGTTCTGCGGCATCAGACACAATGGGTGGAAGGCGGGCGTTCGTTGGTCTGCTTTGACAGCAGAATGCGTGCGAATTCAATGACGCTCCAGGCCCCCAATTGACTGCGGCAGGGCACGAAACGCTGCTAGCACGTCAGGCAACCACCGTCTCTCGCCATCTCTTTGCGTACGCGGAAAACTGTGCGCCTTCGTTGGGATTGAACTGTCTCCCATCTGGGCTCTTTGGCAAACTGCCCGGTTCAAGTGCGAGCATGGCTGCACCCTGGCTCGTTCCGGTCGCACTATCGGTGGCCAGAACTCGAGAGCCGGTTGCGGCGGACAGCATCGCGCAAAAGCCAGTGTTTGTGCAGAAAGGCCCTTCGATGACAGCGGGACCGCGGTGGCCGGTCAGCGATAGGCATTCGGCCGTCATCATCGCAAGGTAGAAGTCAACCACCGCGGCACGCTCGGGGGTTCCGTGCTCGGGCTCCGCTCCGATCCATCGGTGCCTCTGCCCTCGAAACGGGCCGCTTTCGGTAACGACCGCTGGCATCAGCAGCGGACCGTATTCGGCGACATTGGCCAGTGTTGCCGCGTCGTAGGCCGCGCTCTGACCGTCCCGGATCATCTCGTACTCACGACCGCCCATGAATCGGGCGGACGGCACTGGTGCGCCCAAGGCGTTCACATTGACGAGCGTGTCACGAGATGGCTCCAGCTCTACTTCGGCGCCCCCGACGGTCATTGCGATGACCCAGGTCCCGGTCGACACCACGGAAAACGGACGCTCGCGCCGCATCACGTGCGGCAGCAGCGACGCGTTGGAATCGTGGATTCCACAGAGCACTGGTGTATCCTGGTTAAGGCCGGTTCGCGCAGCGACTTTCGGCGCCAGCGGACCGAGAACATCCGCAGATTTTCTCGCCGGAGCCATTTTGTCCGCAATGCCCATGCGATCGACGAGAGACGAAAAACGCGACAGGTAGGGATTCCAAAGGTCCGTATGACACCCCAGGGAAGACACGTCGCAAGCCAAAACCCCTGTCAGCCGATGGCTCCAGTATTGCGGATAGGTGACAATGGAGGCCGTACGGTTATGCAGCGTGGGATCTTGCGAGAATTGCCAGTGGATTTGCGCGCCGAGGTTCAGGCCCATGGGCAGCCTCGGCGATCCGGTTTCCTCGAACGCGGGGCGCATCGCGTCATAGGCCTGGGCCACAGTGTCCGGACCGCTGTGTTCATAGTCTAGGATCGGTGCGGCCAGCGTGCCGTCGGCAGCGATCAGGGCGCCGCAGGCGCCATGGGTCGTGACCGAAATCGCGTCGACACCGTGCTGTTCGTGGAACTGGCGGATCGCATCCAGAAGGAAGGTCCAAATGGTCTCGACGTCGAAATGCGGATAGGGCGGCCCTTCAAGAACCGGATTTGGTCGGGTAACGACGGCGATCTCGGACAGATCGGAAGTGTCGACAAGCGCAAGCTTTACGTTGGTCTTGCCGATGTCGATAACTGCAACGTGCGTTGGCGTCATGGCATGTGGAAGACGGTCGATAGTTCGGTGATCACCGGCTTATTGTCCGGCTGCGTTTCCATGATATCCGCCATATGCGCCCACCAACGCTGCATGATCTCACGGCCGGGCAAAGTGTCCATGGAATGATCCTCAGTCCGCCAAAGGACGCCGAAAAGGGCGCCGGAATCCTCGTCCAAATGGATCGAATAGTCGGATACGCCAGCCTCTTTCAGAAGATCGACCAGTTCCGGCCAGATCTCGTCATGGCGTCGCTTGTATTCGTCCCTGCAACCCGGATTCAGCTGCATCTTGAAGGCGCATTTTTCCATTATCGAGGCCTCCACATCGCCCAGAGCCGCGGCAGCGCGATGACCGAGATCAGCAGTGCCCCGATCACGATCGACATCACGATACCCGGCACGTTCAGTAGGCCGAGGCCGAAGGTCACAAGCCCCATGACGAAGGCGGCGATCACCACACCGGGGATCGAGCCGGAGCCGCCGAGGATACTGACGCCGCCAAGGACGACCATGGTGACGATCTCGAGCTCCCAGCCAAAGGCAATGGATGGCCGCGTAGACCCAAGGCGTGACGTCAGGCAGACCGCAGCGACGCCCGACATCAGCCCGGTCATCAGGAACACGATGAACTTCACGCGGGCGACCCGGATGCCCGAGAAAAGCGCGCCGGTTGCGTTGTTGCCAATGGCGTAGACCGCGCGCCCGAAATTGGTCATGTGCAGAATGACGGCATAGATGGCGGCGATGATCGCGAACAGCACGAACTCGAACGAGATCACCCACCAGACATAGCCCTGCCCGAAGAAGGCGAAATCCGACGGATATCCTCGATAGGCCTGATCGCCGAGTATGATGAAGCTGATGCCCCGGAAGAGGCTCATCGTCCCAATTGTAACCACGATAGACGGCAGCCCGAGCCCGGTCACGAGGATCCCGTTGAACGCTCCGCACAGCAGCCCGACGGAAAGACCTATCAGAACCAGTCCGGGCGTGCCGACGCCCACCTGCACCGCCGCCCCCATGGCGGTGGAGGCCAGCGCGATGATGGCCGCGACGCTGAGGTCGATCTCGCCTGAGATGATCAACAGGGCCATGGCGAAGGCGATCATCGCCTTTTCGGTGAAGTTGAACGTCGCGTCGCTGAGGTTCCAGGCGTTCAAGAAATAGGGCGAGGCAAAAGAGTTTGCGATGAAGATGCCGATGGCGACCAGCATCAACAGGCTCTCCCAACTCTTCAGCCGGCGTTCAAGCGGCGTTTGCAGGCGGTCGGGGACGAAATGGCTGGCCGTGCTCATGTCGCATGCTCCGCGCGTTTCAGGATGATGCGGCCCGGGGTCCGGTTGGCCTGGGCGTTCAACACGACCGCGATGATGATTGCCCCGCCAGAGATCGCCATCTGCCAAAAGGGCGAGATGTTCACCACGGGAAGTGCGTTCGCGATGATGCCGAGGAACAATGCTCCCAGAAGCGCACCCGGAACGGACCCGATGCCCCCCATGATCGACACGCCGCCGATGACGCAAGCGGCGACAACGGTCAGTTCGAACCCGCCAGCGACATCGACGTAGGCGACGGCAAAACGCGACACCCAGAGGTACCCGGTCAGCCCGGCCAAGGCGCCCGAGATGGTGAAGGCCCAAAACTGCGTCCGGCCAACGTTGATCCCGGCGTAGGTTGCGGCGTGCGGATTGCCCCCGGCGGCGTAAAAGGCGCGGCCAAGGCTCGTGCGGGTCATGACGACTGTGAACAGGATCACGGCCGCAATGGCGATCCAGCTCAACACCGGCAGGCCAGCGATTACAGTCCGCGGGACAGCCTTGAACGCATCGCTCATCTCGTGGCTATTCACCCATTTGCCGTCGGTCAGAAGAAAGATGACTCCGCGAAAGATGGTCATCGTGCCAAGGGTCACCACGATCGGCGGGATGGCGAGCTTCCACACCAATATGCCGTTGAACATGCCCAAAAGGGCTCCGAACCCAATTGCGACGGCTAGGATCACTGTGATCGGCAGGCCCGGCGCGGCGAGGTTGATCAACGACACGACCATGCCAGTCAGCGCAAGATTGGCGGCGACGGAAAGGTCGATGCATTTGGTGAGGATCACAATCATCTGGCCGATGGCCAGCAGGATCAGCGGCGAGGTGTCGTTGAAGACATCCACAAGTTTCGACGGTGCTATGAAGGCCGGGAAACGCAGCGATATCAGGCCCAAAAGCAACCCGATCGCAACCAGCAGCAACAATTCGCGTGAGGCAAGGATCCGCTTCATAGGCCAGCCTCTCTGATCCCTGCTGCATGACTGACAAGCGTTTCCGGTGTGATGTTCGCGCGATCCAGTTCGGCCGCGATCCGCCCCTCGCGCATCACGATGACCCGGTCGGACATGCCAATGATTTCCGGGATTTCGGAACTGATCATTATGACGGCAAGTCCTTGGTCCGAAAGCTCAGCCATGAATTCATGGACGGCCGCTTTCGATCCGATGTCGATGCCCTTGGTCGGTTCATCGAGGATGATGACCTTGGGTTGCGTGGCCAGCCACTTCGCGATCACCACCTTTTGCTGGTTGCCGCCAGAGAGGTTGCTGACATCTGTGTCGAGCGAGGCAGCGCGCAATTCCAGCCGTTCGGTGTATTCGCGCGTCAGCTTGAATTCTTCAGCCAGCTTGAGGAAGCCCTTGCGCGATGTCCGCGCCAATGACGGCAGGGTCACGTTCTGAAAGATCGGCAACGCCCCGATTGCGCCCTGTCTGCCCCTGTCCTCGGGCACATAGACTATACCGCTTTTCACTGCGTCTGCGGGGGAATGAATGGTGACCGGTGCGCCGTCGATCTTCACGGTCCCGCCGGAAGGCCGGGTGATCCCGAAGAGCGCCTGCATGAATTCCGAGCGCCCCGCGCCAACGAGGCCGTAGAAGCCGAGGATTTCGCCGCGTCGAAGGGTGAAACCGATGTCCGCAAACTCAGTCGGGTGCTCATATTTGTCGACCACAAGGATTTCGTCGCCGATGTTGTGATCGCGCTCGGGGAATATTTGGCTGACATCGCGACCGACCATCATCTTGACGAGTTCAGGCTCGCTCACATCCGATATCGCGCCTTCGCCGACCATTTGGCCGTCGCGATAAACAGTGAAGAAATCGGCGATGCGGAAGATTTCCTCGAATTTGTGGCTGATGAACAGGATCGCTTTGCCCTGGCGTTTCAGTTCCTCAACCAGTTCGTAAAGCTCTTCGATTTCAGTGTGGCTGAGCGCGGCCGAGGGTTCGTCCATGATCACCACGCGCGCGTCGATGGACAGTGCCCGTGCGATCGCGACGAGGTGTTTGTTTGCAGTGCCGAGGTCTTTGAGCGTTGCGCCAGGTTCGATCTTCGCACCGATGTCCGACAGAATTTCGCGTGCGCGCGCGGCCATCGTGTCCTTGTCGATCAGACCGAACCGACCCTTTGGCGCATGGCCTAGAAAAATGTTCTCGGCGACGGACAGTTCATCGAACAGGACAGTTTCCTGATGGATTGCGGTGACGCCCGCGCTTTCAGCCGACTGCGGGGTTGGGAAACGAACCGGCCGACCGTCGATCCGGACTTCGCCGTCGTCCGGCTGGTAGATGCCGGTCAGGACCTTCACCACCGTCGACTTGCCAGCGCCGTTCTCGCCGACAAGCGCCGTCACTTTGCCTGGGTAGAGCTTCAGTGATACATCCGACAGCGCCCGTACGCCCGGAAACGTCTTCGTGACGCCCGAAATCGACAGCAGTGGAACGACGTCGGGGGCGGCGTAGACGGACACGTCTGGTCTCAACTCCAACTGCATGGGCACGGTTCGATTTCGAGAGGGTGATAAGTGTTCCGGCGCAGGTCAATGCCCGCGCCGGAACGTGTTCAATTCAGAAGATCGACTTGAACTGGTCGATATTCGAGCTGTCATAGGTGAACGGGTCCGACATCGCGGCCGAATTGGTGTCGTCCAGCGTAACAGAGCCCATCCGGCCCATGGGAATCTCGGCGCCGGATGCAGCTTCGGCCCCATTTGCAATCGCATGCGCCAGCATGGTCGCGGAATACCCAAGGTCAATCGGGTTCCAGATCGCGAAACTCTTCGTGGCGCCTGAGTCCACGCAGCCAGCCATTTCAGAGGGAAGCCCAAGACCTGTCACGTTGATCTCGCCGATCTTGCCGGCGTCGGTCACAGCCTGGCAAGAGGCGAGGATACCCACTGTCGTCGGCGCGATAATTGCCTTCAGATCGGGGTAAGACGCCATCAGGCCCTGCGCTTCACGGTAGGACTTGTCGGACAGGTCGTCGCCGTACACCGTTGCGACAAGATTGACGCCTTCGTAGTTCGGCAAGAAGCCTTCCGCAGCCTCGATCCAGGCATTCTGGTTGGTCGCGGTGGCCGTCGCCGACAGGATCGCGACGTCACCGCCGTCGGGCATATGATCGGCGGCAAGCTTGATGATCGTGTTCCCGATCAGCTCGGTTGACGATGGGTTCAGGTGCATCTGGCGGCCGCCTTCGGCTACGCCCGAGTCCCAGGAGATCACGGTGATGCCACGATCCATGGCCCGCTTTAGCGCCGGAACCAGCGCATCGGGGTCATTGGCCGAAATCGCAATGGCATCAACGCCCTGTGCGATCAGCGAATTGACGACCTCGATCTGGCCTTCCGCCGTGGTGTCGGTCGGACCGGTATAGATGATCTCGACATTGCCAAGCTCCGCGGCGGCCTCTTCGGCACCTTCGGCCGCAGCCTCGAAGAAGCCGATGCCGAGCGCCTTGACCACAAGCGCGATGCGCATGTTGTCCTGCGCCATGGCGGTTGAGCTCATGAGCCCGGCGGCGAGGCCGAGACCGGCGGCGAGCGAAGTGATTGTGCGACGTTTCATGTGGTTTCCTCCCTTGAATGTCACATCATTGAAGTATGGGGCGAGTCACGAGGCCGCCTCTTCCTCTTGACCGGCGCTTGTAGCGACGATCAGCTTGACGTCCGCAGCCTCCAGCATCGCCGCAGCAGTGTCGGAGATGCCCTCGTCGGTGATGACGGTGGCGATGCGGCCCAGCGGGCAGAGAACCAAGCTAGAGCGCTCGGCGAATTTCGAACTGTCGACCAGCACGACCAGCTCGTCGGCCTGACCGATCAGCTTCTGTTCAGCCTGAATAAGCAGCGGGTCGGCCTCCATCAAACCCAGCGGTCCGAGCCCCTTGGCCCCCATGAACATCCGCCGCGCATAGAAGTTGCGCGTAACGTCATTGTCGAAGGGGCTGAGAATGATGTTCTGCTCGCGATAGATTGCCCCGCCCGAAAGCATGATCGTGTTTTTCGAATGCTTCAGCAGATGCTCGGCGATGGGGAATGAATTGGTAAAGACCTGCAACCTTCGCGTGGCCAGCGGATGGACCATCTGGAAAGTCGTGGTGCCGCCGTTGATAATGATTGAATCGCCATCATCGCAAAGGTCCACCGCCGCTCTTGCAATCGCCTGTTTCTCGGCGATCCTGATCGTTTGGTTGACCGAAAAGGGCCGCCCGGCGAGGCCGACGAATTGCGGCGGGTTGATCGCCTCGGCGCCGCCTCGGACTTTGCGAAGTTTTTTCTGCATATGGAGGGTGGCAATGTCACGGCGGATCGTTGCCTCAGAGACTCCGGTAAGATTGCACAGATCCACGATGGTCGCGACCGGTCTGTCCTGCGCCGCGGACAGAATGATCCTGTGACGTTCCTTTTCGTGCATCGCGCCCTCCCTGCTACAGAACGGTGCGCAGATTCGATCCAACTGTCAATCATATTTTGTCAAATTCTGTCATACTGCGGTGCAGCATGATTGATAATGATTGTTTGTGATTGACATTCTGACGCATCCTCTGCAGCCTTTTGCTGGTAGCGGTCATGCTAGGGATGCGCTCGACTGGGAGGATGACATGCTGAAAACCGTCGAAAATCAGCTTCTTGAAAATCGCTGGGATGACGGCGCCACCGAGGGCAAGAGCGAATCGGAACTGCTTCTATACCGCTCTAACATCTTGGGCGCCGACAAGAGGGTGACGAATTTCGGCGGCGGCAATACCTCGGCGAAAGTAATGGAAACCGACCCACTGACCGGTGGGGAGGTCGAGGTTCTCTGGGTCAAGGGTTCGGGCGGGGACATCGGGTCGATGAAGCTCGGCGGGTTCGCGACCCTCTACATGGACAAGCTGAACGCGCTCAAAGAGCTCTATCGCGGGGTGGAGTTTGAGGACGAGATGGTCGGCTACCTGCCGCATTGCACCTTCAACCTGAACCCGCGGGCGGCCTCCATCGACACCCCGCTGCATGCGTATGTTCCGCGCAAGCACGTCGATCACGTCCACGCCGATGCGATCATTGCAATCGCCGCGTCGAAGAGCTCAAGAGAGCGGACGCAAGAGGTTTTCGGCGAGCGGATCGGCTGGTTGCCGTGGAAGCGTCCCGGGTACGAGCTGGGCCTTTGGCTGGAGAATTTCTGTCGCGAAAACCCGGATGCCGACGGTGTGGTTCTGGAAAGCCACGGGCTGTTCACATGGGGTGACACGGCAAAGGAGTGCTACGACTGCACGATCGACGTCATCAATGTGGCCACCGAATGGCTGGCCGCGCGCACCGCAGATGTCCCGGCCTTCGGCGGCGCAAAGCATGAGAGCCTCTCCCCTGCCGACCGCCGTGCGATAGCGGCCCGTTTGATGCCGGCGATCCGCGGGTTTGTCAGCGGAAATCAGCATATGGTCGGACAATTCAACGACTCTGATACGGTTTTGGAGTTTGTAAACTCGAAGGACATGGAGCCTCTGGCGGCACTTGGCACCTCTTGCCCCGACCATTTCCTGCGAACAAAGATCCGGCCTCTCGTAGTGGGTTTTGACCCGGCGCAAATCAACATTGACGAAGTTCTGGAGGGTCTCCCTGCCCAGGTCGCCGCCTATCGGGAGGAATACGCAAATTACTACGAGCGCTGCAAGCACGACAATTCGCCTGCCCTGCGCGACCCCAATGCGGTCGTTTATCTGATCCCGGGCGTTGGCATGATCACCTTCGCAAAGGACAAAGCGACGGCGCGGATTTCGGGCGAGTTCTACGTCAATGCGATCAACGTCATGCGCGGGGCAAGCGCTGTAAGCGAGTACTGCGGGCTGCCAGAGCAGGAAGCCTTCGACATCGAATACTGGCTTTTGGAAGAGGCCAAGCTGCAGCGCATGCCGAAGCCCAAATCTTTGGCCGGTCGCGTGGCGCTGGTCACCGGTGGCGCAGGCGGTATCGGATCGGCGACGGCCGAACGCTATCTGGCCGAGGGCGCTTGTGTGATGTTGGCCGACATCAACGCCGACAACCTTTCAGCTGCTAAAGCCCTTCTGACCCAGAAGTTCGGTAAGGACGTAGTGCGATCCATTCTAATGGACGTCACGGACGAGGCTGGAGTTGCACACGCGCTGGCTGAGACCGCCGTGGAATTCGGCGGCATCGACATTCTGGTCTCGAACGCAGGTATAGCGTCCTCTGCCCCGGTCGAGGACACTACGCTGGAACTTTGGAACCGGAACATGGACATCCTGTCTACGGGCTATTTCCTGGTCAGCCGAGAAGCGTTCAAGGTGATGCGCGTGCAGGACATGGGCGGATCGATCGTCTTTGTCGCCTCGAAGAACGGGCTGGCGGCGTCGCTGAATGCCTCGGCCTATTGCACGGCGAAGGCGTCGGAAATCCACCTCGCTCGATGTTTGGCGCTGGAAGGCGCAGAGGCGGGGATCAGGGTCAACGTGGTGAACCCCGATGCCGTGCTGCGTGGTTCGAAAATCTGGGAAGGCGAATGGCTGGAACAGCGCGCCTCGACCTACGGTACGGACAAGGAGGGCCTGGAAGAGATGTATCGCAACCGCTCGATGCTGAAGCGTTCAGTTCTGCCGGAAGACATCGCCGAAGCCTGCTATTTCTTCGCGGCCGAGACCTCATCCAAGTCGACAGGCAACATCCTGAATGTCGATGCGGGCAACGTTCAGGCCTTCACGCGATAAAGGAGGCGAGGTCATGGGATATGAGAGCGCCAAGGCCCAATTCGCCGATTGGGGTGTCGATACCGAGGCTGCCATCGAGCAGCTGAAAGGCATTCCGATCTCGGTCCATTGCTGGCAGGGCGACGACGTCGTCGGGTTCGAAAACCAAACCGGCACCTCCGGCGGCGGCATTCAGGCAACGGGCAACCACCCGGGCCGGGCGCGCAATCCGGATGAGCTGCGAGCCGATCTGGAATTCGCCTACTCGAAAATTCCCGGAAAGCACCGGCTGAACCTGCACGCCATGTACATGGACACCGACGAGGCACCCGACCGCGACGAAATCGAATTCCGTCATTTCACCCCATGGGTCGACTGGGCAAGAGATCAGGGCATTGGACTGGATTTCAACCCGACCTTCTTTGCCCATGCAAAGGCCGACGATAACCTTACGCTATCCCACCCGGACCCGGGCATCCGCGAGTTTTGGATCGAACATGGGCGCCGCACGCGCGACATAGCAGAAAAGATGGGGAAGGAACTGGGTTCGCCTGCGGTCAACAACATTTGGGTTCCCGATGGTTACAAGGATCTGCCGGTCGACCGTATGGCTGCGCGCGCGCGGCTGGAGGCCTCGCTGGACACTATGCTGGCCGAGGCGAAGGATGCCATGCTGGACGCGGTCGAAAGTAAGCTCTTCGGCATTGGGGTAGAAGCTTGCACCGTCGGCAGCCACGAATTCTACCTCGGTTACGCGATCCGCAAGGGGACACTCTTGTGTCTGGACATGGGGCACTTTCATCCCACGGAGAACATCGCCGACAAACTTTCTGCTGTCGCCCTTTCGCTGCCCGAAATCCTTTTGCACGTCTCCCGGCCAATGAGATGGGATAGCGACCATGTGATTCTGTTAAACGACGACATCCTTGCGATGGCGTACGAACTCGTGAGCGGCGACCTGCTGGGCAGGACGCACATAGGGCTAGACTTCTTCGACGCCACGATCAGTCGTACCGCCGCCTGGGTCATCGGAACGCGCAATATGCAAAAAGCGCTTTTGCAGGCGCTGCTGAAACCATGGGACCGCATGAGATCAGCGGAAGACGCGCTAGATTTCACCGCCCGGCTAGTGCTTACGGAAGAGTTGAAGGACCTTCCGTATGGCGCCGTGTGGAGTGAGTTCTGTGCAAGAAACAATGCGCCCACTGGCCAGGCGTTGATTGCGGATCTCGATGCATATCAAACATCTGTCACGGACCGCTGAGGCAGGTCACTATTCCCAGGTGGTGCCAGGAACGAGCTACAACAGAGCAACTTGCGGTGCCTCTCGGTCTATTTTGGGTCCAGGATCGGTTATTGAGCCGATGTTATAGAGCGTCAGCTCACTCACCGGGAAGCGGCTGCCACACGCCCTGCCGCACATTCATGTTCCGTCCTTGTTCCGTTCTAGGGCGATATTCGCAGCCCTGACGCGGGCCTTTTGCCGCTCCGCGCCTGTGCAGAACTGCACCATTCTGTGGGTCTTGTGCCCGGTGATCGCCATCTTCTGATCGTCATCGAGATCGACACGGGCCAGCTCTGCCGTGACGGTATCCTGGCGCGCGCGGCAGGGGGCCGTCGCCAACCTGCGCCAGCTGGGCGTGTGCTTCGGCTTGACGCCGGTCGATGACCGCCGCCTGGCGGGAAGCCGGCCGGGCGACCTGCTGGCGCTGCTGGAAAGGCAGCTGGATGGAACCGATTGACCACCTGGTCAGCCGCTACGCCCTGGACATTGTGGCGGGTGATGAGATCGCGGGCGACCTCGCGCGGCTTGCCTGCGAGCGCTACCTGCTGGATCACTCACCAAATCAACGCGAGCTTGGTCTATATGGCGTTGTCCGGTGGAAACAGAAGGGAGTGCCACAATGGGGGACATGAACGGCAAGGTCTGTTTGATCACCGGCGCAACGTCTGGCATTGGCCGTGCGACGGCGACAGGCTTGGCCGAGCGCGGCGCGCGCATTCTCCTGATCGCCCGCAATGAGGCGCGCGGTGAGGCGGCGCGTCAGGCGATATGTGCGCGCTGCGGGCGCGACGATGCAGTGCGTGTTCTCATCGCCGATCTGGCATCTCTGACAGCCATCCGCAAGGTGGCCCATGAGGTGCTAGAGAGTGAGCGGCGACTGGATGTGTTCGTGCACAGCGCAGGCGTCGTTCCGTGGGAACGGCGTGAAAGCGAGGACGGGATCGAGCTTGCGTTCGCCGTTGCCTATCTGAGCTGCTTTTTGCTCGTGAACCTACTACTCGAGCGACTAAAGGAGAGTGCGCCAGCGCGCATCGTCATCGTGACGGGCGACTACCAGCGCCAGGCGTCGTTGAAGGGGCGGCTCAACCCTGATGATCTCAACTGCGTGAATGATTACTCGGCGACACGAGCGGGTGGGCAGGAAACCCTGGCCAAGGTGCTCTTCACCGTGGAACTTGCCCACCGTCTCGAAGGCAGCGGGGTGACAGCCAATTGCCTGCATCCGGGCGCCGTGCGCACAAATCTGATGCGCAATGCCAAGTGGTACGTCCGCGCGTTGTTCGCGCTGGGCAGGCCCTTCCTTCGCTCGCCGGAGCGTGCCGCACGCACGCCCATCTTTCTGGCGGCCGACCCCAAAGCCGCCTTGCTAAACGGCCAGTATGTGATCGATGAAACGCTGCGTGATCCAAACCCTGAAGCTCGTGATGCCACGATGCGTGCGCAACTCTGGGAGGTCAGCGCGACGATGTGCGGACTGGCGTGATCGTTTTCCTCAAGCCGGCGAACGTGAAATCTTCCTATTGAGAGTAGGTCGATTGATCGTGTCGAGATCGGGTTCAAGTAACGTCCGATCCCGCAAAATCAGGCCTAGGCGACAACTCCAAGGACGATCATCAGCAACACGACATAGAAGACCGCATTGAAGATCGTGTGCATGATGATCACCAGCCACATGTTCTTGGTCTTCTGGAAAAGGAACGACAGGATAAACGCTTGCGGCAGGCCGGAGATCAAGAACCAGGGGTAGAACGGCAGGTGAAACAAATACCACATGAAGCCATGAACAAGCCAAGTCCGTTCGCCATACACGAGCTCCTGGCGAGGCCAAATCACTCCACGCCATAGCAGCTCCTCACCGATGATGTTGAAGATGAAGAGAACCACGATCGCCACGACCCAGGGCCAGTAGCCAGCCGCGTCTGGCCCCATCCAGGCGATGGAGCTGTCGATCAGCGAGTCTGTTGCGCCTCCGGGGACCTGGAGCGGGTGAAAGACGTCCCCAGGCTGGAACCACGATGAGAGATTGACGAACCAGGACTGCGTGGGACTTGCCAAAACCGTCGCGGCGAATGCCAGGACCGTCAGGCCAATCATAAGTGCGAAGTGACGTGCTCCGAAGCGTTGAAAGCCGAGGCGCCTTGACAGGGACGCCCACCCTTGTGGATTGCCTTCTTTCTTCAGCATTACGAAGGCCAGCGGCAAAAAGGGTAGCAATCCGAGTATGAAGCCGGCCAAATATGCACTGAATTGGTGCATGCCGCGGTCATCCAGAAAAGGTATGAAGCTGTAGATGCAGACGCGAAGCCAGACCCCGAGGCCAAGAAAGATCGCTAGAGCGTGCAAGAAAGACAGTGGCCTAAGGTGCATGGTGCCCTCGCCGCGTTCGGTCGATATTCGGTTGGCAGTCATTGCGACCTCCTGTGCCTCGTCATCAACGCGCCGCGCCAAGGCGCTGATGGTGCCCTTTCTGGGTCTGCTACATTGTGGCCCTGTTTTGAGAAGATCCTTAATCGCTTTGACACTGGCTTTACTCGCTGAATTCCTTCCCAGGAATTTCTTGAAGAAGGATTTTGACAGCTCTTACGGGCGTGGCATTCAGAAAGCTTGATTAGATCGAGTTTTCTGAATGCATCGATCTTGCTGAGGCGCTCAGCCGGGAAGCTGCCGAAACAACCCCGGATCGACGGTCGCCGCGGCCAGCACGCCGCCCCAGAGCGCCCCGGGGATGCCGGGGGTCAGGACATCCTGGCCAGCAAGGAAGAGACCCGGGATCGGCGTCCGGGTTTGCAGCGCTTCGCTCATCAATCGCTCAGGCGTCGTGTCGATCCCGTAGAATGCGCCCTTGTGATGCCCCGTGATCGAGTGGGTCGTAAGCGGCGTCGACAGATTGCGGAACACCACGAGCTTGGCCAATTCCGGGAAATAGGCTTCGAACTGCGCGAACATCACGTCCTCGACCCTGGCCTTGAAGGCCTTGTAGTCCTTACCCCGTGCGCCCGGCTCCTTATCGGCCCATCTCTCCACGACCGACCAGTCGACCCAGGCGACGATTTCGCCTGCGTATTTCTGCGACGGTCCAGGGTCATGGCCGGGGTCCTTCAAAGAGGCGAAGGATACGAACAGGCCGGGCGGTGGCGCGCCGGGCGCATCGGTCCAGACGACGTCGACCTTTCCGCCCGGGTAGATCCAGTGGTTCGACCGCGTCGCCCCCGCGCGCTGGATATCGCCCTCGAAGCCCACGAACAGGCTGAAATGGGCGACAGAATGCGGCAACGCACGGATTTCGTCGATCCAATCCTGATGTCCGCAATCGGCAGGAAGCAGAGTGTTTACCGTCTCGCGCGCCCCGATATCCGAGATCACCGTATTCGCGCCGATGACCTCCCCCTTTGCCGTCCGCACGCCGACGACCCGGTCGTCCTCGATCAGAAGCGTCTCGACCTTGGTGTCCGCCCTCGCTTCGCCCCCCGCCTTCGTGATCGTGGGCAAGATGTGGTCGGCGAAGGCACCGCCGCCTCCCTTGGGGTACCAGGCGCCGCTTTCCAGATAGGATCCCGTTATCAGGGCATGTATTGCGAAGCTTGCCTTGCTGGGCCTGCCGCCATGGTCGAACCATTGCGCGGCGAAGGCGGCGGCCAACTCGGGATTGTCCGTGATCTCGTCAATCACTTCCTGTGTCGTCCGCTTGCACCAGCGTTCGACGGCGTGGCTGTGCCACCACTTCAGCGCTGTGCCAACAAACTCGGGCATCGCGCGGGTCGAAGTGACTTTCATGACGGCCTCCCGGCCCTCCTTCAATGCGGCGATCCATGCGTCGATGGCCTCCGACTCGTCCGGGAACCGGTCCTTGAGGTCGCGCGCCTGCGCCGCGTAGGGGCGGGACAAGGACAGCGGGGCGGCGTCGCCGATATGCAGATTGTCATAGATGGTGCCCATCGATGCGAACTCGATCGGCTTGTCCGACAACCAGTCCAGAATGCGGCGCTCACGATCTTCCGGGGCGACACAGTTGAGGTAATGGATGCCCGCATCCCAACTGAAACCCTCGATGGAGAAGCTGTGGGAAAGGCCGCCAAGCGTCTGGTACTGCTCCAGCAGGAGTACCTTCTGGCCGGCCTTCGACAGCGCGGCGGCCGCCGCCATGCCGCCTATACCCGAGCCGATGACGATGGCGTCCCAGTTCGTCTTGGCAGCCTCAGCCATATCGACTCTCCTTGGTATCGAATGGTGTAAGTGGAATGCAAAAAGCCCAGTTGCAGATAGTATTTGGCCGCTAGGACCGCCTTGATCATGATCAAATATATCTGGACAATATTGTTACGCGTGCCGTCAAACGCTCGGCGCCGGGTATGATTGTCGGATCGGTGGGAATAGGTGTGATTGCCGAGGAACCGGACAGAAAAATTCTGCGCAGCAACGGTCCAAGCGGGCTCTCTCCGGCTCTTGCAGGACTGAGCGCCATAAGGGCTGCTCCCGATTGCCGAATGGTGCGGACTTGGTCCTAGGCGTTTGATGCCCTGAGGATTTCGGAAAGACATGGATGTCCGATCCAGGATCGCCAAGAGATTTGGTGGATGCCGCGGTGCATCGGTCGGCCCAGAGCCCATTGTCAGAATTGGAGACAATGCCGCGAACGTCTCCGGGCACTCTCAAAACGGAAATGGAACAAAAAGTTCCAACTCAGGTGATCGAGTTCCAAAAAATCGAAAAAAAAGAGGGAAAAGCAAATTGTTAATCGAGCAATGGCGACCCCTCCAGGACTCGAACCCGGAACCTGCTGATTAGAAGTCAGCTGCTCTATCCAGTTGAGCTAAGGGGCCAATCTGCTTTTCACGTCTCATACCCTAATAGATGCCGTCAACCACCAAAACAACCAGGCTAGGAGTTCCAAGAAACGGCCGTTCGTTTTCGACCCTCCTGCACACGCAAACCGCCGAAACCGGGCTCCGTTCAGGGATGACAGAATTCGCGATCCTGCAATTCGTTTTCTTGGCCAAGCCCTGTGAGGACGTTTCGGGCTTGCCGGGAAGATACCTTCGCTACCGGGCTCAAATGACATCACTCGTTGCGGAGGCCGAGCGCGCATACCGGCAGGTCTCCGCCATGTCTGCAATCAGCCACCGATCCCACGTCCTGCCCGGTTAAACAGGGCCGGCTGCGGCACGGAGGCGGGGACGGCCTCGCCCCATGAAGGTACCGAAATCCGCTTGATCGCATCGGGGTCCGAACATTCCCGCTTGTCGGTTCAAGGTGGCCACCCGAGCCCAACGACCCGAAGGATCAAAGAAACTTTTGCATCAAGCAAAGGTCGAAGAACTTGCCGAACTTCCATCCGACCTGGCGAAGGCGCGCGACTTCGACGTACCCCAGCGCCCCATGAAACGCGACACCGTCCGGGTTGCCGGAGCTCACCCCGGCGAACATGCTGTGCGCACCACCGGCACGGGCATGGTCCTCGACCGCCGACACCAGCGTACGCCCGATCCCCCGACCGCGATGATCCGGAGCGAGAATCACCGTGTGCTCCATCGTGCGGGCATAGCCGACGCCGCCGCGGAACTGGCTGTATGCGGCAAAACCAAGGATCCGGCCCCGTTTTTCGGCGACCAGAAAGGCGTGGCCCGCAGCCTGTCTTTCGGCGAAGAGCCCGGCCAGATCCTCGGGCGTTTTTTCGACTGTGTTGAAGGTGATCTCAGTGTCGCGGATAACTGGGTTCCAGATCGCTGCGACAGCGGGTGCGTCGGCGGTGACCGCGGTCCGGACGATCATTTCAGGACCCGACGTCCATGCGGCGTATCAATCACTGCACAAAATTCGCATTCCGCCCCTTCGGAAACGGAAACCATCGGGAACTCAGCCAGTCGCGCCAAAGCCGCCCGCAAGTCGGCCGCCTTCGGGTGGACGATCTCCAACGCCGTCAAGCGGCATCCTGTGTCGGCCAGGTTCCGAGACGGGTGATCCGCGCCCTGCCATTCGATCAATGCCGGAAAGCCACCGTCGAATGGCAGGCGGCCGTCATCGGGCACTGCCATCTTCCAGCGCAGGTTGCCGCGGGCAAGTTCCATGGGCACACCAGCCCCACCCGGCGCGGCGGCCAGCGCCGCGTGCAGATCGTCCGTCCGCGCGACCCAGTTCGTCAGGTGGGGCCTGCCCGCGAAGGTGTCCAGATCGAACCACCGCGGCCGCCCCGGCGCCGAGGCGTTCGGGTCGATTGCGATGACCTCGAGATAAAGCCCCGGCCCGAGCGACAGAAGACGATTGTGGGTGCCCATTGCCGGATGCACTCCGCCGGCCAAGACCGGCACGCCCAGAGCCGCCTCGACATAGGCGGTCCCTTCGTCAAGCGAGGCGGCCGAAACAGCCAGATGATCAAGCGCCATGGGTGGACGGATCATTGCGGTGCACTCCTTGCCCGGTTGCTGTGCAGATGCCCCAAATGAGGCCTGATTTCCATCGGGCATTGCCGGTGTCCTGCCGGCAATCCGCCGAAGCGGCGGCCACCGGACAGGGCGCAGGGCGGTCAGGACCGCCTTGGAAGAGGTTTCGAAACCTCTTGAACGCCCTCAGCTCAAATGCTTCGAGAAGAATGCGGTCAGGCGAACCCAAAGTTCCGGCTCGCGGTCGAAGGCATAGCCGTGGCCCTGTCCTTTTCCGACCAGCAGGTCGGCGGGCCGGCCGGCTGTCGCAAGCCGGTCTGCAAGCCGAAACGTCATCCGGGGATCCCAAACGTCATCGGCATCGCCGACCGACAGGAAAACCGGGCCGGGAAAATGTTCGATGGCAATATCCGCGCCCGGCGTTACGGGCTGGCCACGCCAGGTCCAGGCGGCCGGGGCGGCGGAATCGGTCTCGAGCCCGCCCTGCCCCGTCCGGAACGCCGCAGGATCGAAGGCGGAATGCACCCGGTCCGGCCCTGCATGCAGAGCGACCGCAGCAAGCGGCTGCGTGGACGCCAGGTATGACGCCAGCAACGCCAGCTTCTCGGCCCCGCGTGACCAGCCGAATGCACCGATTTCGCCGGTGCCGGTGTGGGCCGCCAGTGCCGAAATGGCGTCGCTCAGTCCTTCAAGCGGCACGTCGCGGATCGGGCCCGCGGCAAAGAAATCACCCTCGCCGTAGCTGATCGGCAATGCGCGAAAGCCGTGGGCCGCGAGAATGACGGCAAAGCGGTGCGACCAGCCGGCCATCGGCCCCTCCCCGCCGTGGACGATGACGACCCCGGGCCCTGCGGCGCCGGGCCCGGGCCCATAGACGGGCCCGTGCGGGTCGAGCATCTCGACCGTCAGATCCATCAGTTGACGAACCACCAAAGGATGGCCCAACCCAGCGCGACCAGTGTGGGGTAGAAGGTGGCCGCGAAGCCGAAGGCGCGGAGCGGTGGCGAGATATGGTACCCGATCCAGAACGCGACCCGCGCCACCGCAAAGCCGAGACCGAGCATCAGGACGACGCCCGGACCTTCGACCGCCAGCAGATATCCGGTCGCAGGCCAAAGGGCGAGCGCCAGTACAAGCTGTTCAACGGTGTTTTGCAGGACGCGCTGGTCGACTTCTGCGCCGCCGGTCCGGGGCTCCCCATCGATGATGGCATCGTCGAAGAAACGGCGCTGCGCGAGGCGTCCGATGACAGCGGCAAGAAACAGGCCGGGGAACAGGAAGGCCAGCGCCAGAATCCACGTGTAGGAGAAGATCGGAATGTTGACGTAGGCGGTGCCGACGCCAACGAGCGCAACGCCCCACAAAACCCCGGCGAGCATCCCCAGCAGGATCTTCTGCCGTTTGCTCACGCCGGCGGTTCCCACAGTTCGATGGTGTTGCCCTCTGGGTCGGCGATCCGAGCAAAGCGGCCTGTTTCAGGCGCATCCCATTCGTCCGGCCGGGTCTCGACGGCGATTCCGGCATCGTCGAGCCGCGCGACGAGTGCGTCAAGCCCCTCGACGCGCAGATTCAACATCCATTGCTTTTCGTCCGGCCAATAGCCGGTGTCCGCCTGAAACGGGGCGAAGACCGACGGGGCAGCGGCTTGCGGCCAGGGACCGAATGACGGCACGCCCAAATGCTCGGCATACCATTTGGCCAGCGCGTCCGGATCCGCCGCCCGAAAGAAAATGCCCCCGATGCCCGTGACGTGGCCTGCCATTGCCGTCTCCCTGTCCTGCGATCACCGGAGACTAGGCGCGGGCCCGCGTCGTCGGCAAGGCAGGATTCCGTTACTCAGCGGCGTGATCAAGGCGCGCCTCGCCAATCAGCCGCAGGATGTCCTGGGCCGCATTGGGAATATTTGTGCCCGGGCCGAAGATCGCCTTGACGCCTGCCTTTTGCAGAAAGTCATAGTCCTGCTGCGGGATCACGCCGCCGCAGATCACCAGGATATCCTCTGCTCCCTGGGCCTTCAGCGCCTCGATCAGCTTGGGCGCCAGCGTCTTGTGCCCGGCGGCCTGGCTGGAAATGCCGACCACGTGGACGTCGTTGTCGATGGCGTCCTGTGCGGCCTCTTCCGGGGTCTGGAACAACGGACCGACATCGACGTCAAAGCCGATATCGGCAAAGGCCGTGGCAATCACCTTGGCGCCGCGGTCATGGCCGTCCTGGCCCATCTTGACCACCAGCATCCGCGGGCGACGGCCCTCGGCCTCGGCAAAGGCCTCGACCGATTTCTGAATAGCGGCAAAGCCTTCGTCCCCTTCATAGGCCGCGCCGTAGACCCCGGCGAGCGTTTTCACCTCGGCACGGTGCCGTCCAAATGCCTTTTCCATCGCCATGCTGATTTCTCCAACGGTTGCGCGCGCGCGGGCGGCCTCGACCGCCAGCCGCAAAAGATTGCCCTCGCCCGTTCGCGCCCCCAGTTCGAGCGCCGAAAGCGCTGCTTCGCAGGCGGCAGCATCACGGGTCGCGCGGATCCCGTGCAGCCGCCCGATCTGCGCCTCGCGGACCGCGGAGTTGTCGATCTCGCGAACCTCGATCTCGTCTTCCCGGTCGAGGCGGAATTTATTGACGCCGACGATCACCTCGTCGCCGCGGTCGACCGCCGCCTGCCGCCTGGCGGCGGCTTCCTCGATCCTCAGTTTCGGCATGCCGCTGGCGACGGCCTTGGTCATGCCGCCCATCTCGTCTATCTCGTCGATCAGTGTCTGGGCTGCGTCGATCAGATCCGATGTCAGCTTTTCGACATAGTACGACCCGGCCAGCGGATCGACGACCTTGGTCACGCCGGTCTCGTTCTGCAGGATCAATTGCGTGTTTCGGGCAATTCTGGCCGAAAACTCTGTCGGCAAAGCAATGGCTTCGTCGAAGGAGTTCGTGTGGAGTGATTGGGTTCCTCCAAGAACCGCGCTCATCGCCTCGTAGGCCGTGCGGACGATGTTGTTGTAGGGATCCTGCTCTTGAAGGGACACACCGGAGGTCTGGCAATGGGTGCGCAGCATCAGGCTTTGCGGCTTCTTCGGGTTGAAGTCCGACATGATCCGGTGCCACAGGAACCGCGCCGCGCGAAGTTTCGCCGCCTCCATGAAGAAGTTCATCCCGATGGCAAAGAAGAACGACAAACGCCCGGCAAAGGCGTCTACATCCATGCCGCGGGCCACGGCGGCCTTCACGTATTCCTTGCCGTCGGCAAGGGTAAACGCAAGTTCCTGAACTAGGTTCGCGCCGGCCTCTTGCATATGGTAGCCCGAGATGCTGATCGAGTTGAATTTGGGCATCTCGGTCGACGTGTATTCGATGATGTCCGACACGATGCGCATCGAGGGTTCGGGCGGATAGATATAGGTATTGCGCACCATGAACTCTTTCAGAATATCGTTCTGAATGGTGCCCGACAGCGAGGCGCGATCGACGCCCTGTTCCTCGCCCGCCACGATGAAACTGGCGAGCACCGGGATCACGGCCCCGTTCATGGTCATAGACACGCTGATCTCGCCAAGCGGGATGCCATCGAACAGGATCTTCATGTCCTCGACCGAATCGATGGCGACGCCGGCCTTTCCGACATCGCCGACGACACGCTCGTGGTCGCTGTCATAGCCGCGGTGGGTGGCAAGGTCGAAGGCGACGCTGACGCCCTGCTGCCCGGCAGCGAGCCCCTTGCGGTAAAAGGCGTTCGATTCCTCGGCGGTCGAAAAACCGGCGTATTGCCGGATCGTCCACGGGCGGCCGGTATACATCGTCGAACGCGGGCCTCGGGTGAACGGTGCCTCGCCCGGCAGGGCGCCCATATGCGGCAGGTCCGCGGCGTCGCTGTCCGTGTAAACCGGCTGGACGGCAATACCCTCGGGCGTTTCCCAAGTCAGATCTTCGAGCGGGCGGCCGCGCAGTTCCTTTTCGGCACGGGCCTTCCAGGCGTCTTTGTCGCTCATCGTGTCGGTCCTTTCCTGGCTAAGGCCCCTCGGCACGGCGCAAATTCCCGTGCCGTGCGGCCGAATGGGCCTTCGTTTTCGGCTCAAGGCGTCCTATATCCTGACAGGTAGGAGGGCGCATGAAGCACGTCTTGATCATTGTTTTCGCTGGCCTTCTGGCTGTTAAGGCCGCCGCGCAAGAGGCCGTTGCGGCGTCAGAGCCGGTTGCCGAACCCACAGATTCGGTCGCCACCGAACCGGAAGAGCCGCCGGCAAACGCCGAGCTGGCGGCGCAGGAGGAAGCGCCGATGCTGGAGCCGCTGAACGCAGTGGACGTATCCCTTTCGGATTTCCAGTGGATCAAGCGACCGGTGGTCGTCTTTGCCGACACGCCCGCCGACCCGCGTTTCCAGGAACAGATGGAGCTGCTTCTCGCCCGGCCTGGCGAGCTGTTGGAGCGGGACGTGGTGCTGATCGTCGACACAGATCCAAAGGCGGGGTCCGAGATTCGCAGGAAGCTGCGTCCGCGCGGCTTCATGCTGACGCTGATCGGCAAGGATGGCGGCGTGAAGCTGCGCAAGCCGTTTCCGTGGGACGTGCGCGAGATATCGCGGTCGATCGACAAGATGCCGATGCGGCAGCAGGAGATCCGCGACCGCGCCCTGCAGCGATAGCTCAGCGGAGAAATCATAACAGCGCCTCTGTCTTGCCGGGCGTGAACAATTGTACACCGCCAAAGCCGTTCTGCAGCGCAGACACGTCACGTTCGTAGCGCGCCTTCAGGGCAGGAATTGTCTGGGCGGCAAACATTTCCGGTTCCGGACGGCCGGTCCGCTCTGCGCGATCCGCTTGCAGCGCGTGGCGGCGTTCGCGCCCTGTCCCGTTTCCGGTCTCCGCGTGAATTCGGTGCATCGCGGCCATATCGCCGGGTGTCAGCCGGGTGGCATTGACATTGGCCATTGCAGGCGCGAGCCGAGTTCGATGCGTCCGTCCGATCAAGCGGCATGCGATGCCGATTTCATTGCCGGCAAGTTGCTCTTGCTGCCAGATGACGATTTCTGAGTCCGGGAACACGGTTTGAACGTCGGCGATCAGGTCACGCCAGCCGCGTTCCACCCTGGCCAAGCTTTCTGCGAGATTTGCGAAATCCGGCATTGGACGTTGCCCCAGCAGATAAAGGTAGGCGGATACCCAGTACGCCTCGTAGGACCGGATCGCCAACGCGACCCGGGTGGGCGGCGCCGGAAGAAAGGCGGCGTAGACATCGAGCCGGGACGCCGCGTTTTCATAAAACCCGCAACGGACGAGGTTTTCATACATCCCGCCAATCAGGTTTTCTTCGGACCAAATCAGTGTCCTGACGCCCGACGCCTCGGTCCGCTGCAGGCGTTCGGCCAGCGCTTCGGCGGCCGTCATCAGGAGATCCTGTCTTTGACCGGCCTTTTTCGCGGCCCCGGCGAGACCGGTAAATCCCGGGATCGCACGCAGCACCTTCGGCGGCCAGATCTCGACGCCGTCCTCGCGCAGAACGCGCGCGTTCTGCGAGATGACCCGTTCAACCGCGGTGGATCCGCAGCGATGCGCGCCGATATGCAGGATGATGTCCATCGCAATGCCTGCTCCGGCCTCCTGGCCCTACTCGAATTCCATGATCACGTCGTCCACGGCAAGGCTGCTGCCGGGGCTGGCATTGATCTTTGAAACCACCGATTTCTTTTCGGCCCGCAGGATATTCTCCATCTTCATCGCCTCGACGGTGCAGAGCGCCTGGCCTTCCTGAACGGTCTGGCCGACCTCGACATCGACTTTGACAATCAGGCCGGGCATCGGGCACAGCAGCATCTTCGAGGTGTCGGGCGGCAGTTTTTCCGGCATCAGCGCGGCAAGCTCTGCCTGGCGCGGCGTGCGCACATGCACCTTGAGATCTGCGCCGCGGGTGCGGATGCGAAAGCCGTTCGGCACCTTGTTGACCTTCAGCACCAGCGGCGTGCCGTCGATATCCAACACGGCAAGCGGGGTCCCCGGTGTCCAGCCGGATTCCACGCGGTGGGTTCCGCCGCCGTGAAAATGCACCGTGGCGCCCGCCTTGTCGGCATCGATGGTGACCGGATAGCTGTGGCCTTGCAGGATCACCACCCAATCATCGCCCACATGGCGTTCGTGGTTGTCCATCCGGCCCGAAACCCGTGTGCGCCGGATTTCGCCGACACGGTACATGGCCGCCGCCGCCGCCGCGATCCGGCGCAAGGCGTCTTCGTGAAGGGTGACGCCGCCGAAGCCGTCGGGATATTCCTCGGCGATAAAGGCAGTCGTGATGTCGCCCGAGACGAACTTCGGGTGATCCATGACGGCAGACAGGAAGGGCAGGTTGTGGCCGATGCCCTCGACCTCGAAACTATCGAGCGCCACGCGCATGTGTTCGACCGCCTCTTCACGGGTCGGGCCCCAGGTGCAGAGCTTGGCAATCATCGGGTCGTAGTACATCGAGATTTCGCCGCCTTCGTAGACGCTCGTGTCGTTGCGGACGACGTGATTGTCGGCGGCAATCTCGGCCGGCGGGCGATAGCGGCTGAGGCGGCCGATCGAGGGCAGGAAACCGCGATACGGGTCCTCGGCATAAAGGCGGTTTTCGATGGCCCAGCCATGCAGTTTGACATCGTCCTGGGTGATCGAAAGCGGCTCGCCATTGGCGACGCGGATCATCTGTTCGACCAGGTCGACGCCGGTGATCAGTTCGGTGACGGGATGTTCCACCTGAAGGCGGGTGTTCATTTCCAGAAAGTAGAAATTCTTTTGACCGTCGACGATGAACTCGACCGTGCCCGCGCTGGTGTAGCCGACCGCCTTTGCCAGCGCCACGGCCTGTTCGCCCATCGCCCTGCGGGTCGCGGGGTCGAGGAACGGGCTCGGGGCCTCTTCGACGACCTTCTGGTTGCGGCGCTGAATCGAACATTCGCGTTCGCCCAGATAAATGCCGTTGCCATGGGTATCGCAAAGAACCTGGATTTCTATGTGCCGGGGCTGGGTGACAAACTTTTCGATGAAGATCCGATCATCCCCGAACGAGGACGCCGCCTCGTTTTTCGACGATTGGAACCCTTCGCGTGCTTCCTCGTCGTTCCATGCGATGCGCATGCCTTTGCCGCCGCCGCCGGCCGACGCCTTGATCATCACCGGATAGCCGATTTCGCCCGAGATCTTCACCGCCTCATCGGCATCCTCGATCAGACCCATATAGCCGGGGACCGTGCTGACCTCGGCGTCCTGGGCGATCTTTTTTGAGGTGATCTTGTCGCCCATCGCCTCGATTGCACCCTTGGGAGGTCCGACAAAAGCGACCCCCGCCGCTTCCAGCGCCTCGGCGAATTTGGGGTTCTCCGACAGAAAGCCATAGCCCGGGTGCACCGCCTCGGCGCCGGTTTCCTTGATCGCCGCAATGACGTTGTCGATGACGATATAGGACTGGTTGGCGGGCGGCGGACCGATATGCACGGCCTCGTCGGCCATCTCGACATGCAAGGCATTCCTGTCGGCGTCCGAATAGATCGCCACCGTCGAGATACCCATCTTGCGCGCGGTCTTGATCACGCGGCAGGCAATTTCGCCCCGATTTGCAATCAGGATCTTCTTGAACATTTCCCGTTCCTTCCGGTTCTTGGCCTGTGCGTTCGGCAGTCAGACACGACAAAGACGCCGCTGGGGGTCGCGTCCCCGGCGGCGTGTTGAATGATGTCCGCGGCTGCGGACGAAAATGTCAGAGGAGCGCTAGCAGCGGTCCGGGTATTGGTTGCAGAAGGCAACGTTGCCCGCCGCCCCGACAAGCGCGCCGAGCGCCACGTTGCCGTCCAGCACCGCGGCCGTGCCGGCACCGGCGCCGGCGCCGATGATCGATTGCTCCGTGACGGTGTCGCCGCAGCCCATGAGGGCCAGCGCCGCGATACCTGTAAGGGCGAGGTGTCTGATACGCATGCCTCTTGTCCTTCCTTGACCTGCTCTTTGCCCGCAGAAAGCCCAAGCGCGGGGCGCTTGGCAACGATCACCGCGATTAAGCCCTCGGATTCGGCGGCTTGCCGCCGAATCTTCATGTGGACACAGGGCGCATCGAAAAGGGGAGGTCTGACCCACAAGGGGCCAGACCGTAGAGAAGGGGAAGGGTAACGGTATGGTCGAGACCTGTCAGACTGCCGGTCCTTGGACCTCGCCATGCGTTGGACATTGACGGTGTCCGCGCCGCTTGCATAGCGCGTCCGAAAGGCGTGCTTGAAATGCGCCAAATACCGCCGATACGGGAAGAGCCCTTGCGAAATCATGCCGATCCCCCGCTGAAATCGAGCTCGGGGAAACTGGCGCTCGCCTGAACCGGATCGATCCGCAGTAACGCCTCATAACTGGCCGGATCGAACGGGTCCTCGGCCGGCAGCACCTCGCGCCCGAAAAGCCAGCCAAGGCGGCCCGCATCAAGATTGCCGCGCTCGAACGGCGCAGCACCGAAGTGGTCCCAGAGCGCCTGCAGAAAGGCAGAGTCGGCCTGCCTGTCAGCCGGCCGGCGGTCGGCGTGGCGCTCGCGCCTCTGCAAAGGCGTGACAGCGCGCGGATTGGCGCGGCGAATCGTGAACTGATAGTCGGTGCCGGGAAGGCGGCCGGGAAAGCCGCGATGCTTGATCATGCGCGCGCCTCCCGAGGGGCCGCGCCGAGTGCGTCCGGGACGGGCGTATCCGCCCGTCCCGTGCGGTACTTACTTGTACTTGCCGGTGAACGGCGGTTCGACCGTAATCGGCTCGGGGTCGATGAAGACCGGCTCTTCTTCTTGCTGGGCGCAGGCGGCAACGAAGGCCACGAGGCCGAGGGTAAGAACCAGTTTGATGCTCTTCGACATCCTAGTCTCCTGTCATAAGGACGAAGGCCACGCGCCCACAATGGATCGCCCAGCCTCCCGTTCGGGGTACAGGTCACTGTCCGGTAACCTTGCGCCACGATAGAGGATATAATCTGAAAAGGAAATTCCACATCGCCGCAGGACACGCGCTGTGGCCGCTTTGCATCAGCTTTGAGCCAAAGGGGTGTATTTGGGGCAAGATGTTGGGGAGGCATCAGAATTCCTCCCAGATGCAGGTGCCGTTTTCGATGCGATAGGATTCAAAGAACTGCGTAACGCCGGGGGCAGGCTCGCCAAAGGGAACCGGCCGGTCGGAGAGCGATATGATGACTTGTTCGGGCAGCTTTTCTGCGCCCGCAAGGCCGGGCAGAACAAATCCGTTGCACAGAGCATCGATATCGGCCGCGGCCGCCTCTGCCGCGACCGAGCCGGTGTCGCGCGCGATTTCGGGGGCCACGAACCGGTAGCGGTACGCAGTGCCGGACGGACCGGGGATGTCGCTGATGACTTCGACAAACGTGATGGGCTGGCCGGACGGCACGGCGATATCCAGGGCGCTCGCCGGCGCGGCGCAGAGAACGAAGATCGCCGGTAAAGCCCTCATTTCTTTCCCTTTTTCTTGATCAACACGCGACGTGCATCCTCTTGACCCGGCAAGCTCGACACGGTGCCCAGGCGTTTCAGCTGCTGCAACGCGCCGCGTATCTTGCCGGCCCGAAGATCGAGGATGATGCCACCTCCGGGCCGGATGCCGTAACGGAAGAACGGAACGTACATGTCGATCGGAAAGTGGAACCCGCAGCTCAGGAAACTGACCGCGATGTCGACCCTGCCGGTGATGGGGGGATCCTCGACGTCCGGGTTCCAAAGGTGGATACTTGCGGCAGGCACGCCATTGGCGATCAGGAACTCGCGGGCCGTGTTCAGGCTCGTGTACCCGGCACCAAGCTTCTGGAAGCCGAAATGGCGGTGATCGGTTTCTTCAATGTCGATCAACAACAGATCGCAACCAAAGCGGCGATGGGCAAAGAGATCGAAAAACGCGTAACCGCAGCCGATGTCGGCAACGCGTTCGGGCGCAAATCGGTCGAGGGTCCCTGCCAGTTCGGTAAATTCGCCGAAGATGATTCGCGCGGCTCGGACGGCGATCTCGCGGCCCATCTCGTCGGCCTTGGCCGCAAGCGGCGCGCGATCCCCCTTCTCCCATGCGCGTATCAGCCTGCCGGAGAGCGGCATGTCCGCCAGCACCTGAGAGCGTTGCAGCACGAGGTTCACGAGATCGTCGCGTGAGAACATGCTGAAATCCAGCAGATCCAGATCAAAGTCGGAATGGGTCGGAGCGCAGGTCATGCCGGGCTCGTGTCGGGTCGGCGGGCGATGCAGTCGATTTCGACCAGCGCGCCGACGGCGAGCGCCGTGACCCCGACGGTGGTGCGGGCCGGCAGGCGGTCGGCCGGAAAGTGGCTCGCGTAGGTGGCGTTGAAGGCCGCGTAGTCGCGCTCGAACTCGGTGAGAAAACAGCGGCATTGCAGGATGTGGCTCAGGTCGAGGCCGAGTTCCTTGAGGACCAGTTCCAGGTTCGCCATTACCCGGTCGGTCTGCGCCACAATCCCCTCGGGCAGCGGCGCGTCGGGAGCCTGAGGGTCCGTCGGCATCTGCCCGGTAAGGATCACCCAGCCATCGGCCTCTACCGCGTGGGAGAACGGGGCCACGGGGCGCGGGGCATTGGGGAGGACGTGGAAGTCAGGCACGGAGCTTCTTCTGCTCATGTGATTGCAATGAAAATCAAAAAAAACGCGAAGAAGACAAACCCGAAATAGCTAAAAAGAATAGAAATCTCGTGCCAAGATTTCTTCACAGGAAATCCGTCCACTTCCACATCAGAATTATCCGCGATTGCGGCTAAGATGATCGTTTTTTTTAACTTGAGCGCCGCAACGATCAAAAATCGTATTGTGACCGACAAAAACGCAAACCCCGCAGAAAGGAGGAAGAAAACGATCAATGGCACTTGATCAGCTTCACTGACCGAACGTGCCGACAGAACCAATCCTGCTAGAGGGGCTGCAGCAGCCGACAAAAGGAAAGTGTGGTTCTCGACCTGCGCATTTAGCAGTTCAAGGTTAGCTTCGTTTGGCATAGTGCGGGATTGCAACGCACCATCGGAGAAATCCAATACTGTCATCTGCAATAGCGCGTACAGATTCATTGGGTCACCTCACAACGGGATATTGTCGTGCTTCTTCCAGGGGTTCTGCAGCTTCTTCCCCCTGAGCGACGCAAACGCCCGGCAGACGCGCTTTCGCGTGTTCCGCGGTGTGATGACCTCGTCGATGAACCCCATCTCGGCGGCGACGAAGGGGTTGGCGAACCGGTCCTCGTAGTCCTTGGTCCGGGCGGCGATCTTTTCGGGATCGCCAAGCTCTGACCGATAGAGGATCTCGGTGGCGCCCTTGGCGCCCATCACCGCGATCTCGGCCGTGGGCCAGGCATAGTTGAAATCGCCGCGCAGGTGTTTGGACGCCATGACATCATAGGCGCCACCATAGGCCTTGCGGGTGATCACGGTGACCTTCGGCACCGTCGCCTCGCCATAGGCAAAGAGCAGCTTCGCGCCGTGCTTGATCACCCCGCCGTACTCCTGGCTGGTCCCGGGCAGAAAGCCGGGAACGTCGACGAAGGTCAGGATCGGGATCTCGAACGCATCGCAGAACCGGACAAAACGCGCGGCCTTGCGCGACGAGTCGATGTCGAGACAGCCGGCCAGCACCATGGGCTGGTTGGCGACGACACCGACCGTGCGGCCCTCGAGCCGGATGAACCCGGTGACGATGTTCTTGGCGAACTCGGCCTGAATTTCAAAGAAATCGCCTTCGTCGCCGACCTTCCGGATCAGCTCGTGCATGTCGTAGGGCGTATTGGGATTGTCGGGAACCAGCGTGTCGAGACTGACCTCCAGCCGGTTCGGATCGTCGAAAAACGGGCGAACCGGGGGCCTGTCGCGATTGTTCAAAGGCAGGAAGTCGACGAGGCGGCGGATTTCGGTCAGGGCGTCGACGTCATTTTCGAACGCACCGTCGGCGACCGAGGATTTGCGCGTATGCGTCGAGGCGCCGCCGAGTTCCTCCGCCGTCACGACCTCGTTGGTCACGGTCTTCACGACGTCCGGACCGGTTACGAACATGTAGGAGGTGTCTTTGACCATGAAAATGAAATCGGTCATGGCCGGGGAATACACCGCGCCGCCCGCACAGGGTCCCATGATGACGCTGATCTGCGGCACGACGCCCGATGCGAGAACGTTGCGCTGAAAGACCTCGGCATAGCCCGCAAGCGAGGCGACGCCCTCTTGAATCCGCGCACCGCCCGAGTCGTTGATGCCGATGACAGGCGCGCCGTTCTGGACAGCCATGTCCATGATCTTGCAGATCTTCTGGGCATGGGTTTCCGACAGCGAGCCGCCGAAGACGGTGAAATCCTGGCTGAAGACATAGACCATACGGCCGTTGATCGTGCCCCAGCCGGTGACCACGCCGTCGCCCGAGGGACGTTCGGCCTCCATGCCGAAATCCGTGCAGCGATGCGTGACGAACATGTCGAATTCTTCAAAGCTGTCCTCGTCCAGCAACAGCTCGATCCGCTCCCGCGCCGTCAGCTTTCCCTTGGCGTGCTGCGCATCGATCCGGCGCTGGCCGCCGCCCGCCCGTGCCGTTGACCGGCGGTCTTCGAGTTCCTGCAGGATGTCCTTCATGCGCCCGTTCCTTCCTCCCGATTTGGGGCAAGGTACGCTGCAGCGCGGCAGAGGAAAAGAAATTTCCCGTAAATTTGCATAAAACTTAGATCAAGCGCTTAGCAAATTGCAAATCTGCAAAGCACAACTCCAGAGCTGACAGGAAGATCCCCTGCGGCGACAACGCTCCTGACCTGCGCTGCAGCACCACAATCTCCCTTTCCGCACGGCGCGAACTCCGATGCGGGATATCCTGCGGATGAGGGCGAAGGGATATCCACAATGACCTTGGAACCGCGCGCCATGACGGTAGCACCAAGGGCGGGGCAACCCCGGGTTCCGGACCGACGAACCGCGCATCCGCGCCGTGCGGCGGAGCCTGACTCACAGGGCGCACCAGATTTGTTGCCGCCTGGACCGGAATTGCAGATAGCCCGCCCTGTGCAGCACCGCACATAGACATCGCCCGACCGCCGATCTAATTGTTGGCGATGACCGTTGTACCGGCGGTGCGATTTCGCGACCGCACCACCCCACCGCATATCTTCACGTTGATCCTCGTCGCCGGACTTTCGGCGCTGTCGATGAACGTGTTTTTGCCGTCCCTGCCGATCATGACCGAGTATTTCCAGACCGAGTACCGGCTGATGCAGCTTTCGGTGGCGATCTATCTGGGCGTCAATGCGGTTCTGCAGGTCGTCGTCGGCCCGATTTCCGACCGCTATGGGCGAAGGCCCGTCATGCTGGGCGGTCTGGTCATCTTCATCCTGGCCACGCTCGGCTGTATCTACGCCCCTACGGTCGAGGTTTTTCTGGCCTTTCGCATGATGCAGGCCATCGTCGTGGTCGGCATGGTGCTAAGCCGGGCGATCGTTCGGGATATGGTGCCGCAGGACCAGGCAGCCTCGATGATTGGTTACGTCACGATGGGCATGGCGGTGGTGCCGATGATCGGTCCGGGAATCGGCGGCGTTCTGGACGAAGCCTTTGGGTGGCAGTCGAATTTCTGGCTGCTGGCGATCCTTGGGCTGGCGACGCTCTGGCTGGTGTGGAGCGATCTGGGAGAGACCGCCACACAGGCCTCGGCCAGTTTTGCCGAGCAGTTTCGGCAATATCCGGAGCTGCTGACCGCGCGCCGGTTCTGGGGCTACTGTCTTGCCGCGGCGTTCGGATCGGGGGCGTTCTTTGCCTATCTCGGAGGCGCTCCCTATGTGGGATCCGAGGTCTTTGGGCTGGGCCCGGCAGAGCTTGGCCTGTATTTCGGCGCGCCGGCCTTTGGGTATTTCCTGGGGAACTTCGCGTCGGGGCGGTATTCGGTGCGTTTCGGGATCAACCGGATGATACTTGCCGGGTCGTTGATCGTGACCGCGGGCATGGCCTGTTCGCTGTTGATCTTCTACGCCGGGTTCGGGTCGATCAACTCGTTCTTCGGCTTCATGACGTTCGTGGGCCTGGGCAACGGGCTGATGCTGCCAAGCGCCAATGCCGGAATGTTGTCGGTGCGGCCGCATCTGGCAGGTACGGCGAGCGGATTGGGCGGGGCGATCATCATCGGCGGCGGGGCGGCGCTGTCGGCGCTGGCAGGTGCGTTGTTGTACCCGGGAACCGGGGCTTTTCCGCTATTGTGGATCATGTTCCTCACCTCGGCGATGGCGCTTGCATCGATCCTTTACGTGCTGCGGAGGGAACGCAGCCTTGCGCTGTCCTAGGGTTGCGCAGGAAGGTTTGCAAAAGCTAGAGAGGGTTCAGCAAATCTGCGAATAACGCGACCATGGCCACCCAGAAACTCTATGCCGGCGCCAAGCTGCGCGAACTGCGCCTGCGATTGGAGCTGACGCAAAAGGCGTTCGCCGAAAAACTGGGCGTATCCTTGCCGTACCTCAACCAGATGGAAAACAACCACCGGCCGGTCTCGGCAGGAGTGGTGCTGGCTCTGGCGCAGGAATTCGGCTTCGACGTTACCGAACTGTCGACCGGAGACTCCGAGCGGCTGGTCATCGACATGCGTGAGGCGCTGGCCGATCCGGTCTTCGCCGACGCGGCCCCGCCGTTGCCGGACCTGAGGCTTGCGGCGTCGAATGCACCGGCTCTTGCGCGGGCTTTTCTGGCGCTTCACCAGGCATACCGGCAAAGCCATGAACGGCTGGCCTCGCTGGACGAGGCGCTCGGGCGCGAGGACAGCTCGATACGCCCGAGCCCTTGGGAAGAGGTGCGTGACTTCTTTCACTATTGCGACAACTACATCGACGCCGTGGATCGAGCCGCCGAGCATTTCGTATCGAACGGCACAACCAAGGACGACGTTCAGGCAATTGCTATATCGTATTTGGACAAGTGTGGAATTTCCGTTGTTTTCGAGGAGACTGGCAGCACACGTTCATTCGACGCGGACGCTGGAGTTCTGACTTTGTCGTCACGTAATTCGGCAGCTACCCAGAGATTTCAGCTGTTGCATCAGGTGGCACTGGTTGCACAGAACGATCTATTGGAAGCAACGCTCGATCTGGCGCGGTTCCAAACGGACGAGGCGCGCGCCATCGCCAAGATCGGGCTCGCCAACTACTTCGCGGGTGCAGCGCTGTTGCCCTATCAGGGGTTTTCACAGGCTGCGATGGACACGCGCCACGATCTGGAACGGCTGGCCGATCTTTTTGGCGCCTCCATCGAACAGGTCGCCCACCGGCTCTCGACCCTGCAGCGAACCGGCGCCAAGGGGGTACCGTTCTTCTTTGTGCGTGTCGACCAGGCGGGCACAATCACCAAACGCCATTCGGCAACGCGCCTGCAGTTCGCGCGCTTCGGTGGCGCCTGCCCGCTTTGGAACGTTCACCAGGCCTTTGAGACGCCCGGACGGTTCCTGCGGCAACTGGCCGAGACACCGGACGGAGTGCGCTATCTCTGCCTCGCGCGTGACGTCTCGAAACCGGGCGGCAGCTTTGCCGCACCGGTGCGCCGCTATGCCATCGGGTTGGGCTGCGAGGTGCGTCATGCCGACCAACTGGTTTATGCCGACGACCTTGACGTGGGAAACCACACAGCGTTCGAACCCATCGGCATTTCCTGCCGGATCTGCGAGCGCACCGACTGCCACCAACGCTCTGTTCCGCCGCTGGAGCGGCCGTTGAGCGTCGATCACAACCGGCGTGGTGTCCTGCCCTACAAGATCGGTTAACCGTCGGCGGGGGCCGACAGCATCCGGTACAGCTCGTCCTTCAACACCATGCGCTTTTTTCGCATATCCTCTTCGGTGAACTGATCCACCGGCTCGACATTCGTTTCCGCCCGGTGCACGGCCCGGTTCATTTCGTGGTACTCGTCCATCAGCTTGGCGAAATGCGCGTTCGTTTCCTTCAGTTCGTGGATTCGCGTGGAATGGTTTGGGAATTCTTCATGCAATTCGTGGGGCGTATGGGACATCGGTCGCGTTTCCTTCCTGATCACTGTCCGAAACAGGTTAGAAAGAGCCAGTACCTGCGGCTTTGATTGGGATCAAACCGAAAAACGTCGCCTTCTGCCCGGCTGCAGACATTGCAGGCAGGCATGTGCGATCGGCCAGGCGTGTCAGCGCTGTGCCGTCCGCCAATCGGGGTGAATCCACGGCCGGGAATTCGCAGCGGGCAGCGGGTCGCGGCCCAGGATATGATCGGCGGCCTTTTCACCGACCATGATCGAGGGGGCGTTCAGATTTCCGTTGGTGATCTGCGGAAATACCGAGCTGTCGGCCAGGCGCAGACCGTCGACCCCGATCACCCGGGTCTCGGGATCGACCACCGCCATGGGATCGTCCCGTCGTCCCATGCGCGCGGTGCCGCAGGGGTGATATGCGCTTTCTGCATGTTCGCGGATGGCGGCGTCCAAGTCGGCGTCGGTTTGCGCATGTGCGCCGGGCTGAATCTCGGCACCCGCATAAGGCTCGAAGGCCGGCTGCGAAAAAATCTCACGGGTCAGGCGAATGCCCGCGCGAAACTCTGTCCAGTCATCCTCGTGACTCATGTAGTTGAACCGGATGACCGGTGCCTCGACGGGATCGGCAGACCGCAATGTCACCGACCCGCGCGACCTCGACCGCATCGGCCCCACATGCGCCTGGAACCCGTGCCCTCGCGCCGCCGTCTTGCCGTCATAGCGAACGGCCAGCGGCAGGAAATGGAACTGCAGATCGGGGTAGTCGATGCCTGCGCGCGACCGGATGAAGCCACAGCTTTGGAACTGATTTGACGCGCCAAGGCCCGATTTGGTCAAGACCCACTGCGCCCCTATCAGCCCTTTTCCGATAATATTCCAGTATTTATAAAGACTTACGGGCCTTATTGCGGACATCTGGACATACAGTTCCAGATGGTCCTGCAGATTTCGCCCCACGCCGGGCCGGTCGGCCAAAACCGTAATGCCATGTTCCGCAAGGTGCCGGGCGGGACCGATCCCCGACAGCATCAAAAGCTTCGGCGAGTTGATCGACGAAGCCGCAAGAACGACTTCGCGCCGCGCCCGGATCACCTCTGTCCGGCCGCCACGGCGCACCGCGACGCCCACAGCGCGGCCCTCTTCGATCACCAGCTTTTCGGCCAGTCCGTGCACGAGGTCGCAGGTCTGACGCTTGAGCGCCGGACGCAGGTATGCATTCGCCGCCGACCACCGGCGGCCTTTCCAGATCGTCGCCTCGAAGGCGCCGAAACCTTCCTGCTGGCGGCCGTTGTAATCCGCGGTCACCGGATACCCGGCCTGCCGCCCGGCCTCGACGAACGCGCGGGTCAGCGGGTTGTCGCGCGGTCCCCGTGAGATATGCAGCGGCCCGTCGTGGCCCCGCCAGTCCGGGTCACCCTCGTCCCCATGCCAGCATTCCATGCGCTTGAAATAGGGCAGCACATCGGAATACGCCCAGCCAACGGCGCCCATCTCGGCCCAGGTGTCGAAATCGCGCGCGTGGCCGCGGACATAGACCATTCCGTTGATCGAGGACGACCCGCCGATCACCTTGCCACGCGGGCAGGCCAGACGCCGGTTGTTCAAGTGCGGCTCCGGTTCCGAGGCATAGCCCCAGTCATACCGCTTCATGTTCATCGGAAAGCTCAGGGCCGCAGGCATTTGAATGAACGGCCCGGCGTCGGTTCCCCCGTGTTCGATCACAAGGACCGAAGCGCCCGCTTCGACGAAACGGTAGGCCATGGCGCAGCCCGCCGAACCGGCACCGACAATGACGAAATCGGCCTCCAATCAAGCCCCCGGCACGCGCAGCGACGAGAAATCGACCATCACGTGCCTGCGATAGGCCGGACGATCGGTGAGCCGCCGGTAATATGCTTCGACCGAGGCACGCGGCCGTCTGGGCACCTCGATTTCGAACCAACGGAAAAGCAGGTGCCCGATGCTGATGTCGGCCACGGTCAACCTGTCTCCGGTGAGGTATCTTTGGCCCTGCAATTGCCCGTCGATCACATCGAGCAGGTCCTCGAACCGGGCGATCGCTTCGCTTAGGGACGTCTCGTCACGGTCTGCCGCCGCCGTCCGGACGCGGGCCCAGAAGATCGGCACGGTAAAGGCCTGCGCGAGTTCGTTCTTGCCGAACTCGGCCCACATGTCGACCCGTGCGCGGTCCGCCGGGTCGGCGGGCCAAAAGGCGCCTCCATCGCCGTAGCGTGCCGCGAGATACCGCAGGATCGCGCAACTTTCCCAGACCACCAGATCGCCGTCCTTCAACACGGGCACCAGCCCGCGCGGGTTCATTGCACGAAACGCGCCCGTGTCGGTGCCACCATAGGAATGGCCGTAATCGAGCCGTCGGTGTTCCACGCCCAACTCACCCAGCGCCCACATCACCAGTTGGACGTTCGATGACGTGGCGCGGCCATAGATCGTCAGCATCGCACCGCCTCCGCAAAGGCCCGGGGCGGGCGACGGCACGCTCGTCCCGGGCTTCCGATCACGTCCGCCCGGTCAGACTGCGCGTCGCGCGGCGCCATCATTCCCCCCGGGGAAAGCGTTTGCTTTCCTCCAATACGTTCAGGTCCATGTGGTTCCGCATGTACCGCTCGCTCGCTTTCTGCAGCGGCTGGTAGTCCCAGGGATAGTAGCCGCCCTGCCGCAGTGCCTCGTACACCACCAGCCGCCGCGCCTGACTTGCACGCACCTCGGCGTCAAAGGCGTCGAGGTCCCAACGGGATTCCGATTTGGCCCGCAGGGCGGTCCGCGTTCCCTGATGCTCGCGCTCCTCGGCCAAATTGGTCAACTCCAGCGGGTCCGCTTCAAGATCGAACAGCTGATCCGGATCGAGCGTACAACGCGTGTATTTCCACCTGCCGTAGCGCAACGAAACCAGCGGCGACTCGCTGGCCTCGGCGGCGTATTCCATCACGACCGGTGCGCTCCGCTCTTCGCCACCCGCCACAGCGACAAGGCTTTCGCCGTCAAACCAGGGCGCCACCTCGTCCGTCGACACGCCGGCCATCTCACATAGCGTCGGGCACAGATCCAGCGTCGAGACCGGCGCCTCGACACGGCACGGGGAAAGGGTCGGCGCAGCAATCATCAAAGGCACGCGCGCCGACCCTTCGTAGAAGTTCATCTTGAACCAAAGCCCCCGCTCGCCCAGCATATCGCCATGGTCGCTCAGGAAGACGATCACAGCCTCTTGCCGTGTCGCTTCCATCGCGCCGAGAATTTCGCCGATCTTTTCGTCGAGATACGAGATATTGGCGAAATACGCCCGCCGTGACCGGCGGATGTCGTCGTCAGAGATGTCGTAGTTCCGCCAGTCGTTGGCGTCGAAAATCCGTCGCGCGTGGGGATCGTGGTGCTCGTAGGTCATGGCCGGCACCTGCGGATCCAAATGCCCGCAATCGGCATAAAGATCCCAATAGCGCCGCCGCGCGACATAGGGATCATGCGGATGGGTGAAGCTGACAGTCAGGCACCAGGGCCGCGCGTCGCTGCCGCGGGCAAGGTCATAGACCTTTTGCGCGGCATGAAATGCAACCTCGTCGTCATATTCCAACTGGTTGCTGATCTCTGCCACCCCGGCTCCGGTGACGGACCCCATGTTGTGGTACCACCAGTCAATGCGCTCGCCCGGCCTTCGATAGTCCGGTGTCCAGCCGAAATCGGCGGGGTAGATATCGGTCGTAAGCCGCTCCTCGAAACCGTGCAACTGATCCGGACCGACGAAGTGCATCTTGCCCGAAAGGCAGGTCTGATAACCCGCCCGCCGCAGGTGATGGGCGTAGGTCGGGATGTCCGAGCGAAACTCGGCGGCGTTGTCGTAGACGCCGGTGCGGCGCGGCAGTTGCCCCGACATGAACGAGGCCCGTCCCGGCGCACAAAGCGGCGAGGCGGTGTAGGCGTTGGCGAAACGGACGGATCGGCGTGCGAGCCTGGACAGGTTCGGTGTGTGCAGCCAGGCCGCGGGGCCGTCGGGAAAAAGCGTGCCATTCAGTTGATCCACCATCAGGATCAGGATGTTCGGGGGTCCGGTCATGTCACTTCCCCGATCAGAAGATCGGCCATGTCCACGACCTTTTGCGCAGAGGCGGCGGGATCCCGAGCCTCGGGCCCGAGCGCCGCACGGATGTAAAGCCCATCGATCAGAGCCGCCAGCATGTCAGCCACCGGGCCTGCGCGCGCGCCGACCAGAGGCCGCAGATCGTGCATCAGGTTCGACCGCAGCCGGCGTTGGTAGATACGCAGCAGCCGCTGGGCCTCGGGCACTGTCTGAGCGGCGACATAGAAATTCAGCCAGGCGCTGACCACGTGTCCACGGAACTGTTCGGCCTGGAACGAGGCACGGATCACCGCCTCGAGCCGCGCCCTGGGGGTCTCTGCCTCCCTCAATCCGGCGCGAACCCCTGCCCCGAACAGCGTCAGGATATGCCGCATCGCAGCCAGGAACAGGTCCTCCTTGCCGCCGAAATAGTGATGCGCCAACGCCGCGGACACTCCTGCGCGGCGAGCGATCCGGCTGACGGTCACGTCAAGCGATCCCGCCTGCCCGATCTCATCGATCGTGGCTTTGACGAGCGCGGCGCGCCTGATAGGCTCCATTCCGAGTTTCGGCATCTGCGACTCTGCGTAAGGGGTTGCAGGCAGAGGCTAACGGGTTCTTAATTGACCCGTCAATCAAGAAAACAGGGAGTTCAGCCATGACATTCAAATCGACGATCTCGGCACTTGCGCTGCTGGCGCTGGCAAGCCCGTCGCTTGCCGATTGCGACACGGTGACCTTCTCGGATGTCGGCTGGACCGACATCACCGCAACGACGGCGGCAACCACTGTGGTGCTGGACGCGCTGGGGTATGAAACCGACATCAAGGTGCTGTCGGTTCCGGTGACCTACACGTCGCTTGCGGCCGGGGACGTGGATGTGTTCCTCGGCAACTGGATGCCGACGATGGAGGGCGACATCGCCCCCTATCGCGAGGCCGGGACGGTCGACGTGGTTGGCGTAAACCTCGAGGGGGCGAAATATACGCTTGCCGTGAACAGCGTGGCGGCCGAACTCGGCATCACCGACTTTGCCGGCATCGCCGCCCACAGGGATGCTTTGGACGGCAAGATCTACGGCATCGAGCCGGGCAATGACGGCAACCGGCTGATCCAGTCGATGATCGACGAGAACGCCTTTGGACTGGAAGGCTTCGAGGTCGCGGAAAGCTCGGAACAGGGCATGCTGGCGCAGGTGGCGCGGGCGGACCGGCGGGGCGAACCGGTGGTCTTTCTGGGCTGGGAGCCGCACCCGATGAACGCGAATTTCGAGCTCACCTACCTGTCCGGCGGCGATGATTGGTTCGGGCCGGATTTCGGCGGCGCGACGGTCTTTACCAACACCTCGGCGGGTTATGTCGAGGCCTGCCCGAATGTGGGCGCGCTTCTGGGAAATCTGACGTTCTCGCTGTCGATGGAGAACGAGATCATGGGAGCGATCCTGAACGACGGCGAGGACCCGGAGGACGCTGCAACGGCCTGGCTTAAGGCGAATTCGGGGGTGCTGGACGGCTGGCTTTCGGGAGTCACGACGAAGGACGGTAGCGACGGACTCGCAGCGGTGAAGGCGGCGCTGGGGATGTAACTGGAACGGTGCCCTCGTGGTGACGCCAAGCTAGCCTACTGATCTAGGCGAAGACTGCTCGGATCGCTTTCGCGCGCGAGCCTCTTTCAAAGCCCCTCCAAGTGCCTAAGGAGGGGCTTTGGCATGTCGCCGCATTGCTTCACGGATCACCGCCGCCGGATGGCGCGACCGCAGGATGACATGGAGCGGAGCGCCCGTCATCTTCATCAAGCCAATCATAAGAGTTGATTTGGATCATACCCCCTCAACTTGAGACAGAGCACCCTCCCAACGGCAGTTTGCTAGATCTGAAGATGAGGAGGCGATTCAATGGCTGCAATGAAAGGGATTTTCGTCCGCCTGAAGACGGCTGACGTTTCTGATGCGGGCGCCGATGTGGATATATATGTCGGCATATTCGGAACGGGTGGCGGAGGTGAGTTTCCGCTCGATGTTGCTAATTTCAACGACTTCGAGCGAGGTCAAGAGGACCGGTATTGGTTTGGAAACGTATGGGAAGGGACGTTGCTTACGGACGCAAGGCAACCTTTCCAAAGCCAAGGTGGTGAGTGGAACGCTCCAGATACACGTGACATTGATTTGGATCTTGTCGAGTACGTGTACCTAAGAAAGAGGGATGCCTTTGAAGATCGGGATGACCACTGGCAGCTGGACGAGGTCGAAGTTTTTCTATACGGTGACCACCCGGTCAAGCGTAGATTCCGAAAGGTAGGCAATGTTTGGCTGGGGAAGAAATATGGCTCACAAGTTTGGTTGGGCGAGCTTCCGGTAAGGTAGTCGCACCACGCGGGACCGTTGGATCGAAGCCGCTCGCGTCCTCATCGACGCATCTTATCGGTAAAGTCCCTAGTTACTCTTACACATCCAATGGCCGAAGGCAGCCTTGCGTGGGCCTTGCCGAAGCGACAATTCCAAAGGTTCGCGTCCGGGGCTGATGCCCCGAAGAAAAAGGAGCGGTGTTAGCTCTTCACAAGCCAACTGCTCCACGCCATGCTGACCTCGACCAACCAGGGGGACGGGTATGGAGTGGCTGACGGAGACGAAGATCCCGGTGGGCCGGGTGGCAGGCGACGTGTTCGACTGGCTGCAGGACAATGGGGCGTGGTTCTTCGACGGGCTGTCGGACGCGATGGAAGCTCTGATCGACGCGATCCTGTGGGTGCTGCAGTCGCCGCACCCGCTGCTGGTGACGGCGGGCTTCGTCGCCCTGACCTGGGTGCTGCAGCGGAACTGGAAGATCTGCGTCTTCGTCGGCCTTGGGTTCCTGTTCATCCTCAACCAGGGCTATTGGGAAGAGACCACCGAGAGCTTGACCCTGGTCCTGTCGGCCTGCGTGGTCTGCATGGCGGTAGGCGTGCCGATCGGGATCGCAGCGGCCCACAGGCCAAGGCTTTATGCGGCGATGCGGCCGGTGCTGGATCTGATGCAGACGCTGCCGACCTTCGTCTATCTCATTCCGGCGATTGTGTTTTTCGGGATCGGCATGGTGCCGGGGCTGATCGCGACGGTGATCTTCGTGGTACCGGCGCCGATCCGGCTGACGCATCTGGGGGTGTCCTCGACGCCGATGGCCCTGCTGGAAGCCGCGCGGGCGTTTGGGGGAACGCCGGGACAGGTTTTGTGGAAGGTGGAACTGCCGTATGCGTTTCCGCAGATCATGGCGGGGCTGAACCAGACGATCATGCTGTCACTTTCCATGGTGGTGATCGCGGCACTGGTGGGAGCCGACGGGCTGGGCGTGCCGGTGGTGCGGGCACTGAACCAGGTGAACACGGCTCTGGGCTTTGAATCGGGTTTCATCATCGTGGTGGTGGCGATCATGCTGGACCGGATGCTGCGGGTGGACCGGTCATGAGCGCCGCGGTCGAATTCGACGCCGTCTCGATCGTGTTCGGTGACGAGCCGGCCGCGGCGCTGCCCCTGATGGATGCGGGCCAGGAACGATCGGAGATCCAGGCGGCGACGGGCCAGGTGCTTGGCGTCCACGACTGTTCGCTGAATGTCGAGAAGGGCGAGATCCTGGTGCTGATGGGGCTGAGCGGATCGGGCAAGTCGACGCTTCTGCGGGCGGTGAACGGGCTGAACCCGGTGGTGCGGGGCGACGTGCGGGTCGAATACAAGGGCCGGATGGTCAGCGTGACCGAGGCGGATGCAAAGACGCTGCGCGAGTTGCGGCTCAACCACATCGCCATGGTGTTCCAGGCCTTCGGGCTGCTGCCCTGGCGGACGGTGCGCGAGAATGTCGGGCTGGGGCTGGAGCTGGGCGGACAGTCCAGGGCGGACCGGCGGGCCCGGGTGGACAGACAGTTGGAACTGGTGGGCCTGTCGGACTGGGCCGAGCGCAAGGTGGGCGAGCTGTCCGGCGGCATGCAGCAGCGGGTCGGATTGGCGCGCGCTTTTGCAACGGACGCGCCGGTCCTGCTGATGGACGAGCCGTTTTCCGCGCTCGATCCGTTGATCCGCACGCGGCTGCAGGACGAATTGCTGGAATTGCAGGACCGGCTGCACCGCACCATCGTCTTCGTCAGCCACGATCTGGACGAGGCGTTCAAGATCGGCAACCGCATCGCGATCATGGAGGGCGGACGCATCGTGCAGTGCGGCACCCCGCCGGAGATCTTCACCAACCCCGTGAACGACTACGTCGCCGATTTCGTCGCGCATATGAACCCGCTGGGCGTTCTGTGCGCCCGCGACGTCATGGAGCCCGCGACGGACCGGCCGGATATCACCGTACCGCCCGAGACAACCATCCACGATGTCATGGAACGGGTCGCCGCAACCGGCAATCCGGTCGGTGTGGTCGAAGACGGCGCCCTGCTGGGTCAGATTACCAAGGATACGGTACTGGCAAAAATCCTCGATCCGCGCGGCCGTTGACGGTCCAGAGCCGGATGAGGTTTGAGGGAATCCCGGTCTACCGGTTTTGGCCTGGAGCGGATGTCGCTGATTAAGCGTATAGCCGCGCCATCGCCGACCCGCGGGGAGGCGAACCAAACCTCTGAGCGGCTCGATTTATCCCGGCAAAGTCCGAACGACCTCAATGCGATGCGCACCGTCAGAAAATCGCCTCCCCTTCGGGGCGGGTCGGCGATGGCGCGGCGGCCTACGGCCTTGATTCCGCGCCTGAATGCAGATTGCGAACGTCTGATCCAGGCCGAAAACCGACCTTGCACTTTACCCAAATCTCATCGCGCTCTAAGCGGCCTCGACCATCCCGATACGGGCGGCCAGACGGGCGCGGATCGCTCGGGGAAGCAGCCGGGACGCCGAGATGCGCGGCAGGTCCATCTCGACAATCACCTGCCCGCCGCGGTCTTCGCCGTTGGCGAAGTTGTCCGTGCCGGCATAGTCGATGAAGCTTTCGGCAGCGACGCCCTCGGCCAGGATCAGTTCGTGGGCGTCGGTTTCAATGTGGAAATACGTGAAGCCGTTGAGCGGCATTTCAGCGACCTGATAGATCGACTGGCCGTTCACCAGGGCGCCGGCGTTGATCAGGCAGCCGTCGATGGCGATGGCGTGATCGGCCGACAGATACAGATCATTGGCGGGCAGGTTTTCCCCCAATGCGCCCGCGGTGATGCAGATCGGGTTGATTTTGGCCGGGTGGCCCAGCCGCACATCGACCGGCTGTTCGCCGAGCCACTTGACGGTCGTCTCACGCCCGTCCGCCCGAAGAAGCCGATCGCCGGGTTCGAGATCTTCGACCGCCCTTGGACCATCGGGCGTGGCGATCCGCGTGCCCGCGCAGAAGCAACTGACCGCCGCCTTGAAGTCGTCAATCACGATTCGGCCACCGATGTTGGAGGTCGTGAACGTGATATGGCTGACATTCACATTGCCAAGCAGCGTGAGTGCGACGCTGGTCGTGGACAGTGGCGACCCGAGCCCGGTCGTGCCGATGGGACCGATCTTTGACGTGGTGAACCCACCACCGGTGAAATGGTAGGTCACCGTCCACCGGCCGGCGACAGAATAGAAATCCAGCTCCAGCGGGTTCGCAATCGTGCCGACGAAGAATTCCATGGTGTCTGCGAGGCCAAGCGTCACGATGTCGAGCGGCGACGAGCCGGTGGTGCCGCAGACCGTGGCCACCAGCGTACCGTCGGTGGGGGCGGCGAAACTGACCCCCGGAAAGTGCTGCAGCAGATTGTTGCCGTTGGTGTCCTGAATGCTCCAGGTGAACTGAATGCCCTGCGAGGATATTCCGAATGTCGTCGATACCACATCGAAAGCCGACAAGGTCGTCGTCCCTGTCAGAAATTCGAACTCCTGATACGGTGCGGTGCCCATTCTTACCCCCCTGGCAGCGGCCACCGCGCCAGATTATGCCGGGTAGAACCGCATGCAAAGCCAAAAGCGCATTCGCTGTGCATCTTTTCCGCCGCCCAGCATGACCACTGCCGAAATAATTTCAGATCGGCTTGGAATGCAGGCGGCGCGGCGATGCCTGGAAGTGCTCAGACCTCCCAGTCATCCTCGTGGGCGACCTGCCCGAGTGCGGTCCAACTGGCCGAGACGCGGGCCACCCGGGTGTCGCCCCAGGTCTTGAAGACGATGTCGAACCCATCGCGCGAGATGTTTTCGGCCTTGATCTCGGCGCGCTGGTTCGACCGCACGTCCATGTCCCACATATCGATCTGGACCTGGACGGCCGGCTTGTTTCGGTATCTCTCGCTGAAATGGATCGGAACGCGTTTGCACCGCGGGCCGCTGCCCGCCCACATTTCGCCGCCGACATCGAAGTCCGAAAAGAGCAATGCGTTGCCCTGGTCTATCCCAAGTGTGCGGCTGTCGATCTTGCGCATACTGATCCCTGGTCAGGCTGCGCCCCCTCCGGACAGCGATTTAACCAAACCGTGCGCAGCCGACAAACAAAATGCGGATTGACGGCGAAATGCGCCCAAGTCGCGAAATCAATTGTTCGGGATGCCTGATTAATCGGCGCGTGGTCGGGCGATTTCGCCCCGCCCTGCCGCCGCGGGCAAGAATCATATCGGGGATCTTTCACACAGGTCAGAGCGCGCCGTGGATGAAGAACAGGCAATCGGTCTGCGCATGGATCGGGACGTGTTTCCCGCCGGCATGGGCCAGTTGAAAATCGCCCGGTTCGAAAACCAGGTCCCCGATGCGCAGCCGGCCTTCGAGCAGGATGCATTGTTCGTCCATTTCATGGGTATGGATCGGCAGGGTCGCGCCGCCTTGCATGCGCACGAAATAGGACAGGGTGCCCGCGGCGCGGTCGGTGTGGACGACCTTGCGTTCGATGCCGGGGCCAAGCGGCTCCCATATGCCGGCGTCACGCCGATGCGTGTGGGTTTCCGGTGCCGAGATGGCATCGTCGACACGGTCCGAGATGCGGTCCCATAGGCCGGCGGACGGGGCTTGCGGTTCGACCGGGTCGGCGGCATCGAAACGCTCTGCCCAATGGGCCGCTAGCGCCGCGAAACCGGGATCGTCCGCCTCTTGCCGGCGGGCATCGGCCTCGTCCGCGGGGTCCAGCAGACCGAGCGTCATCAGGGCCGCGCGCAGATGGTCATCTTCTGTCATCGGTCCAGGCATACCTTGAGATCCAAAAGACCACGCCGCACCCACGATTTTACGGTCCCGAGCGGTTTTTGCAGCTTTTGGCTGAGCTCGCTGTGGGTCATTCCGAAGTAATAGACATACAGCAAAGAGATCCGGTGGTCGACCGCAAGCTGATCGAGGCACTGGCGCACGGCGATCCCAAGCGTCCGATCGCCGCCGGGCCGGGGCATCTCGCCCAATTCGGTTTCGCGCAAGAGCCAGGGGCTGGCCCGAAGGCGGTCCAAGGCCCGGCGGCGCAGGATCGTGGTGATCCATGCCTGCGCTGACCCGACCGAGGCGTCGAACCGGCCGGCGCCCGACCAGATGGACACGAACGTGTCCTGAACGGCCTCTTCCGCCATGGGCATCGAGCCGAGCATGCGCAGGGCGATGCCCATCAGGCGTCCCGCACATAGCTCGTAAAGCTGTTTGAGCGCCGCCTTGTCGCCACCGGCAATTCGGTCGAGCAGCGCCGCCTGCGGATCGGGCCTCGCCTCCATCAGCCGCCTCCCGTGCGACCCGGCCGCGGAAACAGAAAAATTTTGCGCCCCGATGCATCCGTTCCGCCGCTTTGGACCGATCCGGTTGGTGGGCGCACGGAAATCGCCCGGTAACCTGAGTAGGAGAACGTCATGACCGCAACTATCGCACAAAACCCTGAACGGGCACAGTTCATCAACTATGTCGACCGGTTCCTGACCGCAGTGGACGCCATCCCGAGGTCGGCCGCCGGCGACGCGGCAGTGCCGCAAGCCATCAAGCAATTTCGTTTGTCCATGCAGGCCCTGGCCGGCGACGCCGACAAGCGGACCGCCGATTTGCCGCACAAGGACGTCATCAAATCCTATTTCGCGCATCTCGATCATGCGATGTCCGAGTTTGACTGCGCGGTGTCCGAGGCCGTGGGCGTCGCTTGCCTGGGCGACGACCCGGCACCTGTGTTCTACGATACGGTTGCGCGCAGCGCGCTGGACATCGATGCGCTGGTCGACATCGCGAAATCCGACCGGCCCGCGACGGCGATCGAACTGGTCATGCTGCAGGCCGGAGCCCCGCTTGTCTTTACCGCACCGCGGCTGACCGAGGTGCAGTGCGAGATCGTGACGCAGCTCATCGGCCTGAAGTTCCTGCTGGTCGCGGGCGCGAAGCTTTTCCTCGAGATCGGCAAAGCCCTGGACGGGCTGCTCGGCCTTTTCCTCAGGGCGCTGGCCCAGGCCGGGCTGGATGCGCTCGAGATGATCGACAAGGGCGAGAACTTTGACGTGACACCCAAAAAGAAGCCGGGTCCGTCATCCGCAGGCAAGACCTGTTTCGTCTCGGTTCTGCTGCCCAAGCTCGATCTGGGAGGGGCCGTGATCGACACCCTGGAATTGCAGTTCATCGTCAACGGAACGACGTTCACCGTCAGCGGCGCTCCGTCCACCGTTGCCGGACCGATGGCCATGGGTCCGTGCGGCACGGGCAACAAGGATGTGTCCGTCAGCTTTACGGCAGTCAACAAAGACTTCCCCTCGAAAGACGAGATCGGCACAACGGATTCGCAGGTCGACAAGTCGCCCTGCCCCAACCGTGCCGGCCAAGGCCAGCTGGTCATGAAGAGCACGGTCCAGGACGACAAAGGCGTTCTCAAGACGATCACGGCGACGGTGACGGTGATCAAGTTCTGCGCGTAGCGTCCCCCCAAAAAAAAGAACGGCAACCGCGCGGCCGCCACGGCGCGGCCGCGTCCGGTTTTTTAGGCGAAAGTCGGATCCCGCGCGAAGGGTCTGACTTCAAGCCCGGTTTGAAGGCGATCAGGCGCCCCGCGGGATGCCGATCACGGACCGCATTGCACCGATGGCATCAATTTGAACGCGTGTAGACGCATATTTGCAACGAAAGCCGGTCAATCTGGTTACCGCCACCCTGCAGATTGTCTCCGTTAGAGCGGCAAAAGTCCGATGATGCCAAGAAAATGCCGAAATCATACGGTAAAAGCTGCATCGCTAACGCATTGAAAATGACGGTACATTGTGACTGTGGACCAAGCAGACGCCGACGACGCCATTCTGGCGAACGTGCTGAGTGAACTCGAGGCATTCGACCTCGCGCCGGTTGAGCAGGACAGCCAAGCTCATGGCGCGTGGTGCATGCCCGGATTCACCGGCAAATCACGGGTGGCAACGTCTTTCGGTGATCTGCCGATAGAAGCGCTCCGTCTGCGGGATACGCTTCGCACGATCTCGGGGAGTTTCTTGCCGGTCAAATTCCTCGACAAAGTTCACCTTGAGAATGAGTTTCTCAGCCAGGTGCCCGAGGCCAAACCCGTTTGGGTGCGCGCCAACGCACTAGGGAAAGGCATGCCGAACAAGGATCTGATGATCTCCAGGCACCAGCGGGTGAACCTGTCCCACACGCCGCAGAACGCAAAGACGATCGAACAGCTCTTAAGCAGACTGGCCTTGCCGGCCGCTGCTCAGGATACGGTGACATACTACCTGTTCCACTGCGGCGAGCCCGCGATGGTTCAGGTCGACGGGATCTGGTGCCTCACCGAACCATAGGGCTGGGCCAGCCGAGGCGCGCTGCCCCGTTTGTCTTCCGGGTTTCCCTACCTTCGGCCTTGAATTGCCTGTGATAGGCTTGCGCGCATCATTTCGAGAGATTCGACGAGGATATCGATCAGCATGGTTGGCAAGACGACACGACGCGGTCTGTTGGTGGCAAGCGGCGCAGCGGCCGGAGGTTTTGCCGGCTGGTCCTGGGCGCCGGGTCTGTCGCAGCTGAGCGGGGTCCCGGGAATCGGTGGCGAGCCGCCCTCGGACACGCTGCTGAATGACGCGAGCCAGCTATCCGCGACGCCGATCCATTCGCATGTACGGCCCACGGCCCGCGGCGACGCGTTGATTGCCGCGTTTCGGGCCGAGTTGGAAGCCGCCCGGGCCGAGGGCCGCCCGGTCAATGTGGGCGCCGCGCGGCACTCGATGGGTGGACAGGCCATTCCCCGCAATGGCCGCGCCGTAACCGTCGACGACGGCTGGATCGAACTTGACACCGCCGCAGGTACCTACCGCGTAAACGGCGGTGCGCGCTGGTCCGATGTCATAGACGCCCTCGATCCGCAGGGTTTCAGCCCTGCGGTCATGCAATCGAACAACGATTTCGGGGTTGCCGCGACGTTTTCGGTAAACGCCCATGGCTGGCCGGTGCCGTTCGGTCCGATGGGGGCAACCGTCCGGTCGCTGCGCATGGTGCTGGCCGACGGGACGCTGGTTGTCGCATCGCGCGACGAAAACCCGCGGCTTTTCGAGCTTGCCATGGGCGGCTACGGCCTGATCGGCCTGATCGTCGACATGGAGGTTCAGATGGTGCCGAACCTCCGCCTGATGCCGGGATTCGAGGTCATGGCGGCGGCCGATTTTCCGGCCCGGTTCGCCGCGGCCGTGAAAGACCCGGGCATTCCCATGGCTTACGGCCGGTTGAACGTCGACCGCGCCGCGTTTTTCCAAGAGGCGCTGATGGTGACCTACGCACCGTCCGGAGATCAGAGCGATATTCCCCCTGCCGCCGGATCGGGCGTGATGTCGCATCTTGCGTCCTTTGTCTACCGCACGCAGGTGGGACGCGAGGGGATGAAACGCCGGCGCTGGTGGGTCGAGAGCAGTTTCGCACCCCGGCTGGCGGGTGAAAGCACGCGCAACTCGCTGATGAACGAGCCCGTCGTCACGCTTGCCGACGGCGATCCGAACCGTGTCGATATCCTGCACGAGTATTTCGTCCCCCTTGAGGCGTTCGACGGCTTTCTGGTCGCCTGCCGCGAGGTCATTCCGGATGCGTTCGTCGAGTTCCTGAATGTCACGCTTCGGTTCGTCGATACCGATCCGACCAGCGTTCTGGCCCATTCGCCGACGCCGCGAATCGCCGCCGTGATGTCCTTTACCCAGGAAATGACTGCCCGGGCTGAGGCCGATCACCGGCGCATGACGCGGGCGCTCATCGACCGGATCGTGGCACTTGGCGGGACGTATTATCTGCCCTATCGACCACATGCGACCGTCGCGCAATTCACCGCCGCCTATCCTCGCGCGGCCGAGTTCGCGGCGGCCAAGCGCGAGATCGACCCGAGCCTGACCCTGCGCAACAACCTTTGGGACAGCTATCTGGAGGGCCTATGAGTTGGTTTAGACGCCTGTGCCTGGTCTATGCCGTCATCCTTCTCGGTGCGGCGGCGATCAACTACATCCCCGGCCTCACGGACGATCAGGGGCTTGCCTTCGGCATCTTCGCGCTCGACCCGTTCGACGACGCGCTGCACCTAGTCTCGGCGATCTGGGCGGCGCTCGCGGGGTATTTGTCGAACCGCTCGGCAACGCTTTTTCTGATCCTGTTTGGCGCGGCCTATCTCGGCGACGGCGTCTTTGGGATCTTCACCGGCTGGGGATATCTGGACTTCGGGATCTTTACGAACCCGAGCCTGGGGCCGGATCTGTCGTTTCTCCGCATCGCGGCGAACCTGCCCCATATCGGTCTCGGGGCGGTGGCGCTGGTGGCCGGTCTGATATCGGCCCGCCGCGCATGAGGCTGCTGGGCCGCCTGTTGAAACGCGTCCTTCTGCTGGCGCTGCTGGTGGTGGTCGGGCTGGCAAGCCCTGTTGTCTATGTCGAGACCCTGTGCCGGGGCGATGCCACGCCGGCACCCGCCACCCCGCTTTCGGGCGAGACACGGCCCGAAATCCGCACGCTGCTGACCTATCCCGAATGGCATATCGTTCACGCCTATGACGACTATGCCGAGGTGATCAGCAAGGACGACCCGCATGATTTCGCCTATCTTTCCGCCATCGCAAGCTATTGGCGATCGCTTTGCGCGCTGACGCAGCAAAGCGCGGCACTGGGCGAGATCGACGGAGCGACGCGCCAGCTGGTCCATGTCATCGGCGTCTCGTTCACCTTCGAGATGCTGATGAAGATGCTCTACGAAGAAACGCTTGGCCGCCTGTCGGCGGCGATCCGAGGTCCCGAGCGGGCGGCGCTTGACGATCTTTCGGCGAGCCAGGCCGCTGAATACGCGCGGTTCCTGCAGCAGATCCCGTGGTATCGCTATGATTTCCGGGCCGATGCCGATGCCCTTGACGCCGCCGCCTCGTCCGGTTTCCGCGACCGCGAACGGGCGCTGGCGCTTGGCCTCGAACATCGCACCCGCGCCGCCTATGCCAGCCTGATCGCAAGCGCTGTGGCGGCCACCGGAGCCGACGATCTGACCCTGCAGATGGTCGTATCGGGACTGCCGGCGGACCGCCTGGAGGCCGTGGATGGCGTCACCGTCCTGGCCGGGGTCGCGGGCGGGCTGGAGGTGGAAACGCCCAGATACCGCGAACTGACCGGCGTTCTGTCCGACTGGGCGTCCGAAGGCGCCACGTTTCTGGACATCGCCGGCAACGATCAGATCATGTTCACCGCCATCTCCGGCGCGCCAACACAGGACGGCGCGTTGAAAAGCCTGCCACGCCAGGGCTATGGCGACACACGGCACCTGTTTCTGGTACCGGTCACGGACCTTGCCGCAACCTTGCGCGGGCTGGAGGCGCGGGACCTGCGGCTGGAGCATATCCACGACTACTGAGGTTCATGCCACCAGATGGCCCCGAGCAAGCGACATCGCCGCAGCCTGATCCGTCTGATCCTTGCCGGGCTGCCGCTTCTGCTGGTCGGCTGGATCGGGACGCTTGCCATCGTCATGCGCCTGGGCGGGGATGCCCCGGCGGCATTCGTGCCGTTCCCGCCCGAGGCCTTCACCGCCGCCCTGCCCGCGGATGTTGCGGTCGTCGGGCGGTCACCCATTTCGCTGACACTGCGCAGCGAAGGGGCGGACCTGACCAGACGGCTCTACGATGCCGGGGCGAGGATCGTGCTGCCGGCGGGCCTCGAGGCCTGTATTCCGGCAGGCTTTCGGGAAACGGTCAGATGACCGGTCCAAGAACCGGCCCTGACCCCGCAGGATTGAACATCGCTTCTCGGCATAGAACGCCCAGGACCGGCCTTCGGTAGACAGGTCGGGTCCATCGACCACCCGTTTTGAAATGGCACGGCCCGGCGCGCCCGGGCTGTCCCTGTCTTCGACCCAGGCATATCCGGTGCTGATTCAGCTTTCGATCTGGTGTAGTCTCGAACGCATATCGGTGTATGATTTGAAGACGGTTGCGGTTGGGCAGGACGCGACTCAAGACCCGTAGAAAAGGCGCATACGACCATAGACGCCGAAAACGAACCCGCCGCAGGCAACATGGGCGGCCGGGTGTGACGGAGGCAAAGAGCCTGGGGCGCTTACGAAACATGGCTGGCATTGCAGCCCTGATGGCGGGACTGGCGCACGGCCCGGACGCAGAGGCGCTCGACCGGGTCCGGATGTCGGTTGCGGGCGGCGACAGCGCCTTGCGCAACGCGCTTGGCGCGGCCTCGCTGGTCGTAGGCGCGTACGGCGAGAAGGTTGCCGACCCGCATGAGATATTCGGCGCGGCGCTTGCCGATTATCGGACCCTGGTCGAGACGCTCTATGCCAACGGTTACTACAGCGGGGTCGTGCAAATCCGGATCGACGGGCGGGAAGCGGCCGACATCGCGCTCCTGGAGGTTCCGCGCAGGATTGGTGAGGTCGTGATCCGCGTCGACCCCGGCCCGCCGTTCCGTTTCGGGGCCGTCGAGATCGGACCTGCGCCGCGTGGGGCGGCCGGCCTCGACCCGCCGCGCCCCGGTGCGCGGGCGCGCAGTACGGACATCCGCGACGCCGTCGAGGACACCGTGGACGCCTGGCGCGATGCGGGCCACGCCACGGCCGCGCCCGCCGGCCAAAGCGTGGTCGCCGATCATGCCGCCAAGGTGCTTTCGGCCCGTGTGCAGATCGACCCCGGCCCGCAGGTCCGCTTTGGCGATCTGGTGCTGACGGGCCCCAGCGCCGTGCGCGCAAAGCGCATTGAGCGCATCGCCGGGTTTCCCTCGGGCGCGGTGTTCTCGCCCGACGCCTTGCGGACGGTGGCGACGCGGCTGCGGCGAACCGGGGCGTTTTCGTCGGTCGCGCTGTCAGAGCCCGAAACGCTGGGATCCGGCGATACCATGGATATCGCGCTGTCCGTGGTCGACGAAAAGCCGCGGCGGTTCGGCTTTGGCGCCGAAATCGCGTCTTTCGAGGGGCTGCGCGTGTCGGGTTTCTGGCTGCACCGGAACTTTTTCGGCGGCGCCGAGCGGTTCCGCTTCGAGGCCGAGGTCGAGAACATTGGCGGCCAGACCGGCGGCATCGACTATTCGGCAGGCGTGCGGCTGGAAAGTCCGGCCGCCTTTGGAGCCGACACCAAGGGATTTGCCCTAGCGGAATTCGAGCATCTCGAAGAGCCGGATTTTCGATCCGACCGGATGTCCTTCGGTTTTGGGGCGGGGCGCATATTTTCCGATACATTGCAGGCCGAGGCCGGGGTGACCTTTACCTATTCGGAAACCGACGACGATCTCGGCGCGCGGGAATTCACGCTGGTGAGCTTTCCGGTCTCCGCCACGTGGGACCGGCGGGACGAGGCGTTGGACCCAACCTCCGGCACGTTCCTGGCCGCAGAGGTCACACCGTTTTGGGGCGTGGACGGTACCGCCTCGGGCGTGCGCGCGGTTCTTGACGGGCGGGCGTATCGCGGTTTCGGGACCAATGACGGCGTGGTGGTCGCAGGGCGGTTGCAGGTGGGGTCCGTATCCGGCGCAGCCCTGACCGAGGTTCACCCGGATTTCCTGTTCTACTCCGGCGGCGGCGGCACGGTACGCGGGCAGCCCTACCAATCGCTGAATGTCGATCTGGGCGGCGGGGTCGAGACCGGCGGGCGCAGCTTTGTCGGGCTGTCGGGCGAGTTGCGCACCGGCATCACCGACCGGATCGGAGCGGTGGCGTTCGTCGATGCCGGCTATATCGGCACCGAAAGCTTTTTCGATGGCAGCGGCGAATGGCATGCCGGCGCCGGGCTCGGCGTGCGGTACAAAACGACGCTCGGGCCGATCCGGTTCGACGTTGCCGCGCCGGTGGGCGGCGATACGGGGGACGGCGTGCAGCTGTATCTTGGCATCGGGCAGGCGTTTTGAGACGGTTTCTGGCGATCTCCGCGCTGGTTCTGGCGCTTCTTTCCGGACCGGGTCAGGCGCAGACCGACGACCGCGGCATCCTTCAGGCCTTTCTGGAGGACAACCTGTCGGACGCCGGTCGCGACGTGCGGATCGAAGGGTTCGAAGGCGCGCTCAGCGGCCGCGCGACGATCGACAGCCTGACAATTGCCGACAAGGCCGGGATATGGCTGACGATACGGGGCGCGGTTTTGGACTGGAACCGTGCAGGCCTGCTGCGCGGACGGCTGGAGATCGCCGAGCTTTCGGCGCAGACCATCGCGATTGCGCGGGCGCCGCAGCCAGCCGCAGGGCTGCCCCCGCCCGAAGCGACGCCGTTCGCCCTGCCGGATCTGCCGGTATCCATCGAGATCGGCACACTCGAAGTGGCACGGCTGATCCTGGGCGCGCCGCTTCTGGGCGAAGACGCCACCATGTCACTGGACGGATCTGTCACGCTCAGCGGGGGCGCAGGGCGCGCGTCCCTGTCGATCGGGCGGCTGGGAGCAACGCCGGGCAACCTGCGCTTTGCGGGGTCTTTTTCGAATGCCACCCGTATGCTGTCGCTCGATCTCGATCTGACCGAGGCAAAGGGCGGCATTGCGGCCACCCTTCTCGGCCTTCCGGGGCGGCCACCGGTCGGCTTTCGCGTCGCCGGATCCGGACCGATCAGCAACTTTATCGCGGAAATCGGCCTGGCAACCGATGGCCAGACACGGCTGACCGGCAGCGTCAGCCTGGCCGATCTGCCGGACGCCGATGATCCCCAAATCCCCATGCAGCGGTTTATGGCCGATATCGGCGGTGATCTGCGGCCCCTTGTCGAACCGCAGTACCGGCGCTTCCTGGGCGCCGACATCCGGCTTCGCGCCGCCGGGCAGCGCCGTGCCGATGGCCGCGTTGAGGTCGACGATCTATCGCTGCGTTCGGCCGCGGCGGCACTGTCGGGCGAACTGGTGGTTGCGGCCGACGGCTGGCCGGAGCGCATCGCGGTAACCGGACGGATTGCACCGATCGAGGGCACGGACGTGACGCTTGCGCTGCCGGGGCCGGAAACCCGGATCGGTGCGGCAGAGCTTTCGCTTTCCTACGACGCCGCCACCAGCGACATCTGGTCCCTGGCCGCAACCGTCGACCGACTGCGCCGCCCCGATCTGGCGCTGGCCAATGTCCGCATCGCCGGTCAGGGCGCGCTGTCGCCCGACGTGCAAGGCGCCGGCGGAACGCTCGACGTCGCCCTATCCGGGCTCGACCCCTTTGACCGCGACCTGGCGAACGCCATCGGCCCGGATATTACCGGCGGGCTGTCGTTCGACTGGCGTCAAGGCGCGACGCTGCAGCTTTCGAACCTCGAGATGGCAGGACGCGATTACACCCTGTCGGGCAGCGCGCAGATTGCCGGGGTGGATGGGCAAATCGACCTGTCGGTGTCAGGCGACATCGCGCTTGTCGCGCAGGATCTCAGCCGTTTTGCGGGTCTCTTGGGGCAGCCCCTTGGTGGTGCGGCCCAGGTGCGCATCGCGGGCAGTGCCACGCCAGTCAGCGGCGCGTTCGATTTGGCGCTGACCGGGTACGGCCAGGATTTAGCCGTCGGCCAACCGCGGCTCGACCCGCTCATCGGTGGCCCCACGCGGCTGTCAATCGACGCCAGGCGGGACAGGGCCGGCCTGCGGCTTGAGCAACTGGCGGTGACCTCGGCGACCGCCGCGATTTCGGCCAGCGGCCACGTGGCATCAGATGCCAGCGACCTGACATTCGCGCTGTCCCTCGACGAAACCGGTCAGATCATCCCCGGTGCCGATGGACCCTTGCGCGTTTCGGGCACGGCAAGGCAAAGCATGGCCAACTGGCGTTTGGACGCGCGCGCCAGCGCCCCCGGCGCGGCATCGGCAACTTTCACGGTCGGCACGACCCTTGTCGACGGGCAAGCCGGTCCGACAAACGGCGAGGTGACGCTTCAGATCGAAGATCTCGGACCCTATGCCGATCTTGCCGGTCGGCCCATCGCCGGCGCGCTATCACTGGAGGCTGCAGCGTCGGGAGACCTGCGGGATGGCACGGTCACTGGCGCGCTTGACGGTACCGCGCGGAACCTTCGGACCGGCATCCCAGAGGCCGATCTGCTGCTGCGCGGCCAGACCACCTTTGGCTCCGACCTGCGTCGAGAGGCCGATGGAATCACGGTCTTCGACCGGTTCGAACTGCGCACGCCACAGATCATCGCCGATCTCACCGGGTCAGTCGGCGCCGCCAAGAGCCGGGTCCGGTATGCGATCGACCTGCGCGATTTGGGGCTCTTTGTCGACGGGCTGACGGGCCCGGTCGCCGCGCAGGGCGTCGCCAGCGCCGCCGGTGGCCCCTGGACCATCGGCAGCGCGTTGCAAGGTCCGGGCGGGACAAGTGCCGCCGTCGACGGTCAGGTCGCACGGGATGGAACTTCGGCCAACCTGGCGATTTCCGGCACTGCGCCGCTTGCGCTTGCCAACCGCTTCGTCTTGCCGAACCTCGCCGAGGGCACTGCCCGGTTCGACCTGCGGCTCGACGGATCGCCGCGTTTGCGGTCAGTTTCCGGGGCGGTGCGCACCGACGGTGCGCGGTTGACATTGCCTGCGCTCGGACTGGGTCTGAGCGACATCGCCGCCGAAGGCCAGATCAGCGGCGGTTCGATGCAGGTTTCGGCGACATCCGCGGTATCGAGCGGCGGGCGTTTGCGGCTTGGCGGCCGCGTCGGGCTGGGCCCGCCCTTTACCGCCGATCTGGTAGTGGATCTCGCGGCTCTGGCGCTGCGTCAGGCCGGTCTATACGAGACGACGGCCGACGGGCGGGTAGCCGTGTCCGGGGCATTGCGCGGCGGCGCGATCGTCACCGGCGACATCGCCCTCGGCGCCACCGAGATTCGCGTGCCCGACGGCGCGGGGGCGCCGAGCGGCGCCCTGCCCGGCCTGGTGCATCTGAACGAGCCTGCCCCGGTCCGCCAGACCCGTTTGCGCGCCGGGTTGATCGACCGGCAGAAAGGCGGCGCGGGCGCCGTCTATCCGCTCGACCTCATCGTCCGCGCACCATCGCGCATTTTTGTGCGCGGACGTGGCCTTGACGTCGAACTGGGCGGCATGTTGCGGTTGACCGGAGACACCGCCGACGTCGTCACCGAAGGACGTTTCGAACTTATTCGCGGACGGCTCGACATCCTCGGAAGGCGGCTCACCCTGAGCGAAGCCTCGGTTCAGCTTCAGGGCGATCTCGATCCCTATATCCGCGCCGTCGCCGATACGGACAGCGCCGGGACCCGTATCCAGGTGATTGTCGAAGGTCCTGCCTCGTCCCCGCAAGTCAGCTTTGTCTCGAGCCCGGACCTTCCGGAGGACGAAATCCTCGCCCGGCTTCTATTTGGAAGGGACATCTCTGAAATCTCGCCCCTGCAGGCGCTGCAAATCGCCAATGCGGTGCGTGTCCTTGCCGGCCGCGGTGGCGAGGGGGTCGTCGGGCGGCTCAGGCAAAGTTTCGGGCTCGACGATCTTGACGTCACCTCGGGCGAAGACGGCGACGCCGGTGTGCGCCTCGGCAAATACATCAACGAGAATGTCTACACGGACGTGACCGTGGACACGTCGGGCAAAAGCGAGATCAATCTCAACCTCACCCTATCTCCATCCGTCACGGCGCGGGGCAGGCTATCGTCAGACGGCAATTCGGGCATCGGGCTATTTTTTGAACGCGATTACTGAAGGAACCGGCGCGGTCATTCGGATTTCGCGTTGAACGCCGCCGCCATCCGCGGAAGGGCGGTTTTCGGCGATCTCCCATGTGATCCCGAACCGGCGAATTGCCCCGAGGGCGCGGTGATCTCATCCATGGCCACGATCCTCGCCCGGCGGCTTGCCGTTGTGCGAGGTTATGTTGGCCTCGACATCGTCGGCGGATCGATATCGAAGCCGGACAAACCGCGATGGCCGCCCGAGTTCTCGGATCGTTGAAGAAGGGGCGGCTGCGAGATTCAGGCGAGCCTCAGTGTGTCACCCTCAGAGCCGATGCGACGCCGGAAGTGCTCAACCTCAGCTCGACTTTGGTATCGGCCGCCAGGACCGTCTCGACATCGTTGATGGCAGTTTGCACGACGGAATTGACGGTATTGGTTCCGAAAAGCTCTGTCCCTTGAATTCGGCTCACTTCGATCGTTGTGCCGATGCTGCGGGTGTCGGGGTAGCGCAATTCCATACTGTCGAGCTCGGCCTGGATCAGCCTGCGCACCTCACGGGCAAAGCCGACCTTTGGGACGCAAAGAAACAGGATCAGAAAATAGCCGGAACCCGCATAGGAAAAATGCACACGCTCATGGCTCAGGGTCAACGATATCGCATCGCCGACATCCGCGACGAAGTTGATGAAGTCACGACCATTCAGCTTCCCGAAGATCTCGCTGATGTTTCGGATCTTCAAGGCCATCACACCGCCATAGCGGAAATGGCTGCGCTTGATCCGGTCGAGGTAATTCTTCAGCGTCGGCAGGTCGAGATGCCCCGGCATATCCTCGAAACCAAGCGCATCTTCAAAGTTCACGGCTGGCTGAAAGTCCAAGCCGCTGCTCATGAGCGACAACTCGCGCTCGACGCCCTCTTTCGATCTGATTTCCTTGGAAAGCTGCTCTGCCATGCGGATACGAGCCGCAAGTTCGACGGTTTCGAACGGCTTTGAGATATAGTCGTTTGCCCCCGCCTCAAACGCGCGCTCGATGTAGTGGCGTTCGGACATCGCGGTCAGCATGATGATCGGCGTTCGCGCGTAGCCGGGAACCTCGCGGATCATCTCGCATAATTCGATACCGTCGACCTCCGGCATCTGAATGTCGAGCAGGATGCAGTCGAAGCAGGTGTCTGGATGATCCACCAATTCCATCGCGTCATGCGCGCAGCGCGCCGTCGCAACTGAATCGAATCCCATGGCGCTAAGCGCCAGTTCCAATACCTGGATGATGAACGGGTCGTCGTCGACCGCAAGTATACGCATTGTTACGCCTTTCGACTGGGCGTTGGAGTGGCAGCGTGCGTCCAGTCGCGTCTACTTTGCGCGGGAAGCTCACAATGATCGTTATCGCGGGGGTTTTGAGCAAAAATAAGGAAAATTAATGGAATTCCACAATCCGCCCGTCCGACTTCAATTGTGCTGCAGGCGATCGAGTTCGACAATGAATTCGGTTCCCTTGCCGACTTCGCTGGTGTAGTCGATTGTTCCCCCGTGGGCGCGAACGATTTTCTGGCTGATGTTCAGCCCCAGCCCCGTCCCCTGGTGCAGCCGCCGATCCGAGCCGTCGATCTGACTGAATTTGCCGAAGACCAAAGACCGCGAATTGGGCGGGATCCCAATTCCTGCGTCCGACACTGAAATCCGAACCTTTCCGTCGCTGCATTTGACCGAGGCGACGACTTTCGAACCGACGTCCGAAAACTTCACCGCATTGGACAGGAGGTTCGTCAGCACCTGCACGAGCCGGCCATGATCGGCCGATACGACCTGGTTCTGATCCGCCCCGCTTACGTCGATTTCGACGCCCGACTGTTCGGCGTAGCCTTGCATCATGCGCGCTGCTTCGGTCAGAAGCTGACCGGCCTCTGTCGGCTCGAACTTATAGGTCATTTGCCCCGATTCGATCTTCTGAAGATCCAGAAGATCATTGATCAGGTCCGATAGCCGCCTGCTGTTTTGGTGCGCCAGGTCGATGGCTTCCGCCAGCTTATCCGGTTTGTCTGCCAGAAGACCGGACTGTATCACGCCAAGCGACCCCAGTATCGACGTCAGCGGCGTTCGCAACTCATGGCTGACGGTTGCCAGAAACTGCGATTTCACCTCCAGGGCGTCATGCGCACGGTCGCGCTCTTGCCGCAGTTCCTGCAGGTTATCCAGACCTTTCCTGTAGAGCTTCAGAAAGATCAGCGCGCATTCGATAACGAAGAACAGGACGAACACCACCGTCGCCAACTGCATCCACAGAACCGAGTCCAGCGGCGGCCGCACGGCCATGAGGTCGTTTATCGGGACATACAGAAAGACAGCGCCATAGACGAGAAGGCGCACCAGCAGAACACGCGGAAGCTGGTGGTTGTTAACGGCGGCGAAAAGCCCGGCCGCAAACAGGAAGAAGAGCGGGGTGAAATGTTGGCCGGGCTCTTCCATCGAGACGATGGCAAGGGTGAACGCGCCGACGGTCAACGCGCTCAACGTCGAGGTCAGCAGCAACGCAAGATGCATCCGCCGCGCCTTGCTGCTATCGCTCTCGGAGATCCGTCCTGTGTAGGACGAAACTCCCATATCCAGGATTTCCGTCATTTGCAGAAGGCAAAGAAAGGTCCAGGCCAGCGTCTCGTCGTAGTAGAAAAAGGTCAGCAGGCACGCGCCGAGGTACATGCCCTGCCGCTGCCAGAACAGCGCACGGCTGCCGCCGACGAAATCGTTGATCTGCCTGGCAAGGCGTATGCTCGATACGCCGCGCCCTATGGTGATCCATCGTCCGAAAAGCATCGCCCGCCTGAGCCATCGGGCTTTCGGGCAATTGGCATGCGACCGCTTCTCCGCCCAGCCGGCGATTTGAACATCTTTGGACATGCGGACGTCTTTGCGGTCTCTTCTCTACGTGCCCCGAGAATGACATTCCCGGGCGTGCTGATGACGCGTCGTAGCCGTCATCTGTGGTCATTGAATGGCAACAATTCAACATTCTCGGCGCCTTCCGGTGACAAAGGACACGACGAGCCGCCACACGCATGAGCCGACTCGCCCCGGCGGGAATCGCTCATGTCAATGAAAAAGTTGAAAGTGAACTGACTGCTTAGGCGCCGGTGCGTGAAAAAAACCTCAATATATTGTGCCATACTCAATATGTTGAAATCGCACAGCCAGTCGAATGGCGCATTTGTGACACAAAAAAGCCCGAATTCGGCGGGCATTGGAAAATCTGTAGATAACCTCAGACCCGTATGTTCTCTGGTATTTGGGGGCCTGGACAGGTGAAGGCGAAGCGGAACCAGTTTAGTACCGGGGCTGAAATCCCACCGTGATCCTGTCTGTACGCAGGACCTCACGGATGGGCGTTTCGATGACTGTCTTCGTGTGCCGACCTCCCGTCCAGTAACAAGACGCCCGTTCGATGCGTTCGCTATGGACGCTCAAAACGTGCACGCAGCCGGCACTGTCCACTCGGTGCCAACGGGCAAGTGTGGTTAAGGAATGGAAAATGCAAACCACAAAACTGAGTTTTGAGACCCTCCATCTGCACGGGGATCTCTTTGTGAACTTCCTACGCGCCAGACGGCGCTCGTTCATAGAAAAGAACAACTGGGAACTGCCTGAAGCCGACGGCATGGAGTACGACCAGTACGACAGCCCGGCGTCGCGCTGGGTTGCCGTCCACGAGGACGGAGAGGTGCTGGCCGGCATTCGGCTGACTCCGACAACCGCGCGTTGCGGGATCTATTCGTACATGATTCGCGATGCCCAACTTGGATTGGTCGACACCATTCCGACCGACCTTCTTGCCTTCGAGGCGCCGGTCGATCCCTACATCTGGGAATCCTCGAGGGTCTTTGTGATGGACTCGGTTCCGTCGAGAAACCGCACTAAGGTTCAGACGGCAATGATGAAAGGGATGATCGACGCTGCGCACGACGTGAATGCCAGGATTGTGCTGGGACTGGTCCCCGCCATTTGGGCCCGATGGATCGGTCGGCTTGGCCTGACGGCAGAGCCGGCGGGGCCAGTCCTGGACCTGGACGGCTGGAAAACCCAAGTCGCAATGATGCAGCTTTCGAAACATGCAGTTCCAGAGATAGCCTCGGCCACTCGTTTCGCGGTCCGAGACTCTGTGAAACCACGGCGTCCTCGAATTGGGGCGATCCATGTTTAGCGTGCCGCGGATGTTTTTCGCGTTCGCAAATCCCCCTCGATGACACGTCGGCATGCCTTGCGGCGCTCAGAAAGAGATCCAGGGTGAATTCTGGGTGGCGCACGGGCGCTTCAAGCCTTTCGACGGCTGCAGCTCGAGCATGGCGACGGGTGGTTTGTTACATTTTTTGACATGGGAGGTTGTGCGACGGCGGTCCTTGCCACTACCCTTCCCTAAAAAAAGTCGAACAACGAGAACGGGAGCGGAGCTGCGACAGGGCGCTCCATTACCTCCTGGTCTATCGCTCGGAAACCAGGGAGGGACGTATGTTTCAACGTATTTTGGCGCCGGTCGATCTAGCACATCTTGAAAAGCTCGAACGCGCGTTGAAGGTCACGGCCGAAGAAGCCCGGCATCACGGCGCTCCGGTGACGTTTGTTTCGGTTACGGCTGCCGCGCCCGGGCCGCTTGCTCATAATCCCGATGAGTTCAAGGCGAAGCTAGAGGCCTTTGCCAGGGAACAGGCGGAAAGCCGGGGCATTGACGCGTCGGCCCTGGCGGTCATCAGTCATGATCCGACAACGGACGTGGATGACGCGCTGCTCGGCGCCATCGATGATACCGGAGCGGACCTGGTAATCATGGCGTCTCACAAACCTGGGGTGGCCGCGTATTTCTGGCCATCGAACGGGGGAAAAATCGCTTCGCATTCGGATGTGTCGGTCTTTTTGGTACGCGACACTTGACCCCGTCACTTCAATAAAAAAATGGCGTCCGCTGACATATTATTGTTGCAAACCTCACCGGATGGCCGGACGCTTTCCCTAGAAACGCTGGGAGGACAGGATGGCTAACCTAGAAAACCCCGGGCCCGGAACCGCCGAAAGCTCTGGCTTCGAGACAGATTATCAACTTGGCCAGGACAATATCCGGCCCTTCGGTCTGGATATACACAATCCGGTTTTTGTCATCTCCGGTCTTGTGATCATCGCCTTCGTCCTGCTGGCGCTGGCCAACCAAGAGGCGTCGGCCGAATTCTTTGGCTGGCTGCGGCCGTTTCTGACGCGCGAGTTCGACTGGTTCCTCGTGATCGCCGTCGACATCATGCTGATATTCTGTCTTGCGTTGGTCGTCTTGCCGGTCGGCGGAGTGAGAATCGGCGGCAAGGACGCCGTTCCGGACTACTCTTACCCTGCCTGGATCGCCATGCTCTTCGCCGCCGGCATCGGCATCGGCTTGCTGTTCTTTGGGGTCCTCGAGCCGGTCTATTATACCTATGCCGAAGGTGGAGCGGCGCACCCGCTTGGCATCGATCCGTCCACCCCGGGGAATGAGAACATAGGGATCGTAGGCACGGTCCATCATTGGGGGCTGGGCGGCTGGTGCGTCTATGCCGTCGTGGGCCTGACATTGGCGGTTTACACCTACAACAAAGGGCTGCCGATGACGCTCCGGTCCGCGTTCTACCCGATCCTCGGCGAGCGAATCTGGGGCTGGTGGGGCCACATCATCGACACGCTTGCGGTCTTCGCCACGCTCTTTGGCCTGACGACATCGCTCGGACTGGGTGCCAAGCAGATAGCGGCCGGTCTGAACGACGTGTTCGGCATCGAGCCGTCGAATACCGTTGTCGTCGTTCTCATCATCGGCATCACCGCGGTGGCGCTTGGATCGGTCCTGATGGGCATGGACAAGGGCGTGAAACGGCTGTCCGAGATCAATATGATCATGGCCGTGGCGCTGTTCTTCTTCGTACTGATCCTGGCCGGAATCGGCTCGACCCTTGCCCGCTTCGGCGACGTCATGGTCCAGTACGTGATGCATCTGCCGGCGCTGAACAATCCGTTCGGGCGCGAAGACACAAGCTATTTCCACGGCTGGACGACGTTCTATTGGGCCTGGTGGATTGCCTGGTCGCCATTTGTCGGCATGTTCATTGCGCGAATTTCACGGGGCCGGACGGTTAGGGAGTTCATTCTCTTCGTGCTGATTGCGCCAACCATCGTCTGTGCGCTGTGGATGACGACGTTCGGCGGTGCGGCGATCAACATGATCGAGGGTGGTACCGGCGCAGGAGACGGGATCACTGCGGTCGTGGTGGACGCATATAAACCGGAATTGGCGCTGTTCCGTCTGCTGGACCAGTACCCGCTCTATTCGATCATCGCGCCGATATCGCTTGTTCTGATCATTGTTTTTTTCGTCACGTCGTCCGATAGCGGCTCTCTGGTGATCGATACGATCACAGCCGGCGGCAAGATCGACGCCCCTGTGGCGCAGCGGGTGTTCTGGTGCACGCTGGAAGGCTTGGTGGCCATAGCGCTGTTGCTCGGAGGCGGTCTTTCGGCCTTGCAAGGCGCAGCGGTTTCCACCGGGATTCCGTTCACCTTGGTCGTGCTGGCAATGTGCTGGTGTGTCTACCTGGCCTTGAGAAGCGAGGAGCGGTAGGAACAGTATCCACCTGCGCATTGCGCAGATCTTTGCGGTCTTGCCCCGTACCACGCTCTGCAGGATCGTCAGCTGTTCGATCGGCCTGACTTCTTCCGGCTATGCAAGGGGTGAAGGCCCCTTGCATCAATTCAATCCAACAGGCGTTCCGGCGTTGGTGCACAATCCGGTGTGCGACGATCCAGCAACCATCCGTCGCGGCGACCCGACGTAGCGGACGCTTGATCTCACGGCGGACGAAATCCATGGCCTCTCCGGTATCGACGTCTTCCAGACGGCCGCGGTGCGACAGGCCGGCGGCTTGTTGCCGGCGCTTGACGTACTTCGAACGGATTGCGAATGAATCGCAAGAACATTGACTTTGCGAATGCCTCGCACTAGCATGTCGTTCCGCGCAAAGCCCGTTCGGTAGGCTGATTCTGTCTTGGAGTTGCGACAATGACTTTGACGAAGCGGACACTCCTGGCCGCGGCAATCATTATGGCTCTCCCGTCTGGATGGGCCGTCGCGCAAGACCGCCTGGAAGTGGTCGCCACGACGGGTATGATCGCCGATGCCGCACAGACGGTGGGCGGAAATCTGGTGGAGGTACGGGCGCTGATGGGACCTGGCGTCGATCCTCACGCCTACCGTCAGACACGCACCGACATCGTGGCCATGGCCAAAGCGGACCTCGTCCTGTGGAACGGCCTCTATCTTGAGGCCCAGATGGAGGAATTCCTTGTCGATCTTGGAACCGACGGTAACGTCATGGCTGTGGCGGAAGCGTTACCCAAGAACCTCTTGATCGGGTCCGAGGATTATGAGGGCCGCTTCGATCCGCACGTGTGGATGAACCCGAACCTCTGGTCGCGCGTGGTCGTGAACGTGCGCAACGCCTTGATCGAGGCACACCCCGAAGGCGAAGAGACCTTCACCGCAAACGCCGATGCGTATCTTGGAACGCTGCGCGACCTGGCCCGCTACACCACCGATGTGTTGTCGTCGGTTCCAGCCGAAAGCCGTATCCTGCTGACGTCACACGATGCTTTCAACTATTTCGGCAACGCCTACGGTTTCGAGGTCATCGGCATCCAAGGGATCTCGACCGAGTCGGAAGCCGGCCTCCAGCGTATCGGCGAGCTTGTTGACATGCTTATCGCGCGCGGCATTCGCGCGGTCTTTGTCGAAACCTCGGTGTCGGACCGCAATATCCGTGCACTGATCGAAGGCGCGGAGGCACAAGGTCACGAGGTAGTCATAGGCGGTGAACTTTATTCTGACGCCATGGGCGAACCAGGCACCTACGAGGGCAGCTATGTCGGCATGATCGACTCGAACGCGACGACCATAGCCCGCGCCCTTGGCGGAGAGGCGCCGGATTCCGGCATGCAAGGCCTTTTGAACTGATGGAGACCCAAGCGCCTCGCAGCCGACGGCTGACAATCGCTGCGGAAGACGGCCGGGTCAGCGGCCCGGAAGATGTGCCTTCAGATGCCCCCCTCGCCTTGCGCGGGCTCACCGTCTCGTACAGCGAGAAGCCCGCGGTTTTTTCGGTCGATGCGACCTTTCCGGCGAATTCGATGTCGACCATCATCGGGCCGAACGGCGCCGGTAAGTCCACTCTCTTGAAGGCCGCGCTCGGGGTCATCCCACGGCTGTCGGGCGAGGTCTTCGTCTTTGGATCACCGATAGAGAATGCCCGCAACCGCATCGCCTATGTGCCCCAGCGGGCGAGTGTCGATTGGGACTTTCCGGCCACCGTGATGGACGTGGTGCAGATGGGGCTTTATCGCAAGGTCGGCCTTCTGGGACGGCTGTCGGGTCAATTGACGACGCGGGCACAGGATTGCCTCGACCGGGTCGGCATGGCCGATTTCTCGCATCGGCAGATCGGTCAGCTTTCCGGCGGCCAGCAACAGCGCGTTTTCCTTGCGCGTGCTCTGGCGCAGGACGCTGACCTCTATCTCCTCGACGAACCCTTCGCGGGCGTGGACGCTGCGACCGAGCGCGCGATCATCGACGTCCTGAAGCTGTTGAAATCCGGCGGTAAGGCTGTCGTCGCCGTGCACCATGATCTGTCCACCGTGCGCGAGTATTTCGACCATGTTTTCATGATCAACGTCCGCCGCATCGCGGAAGGGACGGTGAACACCTGCCTCACGACCAAGAACCTTCAGGCCACCTATGGCGGACGGCTTGCCGCCGCGCATCTGGCCCAGCTCGCCGTAGTAGAAGGGGCGGGATGACCCCCTTCGTCGAGGCGCTTTTTCTCCAGGCGGGATACAACGCCACGCTGGTTGCGATCGGTGCCGCCCTTCTTGGCTTCGCCGCCGGGTCGTCGGGCACATTCCTGTTCCTGCGCAAACGGGCGCTGGTCTCGGATGCCGTCGCCCACGCGACGCTGCCGGGTGTCGGCCTCGCTTTCATCGTAATGGTCAGCCTCGGCGGCGACGGGCGCAGCCTCGTCGGCCTGCTGGCCGGGTCGGCCGTCACGGCCTGGGTCGGGCTTCTCGTGATCGAATGGATCACCCGCCGCACGCGGCTGGCCGAAGACGCGGCCATCGGCGCGGTGCTCGGGGTGTTCTTCGGGGTCGGGATCGTGCTGCTGACCGTGATCCAGACGATGAGCGCGGGCAGGCAGGCGGGGCTCGAAAGCTTCCTTCTTGGCTCTACCGCCGGCATGCTGTTTCAGGATGGCGTGGTGATCGCCGTCGGCGGTTCGTTCGCCGTCTTCGCCACCTGGCTGATGCGCAGACCGATGACGCTGGTGGCTTTCGACAGCGACTATGCCGCTGCGACGGGCTACGACGTGCGCCGGATCGACCTTTTGATGATGGGCCTAGTGATGGGTGTCACCGTGATCGGGCTGAAGCTGGTCGGCCTGATCCTGATCGTCGCCATGCTGATCATTCCCGCCGTGACCGCGCGTTTCTGGACAGAGCGTTCAAGCCGGGTCATTTGGATCGCCGGCGGCGTGGGCGGAATGGCCGGCTATCTCGGTGCGGCGCTGTCGGCCTCGGCCCCGGCGTTGCCCACGGGGCCGATCATCGTTTTGGTCGCGGCCGCGATCTTCGTGGTCTCGCTGCTCTTTGCCCCGGTGCGTGGGGTGCTTGCCGCGATTCTCCGCCATCGCCGGTTCCAGGTGCAGGTGCACCGGCGTCAGGGCCTTCTCGCGCTCGCGGCAAAGCACCCGATCCGCGAAGCCTATACGCTCCGCCTGCTCGTGCGTGAGGGGCTCGTCCGCCCCGACGGTGTGTCGACCGCCGCCGGCCGGGCGCAGGCCGCCAAGGTCGCCCGCGACGAGCGTCGCTGGGATGCGGCGCGGGAGATCCACCAGGATGCAGGCCTCACCGGCCGTTACGACGGGCTGACCCCGATCGAAGAGGTGTTCACGTCGGACGAGATCGCGGAATTCGACCGCCTGCTCGGGCCGCCTGTCGCCGTAGGTGAAGCCTGATGGGAGCCGAATTCGTCCAGTTCTCGCTGACGCCGATCCTGATCGGCGTCTTATCGGCCATCGCCTGCGCATTGCCGGGCAACTTCCTGATCCTGCGGCGGCAGGCTTTGATCGGCGATGCGATCAGCCATGTCGTGCTGCCTGGGATCGTCGTCGCCTTCCTTGTTTCGGGCGTCGTCGCAGCGATCCCGATGCTGCTCGGCGCCGCGGGCGCCGCCATTGTCGCGGTCGTTCTGATCGAAACGATCAAACGCCTGGGCAAGATCGAGCCCGGCGCATCCATGGGCGTCGTCTTTACCACGATGTTCGCCGCCGGCGTGGTTATCCTGGAAAAGTCCGACACGAGCCGGGTCCATCTCGACGTCGAGCACGCGCTTATGGGCAATCTCGAAACGCTGATCTGGTTGCGCGCGGAAGGCTGGCATTCGCTTTTCGACCCGGCGGCACTCGCGTCGCTGCCGGACGAGTTGATCCGGATTGCGGTGGTTTGTGTGATCGTGGTCGTACTGACCTTGGTCTTCTGGCGCTGGCTCAAGATCGCGACCTTTGACGAGGGATTCGCCCAAGCGCTCGGGATCCCGTCCGCCGGGGTGGGCTTCGGCCTTGTTGTCACCGCGGCTGTTGCAGCGGTGGCTGCGTTCGAAGCCGTGGGATCGATCATCGTCATCGCAATGTTCATCTGCCCTCCCGCGGCGGCCCGGTTGATGACCAACCGGCTCGAACTTCAGATCTGGTGGTCGGCTGCCTTCGCCACGATATCGGCGGTGCTGGGCTACGTGTTTGCGGGCTATGGCCCGCTTTGGTTCGGCGGGCAAAACGCAGTCAGCGCCGCAGGAATGATCGCAGCGGTCTCGGGCGGGATCCTTGGCCTGGCCTGCCTCTACGGACCTCACCGCAGCCGCGTGGGCGTTGGCCGCGAAGAAGCAACCTGAGGCTCTGTGCTCTGACGCACCCTTCGCAGCGCCTCGTGCGAACGGCCGATCAAAAGTCTTTCAGACGCTCACCGCGCGGCGGTTGTATATCGCCCGACGGCGGTGTTTTGCCAAAACCGCCATGGCAGCGCGATCGCGGCGACAGCAATCCCGACCGTATAGCCCAGCCACACCCCGGCTGCGCCGAGGTCCAGGACGATCCCTGTCACGAAGGCGGCGGGCAAGGCGAGAGGCCAATACGCAAGCAGCGTGATCGCGGTGGGCACACGATTGTCCATCATGCCGCGCAACGCACCAAGCGCGGTGGACTGGATGCCGTCCGCGATCTGCATCAGCGCAAGGATGAGCAACAGTGTGGCGGCAAGCGCCACAACCTCTGCATCGTCCGAGAGTGTCTCGGCGATAAGGCGCCCGCCGATGACGAAGAGGACCGCAACGCCGCATTGCCACACGGTCACGATCAGCAAACCAGCCTTCAGGATCGGGCGCAGCCTCTCCTGGCGCGCCTCGCCGATGGCCTGACCGATCCGGATCGCCACAGCCCCCGCCATCCCAAGCGGGATTACATAGGCGAGGCCCGCCACCGCGTTTGCAACCTGATGCGCCGCGAGCGCCGTCGCCCCGAGCCAGCCGACCATTATCCCAATGAAAGCATAGGCCCCGCCTTCGCCTGCATAGCCCAGGCAAAGCGGCAGGCTCTCTCGCATTTGCATGCGCACCCGGGACCAGCTCACCGGCGTGGGCACACGGAAGGACGCCATGCGCGGTGAAAGGCGCCAGACCGCCACACCCGCCAAAAGCGAAACTGTTTGGGAGAGGATGCTTGCAAGGCCCGCACCAAGAAGGCCAAGGCCGACCACATGGATCAGGACGTAGTTGGCCGGCACATTGATCAAGACGCCGAGATAGGACAATGCGACCCCCGTCCATTCCCGGCCCACGGCGTCGAAAAGGCCCTTCAGCACGAAAAAAACCGTGAATGGCACGATCCAAAGCGCCATGGCGCCCCAGTAGGGCAACAAGATTGCCAGAACCTCTGGCGGCTGTCCCATGGGCCGCAGAAACGGATAGATCGCCATCATGAGCACCACGCCCACCCCGCCGGCGAGGACGGCGAGAACCAGCCCGCTTTTGACATGGGCCGTGACCTCGGCGCGGTCACCGGCACCTTCGGCCGTGGCGATCTGCACGCCCACGACGGTCACGAGGCCCCAAAGGGCGGAGATCACGATGATCAGAACGGCCGTCGTGATCCCGGCGGCGGCCAGCGCGACGGTGCCCAGCGGCGCGATCATCACGGTATCGACGACGCCGATAAGTGTTGCAGCCATCAGCCCGATCATGAGCGGCACGGAAAGCTTCAACAGTCGCCAGATTTCGTTGCGAGCCGAGGCGCGCGGCAAAGAGG
>JAAUYH010220283.1_pt1 | contig 85832 bp, 71 predicted proteins | sample 7278061 | NCBI WGS metagenome assembly JAAUYH01 (sample SAMN14350203, study PRJNA611818) | marine sediment metagenome | isolation source: surface marine sediment (0.6m) | place: French Polynesia: Moorea | collected 2018-08 | reverse complement strand
AGGACTGGAGACGCATCGCGACGCGCTACGACCGATGCCCGAAGGTATTCCTCTCAGCCTGCGCGCTTGCCGCCGTCGTCATATTCTGGCTATGAGTCCTGACCCTAGGAAAGCGAACCTCTGACACCCGGGTCGCTTCATCCCTACATCGGCTCAAAGTCGACGCTCTTGTTCCAGTTTTTCTGGCGCAGAGATGCTCTGAGCATCCGACCGATGTGAACTTTCACGAAAAACCCACGGAACGCTTTGATCGGACGTTCGAAGAGGTGTGCAAAACAAAAGCAAGCTGCAAGGGTAAGAACGGCCATCTTGAAATTGTAGAATGGAGTGTCCGCCGGCAGCACCGCATCCAAAAAGTGCAGTATGGGATAGTGAACGGCGTAGATCGAAAAAGTTCCGCCGGCAAACCACCTTATTGCACGCACTCGCGGTGTATGCATGTCGAACGCCCTGCCCCGCAGAACCGAAGCGATACCGGCGAGGTGAAGAGCGACGGCAAGGGCGATCAAAGAGTTCCAAAGCACCTCGTCGGAGTAGCCAAGCATGACATGGTGACTGGCCGGGGCGACCGCGGCTGCAGTCAACTCGGTGAGGATATCCGGAATCCCGGCCCTGCGGGCGGCGATCAACAAGACAGCCGGCACGAACACAAGGGACCAGGCAAAGATCGGGTTTATCGCGTCTGTCGGTGTTGTCGAGACATGACGCCACACCAAAACCCCGAGCAACCACGCAGGAAAGAGCGCGAGGATGGGCCATCCGACGATCAACGCGACCAAGCCAAGACCAAGGACGCGGGCGATGCCGCGGCAGAAGACGGCGATCCCGAATAGGATGTAGTAGGCAACCTCGTAGCTTAGGGACCAGAGCGGCCCATTGGTGCCCAGCCGGATGCGGTCAAACAGTCCCGTCCACTCGGTGCTCAGCGTGACACCGCGCAGAAGGAAATCTGTGTAACTCGCGGGCTGATAGTAGGGGGCGGGATAGGCTGAAGGTGTAATTTGTGTGCCGATCGCATCGAGGATGACCGTGAGAATCAGAGCCGGTATCACGACGGACAAAAGCCGGGTGATCCGGTTGAAGGCGTAAATCCCGGGGGTGCCGTCGCGGTCCGCCGCGAACGCGATCACCAGCCCCGAAATAACGAAAAACACCACGACGGCGTCGCTGGCGATGTTGATCTCGCGCAGGACGTAGAAATCTCCGTTCGTGAAACGGACATGGGCAAGGTGGCCGAACAGCACGGCCAACGCCGCCGCACAGCGGAGGACGTCGAGCCAAATTGAAAGCCCCTTGTTCATCACTCGGCGGGATGCTTGACAGCGGAGGGCCCTGACGGTCGACGCGAGCGACGGAACGCTTTCGCGCTTTCGGCGAAAGGCGCCAGGAGGGCAGCGCGAAGTGTCGGATGCGGCTGCTCGATCCGGTCTCCTGCCGCGTTTGAAACACCGAAGGTCAGGTCCTCCTGCGCATCCGGGATATAAAGCGTTCCGAATGCCCAATCCCAAAGGGCGAATATCGAGCCGTAGTTCTTGTTGTGGTGTTCGACCGCCACCGAGTGATGGATCTGGTGCTGTGCAGGGGAAATGAAGATGTGCTCGGCGACGTACCCATAGCTCAGCCAGATGTGGCTGTGGCGAAGGTTTGCCCCGAGCAGATTGAACAGGAAATAGAGGATGTTCGCGCCGCCGACCGTCAGAATATCGATCTCTCCGATCAGCAGGAACAGCAACAGGCCTTGGACAAGCCCGACGACAATGCTGACGATCAGATTGCGAACCACGGTTTCCATCGGGTGGGCCCGGGCCAGGGTCAGCGGGGTCAATACCTCTGCCGAATGGTGCACGGCGTGAAACGGCCAAAGGAACCGGGTTTCGTGATGCAACCGATGCGCCCAGTATTTGCAAAAGTCGGTCGCGACCACGATCGCAGCCGTCGCGATTGCAACATCAATCCACGTGGGCGCCAAAGGGCCCGGATCACCAAGGCCAGGCGCGTTCAGCGCGCTCGCGACAAGATAGGCAATGGCAGGTGCAAAGATCACGGGGCCGAAGATGCCGGATACGAACATCGCGTGGTTGGCAAGAAACAGCTTGAAGTCGACAAGATTCGACCGGTGAAGATAAACCTTCGCGGGCAGCAGCCATACCAGGAACGAGGAACGTTGCCCTCGCCAAAGCCAGATCAGAAAGGCAAGCAGCACCGTTGCGCCAAGATAGAAAAGCGAGAAACGCAAATCGAAGCCGATGACCGGTTGCGCGAATGCGCGTGCGAGTTCTGCTATGCGATCCATAAGCTTCTGCCCACTCTTGGTTTTACCGCCGTGGTACACTCGCTTCGGGGCGCCATTGTGGCGACGGCGTGAACACGGTGACGCGGCTGAAGTTTCATTGATCTTTTGCGCGCGCCGATCCCTGTCGAGGCAAAGCGCTATCCCTGCAGACCAAACATCGAAAGCGAAATAATCGCAGCCGCTCCGATCGGCAGACCCATCGGCATCTTCTCGGACCGGAGGAAGGCCCAGGAACTGCCGGCGCCTGGCAGAAACCGCCGGCCGGCGAACACGATGGCAGTGCCGGCAATCAGCGTTCCCGAGAAGATCAATAGAACGGCAGGCAAGTGGGCCAATGGAACAAAGAGCGCCAATACCGCCAGAACCTTGACGTCGCCGCCACCGATGGCACGAAACACGAATGCAACGAATCCGGCCGTGAATACGCCCAAGCTGAAGGCGATGCGCAGCCAAAGATCGGGGGCAATCCCGCCGATGGCCTGGGACGCCACGAAAAGGCCGAGCAGCAGCAAGCTCAAGACGTTCGGTATGCGCATCTGCCTCAGATCGGAGTAGATAACCGCAACCATCACGCCGGCCACGCCAATCGGCGGGATCATCTGTACGGCGTCCGGCAGCATCATCGGACTTTGTCACCACTGTTTGACCGGTGGGTGGATCCCCGCTGATTGTTTTCCCTGCGAATGACCGCCGTGTCATGGCTCAGCTTGTGCAGAACCCCCAATTGTCCGGAGGTTTCGGTCTTGGCGTAGATACTGCTCAGATGGGACCGGACCGTGGTGATCGAGATCCCGAGTTCTTCGGCAATCTGGTTCGGCTTTAGCCCCTTGCGCAAAAGATTGCAGACCCGAAACTCCGCTCGGCTGAGCCCAAAGACATTGTCGGGTCCCAGTATCGCTGCCTCGCGTCCCTTTCCGGCACGGGTCTTGCTGTTTCGGGCCTCGTCAATGATCAGAGCGCTCGCGAGGCCGGGCTCTCGCTGGGACCAGATTTTGGCAGCGGCGTCCGAGATACATCGCAAGACAAATGCAACGTCCTCTTCCGGTTCGGTATCGAATTCAAGCCTGAGAACGTCGGATTCGGTTCTGTATCGGCCAAGGATGACGCATGTTGCGGAACACGGCGAAATCCCTTGGCTGCCAGCCGACCGAACCTTGCGCCCGCCGGCCGGGTTCTGAGTTGCCGAATTCGCCTTGTGTGCATGCGTCCACTCACGGCCCGCATGGGCGATGGGTCGCGACCGCCCGGTCCGATCCGATACCCGCACCAACTCGACGCTCCGTGCTCCGGTCAAGGCCTGGAGACTGGCAAGAGCCGATGCTACCGTAAGTCGATTGCTTGCGGCCAGTGCGAACTGGCCGACAAACTCCAGCGCCGCGCTGAACTGCGCCGAGCCGACCTGGCCGGGCACCGGATCGGCCCCGACCGCCTGCAAATTCCAGGAATGATCTCTCTGCTCTGCCCGTGCCATTCGGATTACCCAAGGTCTTTTCGCCTAGGTGATTGTATCGAGTTCAAGCCGTTCAAAATCTTGAAAGAATTAGACAGTTTTTCGTACATTTTTGGGAAGGAACTTTGGCAAAAGCGACGAAGCGCGACAGGACTGTGTCAGCCGCCCGGTGAATGCGGCCCGGCGATGGGAAATCTGTGGCACAGATTGGACCGGGGCCCGCCCAATTCGGCGCAGGGTTCCCAGTTTTAGCCGCATTCAACCGGATTCCCGGCGGCACAACTTCAGCGCGAAATCTTCATTCATTTGAGCGAAGAGCGCTGTTTCCCGGCAGGCTACATTCGCAGGATCAATTCGGGATCGGATTCCGGAGCGACTGCGGGGCCGCATGATGTGGTCGCGCGAACCCAACTGAAGGAAGAAGTCAATGTACAACAAGCTGCTGAAAGAATGGATCCGCTTCCGTCACTGCGACGACGGCGCGACGCTCGTCGAGTACGGTGTGGCCCTGGGCCTGGCCATCGCGCTGGGTGCTGGCGCCCTGGCAACCCTGGGCACCGAGGTCGGCGGGTCGATGACCGCTGCGGGGAATGCCCTGCCGGACTAAGGCAAACTCTGTAACCGCCGCGGTCAGGAGCGACCTTTCCGCGGCGGCTGCAAACCGAATTCGAAAATCGAGCACATGAAATCAATAACGGCAAATCCCCGGCAAGGGGACGTTCGGAGGCATCTATGCGGCTGCGGGGACTGCTTATATCGCTGATCGGCGTCTGCCTGGCCGGTGCATCGGTCTGGATTGCCGATAACATTTTCAGTTCAAATCAGACCCAGGCCGCGCCACAGGTTGCGGCGCCGAAATTCGTGAAGGTGCTGGTCGCGAAGTCCGACATTCAATTCGGGCAGATCATCGACCGCGAGGTCCTGACCGCACAATCCTGGCCGGTCGAGAATGTCCCCGAAGGCGCCTTTACCGGCACCCGCGCGCTGCTCGGCCCGGAAAACACAGGTCCGCGCCGCGCCAAGCGGCTCATCCGCGAGGGCGAGCTGATCGTCGAAGACCGCGTGTCGGGGTTCGGCGAGACGGTGACCATCGTCCAGGCGCTCGCCCCCAATACCCGCGCCATGGCCATCGAGGTCGATGCCGCCACCGCCGTCGGCGGCTTCGTCATGCCCGGCGACCGGGTCGACATCGTTTTGACCGAGGGGCGGGGCAGCGACCTTCGGGCCGCTACGATCCTGCAGGACGTGCGCGTGCTTGGGATCGATCAGCAATCGGAAAAGGACAAATCGGCCAAACGGGCGCGCACGATCACCGTCGAGGTCACCCCGCAGGACGGCCAGATCCTGGCGCTGGCGCAGCGGGCCGGAACGCTGAGCCTGACGTTGCGCACCCAGACGGAAATCGGCGACGCGGACCTGGCACAGATCTCGCTGGCCGATCTTCTGCGCGATTCCGAACCCGAACCGGAACCCGAGCCTGAACCCGAAATCGCGGCAGAGCCCGAGCCGGAGCCGCGCTATGTCATCAGGGTGCGCCGCGGTACCGAAGAAGACGTGGTGAAACTCAAATGAGCGGGCGCGGGGGACATGTCGGCCTCGCGCGGCGGCTCTTTCGGTTTGGGCGGTGCGAAAGCGGAACGATCATCGTGACCTGGGCGATGGCGCTCGGCGTTTTCATGGGTCTGATCGCGCTCACCTTCGATTTTGGCCGCCTTGCCACCACCCAGTCGGAACTGCAATCCTTCGTCGACAACGTGGCCCTCGCCGCGGCAGGCGAGCTGGACGGCAACGACGACGCGATCACGCGGGCCACCGATGCCGCGGCGAACATGATCGCCGACAGCCAGACCTTCGGCACCGGCGGCACGGTCCTGTCCGGTGCCGCGGATTACGCCCTGACCTTCCATGACACCGACCCGAGCCTCGATCCGGCCGGCACCGAGACCGCCGATCCGAACGATGCCGCGTTCGTGCGTGTGGTTTCGACCGGGCAGACGGTCGACCTTGGCTTTGCCGCCGCGTTCGAGACGCTGACCGGGGAAACGGGCATGACCGACAGTGTCGGCGCGACCGCAGTGGCAGGCTTTGCGCAGTCGGCCTGCGATATCACGCCGCTGATGTTCTGCATGCCGAGCCCGGATTTCCGAGCCGACGAACATGTCGGCGAGGTCGCGCTGCTGCGCACGGGCGGGCAAGGAGCCGGTTGGGGGCCGGGCGCTTTCGGGTTTTTGGACCCTGATGCCGGGTTCGTCGATCCGGACGGACCCTGCGCCAATCTGACCGGCACAAAACTTGATGCATGTCTGATCGCGGCGACGGGCGAACGGACCGCATGTTTCAGCACCAACGGCGTGGACGTCGCACCTGGCCAGCGGGTCGGGAACTTCGAAGCCGCGCTCAACGTCATCTTCGACATCTACCACGCCACCCAGAACCAGAACAAAAACGATCCCTACTACGCCCCGGCGCCGCATGTGATTTCCGGTTACGTCCCGAACAACGGGCAATGCATTGGCGAGAACGGGGTCGTTTCGCCCGACACGGTCGGGTTCCCGCCCGACGACTGCTTCGGTTCGGGCGGATGCGCCCGGTTCGGAGACGGCGACTGGTCGCAAGGCCGCCAGACCTACGTCAATGTGAACTACGCCGGGACGGATCCGCATCCCGGCGCAACGACGCGCTATGAATACTATCTGGCCGAGATCGCGGCCGCCGGTGGCGGGGCGTCGTCCTCGCCGATCCTTTCGGGGTTGTCCGAAGACGGACGGCCGCAATGTTCCAACAACCAATATCCCGATCCGGGGCGGCGGGTCGTGATCGCCGCGGGCATCGATTGCGTCGCCAATCCGATCAGCGGCGGCGCCACGAATGTACCCGTGGGCGAATTTTTCGAGCTGTTCATGCTGGGCCCGATCGGCCTCGACGGCACCAAGGACTTCTGGGTCGAAATCGTCGGCAGCGCCGGGGGCGGTGCGGGCGGCGACGGCAGCAACGCGATCATGCGTGACGTGGTGAAGCTTTATCGATGACCGCCGCACCGGCATATCCCGCCCGCCGTCTGGCGCGGCTGTTTCGCTCCGAGGACGGTGGGGCGCTGGTCGAGTTCGGCCTTCTGCTGCCGACCTTTCTTTTGTTCTTTGCCGTCGCCCTCGAAGGCGCGCGCACGTTCTGGTCCTATCAGGCGACGATCTCGGGGGTTCGCGACGCCGCCCGCTATGTCGGGCGCGCCACGCCGTCGAACATCTGCACCACCGGTGGCAGCCTGTCCGGCATGACCGGAACCGTCACCGCGATTGTCCAGCAGACATCCAGCGGCAACGCGATCTTTCCAAGCTCGATCACCGTCAATTCGGTGACACCGACCCTGACTTGTATCGCGGGCAGCTATCGTCTGACCCAGACGCCCATCGCCAATGTCACGGCCGTCCTGCAGATCTCTTATCCGTTTCAGTCGATGTTCGCCTTCATGGGCGCGACCCTGCCGCCGGTCACGACCTCGGTCACCGACAGCTCCAGGATATTCGGCGCATGATCGCGGCAGGGTTCATATCCCGGGCACGCGCGCGGCTTGACGCCATGATGCGCAACGAGGATGGCGGGACGCTTGTCGAATTCGGCGTCGTTCTGTCGATCTTCCTTTTGCTGGTCTTCGGCTTGATCGATTTCAGCCGCATGGGCTTTTCCTACGTGATGGCCGGCAAGGCGGCGGACCGGGCCGTCCGGCTGGCCGTGGTGCGCCCGCCGGCCTGCGACGGGCTGCCGGAGTCGAACGATCGGGGAGCCCTGGAGGGCGGCAGCGAGCTTTACAAATTCGGGGCCTCCTGCAGCATCGACAGCGCGCTGTGCGCCGATCCCGGACCAGTCAGCTGTTCCGCCGACAGCGCGAACGCGACCGCGACGGATATCTGGGCCGATGTGCAATCGCTGATGCCGTCGAACGCAACGGCCGCGAACCTGCTGTTCACCTATGAATTCACGCCGGACATGGGATTTCTCGGCGGGCCCTATACCCCGGTCGTCACGGTCGAGATCCAGAACCTGAACTTTGAATTCGTCACGCCCCTGGGCGCCCTGGCCGCGCTGACCGGCGCGACGGGCCAGCAAGGATTGGGCAGTGACTTCGCCTTTCCCAGCATGAGCGCATCGCTTCCGGGCGAAGCCTTGTTTGATGGAGTGAATTCATGAAGGATGAGGTCGCAGGCGCCGTCTTCACCAGCTATCGCAGCCCGCCCCCCCTGAAGCAGGAAGGCGAGCGGGAAGGCGGAATCCTGGTCGTGAGCCAGACCAAGGGCATGGGCGAAATGGTCGGCCGTGCGATGCTGGCCGAGCAAGACGTCGGCGTAAAGATCGACACCCGCCAGCTAAGCCAGCTGGTCCGCGACGAGGCGCTCGACCTCGGCCTTTACAGTATCGTGGTGTTCGAGGCGCATCCCGGCAACGACCTTGAAATGAAGGCTCTGCGCGAACTCTGCGGGCTTGCCGGGTCTGACACGCGATTTCTGGCGATGACGGCCGAGCAGGTCACGCTGGCCTACGCCAAGGACCTGATGGAGGCCGGCGTCGACGAAGTATTGCCGCTGGCAGCCGTCCGTCCCGAATTGCGTCACGCCGTCGAGCTTGAGGGCGAAGTCGGCCGGCAGATCGACCGCCGCGGCGAGGATCACCGAGACGGCGTCATCGTTGCGGTATCCAAGACGCGCGGCGGTATCGGCGCCACATCGCTGGTCCTGAATCTCGCTTTCTGTCTTTCCGGTGCGGGCCGCCGCAAGAAGGGAGCCCCCCAACCCCGCGTCGCTGTGGTCGACCTGGATTTTCAGAACGGCAATCTCGGATCGTCCATCGATATCGAGGACAAGGGCGGCTATCTGGAGTTGCTCAAGGGCAAGCAGCAGCCGTCCTTCGATTTCCTTCGCGGAACGATGGTCCGGTACAAGGATCACTTCGACGTTCTTGCCGCGCCGGTGGATTTCGCGCCGCTCGATTCCCTGACCCCCGAGGTCATGACGCTGCTTCTCAGCGAATTGAGGCTTGCATATGATTACGTCGTCCTCGATCTGCCCCGGGCGTTGGTGAATTGGATCGAACCGCTTCTTGCGCGGGCCGACGAAATGCTGATCGTGACAGACACCTCGGTCCCATCGATCCGGCAGGCGCGCCGCCTGATCGACCTGTACACCCAGGAACATGTCCGGCTTCCCATCAGCGTTGTCGTATCGATGGAGAAACAGCCGTTCTCGCGGTCGGAGTCTCTGAAGGAGGCGACCAATTTCCTTGAGCGCCCGCTGGAGCATTGGCTGCCTCGGGACGATGCGCGCGCCAAGAAGGCCGCCGATTCAGGGCAACCCATTCTCGAGGTCTCCCGGCGATCGCCGATTGCGAAACCGTTGAGCAAGCTCGCGGCACGGATCGAGGAGATTCAGACCAACGGCGCGCGCAGAGAGGCCTAGGAGCGGCGACCATGTTCAAGGATTTCCCAGCGTCCGAACCCGCGCTCAAGGAGGCGGCCAACATCGTCGACTTCAGGGCCGATTTTGCCGACGTGAAACCGGACTATTCGCTCTCGCCCAGTGCGGATCAAGGAAAATGGCTGGAGCTGAAGTCGCGTCTGCATCAGCGCATTCTCGACCAACTGAACCTTGCACTGATCGATCAGGTCGAGCGTTCGGATTTGCGCCGTGAGGTTGCAGGATTGGTGGCGCAGGAAATCAAGGAGGAAGGTACGCAGCTTGGGGCCGAGCGCTTCAAGAAGATCGTCGATGAATTGATCGACGAAGTCCTTGGCCTTGGCCCGCTCGAGCCGCTTCTGGCCGACACGACGGTGTCCGATATCCTGGTGAATGGCTTTGACAGCGTGTACGTCGAACGCGCCGGCATACTTGAGAAATCCGCGGTTCGGTTCAGCGACGAACGGCACCTGTTGAGGATCATCGACAAGATTGTCTCGCGGGTTGGCCGGCGCATTGATGAATCACAGCCGTGGGTCGACGCCCGGCTCGAGGATGGCAGCCGTGTCAACGCAATCATCCGGCCCTGTGCGATCGACGGGCCGTCGCTTTCAATCCGAAAATTCGCCGCTCGGCCGCTAACAATCGATCGGTTGGTCGAACACGACGCCTTGTCCGACAAGGCGGCGCGGTTCCTGCAGGCCGCCGTCGAGGCCAGGATGAACATATTGATTTCCGGTGGTACCGGCTCGGGCAAGACGACCATGCTGAACGCCATGTCGTCGTTCATCGACCAACGCCAGCGCGTTGTCACGATCGAAGATGCCGCGGAACTGCAATTGCAGCAAGACCACGTCGTGCGACTTGAAACACGCCCGCCGAACTCCGAAGGGGCCGGCGCAATTTCTCAGCGCGATCTCGTGCGAAACGCCTTGCGGATGCGGCCCGACCGGATCGTCATCGGCGAGGTGCGCGGTTCGGAAGCGTTTGACATGCTTCAGGCGATGAACACGGGCCACGATGGGTCGATGACCACAATCCACGCCAACACGGCACGCGATGCGATGGGCCGGCTTGAACAGATGGTCGCCATGATCGGTGCCGACTTTCCGCTGTCTGCCATCCGGTCGCAGGTAGCGGCGGGCATACAGATCGTATTGCAGCTCAGCCGCCTGAGCGACGGGCGCCGCCGGATAATGAGCATCTCTGAAATCACCGGCATGGAATCGAATGTCGTGCAACTGCAGGACATCTACACCTTCAAAAAGGCAGGCCGAGGCGAAGACGGTACGGTTTTCGGAGAATTCCTTGCCACCGGCATCCGCCCGCGTTGCGCCGAAGTCATGGGCGCCGCCGGTATTGATTTGCCGATAGACACGTTCACCAATGGATAGGCGGCATCGTGAAGCAGTTTGACGCACTGGACCCCAATCTGTTCCTTTATGTCGGGATTTTCCTGGGCGTGCTCGTCGTGTTCGAGGGCCTCCGGCAATTGATCTTTGGCGGCGACCCTGCCGAGAAGACCCGCAGCAAACGCATCAAGCTGCTGCGCAAGGGGATGTCGCAGGAAAAGGTTCTGACGCTGCTTCGCCACCGGCCGAGAGAAAACCTGCTGAGCAAAATCCCCGTCTACGGAACCTTGCCTTCGAAGATGCGCCAGGCGGGCATGACGATGAAGCCTTCGGTGTTTCTTGGCGTTTGCCTTGCGCTCGCCGCCGCCGTCTTGTTGCTCGGAACGGTTTCGCTAGGTCCGAAAATCGCTGCAGTGGTTGCGGTGTTGTCCTGCATGGTCATCCCGATGAGCCTTATCAACATCATTCGGAAGAGACGCGTTCAGCGATTTTCCGAGCAATTGCCCGACGCGCTGGACATGATGATGCGCGGGCTTCGTGTCGGACATCCGCTGAACACAACCATCGCCAACGTCGCGCAGAACATGCCCGACCCGATTGGAACCGAATTCGGCATCATGTCGGACCAGATCACATATGGCGATGAACTGACCGATGCTATGGCGGATCTTGCCGACCGGATCGATCAGGAAGACATGCACTATCTCGCCGTCAGCGTGAATATCCAGCATGGCACCGGCGGCAACCTGGCCAAGATGCTGGGCACGCTGTCCAAGGTGATACGCCGTCGGTTCGCCATGCGCCGCAAGATCCGCGCCTTGTCATCCGAAGGACGGATTTCGGCGTCAATCCTTTCGGTGCTGCCGCTTGCTATGTATGGCGCCACGACGGTCACGGCGCCGGACTACTATTCCGGCGTCGCCGACGATCCGCTGTTCAAGCCCGTTGTCGCTGCGATCCTGGCGCTTGTGACCGTCAACTATCTGGTTCTTCGCCGGCTTGTGCATTTCAGGATCTGATCGCAATGCTTGACGATTTCCTTCTTAGTTTTGCCTACGATCGCCAGAGCTTTCTGCTGCTTGGCGTCGGGTTCGGCACATTGCTGTTGTTCTTCGGCCTTGCCGCCGCCTTTGCGCCGAAGGATCGCGTTGCGGACCGGATGAAAAAGGCCTCATTCGCCTATATCGGCGGCAAGCAGCGGCGCAATCTGATCAAGTCGCCCGATCAAATCCCCGCTGGATTGCTGAAGGCGCTGATTCCGGAAGATCGCACCGAGCGGACGCAAATTCGTCTGCAGCTGGAAAAGGCGGGGTTCACGGGCGGTCAGGCAGTAAAGGGCTTTTACCTGTTCCGCTTGTGTCTGGCGTTGATTGTGCCGTGCCTGGCCATCATGTTGATCTCGATCCGGGCATTTGTCGGGGTGCCGCCGCAGATCGATGAAATCCTGAATGGAATCAGCAATCTGCACGCATTACAGATTCTCGCCATTTCCGTGGCGATCGGGTTCTACGGTCCGACGATCTGGCTGCGCGGAAAGATAAACGCACGCCAGCTTGAAATCAGCGAGGCGTTTCCGAACGCCTTGGATCTGATGCAGATTTCTGCCGAAGCAGGCCTGGGCTTTGATGCGGCGATGACCCGCGTCGGGCAACAGATCGAACGCGTCTCGCCGACGGTCAGCCAGGAATTCCTTTTGGTTCAGACCGAGATCCTGGCCGGCCGCGACCGCGAGCAGGCGCTGTTGGACATGGCCGACCGCATGGGCATCGATGAGGCCAGATCGTTCGTGAACGTCGTGCTTCAGGCGATCCGTTACGGCAGCAGCATTTCCGAGGCGCTTTTGGTCTATGCGGTGGAAATGCGCGACAATCGAGAACTCGCGGCTCAGGAGAAAGCCAACAAACTTCCGGTTCAGATGTCGGCCGTCATGGCGTCGCTGATGCTGCCTGCGTTGTTCATGATCACGCTGGGCCCGACGGTGATCCGGTATATTCGCATCTTTTGAGCGACCTTGTCCGGCTTTAGCGCGCCGATCACACGCATACTGGTGTCCCGGCACCGCTGAGGTACGGTCATGCCGGTCGGTTCGGTGCCATTGTCGCTGACAATCGTCTTGGGTGTTCCACGCCGCGCCCTGATCGCCGCCGGCTCGCGAGAGATGCGCAGCCCTTAGATCTAGGTATGCGCAAGGGCCAGTCCCGGCGGCTTCCGTTTACATTTTCCACAAAGTCAACTCAATTTTTTCCTATTGTTGATGAAACTGCAGTGCAAATTCCGGCCAGCGCAAACACTCCCACGGCAGGAAACAGCTTGGCCGACAAAGTTGATGGCATCTTCATTTCAGAGATCCTGGCAGATAATGCCGGGGGATCCGCCATTGACACCGACAACGACGGCAATACCAACAAAGCCGACGAATTCATCGAATTGCAGAATTCCTCTGGATCGACGGTCTCGCTGGACGGCTTTGAAATCTGGTCGGAAAAAAACGGTCTTCTCTATAGCTTCGGCCCCGGGGATACACTTGCTCCGGGCGCAACGGCCACCGTGGTCGGCAATTACTCCGGCACCGTGCCCAGCGGCTACTATGATGGTGGCGCATCAGAAAGCTCTAACTGGATTCCCGACGGCGAAGGTCAAAAATACGACACCATCTTCCTGGTCAATTCGAATACCGGCGACTACGTCACGCTGTCGTACGGCAACCCGCCGCGCACACCGACACTGCCCACCGGATTCACCGGCACGAACCAAATCGGCAGCGGCGAAACCATCGACAGCACGGCCCCAAACGGCACGGCTTTCGCGCGCGACAGTTCTGGTACCCTTGTCGAAACGACGCCGACTCCCGGGTCGCCGAATGTTCCCTGTTTCGTCGCCGGAACCCTGATTGCCACTGAAATTGGCGACATTCCGATAGAACGTCTTGCACCCGGTGACCGGATTCTGACGCTCGATTCGGGATTTGTGCCGCTTCGCGCCATAGGATCTACCCTGTGCAGCCGAGCGGAACAGATGTGTCACCCCCACTTGCTGCCCGTGATATGTCCACCGGGAAGCCTTGGAAACGAACGCGAATTTCGCTGCTCGCGGTCTCACCGTGCGCTGTTCCGCTCGGCCGCGGCTGAACTCTATTTTGGCCAGAACGAGGTTCTGTCCGCGGCGGGGTTGGCCATCGGATATCGTGGCATACACGTGGCTCCTATTGGCGCCGCCGTGCACTATTTCCATCTTCTGTTCGACAAACACGAAGTCGTTTTGGCCGAGGGCTGGTGGGCAGAGAGTCTGTTTTTGGGCGACCTCGCCAAGAACACGAGGATCGCGCAGCTGTCCTGGGCCGTCCAGCCCGGCATCGCAATCGGTGAGATACAGCACGAAAAGACGGCACGCCGCACACTGCGCCGATTTGAAACGGCGGTCATGCTTTGCGACACCGCGCCGGCGAGCGAAGTGGAACTACCGCTGGCGGCCTGAGACCTGGGATCAATTCGGATCGCAACGTTGCTTCGTTGCGGCGGGTCGAACCCGGACATCCGATCGCATTCGGTGAATGGCGGCATGTCGTACCCATCGCCGAGCATGTATCCCACCCCGGCCTCGCCGGTGATGGGGATGCGTTGGGCATGAAGTTCCGCCATGTCGCGGTAGAGGGTACTGAGAGAGATTTCCAGTTCATCCGCAAGCTCGCGTCCTGTGGTCGGCGATCGGGTGGACCGCAGGATCTGGATAATCTGGAACAGCCGTTCGGTGCGACGCATTTTTACCCTCTCCTCTCACGCTACTGTCATAACGGTGAGAGCAGGACGTTTCTACAAAAGGCCCGGCGATATGGGAATCAGTCGCGACAGATACGCCAACGACAAGGAGCCTTCGATGATCCGTCTTGACCGCAGCCTCGCCATTGATGCAGCCCCCGACGCGGTCTGGGCCGTTCTCAGCCGCTACATGCAAATCGATGAATTTGCACCTCAGATCGCCTCCGTCGACGCGTTGACAAAGGGTGATGTGGGACTGGGGTCAATGCGCCGGAATCATTTCGCGAACGGCACATCGCTGGTCGAAGAGGTTACAGACTGGACACCGGGCGAGGGATACACGGTCAGGCTGTCGGACATGGCCGCCATGCCGCTGCATGAAGCCAGCGCGGACATTCGCATCGCCCCGAACGGCGGGCGTTCCATCGTCAGGTGGACCTTCGATTATCGGGTCAAGTACGGTCCCCTGGGATGGCTCATGGGGCAAACGTTGATGAAGATGATGATGGGCAGGATCGTCGATGGGAACTTGAAGGGTCTGGCTGACAGGGTGGCGACCGTTCAACGCGCCTGAACGCTCGCCACCGCAAACTCGGTCTTTCGACTTGCCGGAATAAATCCCAACTCGTCTGCGACCCGGTCGTTTCCTCGGCGGCGATGCTGCAAGCCGGATGAACGGCAGCTTCGGTGAAGCCGCACTGCGAGGGCGGCGCCGTGGCGCCGCGACGGTTCCTCGCCGATCATGTTGACCGGCCCGAGGTCTTGATATCTGCCGCTTCTGCCATGGCCAGCGCGTCCTCCAGTTCGGCGCCGCGAAGGTCCTCCGGAAGCCTAATGTGTCCGTAATTCTGAGCTTTGCAGTACCCCAGCCGGGACCCTACAATGTTCATCGCAAGGCCTCACCTTGGACCGGTGAAGCCCTAACTGACGCAGGTTGAAGGTCCGGAGGATCTGACGATGCCCATACCCAAAGCGCCCCGATTTGTTCTCGCGTCGGGGATCGTCACGCTCAGTATTTCGGCCTTCTCAGTATTGGCTCAAAGCCCTGCGCGGCCTGACATTTCTCCGGTTCTTGATCGCAGCGGCCGTGTCTTGGCGGAGGGTTTGGTCTCGCTAGAGCGGGTCTCGCTCGGCGGTGTCGAGCAGACCATCCTCATTCGCGGCGGTGGGCCTGACCTGCCGATCCTATTGTTTTTGCACGGTGGTCCAGGCGGCGCGGTCATTCCCTGGGTCGACCTGTTTCACACCCCGCTCTTGGAAGAGAACTTCATCGTTGTGCACTGGGACCAGCGCGGTTCGGGAAGCTCGTTCAGTACAGATCTTACGGTCGAGGACATCACGCCTGAGAAGATGGTGGCCGACACGCTGGAACTCACCGACCTGCTGCGCGCTCGGTTCGGACAGGACAAGATATTCCTGACGGGTCAATCCTGGGGCAGCGCGCTCGGGTTCATGACGATCGCCAAAGACAGCTCACCCTATCTTGCCTACATCCCGACGTCCGAGCGTGTCGACTGGGACCGGAGCATGAACATGGGCTACGCGTGGGCGCTCGACCAGGCCCGCGCCAATGGCCACGCCGACGTCCTGGCAGGGCTCGAGGCCATCGCGCCGTTCGATGCCTTCGACGAAGCTGACCTCCAAGTGCAGCGCCAGGCACTCGATCTTTATCGTGGCGGGGACTACCACACGGTGGGGCTCTGGGACCAATACCTTGGTTACGCGCTGGACGGTAAAAGCCCCTACTACACGATGGCCGAGATTCAGAACTACATTCCGGGTCTCGAGCTTTCGAGCTTGGCGATCGAGCAGGCCGATCTTCTCGAGACCTACGATCTTTTCGCGTCGCATCCCTCTGTGGACATCCCTGTTCACTTCGTTACCGGCGCCGAGGACCGGAACACGCCGGCAGAGCTGGCATTTGAGTACTATGAGTTCCTCGAAGCGCCGGCCAAGAGCTTCACCCGGATCGACGACGCCGCGCACATGGTCCTCTACGATCAGCCGGATGCCTGGGCCGAGGCGCTGGTCGAAATCAAAAACGCGACGCTGGCCCAATAGCCCAAGTGTCGCCGACGCAAGTCCGTCCAATGAAACAGACTGACGACACGCAGCACGGCCCCGAGAAGGACACAGACCAGTACAGCCTGGCCAAAATCCTGACGATCTGGGCCGTGGTGGCCGTTCCCATGCCAATCTTGGCGTTCGTCATCGCCCCCGCCATCGCCGAAGCTGGGACGATGAGGCACGCCTTCACGTTTTGGTTCCTGATGATTGGTGGCATGATCTGGCAGTTCATCGTGTCCCTGATCGTCCTGGCGCAGGAAGGTGCGCTGAAGTCCTGGACGACGTTCCGTGACCGCGTCTGGCTGAACGCGCCGCGCGATCCGAAAACGGGGGAGGCCAAATGGCGCCTGCTCTGGTGGCTGATCCCGGCCTTTCTGTTCTACGCCGCGATCGAACTGTCGCCGTTGGGCCCGTTTCTGGGAGGGCTGATCCTGATCCCACTGCCCTTCTTGGCAAACCTGCCTGAAATGAACATCGAGATGATCTTCGTTCCCGAATTTGTCGGGGCCTGGTGGATCATGGCCGTGACGGTAGTCTCCTGCATCTTCAACTACGCCCTTGGCGAAGAGCTTCTGTTCCGCGGCGTGCTGCTGCCCAAGATGCGGGGCGTCTTCGGAAAGTGGGACTGGGTGGCCAACGCGGTGCTCTTTGCCACCTACCATTTGCATGTACCGCTTCGGATTCTGTTCATCGTCTTCGGAGCCCTCGCCTGGACCCTTCCATCCCGCCATTTCCGCAGCAACTGGTTCGCCCTGATCCTGCACGGTGTCGAAGGCGTCTTTCTGTTGGTCATGGTGTTCGCACTCGTGTCCGGACTGGCATTTTTAGGAAACGGCCAAGGGTGACGAAAGGGTGGGCTGCCAATGTGATGAGTGAGCCACCGAGTAGCGGAGCGGCAACCTTTGGGGGTCTGCGTGAAAGCAAGACGCTGCGTTCGTGCGGACTTCAGTCCGGAGTGCCGCGGTATCGGTCAGGGTCCGGTCAGGCCGAACCGCGCAGCGCAGTGATGGTTGTAAAGGCCGAAATCGCCTCGGCGCTCGATTTGACATGTAGCACGGCGGGCCCGTCATGGGTCAGAAAGGCCGTCACCGCGTCCTCGACGCCGCCCGCATCCTCGACCGTCAGTCCCAAAGCGCCGAAGGCCCGTGCCCAGGCGGCGAAATCCGGGTTCGCCAGGTCGGTTCCCGCCACCCTCCCGGGAAACTCCCGCTCCTGATGCAGGCGGATCGTGCCGTATGTGCCGTTGTCGGAGATCACGATTTTCGGCGTCGCGCCCTTTGCCACACCGGTTGCCATCTCCTGCCCGGTCATCAGCACTCCTCCGTCGCCAACAAATCCCAGCGCCAGCCGGTCCGGATAGCGCAGGGACGCCGCGACGGCTCCCGGCACGCCAAGGCCCATGGCGCCGCCCACCGCGCCTATGGCGGTCTGGCTGCCGTCCCACGGCCAGTGGGCGTGGACCCAACTGGAGAAGTTGCCCGAATCCATGGCCACGATTGTGTCCTTCGGCGCTTGTCGTGCCAGCGCCGATACGACCACGCCGAAATCCACCCCGTCATCGGGTCCTCGCGCCGGGGGCATCCGCTGCGTAAGCGCCGATCTGTGCACCCGCTGCCGCCAGTCCCGCCGGTCCCCCGGCGGTGCCGCCGCCGCCAACTCCGTGCAAAACGACGCTGGATCGCACGGAACCGCCAGATCGGCCCGGAACACACGGCCCAGTACCGCCGGATCGGGCCAGACATGCACCAGCCGTTGTGCCGGAATCGGTGCGCGGGGGAACGTATATCCTTGTGTCGGCACATCCCCCAGCCGCGTGCCGATCGCCAGAATCAGATCGGCTTCGCCCAGCGTGTCCACATGTGCGGCCGGGATCTTGAAGCCGAGGTTCCCGGCGTAGAGCGGCGACGTGTTGTCGAAAATCTCCTGATGCTTGAACGTCGTGACGACCGGCACGTCACAGCGCTCGGCCAATGTGGTCAATTCTTGGCGCTCCTCCGCCCCGGCAAGCCCGCCGCCGGCGACGATCAAAGGCCGTTCTGCAACAGCCAGCAGTTCCGCCACCGCCGCGATCTCGGCGGCACCGGGGCCTGTCCGCGGCACCGGCAGTGGCGGCACCGGTCCGGCATCGACCATGTCGCTCAGCATGTCTTCGGGCAAGGCGATCACCACCGGACCGGGCGTGCCAGACGCCGCGGCATGGATCGCCCGCGCCACGATCCCGGGCAATCGGCCCCCGTCCGCCACCTCCCAGACCGCCTTGGCCACGCTGCCGAAAACGCCGCCGTAATCCATCTCCTGAAACGCTCCGCACCCGCGTTCGTGGCGGGCGACCTGACCGACCAGCAGCACAAGCGGCACCGCGTCCTGTTCCGCCAGATGCAGCGCAATCGCGGCGTTCATCGCACCCGGCCCCCGGCTGACCGCCGCCAGACCCGGCCGCCCGGTCAGCTTGGCGTCGGCCACCGCCATCATCCCCGCGCCGCCTTCGTGCCTGCAGACCACGACGTCGATCTTCGGCCTGTCGTAAAGGGCGTCCAGCAGCGCCAGATAGCTCTCGCCCGGCACGCAGAACAGCCGGTCCGCGCCCTGTTCCGCAAGGCAGGCTGCAAGAAGATCGGCGGCGCGCTGCGGCATATCGCTGTCTCCAAGGGGCGGAAGGTCGCCCCACATGACGCATATCCCGATTCCACCGGCGGCAGAAGGCCCGCAGCGTCAAAGTCCCCTTGCATCGGCCCGAAATCCGGTGCCGATTAGACCCATGACCACCTGGCTGCAGAATATCGCCGACGCCGCCCCTGCCGCCCATCCGGCAATCATCGATCATGACGGCGCCGTCTTCAGCTATGGCCAATTGCGCGCTGGCGCAAAGGAGATCGCCGTATCCCTGCGCACCCATGGCGTCCGGCCTGGGGACCGCGTCATGCTGGCGTGCGAAAACTGTGCCGCCTATGTCGGCGCGTTGCTGGCCCTGGCTGCGCTCGACGCCTGGATACTGCCGATCAACGCGCGCCATTCCGCCGCCGAACTCGACGCGATCGCCATCCATTCCGGCGCGCGCGCGATCGTCTTCTCGCCCGCGGCCTCTCCGGACGCCGCGTCGCACGCGGCGCGGCTGAGCACTGCGCCGCTGGGTGCGACGGGCCTCGGCCCGCTGGCCGTCACGCCCTGCGAGGACAGCGCTGCGGAACCCGTCGGACCAGAACCCGACGCCCGCATCGCTGCGCTTTTATATACCACGGGCACCACCAGCGCACCCAAGGGGGTCCTGCTGACCCATGCCAACCTAATCTGGAATGCCGAAACCTCGGCCCGGCTTCGCGGCATGACCCCGGGCGATGTCGTGCTCGGCGTCCTGCCGGGCAGCCACATCTTCGGCTTCTCTTCGACAATTCTCGCCGCACTTCATGCCGGATCCACCCTGCGCCTCATTCCCCGCTTCACGCCGGAGGCGGTGCTGCGGGCCTTTGCCGAGGGCGCCAGCGTGCTGCCCGCCGTGCCGCAGATGTACGAGCGCGTCCTGACCCATCTCGACCGCACCGGCGCCGCGCTTCTCGCCCCGAAGCTGCGCTATATTTCCGCCGGGGGCGCGCCGCTGGATCCGGACCTGAAGGCACAGACCGAGGCGGTGTTCGGCCTGACGCTCAACAACGGCTACGGCATCACCGAATGCGCGCCGGGCGTCGCCGCGACCCGCCCCGGGCATCCCCGCAGCGACGTTTCGGTGGGCACCGCCATGGAAGACGTCGAATTGACGATCGACGCGCCTGATGCCGAAGGGGTCGGCGAAATCCTGATCCGCAGCCCGGGCGTGATGAAGGGCTATTACCGCAACCCGCATGCCACTGCCGCCGCACTGCCGGAACCGGGCTTGTTCCGCAGCGGAGACCTCGGCCGGATCGACCCCGACGGCACGGTGCACGTCCTGGGGCGGAAGAAAGAGCTTATCATCCGCTCGGGCTTCAATGTGCACCCGCCCGAAATCGAGGGTATGCTGACCCGTCACCCCGACGTGCTGCAGGCGGCCGTCGTCGGGCGGCGCGTGGGCGCGAACGAGGAAATCCTTGCGTTCGTCATGGCACGGGGTGGTCTGACCGATGCGGCGCTTGCCGACTGGCTGGAGCCCCGGCTGGTCGCCTATAAGCGCCCGCAGCGCATCGTCATCGCCGAAAGCCTGCCGACCGCGCCCACCGGCAAGATCCTCAAGCACAAATTGATCGACCACTTCACCGCCGAGTTGGACCAGCGGTTGCAACTGCCGCAAGGAGATCCCGCCGCATGATGACCCCGGCCTCCGATACTGTGAGTTACGAAATCGTCGGCCGGACCGGCCTGATCGAGTTGAACAACCCGCCGGTCAATGCCGCGTCGCACCATCTGCGCCACGGACTGATGCAGGCGGTCCGGGCGTTGGGCGTGGCCGACGGCGTCGAAGTCATCGCGATCTACGGGGCGACCCGCGCGTTCATCGCCGGGGCCGATATCCGGGAATTCGGCAAGACGCCGGTCGAACCGATTCTGCCGGCCGTCTGTCTGGCGATCGAGGCGAGCGACGTGCCGGTCGTCGCGATCATGCACGGGGCGACCCTGGGCGGCGGGCTGGAGGTCGCGCTGTCCGCCCATGCCCGCGTCGCGCTGCCCGATCTTGTCACCGGCTTTCCCGAGGTGACGCTGGGCGTCATCCCCGGCGCCGGTGGTACCCAGCGCGCCCCGCGGCTGATCGGCGTGGCCGCGACGCTCGACCTCGCCACCACCGGCCGGCGGATCATGGCAGACGAAGCGATGGAACTCGGCCTCATCGACCGCATCGTCGACGGCCCGGCCCGGTACGCCGCGATTGCTGCCGCGACTGAGGTGCTAAAGGGCTCTCTGACCACCCGGCGCACCGGCGAGCAGCCGGTGACCCCCGATCCCGATGTGCTTGCCGAAACCACCCGGAATCTGGCCGCGAGCCAATCCCATCTCTTCGCCCCGCACCGCGCGGCCGAGGCGGTCGGGCTCAGCACCGGTCCGCTCGACAAGGGCCTGGCCCGCGAACGCGCCCTGTTCAACGAATGCCTTGCGAGTCCCCAGCGCGCCGGCTTGATCCATGCGTTTTTTGCCGAGCGGGCCGTCGCCAAGATCCCCGAGGCCGACGCCACGCCGCGGGACATAGGAAGCCTTGGCGTCGTCGGCGGGGGCACTATGGGGTCCGGCATTGCCACCGCCGGGCTGCTGGCCGGCTTGCCGGTGACGCTGGCAGAGCAGGACGACGATGCCCTCGATCGCGCATTCGGCACCATATCGAGAAACCTCGACGGGGCGGTCAAACGCGGCAAGCTTGGCTCGGAAGCGCGCGATGCGCTGCTGGCCGAGGATCTGATCCTGACCACCGACCTTGCGGATTTCGCCCGGACCGATCTGATCGTCGAGGCCGTCTTTGAGGATATGGGCGTCAAGCAGGACATCTTCCGCCGCCTCGACGCGGTCTGCAAGCCCGGTGCCGTCCTGGCGAGCAACACCAGCTATCTCGACATCAACAAACTCGCCGCCGTGACCCAACGGCCCGGGGATGTTCTGGGGCTGCACTTTTTCTCTCCTGCCCACGTCATGCGGCTGCTCGAGGTCGTCGTGGCCGACGGCACCGCGGCCGAAGTGACGGCGACGGGCTTTGCGCTCGCCAGGAAACTCAGGAAGGTTGCCGTGCGTTCGGGCGTCTGCGACGGCTTTATCGGCAACCGCATCCTGGCACACTACCGCAAGGCAGCCGACTACATGGTCGTCGACGGGGCGAGCCCGCAACAGGTCGATCGGGCCCTTGAAACCTTTGGCTTCGCGATGGGTCCCTTCGCCGTCTCGGATCTCGCTGGGCTCGACATCGGCTGGGCCACGCGTAAACGCCTCGCACCGACCCGCGACCCCGCCGAGCGCTATGTCGCCGTTGCCGACCGGATCTGTGAACGTGGCTGGTTTGGCCGCAAGACCGGGCAGGGGTTCTATCTTTATGGCAAGGAAAGGCCCGTACCCAATCCCGAAATTGCACGGATCATCGAGGATGAACGGACCAAGGCCAGCGTCACGCCGCGCAGCTTCGAAGATCAGGAGATCGTCGACCGCTACATGATCGCCATGATCAGCGAGGCGGCCCGCGTCCTCGGAGACGGCATCGCGCAACGCCCCATCGACATCGACGCCGTGTTCCTTTTCGGTTACGGTTTTCCCCGTTTCCGCGGCGGACCGATGCACTACGCCGACACGATCGGTGCGGCGGCCCTGATCGACCGGATCGAAGCGTATGCCGCCGAAGATGCATTTTTCTGGCAGGTCCCGCCACTGTTGCGTCACCTGGCATCCACCGGCCAGACCTTTGCCGACCTTAACAAGGGCGCCTGACGTGGACCTCACCTATTCCCCCGAAGAACGCGCGTTTCAGGTAGAGGTCCGCACCTTCCTGGCCGAACAGCTGCCCGCGGATCTTTCGGAGAAGGTCCGCACCGGAGCAGAGCTCACCAAATCCGACCATGACCGTTGGCATGCCGCACTGAATGCCAAGGGATGGCTTGCCACCACCTGGCCGAGAGGCTTCGGCGGCCCCGGATGGACGCCGGTCCAACGTCATATATTCGAGGAGGAATGCTGCCGCGCCTTCGCCCCACGCATCGTGCCGTTCGGGCTCCACATGCTCGGCCCCGTCCTGATCGAATTCGGCACGCCGGACCAGCAGCAGGCCTATCTTCCCCGCATTCTCAGCGGCGCGGACTGGTGGTGCCAGGGATATTCCGAACCCGGCGCAGGCTCGGACCTTGCCAGTCTGAAGACCCGCGCCGTCCGCGACGGCGACAGCTATGTGGTCAACGGACAGAAAACCTGGACAACGCTTGGCCAGTACGCAAACCGCATCTTCTGCCTCGTCCGCACCTCTGCCGAGGGAAAGCCGCAACAGGGTATCAGCTTTCTGCTCGTCGATCTCGACACGCCAGGCATCGAGATGCGTCCGATCCGCCTGATCGAAGGCGGCTGTGAAGTGAACGAGGTCTTCTTTACGGACGTTCGCGTGCCAGTGACGAACCTTGTCGGTGCGGAAAACCAGGGCTGGACGATTGCTAAATTTCTGCTGACCCACGAACGCACCAACATCGCCGGGCTGGGTTTCTCGATTCAGGCATTCGAGCAGCTGCGCAGCTTTGCCCGCCGTCGGCGCGCCAATGGCAAGCGGCTGGTCGACGACCCGCTCTTTGCCGCCCGGCTCAGCGAGATCGAGATCGATCTGGAGGCGATGAAGATCACCAACCTGCGCATGCTTGCCGAGGCGCGGAAGACCGGCGCACCCGGCCCCGAAAGCTCGATGCTCAAGATCAAGGGCACCCAGATCCGCCAGGTGCTGAACGACCTCGCGCGCCGCGCGCTCGGCCCCGCGGCGGTGCCGTTTCCCTCGGAGGTGCTGGGCGGCAACGCCGCCCTTGTGCCGCCCGATCAGGCGATGAATGCCGCCCGCTATTTCAACAACCGCAAACTGTCGATCTTCGGCGGCTCGAACGAGATCCAGCGCAATATCCTTGCCAAGGCCAAGCTGGGGCTTTGAGCGATGGATTTCGAGCCCACCGAAGAGCGCCGCCTGCTGGCCGAAACGCTTGCGCGATTTCTCGCCGCCGAATACTCGATCGAACACCGCAACTCTGTCGCCTATTCCGAGCCGTTCCACGATCCGGTGAAATGGCGGGCGCTGGCCGATCTGGGCGTTCTTCACGCGCTCGCCGCCCCGGCGGATGGCGGTATGGGTGGCGCCGGTTTCGACATTGCGACCGTGTTCGAAACGCTGGGCGCGGCCCTTTGCCCCGAACCGTTTCTTGGCGCGCTTTTGTCGGTGCGCCTGCTGGCTGCGGCGGGTTGCGACCTGGCCCCGCTGCTGTCGGGCCAAATCCGCTATGCGGCGGCCGTCGGCGAGACCGATGCCCCCTATGATCCCGCCGAGATCGGGTGCGAGGCGCACCGCGGCAGGAATGGCTGGGTTTTGCATGGCCGCAAGAGCGTTGTGTATGGCGGTGCCTCCGCCGAGAGACTGGTGATCGCCGCCCGTGCCGACGGGGGGGCGTTGGCGCTTTGGGAGGTGGCGGCGTCGGATGCCAGGATCTCTGGTTACGGCATGATCGACGGCGGCAATGCGGCAGAGGTGTTTCTTGACGGAACACCCGCCGCGATGATCCTGCCCGAGGCCGGCGCCGCGCTGCAGGATGCGCTCGACCACGGAGCGCTTGCGCTTTGCGCCGAGGCCGTCGGCGCCATGGACACCGCGCAGGCGATGTTGCTGGACTATTTGCAGACCCGCCGGCAATTCGGCCGCCCCATCGGCAGCTTCCAGGCGCTGCAGCATCGCATGGTCGACCTGACGATCGAAATCGAACAGGCCCGTTCGATCACCATCCTTGCCGCCGGCAATATGGGGACGGACCGGCAAACGCGCACGGTCTCGATGGCGAAGAACCTTGTCGGGCGTATGGCGAAACTGGTGGCCGAAGAGCTGATCCAGATGCATGGCGGTATCGCAATGACGTGGGAGTATCCGGCCTCGCATTTCGCTAAGAGGTTGGTGATGATCGACCACCAGCTGGGAGACACCGATTTCCACCTGCACCGGGTGATGGCGGAACATATGCGGCCCGGGAACGGGCCGTCATCGGGGTGAATGGAGAGGGCGGGTTTTGGCTGGGAGTGGTCGTTTGCCGAATGCGTGAGAAGCCGCGCGTGCGCCGGACCGTGGGCTGGCGCAGCGACGCGTGTTCTGCGCGGTTTATGGCAGCAAAGTCCGAAAAAGGTCAGAGCGATGCGCCCTTGGCCGACAAAGCGCCAGACCGCCGGGACGGTCCGGCGCTCGCGCGGCTGGGCTTCGCCCCTTGAGTCCGCGCGGGCTGCATCAACGTCCGATCCCGGCGAAAACCGGCCAACGCGCCGGTCAGCGTATGACTTGACCTAACCGTTCCTTTGATCAACAGCCTGCTTCACCTCGGCATCGTTCGCGCCGAACAGATCGGTCTTCGACAGGACGGTTGCCACGATTGCGGCGCTGAGCGACAGCACGCCAACCGTGAACACTGTCCAGTCCAGCACCACGCGTGCGCGTTGCATCAGGTCGGGGGTGTGATCGGTGTCAAGCACAGGCGGCAGCCTTCTTCCAGGTCGTTTCAACGACCAGTTTCCTAAACGAATGTGGTTTCAATAGGGTTGAAACCGCGTGGATTTGGCGGAAGTTTGTCCGGGATGTGACGGGAGGGGCCGATGCAGGATCTGCGGAACTGGGTGCCGCCGCGCTGGCCGGATGCGGACAGGTTCGAGGGCCGCTATGCGCGGGTGGAACTGTTGTCGGAGGCGCATGCCGCCGCGCTGCATGCGGCCAATGCCGAAGACGACCGGATCTGGGACTATCTGCCTTATGGGCCCTTCGCCTCTGTCGAGGCATACTCGACCTGGGTGCGTGACGCGGCCGCGGGCGACGACCCGCGCTTTCATGCGGTCTATGATATCGAGACCGGGCGCTGGGGCGGGGTGGCCAGCCTGATGCGGATCAACCCTGCGGCCGGCTCGATCGAGGTGGGGCATATCAACTTTGCACGCGGCCTGCAGCGGACGCGCGCTGCGAGCGAGGCGATGTATCTGTTGATGCGCTGGGCGTTCGAGGCGGGGTACCGCCGGTACGAATGGAAATGCGATGCCAGGAACTTCGGCAGCCGCCGCGCGGCCGAGCGGCTGGGTTTCAGCTTTGAGGGCGTCTTCCGTCAGGCGGCGGTGGTCAAGGGGCGCAACCGCGACACCGCCTGGTTTGCCGCCATCGACACGGAGTGGCCTGCGCTGAAGGCAGCCTTCGAGACCTGGCTGGCGCCGGAGAATTTCGAAGCGTCGGGGCAGCAGCGACAGCGGCTGTCGGACCTGACCGCACCGGTTCTGGTCGCGCGAGATCCGGCCCTGTAGGCCGTTTGGGCAGATCGGCCCGGTGCGCAAGCGCCGGGTTTCAGACATGTGAGCCGGCTAAGACCTGTGGTTGGCGTCGACGTGCCCCGCGCGGCACTTGACCCGTCTGGCAGGGCCTGCGCGAGGTCAAACTGAACGGGCCCGCAAGGCGGGCGGGCCGCGTTCTAAATCGCCGCGCGCCCCGCCAGCCGCTCCTGCAGCATCCCCGCCACCCGGGCAACGTCCGACCGGATACGGCCACCGTTGGCGCGATTGGCCGCGAGCGTGGCCGCCGCCTCCTCCAGCGGGCCGTCATGAGCGCTGCGTGCGACGCCGGTCAGAAATTGCGCCACATAGTCGAGCGTCTGGTCGTCGTCCGAGGACGTGAGCACGTCGGCGATATGGGCGAGATCGTCCCTGAACGCGATGGGGTCCGGGCTGACCGTCTCGGCGCTGACCAGCCGCAGGCCGGGGGCGCGCTGGTCGGGTGGCAGATGGTCGATCACCGCCTTCTGGAAAACGGCCAGGCTTTCGATGGGTTTCGACAGTACCCCGTCGGCGCCGGCGTCGACGGCGGGGATGAAGTTGCGGTCGTCGCCGCTGGTGGCGAGGATGACCGGAATTCGCTGGGCGGCGCCTGCGAGGTTGCCGATCAGTTCCAGCCCCGAGCCGTCGGGCAGGCCCAGATCGACGATCACCACGGTCGGCAGGTAGACCGAAAGATGCCGCCGCGCGGCGCGCAAGGAATCGGCGCGCCGGATACGGGCGCCGGATCTCAGGCATAAAAGGCGCACAGCCTCGCTGGCAAAGCGGCTGTCCTCGACAACCAGGACGGTCAGGCCCGCCAGCGGGCGGGCTGCCGTGGGCGCGGGGCCGAGGGGAAGGGGGTCTAGGGTGACAGGCATATCGCGGGCTCCGGTCAGCTAAGCACCCCGACTTAAACCGCGCGATGGTGAATACCCGGTTAATCGCACGCACTGCGGCTTTGCGCCGCTTGCGCCGGTGGTTCGCGGCCTGCATAAGCGGCGCGATCTGGTCTTGGGAGTTTCACGATGATCGGCCGCCTCAATCACATCGCGATCGCGGTTCCGGACCTTCAGGCCGCAGCGGCACAATATCGCGATACGCTGGGAGCGACGGTCGGCGAACCGCAGGACGAGCCGGACCACGGGGTCACGGTTGTGTTCATCGAGCTGCCCAACACCAAGCTCGAGCTGCTTTATCCGCTGGGCGAGGGGTCTCCGATCGCGGGATTTCTGGAAAAGAACCCGTCGGGCGGGATCCATCATATGTGTTTCGAGGTCGTCGATATCCTGGCGGCGCGGGACAGGTTGAAGGCCGAGGGCGCGCGGGTGCTGGGCGACGGAAACCCTAAGATCGGGGCGCACGGCAAGCCGGTCCTGTTTCTGCATCCCAAGGATTTCAACGGCTGCCTCGTCGAGCTGGAGCAGGTCTGATGGGCGTCTCGTCGGCACTGGTCCTGTTCGCGGTGATCTGGTTTCTGGTGCTGTTCGTGGTGCTGCCGCTGCGGCTGACCACCCAAGGCGACGTGGGCGAGGTAACGCCAGGCACCCAGGCCGGGGCGCCGGCCGAGCTGAACATCCGCAAGAAGTTCAAGATCGTGACGGCGGTGGCCTTCGCCTTGTGGGTGGTGATTGCGGGGGTGATCTTTTCGGGCGCGATTTCGGTGCGCGATCTCGACATGTTCGGCCGGATGGGACCGCCGGTGTCGGACGGCGGCAGTTGACCGGGCTGACCGGCGGGGACGCGTCGGCGATCGGCGCGGATCGAACAGACGATCGGAACCAATGCCCAGATGCGGTAGCGCCTGTAGGCTGAGCGAAGCGCCTCTTTCGTCAAACCCGCCGGGGCCAGCGGGTTCGACAGGTCCCAATTCGCGCTCGATGGTCTCGCCAAGCAAGCGTGGCAACTGCAGGCGGACCCGGAATAGATCCAGAAACTGCCGACGACCGGTTTCGATCCATCCTGACCCCCTTGGGTGTTGGTCAGGTTCGATGGCGCCTGATCTGGGTATGGCCTGGAGCGGCCGTTCGAATTTGGCCTTGGCGCGGCGTCTCGCTTGACCGGCGATGGCGGGATCAGGCCAGTACCAGCCGAATGCCTTCACGCAAGCGGCTTCACGGACACTGAGGCCAGCGATATCCCTTGACGCCGGCTCCGCATCGGTTCGGTCAAGCGCCCCGGATCGCCTCGATCCGGGCGCGGGCCGAATTCGACCGCGGGGTCCAGAGGCCTCGGTCGATGGCCTCGGCCAGCCGCTCGGCGATCTCGCGCAGTGCCGGGGCATTGGCCTCGGCAATGAAATCCCGGGTTGCGCCGTCTTCGAGAAACGCGGCCTCGACAAGATCGAAGTGGTGCCCCCTGACGGACCCAGTCGTGGCGGCGAAAGCGAAGAGGTAGTCGACCGTGGCGGCAATCTCGAACGCGCCCTTGTAGCCGTGGCGTTTGACCCCGTCGATCCATTTCGGGTTGACGACGCGTGACCGCACGACCCGGCCGATCTCGTCCTCAAGCGTGCGGATCACGGGGCGTTCGGGGCGGGAGTGATCGTTGTGGTAAACCGGGCGGTCGCGGCCCTGCAGGGTTGCAACCGCAGCCGCGGCGCCGCCTTCGAACTGATAGTAGTCGTCGGAGTCCAGCAGATCGTGCTCGCGGTTGTCCTGGTTCTGGACGATGGCCTCGGTCTGGCGGAGTCGGGCCTCGAAGGCCCGGCGGTCTCGGCGGCCCTCGGCGCCCGCACCGTAGGCGTAGCTGCCCCACTCGAGATAGGCCTCGGCAAGGTCGGACTTGTCGGCCCACAGCCGCTCGTCGATCATCGCCTGCAGGCCCGCGCCATAAGCCCCCGGCTTGGAGCCGAAGACGCGGGCGGTGGAGTTTTCGGTCCTGGCACGGGCGGCGGCCGGGTTGACGTCCTCCGGCTCGTCAAGCTGCATCACCGCCCGTGCGGCGCTGTCGACGAGGGCGATCTGTTGGGGGAAAGCGTCACGGAAGAACCCGGAGATGCGGAGCGTGACATCGACACGGGGGCGCCCGAGAACGGATGCCGGGAGGATTTCGAAACCGGTGACGCGGCGACTGGCGGCGTCCCATTGCGGCTTGACGCCCATCAGCGCCAGGCATTGGGCGATATCGTCGCCGCCGGTTCGCATATTGGCGGTGCCCCATGCTGTTACCAGCAGGCTGCGAGGCCAATCGCCATGGGTCTGCAGGTGTTTGTCGACAAGCAGGCCGGCGGATTTCCACCCGAGCGCCCAGGCGGTCGGTGTCGGCACGGCGCGGCTGTCGACGCTGAAGAAATTGCGTCCCGTGGGCAGGGTGTCGGGCCGTCCGCGCGTGGGCGCGCCGGATGGCCCCGGAGCGACGAAGTGCCCTGACAGGGCGGTGAGGAGGCCCGCCGCCTCGGCCGGGCCGCAGGCGGCGATGGCGGGGGCCAGGGCGTCGTTGATCTGCCGGACCACAGCCGCCGCTCGCGGCCCTGGGGCCGCATCGCCCCGCAGCAGCCTTTGCGACAGGATTTCGAGGCGTTCCACCGTATCGCCGTTGCTGCGCCAGCCGTCCTCTGCAAGATCCAGCAGCGCTTGCGGCTTCTCGACGGCGGGCGCGGCCATATCGCAATCGAGCGGGTCGACAGACAGGTCCAGATCCCGAGCCAGCGCGCGCAGCAGCGATGCGTCCGGCCCCGTACCGTCGCCGCGCGGTACGCGGGCGAGCGCAAGGACGAGGTCGCGCGCCTGGTCGCCCTCGGGCGACGCGCCGATGACGTGCAGGCCGTCTCGGATCTGCGCCTCTTTCAACTCGCAGAGATAGGCGTCGAGTTTCGCCAGGTCCGTGTCTTCGTTTTCGCCCGTCAGACCTGCATCCTGGTCGAGGCCGGTCGCCGCGGTCAGCGACAGGATTTCGCGACGCAGGTGACTGATGCGCCGGGGATCGACGCCGGCCGCTTCGAAATACTCGTCGACCAGCGCCTCGAGGTCCTTGAGCGGCCCGTAGGTGTCGGCCCGCGTCAATGGCGGGGTCAGATGGTCGACGATCACCGCCTGCGCGCGGCGCTTGGCCTGGGTGCCCTCGCCCGGGTCGTTGACGATGAACGGGTAGATATGCGGCATCGGGCCCAGCACGGCCTCGGGCAGGCAGGCTTCGGACAATGCAAGAGCCTTGCCCGGCAGCCACTCGAGATTGCCATGTTTGCCCATATGCACGATCGCATCGGCGCCCCAGTGGTCGCGCAGCCAGATGTAGAAGGCGAGGTAATTGTGCGGCGGAACGAGATCCGGAGAGTGGTATGTGTCGGTGGGGTCGATATTGTAGCCGCGGGCGGGCTGCAGGCCGACGGCGACGTTTCCGAAACGGTGGATCGACAGCTTGAAGACCCCGGCCGAGGACGCCCCTTGCACGTCGGTTCGGGATAAAAAGAACGGATCGGCCTCGGGCTTGCCCCAACGGTCTTCGATACGTCGGCGAACATCCCAAGAGAGCCGGCCGTAGTATTCCAGATAGGTGTCGAGCGACAGGCAGACGCCGCCGTCGCGGCTTGTGCGGTCGGTCAGCCAGTTGGTGGGCCCGGCGAGCAGTTGCACCATCAGGGCGGCGCTGTCGACGGGGGAGTTCTCGATGGAGTATCCCGAGGCCGTCAGCAGTTTCATGACATTGACCGTGCTGGCCGGCGTGTCGAGGCCCACGCCGTTGGCCAAACGGCCGTCCTTGTTTGGGTAATTGGCGAGGATCAGGGCGACCTTGCGGTCGGCAGGCGGGGTGCGGCGGAGGCGGGCCCAGTTCGCGGCGAGTGTTGCGGTAAAGTCGATGCGGTCGCCCCGCGCGCGGTAGGCGGCGATGGGGCATTCGGTGGCCGTGTCGAAAAACGCCTCGCCCTTGAAGCTGACGGCACGGGCAAGGATCCTGCCGTCGACCTCGGGCAGGGCGACGTTCATTGCGATATCGCGGGCGTTCAGGCCGGTCAGGCCCTTGTCCCAGGTTTCTTCAGAGCTTGCCGACAGCACGACCTGGAACACCGGTGCATTATTGGAAGCCTCTGAATTCAAGGGGTTTTCCGGGGCATCGTTCTCGCCGGGGGTTCCCACGGCGAAGCTCGTGCAGTTGAGAATGACGTCCGGGGGTGCCTGAGTGAAGAGTTCGGTGATTGTGGCGGCGCTGACCGGATCCTTGAGCGAAGCGACGAAAACCGGAAGCGGATTCAGCCTCTGCCGGATCAACGCGCGGGTGAGGCGGTTGATGGGGTTGAGACCGGCGCCCTGAACCAGAGCGCGGTAAAAGACGATCGGAACGATCGGGGCGGCATCGGACCAGACCTGACGCACGGTGTCGAGATCGGACACGCCGGCGCCCGGCCAATAGATGCCGGCCCGAAGCAGCGGTCGGAACAACGTCGGACTTTCATCGGAGTCCCGCCGGGCTCTGTCACCGCTCAACATCCACTGCGCGTAGCGCAGGAAGTTGGTGCTGTTCTCGGGGCCGCCCTCGACGAGATAGGACCACAAGGCGTCGTAATCTTCGGCTTCGACCGTCGAGAGATCGCGCAGTTCCGGGTCGGGTTTGTCATCGCCCGGCAAAAGCGCCAGAGGCACGTCGGCGGCGTGCATGTGGGCGGCGTACTGTTCCGCGCCGTAGCGCCAGTAGCCCAGGCCTCCCAACACGCGGGCGATCACAAGGCGGGATTTCGAGGCGCAGGCCTCGATATGCAGGTCGACCGACATCGGGTGGCGAAGATGGGTCAGATTGGCAAGCCGCAGGGTCGGTGGGTCGTTCATCTCGGCGCGCGCTTCGCTGAGAGCGGCAAGTTCGGTGTCGGCTGCAGACAGAAAGACGATGTCGGCGGGCGTCTGGCCGAGATCGACCGGCTCGCCGTCGTCGATGGCGCCGGGGGTTGCTGCGAGCAGGTGCATTAGGCGCAACGACCTCCGCCCGGTAGTCCCTGCCCGCTGGACAAGCGAGACACACCGTCCAGACGGTGACCGGGAATGGTCGACCGGCCGCCCTGAGCATTTTCACCAAGATGAAGGAGCTTGCGGCCGTTCATCAAAGCCGCTTCTCCATGAAGATCGAGCTGCCGGCGTCCTCGGGGTAGTCGCCGAAGGCGCCACATTCCGCAAAGCCGTGCCGGGCATATACCCGGTGAGCGGCATGCAGGCTGTTGCCGGTCTCCAGCTTGAGGACGGGCAAGCCATGAGTGCGCGCCTCTGTGTCCAGGCGTTGCATCAGCAAGTCGGCGGTGCCCGAGCCGCGGGCGGCGGGGTCGATGAACATGGATTTCACCTCGCCATAGCCGTTGCGCAGGGCGAGGGCGGCGCATCCGATTGTGGCGCCCTCGCGACGGGCGACGAAAAAGCGGATGTCCGGCGCGCAAAGCTCCTCGATGCCCAGGTAATGGTTGTCTTCGGCTGGAAACAACGACTGCATCATCGCGTGGCTGGCCTGCAGCAGCGCGATCGCCTCCGGGTCGCGGGGATCGCCCTTCTCGACGGTGATCATGCGCAAAGCGCGGCTTCGATACCTGCCCGGTCAAGGCCGGTCTGGCCAATGACGACAAGGCGGGTTTCGCGAGGCTCCGACGGGCCGAGGGGGCGGTCGAAATAGGTCTCGATCCGCGGACCCACGGCCTGCAGGGTCAGGCGCATGGGTTTGCCGGCGACGGCTGCGAAACCCTTGAGACGCAGAATGTCGTGGGCGCGGATCGTATCGGCAACCTGTTCGGCGAATTGCACGGGATCGGTGATTTCGGGCCGGGTGATCACGAAGCTTTCGAACTCGTCATGATCGTGGTCATGATCATGGTGATCGTCGTCTTCGTCGTCGTGGTGATGGTGGTGGACTTCCCGGCGCGCGGCCAAATCGGCTTCGGATCCGACGCCCTGGCCCAGCAGTACCTCGACAGGAAGTTCGCCATGCGCCGCGCGGACAACGTGGACGCCGCTGCGGGCCTCCGCTTCGAGCCGGTCGGCAAGTGCCGTGCTGGCGGCCTCGTCCAGCAGGTCGGCTTTGTTGACGACGATCATGTCGGCACAGGCGACCTGATCCTCGAACAGTTCGGACAGAGGCGTTTCGTGGTCGAGGTTGTCGTCGGATCGGCGCTGCGCGTCGACCGCATCGACGTCATGGGCAAACCGGCCCTCGGTCACCGCCTTGCCGTCGACCACGGTGACGACGCCGTCGACGGTGACCCTGGTGCTGATCTCGGGCCAGTTGAAGGCGCGCACCAGCGGCTGCGGCAGCGCCAATCCGCTGGTCTCGATGACAATGTGGTCGGGGGGCTCGGGACGGTCGAGCAGCTTTTGCATCGTCGGCACGAAATCCTCGGCCACGGTGCAGCAGATGCAGCCGTTCGACAGTTCCATGATATCGTCATCGCTGCAGGTCTCGTCGCCGCAGCCCTTCAGGATGTCGCCGTCGACACCGAGATCGCCGAACTCGTTGATGATCAGCGCGATGCGCCGGCCGTTGGCGTTGGCCAGCATATGGCGGATCAGCGTGGTCTTTCCGGCGCCTAGAAAGCCGGTGACGACAGTTGCGGGAATTTTGGCGGGCATGTGGAAGGTCCTGATCAAACGGCTTGGGCGGCCCCTGGGGCAGGGGCCGCCATCGGCGCGGAAAGTGGCTGGTTCAGGCCGCAGCGTGCAGGCGCGGGTGGGTCAGATGCGGGTTCTGCAGCAGGTTGCGACCGGTTTTGGCCAGCGCCAGAACGGCGAGGTCGGCCAGCGGTTCGATCACGATCACCAGCATGTAGGCGGCGCCGAACGAGAACACGGCGGCCAGGTTTTCCGCCCCGAAGCCCTGACCGTACAAGGCCCAGAAGGCGACCCAGGCAATCACGCCGCCCTGGTAGGTGGCCGACAGCCTCAACGCCTGGCCGTAGAGCAGGTCGACATAGGCCGTATCGGGGGCGATGATGCGCTTTGACAGGGCGAAAATCGCGAACAGCGGAACCAGAAGCGTGGTGACGTTGACGAAATACATCGGCAGGTCGCTGGGCGCAAAAAGCATCCCCTGGATCGCAAGCCCCGCAGCGAGGCCGATGGCGGCGGGCGCGACCCCCAGCAGCAGCAGAAGCGTGGTGCCGAGAATGAAGTGAACCTCGGAGACGCCGACCGGGAAATGCGGCAAGACCTCGAAGAACAGGAATGTGCCGACGGTGGCCAGTGCGCTGCGCACGACCAGCGGGGCGGCGCCATGTGCCTTCAGGTCATCCCAGGCAAGCTTGGCGGCGTAGCCGGCGGCTCCGGCAGCGGTGCCATATGCCAGCACCATCTTGGCGCCGTGAACGATTCCGGGTTCGATATGCATGTTGCTGTCTCCTCTGCCGTCCTCCCGACGGCTTGGGGTTGATGTCCGGCATGGCTGGTCTCCTGGCTTTGCGGGTCGTCGCGCCCGTCCGCCTTCCCAGGGTGACCCCAGTGGCATCCGGCGGGCGCTCGCCGCGTACAGTCGCGGGGGCGGCTTTGGCTTTCGGCCCCTGGTTGGGTCGCCTTTACCAAATTCCCATTTCGGCCCCGCGCGCTTTGCACGTGTCCGGGGCACCATGCAAATGTCAGTCAAACCTGACACCGCTTGCCCGGTCAAGATGGATAACGACGCCAGCGGTGCGATTTGCGGCGCGCCGATGCCACAGATACGGGACAATATACTCAAGATTTTGTGGATAAGCGGCAGATATGTGCCAGATGCGGGGTTCCAACGTTGACTCGCAGGCGTTTGATCCGAACACTGATCGGGTGGGAATCATCCGGGGGCACGCCTTTGCGTTTCACGAGACTGCGGCTGAACGGCTTTAAAAGCTTCGTCGATCCGACGGATCTGATCATTGCCGACGGGCTGACCGGCGTGGTCGGGCCGAATGGGTGCGGTAAGTCGAACCTGCTGGAAGCGCTGCGCTGGGTGATGGGAGAGAACCGGCCAACGGCCATGCGCGGCGGCGGCATGGAGGATGTGATCTTTGCCGGGGCGGCGACGCGGACGGCGCGGAACTTTGCCGAAGTGTCGGTGCAGATCGACAATTCCGAACGGCTGGCGCCTGCAGGGTTCAACGACTCCGACCTGCTGGATATCACCCGGCGGATCACGCGGGACGCGGGCAGCGCGTTCAAGGTGAATTCCAAGGATGTGCGCGCCCGCGACGTTCAGATGCTGTTCGCCGATGCTTCGACGGGCGCGCATTCGCCCGCGCTGGTGCGGCAGGGCCAGATCGCCGAACTGATCAACGCCAAGCCGCGGGCGCGGCGGCGCGTTCTGGAAGAGGCCGCGGGCATCTCGGGCCTCTACCAGCGGCGGCACGAGGCCGAGCTGAAGCTGAACGCGGCGGAACAGAACCTGCTGCGGGTCGAGGATGTCGTGGAACAGCTCGCCGGGCAACTGGCGCAACTGGCACGGCAGGCCCGGCAGGCGGCGCGCTACCGCGAGATCGGCGAGGCGCTGCGCAAGTCCGAGGGCATGCTGCTTTATCGCCGCTGGCGCGAGGCGGACGAGGCCAGGGCATCGGCGGAAGACGCCTTGCGGGCCCGGCTGCAGGCTGCTGGCGTGGCCGAGCGCGAGGCACTGTCGGCGGCAAAGGCGCGCGAAACGGCGGATCTGGCATTGCCGCCGCTGCGCGAGGAAGAGGCGATAGCGGCGGCGCTGCTGCAGCGGCTGATGGTTCAGCGCGACACGCTCGCCGATCAGGAAGTGCGGGCTCAGTCTGCAATCGAGACGCTGACGGCGCGGATTGGACAGCTGAGCCACGATCTGGAGCGGGAAGACGCCTTGAACCGCGACGCAGGCGAGACCATCGCGCGGCTCGAGGAGGAGCAGGCGGATCTGACCCGTGCCGGCGAGGGGCACGGCGCGGCGCTGGCGACGGCGGCCGAGACGGCACATGAAGCCGCAGCGGTACTGCAGGAGCGGGAAGAAACCCTGGGGCAACTGACCGAAGATACCGCGCGGCTGGCGGCGCGGCATCAGTCGGCGCAGCGGCTGCTGGAGGATTCGCGAAAGACACTGGACCGGTCCGAAGGCGAGGCGTCACGGGTGCGCGAGTCGTTGGCGGCTGCCGAAAGCGCGGTCGGCGGGGCAGAGGCAGCGTTGGCGTCGGCGCAGACGGCGCTGGATGGTGCGACGCGGCAGTCCGAGGAGGCCGAGCAGGTGCTGGCCGATGCCGACGCAGCACTGGCCGAGGCTCAGGCGCGCGAGGCGGACGCTCGCGCTGAGCGATCTTCGGCAGAAGGCGAGGCGAATGCCCTGCGCGCCGAGACGGCGGCGCTGGCGAAGCTGGTGCAGCGGGATACGGCCGAAGGCGGCCAGGTGCTCGATCTGCTCAGGGTGACGTCGGGATACGAAAAGGCGCTGGGCGCGGCTTTGGCCGACGACCTGCGTGCGCCCGCGGTCGCGGCCGGCGGACGCTCTGGCTGGGCGATGCTGCCGGGATATGCCGATCCGCAGGTGTTGCCGAAGGGCGTGCAGGCCTTGTCGAATTTCGTCACGGTGCCGGAGGTTCTGGCGCGCCGGATGGCCCAGATCGGCTTGGTCGCGGCAGAGGATGGCCCACGGTTGCAGGCTCAGCTGAAGCCGGGCCAGCGGCTGGTCAGCGAGGCCGGCGATCTGTGGCGCTGGGACGGATTCCGCGCCGGGGCGGAGGACGCGCCGAGCGCTGCGGCGCTGCGGCTCCAGCAGTTGAACCGGCTGGAGGAACTGAAGCAGACGCTCGAGCAGGCCAATGCGCGCGCCGAAGGTGCGAGCCGCGCGCATGAGGTCCTGACGGCGCAGCTGGCGGAATTGACCGAGGCCGACCGGGTGGCACGCGATGTGCGGCGCGGGGCCGACGCTCGGATGGCCGAGGCGAGCCGCACATTGAGCCGGGCCGAAGCCGACCGGAACATCGCCGCGGGCAAACTGGAATCCCTGCGGCTGGCAGCGGCGCGGCATGACGATGATGCGCAGGCGGCGCGAGGCGCCCTGCGCAAGGCCGAGGCAGGGTTGCGGAGGCTGGATGATCTGGGCGCCGCGCGCGCGGCGGTTGAAGAGGTCAAGGTGACCGTCGAGGCCGCCCGGATCACGATGATGTCGAAGCGGGCCGCACATGACGAACTGAAGCGCGAGGGCGAGGCCCGCGAGGCGCGCCTGCGTGAGGTCAGCAAGGAAATCGCGGGCTGGCGGAAACGTCTGGAGACGGCAGAGACGCGGATCGCCGAATTGGCCGGGCGGCGGCGGACATCTGCGGAAGAGCTGGACGCGGCGTCGGCGGTCCCAGGACAGCTTGCCCAAGAACGCGAGACCCTTGCCGAGGCGATTGCCGGTGCCGAGGGCCGGCGCAATGCAGCGGCGGACACGCTGGCGGCGGGAGAGGCGGCGTCGCGCACGGCGGAACGGGCGGAACGCGAGGCGGAACGCGCCGCAGGCGAGGCCCGCGAGGCGCGGGCCGCGGCCGAGGCGCGCGCCGAAGCGGCGCGCGAGACGGTGGCGGCAGCCGAAGAGCGCATCGTCGAGGCGCAGGAAACGACGCCGGCTGCCTTGCTCGAACGGCTGGACGCCGACCCGGATGCGATGCCGCCGGCAGAGAGCATCGAGCATGAAGTGAACCGCCTGAAACGCCAGCGCGAGGCCCTGGGCGCCGTTAACCTGCGCGCCGAGGAGGATGCGCGAGAGGTCTCTGCCGAACATGACGGGCTGGTCAGCGAAAAGGCAGATCTCGAAGGCGCGATCGCCAAGCTGCGGGCGGGGATCAACAGCCTCAACCGCGAAGGGCGCGAGCGGCTGCTGACTGCGTTCGAGCAGGTGAACTCGAACTTCTCGATGCTGTTCACGCATCTTTTCGGTGGCGGCGAGGCAAAGCTGGTGCTGGTGGAATCGGATGATCCGCTGGAGGCCGGGCTGGAGATCATGTGCCAGCCGCCCGGCAAGAAGCTGTCGACGTTGTCGCTGCTCAGCGGCGGCGAGCAGACGCTGACTGCGCTGGCACTGATCTTCGCGGTGTTTCTGGCCAACCCGGCGCCGATCTGCGTGCTGGACGAAGTGGATGCGCCGCTGGATGATGCCAACGTCACCCGGTTCTGCGATCTCCTGGACGAGATGACACGGCGGACGAATACCCGGTTCCTGATCATCACCCACCATGCGGTGACGATGGCGCGGATGGACCGGCTGTTCGGCGTAACGATGGGCGAACAGGGGGTAAGCCAGCTGGTCTCGGTCGATCTGAAGAAGGCCGAGACGCTGGTGGCCTGAGGCATCTCGCGCAAGCGTGATACCTGACGTGCAAGGAATGGGGTAGGCTCGCGGAAACATCCTAGGGAGAGCCTCATGCGGCTTGTGATAATATCGTGGCTTCTGATGGCCTCGGCGGTCTGGGCGCAGCAGGGCATTCGCGCGACCGATCGGCCGTATGGACAGGATGAGCTGGCCGGTATGCTTGCCGGCCATGCGGTGGAGTTCTTTGACGGCTCGGTGTCGCGATACCGGGCGGACGGGGCCTATAGCTACAAATATACCGAAAGCGATGCGCCCTGGCTGGGCACTTGGGACGTGCCGGAGGCCGGGCGGGTCTGTGTGGATTTCGACAACGGCTCGCGCCGTTGCGACGGCTTTGTCGATGACGGATCGCGGATGGTGCTGGTCATCTCTGATGGTACCCGGTTTCCCGTGCGCGAGCGGCGGGCTCTGGTGGACGGATACTAACGCCGGCGCAGCCGGTCCATCACCCGCGCCCAGCCGCCGGGCGTCACCACGAAACACAACAGAAACCCGGTGCAAAATCCGGCAAGATCCGCGACCCAATCCCTGCCGCCGCCGAACAGCAGCCCGAACACCAGTTGGATTCCCATCAGAAACCCGATCAGCAGGAACGCCCGCGCCTGCGGGCCTCCGGTGTCTCTCAACCGTGCCCAGAGAAGAAAGGTAAAGGCCCCGATCAGGCCATAGGCTGCGGGAAACCCGCCGATCAGCGGGGCCGGATCGTCGAGCGCCCAGGCATAGACCAGCGCCCCCACCACGGCAGAGCCGAAAAACACCGCCAACACCGCCGGCGCCGAGATTACCTCGCCCACCATCTTGCCCAAGGCAAGCACGAAGACGATCACGAACAATGCATGGGTGAAGGACGCGTGTACGAAGGGATAGGCCACCAACCGCAACACATGCTCCACCGGCCAGACATTCAACGCCCACATCTGATCGAACACGTCGCCGATCACGGCATAATCCCGCACCGCGCCCAGCCGCCAGCCCACCGCGCCCGGCCCGCCGACGATCCCGCGCGCGCCCAGCTGAAACGCCGCCTCGATCCCGAAGATCGCCAGCGCCAGTGCCGCCACCACCGGCGGCAGCGTGTTGAAGGGACTTTCCTGGTGAGGACTGCTCATGCCCGCTTCCTTGACGGCCTTTGTCCCATCCGTTACGCGAACCCGGCCTCGAAATCCAGCAGGGACCGCAGATGCCCGACTTCACCCCCCGCGTCTTCTCTGGCATCCAGCCCTCGGGCGGCCTGACGCTCGGCAACTACCTGGGCGCCATGAAGCGTTTTGTCGACATGCAGAACGACGGCGCCTATGAGACGATCTATTGCATGGTCGACCTGCATGCGATCACCACCTGGCAGGACCCAGCCAAGCTGGTGGCGGCGACGCGCGAGCTGTGCGCCGGGTTCATCGCCACCGGCATCGACCCGGAAAAATCCATCCTGTTCAATCAGTCCCAGGTGGCCGAGCATGCCCAGCTTGGCTGGATCTTTTCCTGCGTCGCCCGGATGGGATGGATGCAGCGCATGACCCAGTGGAAGGACAAGGCCGGCAAGAACGCCCAGAACGCCTCGCTGGGGCTCTTTGGCTACCCCGCGCTGATGGCCGCCGACATCCTGATCTACCACGCCACCCACGTGCCCGTGGGCGAGGACCAGAAGCAGCATCTGGAGCTGACCCGCGATATCGCGATCAAGTTCAACAACGACTATGGGGTGGAGTTCTTCCCCGTCACCGAGCCGGTCATCGAAGGCGCCGCCACCCGCGTGATGTCCTTGCGCGACGGGTCGAAGAAGATGTCGAAATCCGACCCCTCGGATGCCAGCCGCATCAACCTGACCGACGACGCCGACGCCATCGCGCAGAAAATCCGCAAGGCGCGGACCGATCCCAAGCCGCTGCCGTCGGATTTGGAGGGTCTGGAGGATCGTCCCGAGGCTCGGAACCTCGTCAACATCTACGCTGCGCTGGCGGATACCTCACCCGAGGCTGTGATCCGCGACCATGCCGGGCAGCAGTTTTCGACCTTCAAGCCGTCTTTGGCCGATCTGGCGGTCGCCAAGCTGGCACCGATCAGCACCGAGATGCAGCGCCTCACCGCCGACCCGGCAGAGATCGACCGTCTGCTGGCGCGGGGCGCGCAGCGGGCGCGGGCGCTGGCCGAGCCGGTGCTAAAGCGGACCTACGAGATCGTGGGGATGGTGGGGGCGTAGGCGCATCGCGCGCCATTCGCGCAGTTTTCAATTTACTCTCGCTCCAGATATCGGGCAGGTGGGAAACTCGTACCATTGTTGCGCAACACGCCTATGGCACCGGTGCGATGTGCACGGGGGGGTTAGAGTCCACGACCACGCCACGCGAAAGACACGGCTTTGCAAGCCAGTGACCACACCGCCTTTCTTGGAGTGTTAGTCGCATCTGCGGCGAACAAGTGTCACGTACCGGAAAAGAACCGCTTATTGCCTCGACTTTACGACTTCACGGTGGGTGTGTAGTATCCACTGGGGAGGTCGGCTTCAGAATGAACGATTGCACCACATAATAAACCTTTATCCCACGAAAAGAATATTGAGGGCCGGTGCATCAATTCCACTCTAAGGCCATTAAGGAATGCACTCTTGATGACCGAGATCATTTCCTTGTCTCCTACGTCAATATAGGGCAGGGGCAAAAATATACCTTCTGTGTGAATTCTCACCACAAACATGGGTACACCAGAGAACCTTTTTACTTCAATTCTGGTGATATTGCCGGAAATCCTATCGAGGGTTCTATCACGCGCTGGGGCAATTTCCTCAAAGTAAATCTTTTCCCACGGATAGAGATAGGGAATAGGGTCGGCTTTTTCCGTTTGCCTCCGATACCAATTCTCTGCTCCCCGTGGCGAATCGGTCATCATCAGATGAACTTCAAAGTGGAGATGATGTCCCATATCGGGAACGTCGCCAACTTCGGCGATCTTGTGACCGTACTCGACGCTGTCGCCGACCTCTACCAGAGGATTGACATGCAAATATCTGGTCGTAAATGCTTTTCCTTGCTCCTTGATGTGCCGAATAACGATCTTCTTGTTTTCAGCGTCTCTTATGTACTCGTCGACCTCGTCACCGCTTTCAGGGTCCCAGTCAGGATTCTTTCTGAGTAACTGGTCAACTGCCACCACCGTCCCCGGACGTGCGGCCAGGACTGGCGTACCGGCAACGGCGCGAAAATCCAATCCTTCGTGCGGACGATAGACCTTGACCTTGGTTTCTTCGCCTTCATGCGCCGGCCCGGCAACATCTGCTGCGGTCCGCATACTCCCGAACAACGCTTGAGATTTGAAATATAACCTTGGTGCTCTGTCGATCAGCTTGAGCGGCAAGGGAAGCGGCGGGGCGAACAACGGGGTATTCGTTTCCGGAGAATTTAGGAGCATGTTCTCGGTTCTCGTCTGGCTTTTCATGACGCGCAACGCGGGCGCGAACTCACGAAGGTCAGAGTAGTTCCGATCAACTATCGGGTGTAATGATTCAAATCAAAGCAAGCGTAAGTCGCTCATTCCTTGCGCACCGTCCAAATGCCTCACCGACTCGCCTCCCGCAAACACCCGCTTCCATCCGCCTCGAACAGCCCCTTGGGCTGATAACTCTCCACCGTCGCCCGGGTGGCGAGCTTGATCAGGCAGGACAGTTCGTCCTCGCGGTCGGGGTTCGGCGTTTCCAGCACGGCGCGGACCCCGAAGACGGGCGTGCCGTCGTCGGGGATCCGGTAGGTTCCCGGAGAGATCCCGATCGTGATCGACACGGTGTAGAGCCACGCCCGCGAGGCGCCGTCGCCGACCCAGCGTCCGTCGTCACGGTCGGGCACGATGTTGACCACGATATCCGCCTCGGGCCCGGTCACCGACACCATCTGCGTTTCCGACAGCACCTCGTAGAGCGGCGGCACGAGATACTCGCCATAGCCGCTGGCGAACTGCGACGACGTCAGTTCGATGATATAGCTCTTGCCGTCAAGCGGCCCGGCCATGGCGCCGCAGGCAGCGCCGGCAAAGATGGCTGCGAAGGTCAAGGTCTTCATCAGAGCGCTCCGTTGCTTTCGCGTCAACCATGGAATTCGGGAAGCCATGGCCCGGCAATCTCAATCCCGTCGCAATCCTCATTCCGGAGGATCGTCGTTTTGGTACATGCCGAATTCCTTGATCATGGTCCCGATCCGCCCGGCCATATACTCGCTGAACAGCCGCGTCTTGGGGTCACCCTCCGTCCGGTGCGGTGAAAGACAAGCCAACTGGGTCGCCGTCGGGGGCGTGGCCCGGCAGACCTCGATCAGGGCACCGCTCGCCAGGTGCCCGGCGACTTCGTAGACCGGCTTCATCACGATCCCCCGCCCGTCCAGAGCCCAGGCAGTCAGAACGTCGCCGTCGTCGCTTTCAAAGGGGCCCGAGATGTCGTAGCGGCGCGTGCCGTCCGGGGTCTGGAGGGTCCACTGGAACTCGCGCGCGCCGGGGAAGCGGAGGTTGAGGCAGTCGTGGTCGGCGAGGTCGTCCCCGGTCTCGGGGCCGCCGCGGGCGGCGGTGTAGGCGGGGGCGGCGCAGAGGCAGCGGGGGAGGTTGGCGATGACGCGGATCTTGAGGTCGCTGTCCTCGAGCGGACCGATGTGGAACGCCAGATCGAGGCCCTCGGCGGTGACGTCGACCACGCGGTCGGACATGCGCAGGCGGATGTCGATGAGCGGATAGAGGTCTTTGAACTCCGGTACGGCGGGGGCAATGTGGGTGCGGCCCAGATGCAGCGGCGCCGAGACGAAGACCGTGCCCTTGGGGCTGCGGCTGGCCTCCATCACCTCGGCCTCGGCGGCCTCGATGGTCGACAGGATCCGCTGGGCGCCCTTGTAGAATATGTGGCCCGACTCGGTGGGCTGCAGCGCGCGGGTGGTGCGGTTGAACAGCCGGGTGCCGAGATGCTTTTCCAGCTCGGCGATGCGGGACGAGGCGACGGCGGGCGAGGCGCGCTGATCCCGTGCGGCGGCGCTCATGCTGCCCAGTTCGTAGACACGGGTGAACATTCTGAGCGTTTTGACATAGGACATCGCGGTTTTCGGGTTTCTTTGAAACTGCCCAGCGTTTTCAAGAATAGCGTGAAAAAGCCCTGCTGGGTAGGGTGGCTGCGAACGGAGGGACGGCGCAATGGTCGATCTGGCGATATTGGGAGCGTGGGCGGAGTTTGCGGTGCGCTGGCTGCACGTGATCACGGCCATCGCCTGGATCGGGTCGTCGTTCTATTTCATCGCCCTGGACCTGGGGCTGCGGCGGGACCGGGACCTGGGCGCGGCGGATGGCGAGGAATGGCAGGTCCATGGCGGGGGGTTCTATCACATCCGGAAATACCTGGTCGCACCTGAGGCGATGCCGGAGCATCTGACCTGGTTCAAATGGGAGAGCTATTCGACCTGGCTGAGCGGTGCGGCCCTGCTGGCGCTGGTCTACTGGCTGGGGGCGGACCTGTATCTGATCGATCCGAACAAGGCCGATCTGGCCGTGTGGCAGGGGGTGCTTATTTCGGCCGCGTCGTTGACAGTCGGGTGGATCGTTTACGACACCTTGTGCAAATCGCCCTTGGGCGAAAGGCCCACGGTGTTGATGGTGCTGCTCTTCGCGCTGCTCGTGGTCATGGGGTGGGGATATAACCAGATCTTCACCGGCCGGGCGATGATGCTGCATTTGGGTGCGTTCACGGCGACGATCATGACGGCGAACGTGTTCTTCATCATCATGCCGAACCAGCGGGTCGTGGTGGCGGATCTGAAGGCGGGGCAGGTTCCGGACGCCAAGTACGGCAAGATTGCAAAGCTGCGGTCGACGCATAACAACTATCTGACCCTGCCGGTGATCTTTCTGATGCTGAGCAATCATTACCCGCTGGCCTTCGCGACCCAGTGGAACTGGGTCATCGCGGCGCTGGTGTTCCTGATGGGGGTCACGATCCGGCACTATTTCAATTCCCTGCATGCGCGGCGGGGCAATCCGCACTGGACCTGGGCGGCAACCGTGGTGCTGTTTCTGATCTGCGTTTGGTTGTCGACCGGGCCGAAGCTGGAACTGTCGGCAGAGGCGGCGGTGACGCCAGCGGCGTCTCGGTTCGTCGAGGCCGAGGGATTCGAGGAGGTCGCGGACATTGTGCTTGGACGCTGTTCGATGTGCCATGCCGCCGAGCCCGCCTGGGAGGCCATGTACTGGCCCCCGAAAGGGGTGCGGCTGGAAGACGAAGTCCAGATCGCCAGCCTGGCGCGCGAGATCTACCTGCAGGCCGGGGTCAGCGAGGCGATGCCGCCGGCGAATGTCAGCTGGATGGAGCCGGAAGAGCGGGCGAAGATCGTGGACTGGTATCGTAGCGCCCTGGCCGATTGAGCGCCAAAATCCTTGGGCTCCGACGCGAGGTCAGTGCACTGGCGCCGCCACAGAATCCACCAGCGACCGGCCGCCATCCACCGTCAGGATCTGCCCCGTCATGAAGCCGGACCCGTCCGCGGCCAGGAACTGCGCGGCCTCGGCGACCTCGCCCGCGCTGGCGATGCGGTGCAGCGGCGTGTGGCGGATGATGTCGTCCCGGCAGGTCTCGTCGGCTTTCAGCGCATCTTTCAGGCTGGCGCTCATGACCGAGCCGAAAGAGATGGCGTTCACCCGAATGCGATGCGGCGCCAAAGCCACGGCCATCGACCGGGTCATCTGATCCAGAGCGGCGGAGCTGACGGAATAGGCCAGAAGGTCGGGATGGGTGCGGTGCGAAGCGATGGAGGACAGATTTATGATCGAGCCGATATTCCCTTCTTCCCGGCCTTCGTCGCTGGCCTGCTTGATCATGCGTTTGGCAACGAGCTGTGTCAGGCGCAGGCTGGTCATCAGGTTCTGCTGCAAAAGCATTTCGACCGCGTCGTCATCGGCGTTGAGCGGGTCGGAGGCCGTGACCTGCCGTGAAGCGTTCACCAGGATGTCGACGCTGTCATAGCTGTCGAGCGTGGCTGAAAGCAGATTGTTGATCGTCAGCTTCTCGCGCAGGTCGCCCGCGAAATAGCGCACATTGGTGCCGTCCTTCTTCGCCTCTTCGCCGATCTCCTTGATCAGCCGGTCTTCGTCCATGTCGGCAAAGACGACGTTGGCCTCGTGATCGGCAAAATGCCGGGCAATGGCAAGGCCGACGCCGTTGGCGGCGCCGGTGACGATGGCGGTCTTGCCCGCGATGGAAAACGACATGGGTGAGATGGTCCCTGATTCGTTTGGGTGAGCGTAGAGCGAGTTGTGTCCGGGTGGAACGCTTTCTGCCGGCGCTAGCGGCCGCGGGCCGGTCTGCGGGGTCTTGTGGCGCGAAGGATCTTGAAACCCCGAACCGCGGCCAATTCCTGCAGATCGGCGAAATCCGCCCGCGCCTCGGCCTCGTAGGGCAGGTGGCGGTTCGCGACGAGCCAGAGCGTGCCCGAGGGTTTGAGCATCCGCGCTGCGGCGGCGATGAAGGATTTGCCCAGGGCGGGTTCGGCGGAGCGTCCGGTGTGGAACGGCGGATTCGTGACGACGGCGTCGAGAGGTTCAGACGGGGTGAAGCGGGTGGCGTCGGCCCAGTGGAACCGGGCGCGGGGATCGGTGACGTTGCGCCGGGCACAGGCCAGCGCGACATGCTCGGCCTCGATCAGGTGCAACTCGTCGACGCCGTCGCGTTCGAGGATCGCATGCGCGAGATACCCCCAACCGGCGCCGAGGTCGGCCATACGCTTGGGCAAGTTGTTGGGCAAAACGGCGACGAGCGCTTGCGAACCCGGATCGGGGCCATCGGCCGAGAAAAGCCCCGGCGCGGTGACGAAGCCGCCCTCGATGGTCCTTTCCGACGCGGTCCAGTCCGAGAAATCGCCGCCGGTGACGGCAAAGAGCTTGCCATGCGCCTTGGACACGACCTCTCCGACCTCGGCGCGTTTGCGGCAGTCCTTCAGCAGGCTTTCCACGCCGTCGGTCTTTTGCCCGTCGACGACGACGGGGCCGCCGCCCGTCAGGGCCATCGCCTGCGCCATCAGGCCATGCGCCGCGGCCTTGGCGCGGGGCAGAAAGACCAGTGCGGCGGCATAGCTGCCTTCTGGGACCGCGCCGGTATCGAAGCCGAGGGCGGCGAAGGCGTCGTGGTCGGGTTTGAACCCCTGGATGACATGCACGCGATCCTTCGGCAGCACCGACAGATCGGTCCCGGCGCGCGGGCGGAACACGGCGATGCGGCCGTCGGCCGGCAAGGACACGGCACCAGCGTCTAGCGCGGTCTTCAGGCGGGGGACGGACATGGGACGGCGCGCGGGCGCACTATTCCTTTTCCATCGTGCACTGAAGCGGGTGCTGGTGGCGGCGGGCGAAATCCATCACCTGTCCGACCTTGGTTTCGGCGATTTCGAAGGCGAATACGCCGACCACCGCGACACCTTTTTTGTGCACCGTCAGCATCAGTTCGAATGCCTGGGCATGGCTCATCCCGAAGAAACGCTCCAGTACATGGACCACGAATTCCATCGGCGTGAAATCGTCGTTCAGCAGCATGACCTTGTAAAGCGGCGGGCGTTTGGTCTTGGCGCGCGTCGCCACGGCGACGCCGGTATCCCCGGCGTCCTTGTCCTTTTTATCCGACATCGTTGCGGGCATGCGTGCCAAGCGCGGCCTCATTGAATCGTCTTTGTCGCTGCTGGTGGCGACTATATAATCCCGCGGCTCTGTGTGAAAAGGGGCAGGGGCGCGGCCAGCATCGATTCTGTAGGCTAAGAGGCAAGGATGAGCAACGGGCTGACGGCGATTGGCTTCGACGCGGATGACACGCTTTGGCATAACGAACAGTTCTACCGTCTGACGCAAGAGCGGTTTGCCGAACTCTTGCGGGATTTCACCGAGCCCGACCACCTGATGGAGCGGCTGCTGGAAGCCGAACGGCAGAATATCGGGCATTACGGGTTCGGGATTAAGGGGTTCGTGCTGTCGATGATCGAGACCGCCATCGACGTGACCGAAGAACGGGTGCCTGCCCGCGTCATCCGACGACTGATCGAGGCGGGACAGGATATGTTGCAGCACCCGATCGAGCTGTTGCCCTTCGCACGTGAGGCGATCGAGTCGGTGGCGGACAGCCACCGGGTCATCCTGATCACGAAGGGCGATCTGCTGGATCAGGAACGCAAGCTGGCGCAGTCGGGTCTGGGGGAGTTGTTCGATGCGGTCGAGATCGTGTCGAACAAGACGGCGGACGTGTATGCCGACATCTTCACGCGGCACGCCCATGGTGCGGAACGTGCTATGATGGTGGGCAATTCGATGAAATCCGACGTCGTGCCCGCCATCCAGGCCGGTGGCTGGGGCGTATACGTGCCGCACGGACTGGTCTGGGCGCTGGAGCATGAGGAACCGCCGCAGAACAGCCCGCGTTATCGCGAGATTCCCGACCTCGGCGGGTTGCCGCCTTTGGTGGCCGGCATCGCCTGCGTCGGGTCGCCTTAGTTTTGCCACAATGAAACATCTTGCGGCTCGGCCACCGGTTTTCCCAACATCTGGATTATCGGGTTAACAACTTTCTCAAACCTATTGAAAATTATCTGTTTTCCGATTCAAAACCTTGTGTTAGCGTCAGCGCCAAGAAACCTCGGGCGAAACGATCCGGGGGCGATGAGGCAGCGTTAGGATTTTGGCGTGACACCGCGTCTGGGACAGTTGGCCCGTATCGGGCTATTTTCCGTATGCATCGGTTTATGGGCTGCGGCGCAGGCGCTGGCGGCGCCGTATGCGGCGATGGTGATGGATGCGCGGTCGGGCGAAGTGCTGCATGCACGCAACGCCGACACCCGTCTGCACCCGGCATCGCTGACCAAGATGATGACGCTTTATTTGGTGTTCCAGGCGGTGGAGAATGGCGAGATCGGGCTCGACACGTCCGTCAAGATCTCGAAGAAGGCGGCGGCGGAACCCCCATCAAAGCTGGGGCTCAGGCCGGGGCAGAAGATCAAGCTGCGCTATCTCATCCGCGCGGCGGCGGTGAAATCGGCAAACGACGCGGCGACGGCATTGGCCGAGGCGGTATCCGGCAGCGAAGCCGCGTTCGCACGCCGCATGAACCGGACCGCCAAGGCGCTGGGAATGACGCGCTCAACCTTCAAGAATGCCCACGGGTTGACCGAGGCGGGACATCTGTCGACGGCGCGCGACATGACGCTGCTGGGCCGGCAGCTGTTCTACGACTTCCCCGAATACTACAACCTGTTCTCGCGTCGCTCGACGCATGCAGGGTTGCGCGACGTGGCCAATACGAACCGCAAGTTCCTGGCCGCCTACAAGGGCGCCGACGGGATCAAGACCGGCTATACCCGGGCGGCGGGGTTCAACCTTGTCGCCTCGGCGGAGCGCGGGCAGGAGCGGATCATCGCGACCATGTTCGGCGGGCGGTCGACGGCACAGCGCAATGCCAGGGTGGCGGAGCTTCTGGATATGGGATTCCGCCGCGCGCCGACCCGCGTCGCGGTCAGAAAGCCGGCAAAGCCGGGCGTCGTGCCCGCGGCGGCACCGGATGCGACCAAGCCGCTGGCCGGAAAGACGATCCGGGTGGCGCGCGCCGTCGAGACAAGCCCGTTCCCGGTGATGCGCCCGGGAACGGCCACGCCAGCGCCGGCCGAAGAAATGCTGGTGGCCATGCAGGAAACCATCGAACAGACGATCACGGCGGTCACTGTCCAACCCGCTTCCAATGCCGCGACGTCGCCTGCTGCCTTGCCCGTGTTGCGGCCACCTGCCGTGGCTGCGGAGGCCCAGCCGCCGGCCACCAGGCCGGCACCGGCGTCGCCAACGCCTGCGCCAAGACCGGAAGTCCTGGTGACGGCCGCCGAACGGGACGCCGAACCGGACCGCGAGGTCGTCACCCGGCTGTCGACCTCGGGCGGGCGGCACTGGGGTATCAACATCGGCCGCTTCCGGTCGCGGAACGAGGCCGAGCGGATGCTGTTGAAAACGGCGCTCAGCGAGTTGGGAACGCTCGATGAGGCTCTGCGCAAGGTGGCCAGCACCAAGCGAGGCCACGAGGCGAATTTCGTCGGCATGACGCAAGAGGCTGCCAACAGGGCCTGCCGCCGCCTGACGGCCCGAAACATCCCCTGCTCGACATTGGGGCCGACCTAGTCTTCCTGGGCCCGGGCGATCGCCATGAAGGCCCGGATCGCCGGCACGTCACGGCGGCGTGACAGGCAGATCAGGGTCTCGCGCATCTGCAGGTCGCAATCGGCAAGCGGTAGCGCCTGCAGGCGCTTGTCGGCACCGAATTCGGCCTGCGAGATCACGCCGACACCTGCTCCGGCCGCCACGATGTCGCGCACCGCCTCGCGGCCTTGTGCGACGACCACCGGGTTCAGTTTCAGCCCTCGGCTTGCGGTCTCGGCCTCGAGCATAGCCCGGGTTTTCGACCCGGCTTCGCGGCTGACAAATGGCAGGCGGGTGAGTTCCGCCAGGGGCAGGGGCCTCGGGAGCGTTTGGGCGAGGTCAAACGGCGCGAATGCGATGATCGGAGAAGCGCCCAGCAGGATGGCGTCGAAATCCGCCTGGTCCGCGCTGGTGCCGATCACGCCGATATCGGCGCGATAGGCGCGAAGTTCTTCCATCACAAAGGCCGAATTGCCGACCGCAACGTCGATCGTCACCTTCGGATATTTACCGCGGAACCGGCTGAGCACGTCGTTGATGTGATGAGCGGCGTCAACCACCAGCCGCAAATGGCCTTTGACGGCGGCCCGGGACGCCGACAGGGCCTCGGCGATCCGCGCCTCGATCTCAAAATACTGCTGTGTCAGGACAAACAGCTTTGCACCGGACTCGGTAAGCGCGATCTGCCGCCCGGTGCGATGGAACAGAAGCACGTCGTGTTCGCGCTCCAACTGGCCGACCTGGTCGGAAACGGCCGGTTGCGACAGGTTCATTGCCCTGGCCGCGTTCGAGAACCCACCGGTTTGGGCAACAAAATGGAAGGCGCGAAGTTGTGAATGGCGCATGACCGGTTATCTATAAGAAACACCGATGAATACATCTAATCTAACGATTTCTCAGATGACCGGCAAGAGGGTATAGGGACATCGTAGATCGGACATTGGAAAGACTCCGCGATGCCAACCATGGACCCGCCGCGCTTGGGAGAGCCCTTTCTGCTGACACCGGGGCCGCTAACGACCTCATTCGCAGTGAAGCAGGCGATGTTGCGCGATTGGGGCAGTTGGGACGACGATTTTCGCGGTCTGACCGCAGAGCTTCGAGCCCGGCTGCTTGAGATGATCGGGCCCGGCTGGGAGGCGTTCGACTGTGTTCCGATGCAGGGGTCGGGCAGTTTCTGCGTCGAGGCGATGCTGGGCAGCCTCGTGCCGCGCGATGGCAAGGTGCTGGTCCTGGTCAACGGCGCCTATGGCCACCGCGCCGCGCGTACGCTCGACTATCTGGGGCGCAACCACGTGCTGCTGGACAAGGGCGACTATCTTCCGCCGCGCGGGTCCGAGGTGGCGCGCATGCTGGCCGCCGACCCGGCGATCACCCATGTGTTCGCGGTCCATTGCGAGACCAGTTCCGGCATCCTCAACCCGATCGCCGAGATCGCCGGGGCGGTCGCACGGGCCGGCCGCAAGCTGCTGATCGACAGCATGTCTGCCTTCGGGGCCTTGCCGCTTCTTGCGGGTGAGGTGCCTTTCGAGGCCTTCGTTTCTTCGGCCAATAAATGCATCGAGGGCGTGCCCGGTTTCGGCTTTGTCATCGCCCGCAAACAGGCGCTGCAGGCGGCAAAGGGCAACAGTCATTCGCTCTGCCTCGACCTGCACGATCAATGGGTGCATCTGGAGAAGACCGGGCAGTGGCGGTTCACCCCGCCGACGCATTCGGTCGCCGCCTTCCTCGAAGCGTTGCATGCACACCAGGCCGAGGGCGGCGTCGCCGGCCGCGCAGCGCGCTATGACAGGAATCGCGACACGCTGGTGGCGGAGATGCGCGCCAGAGGGTTCGAGACCCTGCTGCGCGACGAATGGCTGTCGTCGATCATCGTGACGTTCTTCTGCCCGGCCGATCCACGGTTTTCCTTCGGGACCTTCTATTCCGCGATGAAGGCACGGGGGTTCATCATCTATCCCGGCAAACTGACCGTCGCCGACAGCTTTCGCATCGGCTGTATCGGCCAACTCGACCACGTCGTGATGGGCCGCGTGGCCGAGGCCGCCGAAGAGGCGCTGGCAGAGATGGGCGTGATCAGCGCCGCGCCACCGGCTGCCGCTCTGAATGAACGCGAAAAACTCGCCGCCTGAATTTTCGAAAGGACCGACATGAACATCCATGCCCCCATCGAGGCGAATGACCGCCTCTACCCGTTTCCCAAATCGCCTGCCGCGGTCATCTGCCTCGACGGCTGCGAGCCGGCCTATCTGACCGACGCCACCGCCGCGGGGCTGATGCCAAACCTCGCCCGCATCAAGCGCACGGGCACCGACCGGCTGGCGCATTCGGTGATCCCGTCCTTCACCAATCCCAACAACCTGTCCATCGCCACCGGCCAGCCGCCCAGCGTGCACGGCATCTGCGGTAACTACCTCATCGACCCCGAGACCGGTGAAGAGGTGATGATGAACGACGTGCGGTTCCTGCGGGCGCCGACGATCTTCAGCCGGTTCTACGAACGGGGCGCAAAGGTCGCGATCGTCACCGCCAAGGATAAACTGCGGGCGCTGCTGGGGGCCGGGCTGCGGTTCGATGCCGACCGCGCGCGGTGCTTTTCGTCGGAGAAATCCGATACGACCACGGTGGCGGAACACGGGATCGACCGGGCGTCGGACTGGCTCGGTATGGCGCAGCCGGATGTCTATTCCGCAGAGCTGTCCGAGTTTGTCTTTGCGGCCGGGGTCAAGCTCTTGCGGGAATGGCAGCCGGACGTGATGTATCTGACCACCACGGACTTCATCCAGCACACGCATGCCCCGGGAACGCCGGTCGCCAATGCGTTCTATGCCATGTTCGACCGTTATCTTGGGGAACTGGACGCCCTGGGCGCCAGTATCGTCATCACCGCGGACCATGGCATGAAGCCCAAACACGATGTGCAGGGCGCGCCCAACGTGATCTATGCGCAGGACCTGCTGGACGGCTGGCTCGAGCAAGGCGCCGCCCGGGTAATTCTGCCGATCACCGATCCCTACGTCGTGCATCATGGCGCGCTGGGATCCTACGCCACGATCTATCTACCCGACGAAGCCGACCGCGCCGATATCATTGACCGGCTCGCCGCGTTGGACGGGATCATCCTGGTTGTGCCAAAGGACGAGGCGATGCGGCGGTTCGATCTGCCCGGCGACCGGATCGGCGACATCGTGATGATATCGGCGGAAAACATGACCATCGGCACCTCGGCTGACCGCCACGACCTGGCCGCGCTGACCGAACCGCTGCGCAGCCATGGCGGGCTGACCGAGCAGGAGGTGCCGTTCATCGTCAACCGCGTGCTCGACCTGCCCTTTGCGCCGGAGCTGCGCAACTATGATGCGTTCCACTATGCGACCGTCGCCGCCGTTCTTTGAAGAGACCTTGCCATGCTGAGACCGCCTCCGATCCCATCCCGACACGAAGCCATGCGCATTGCCGGCCGCAAGTCCGACACCAAGGACCGCATCGAGGTGCGCTATCCCTACACCGACGAGGTGATCGGATCGGTTCCGGCGGGCACGGCGGAACATGTGCGCGAGGCGTTCGATACCGCTGCGGCATACAAGCCCGAACTCACCCGCCACGAACGGCAGCAAATCCTGCTGAACACCGCCAGGATTATCGATGCCCGCAAGGACAAGCTCGCCTGCATCATCACTGCCGAACTTGGCATCTCGATTACGGATGCGCTGTACGAATGCGGCCGCGCCTATGATGTTTTCACGCTGGCCGGGCAGATGTGCATCCACGATGATGGCGAGGTGTTTTCCTGCGATCTTACCCCCCACGGCAAGGCGCGGAAGATCTTCACCACGCGAGAGCCCCTGCGCGCGATCTCGGCGATCACGCCGTTCAACCATCCGCTCAACATGGTCGCGCACAAGATTGCGCCGTCGGTCGCGACCAACAACTGCATGGTGGTCAAACCGACCGAGCTGACGCCGCTGACGGCGATCTGGCTGGCGGATGCGTTGTACGAGGCGGGGCTGCCGCCGCAGATGCTGTCGGTCGTGACCGGATGGCCGGCAGATGTCGGCGACGAGATGGTGACCAACCCGCATATCGATCTGGTGACTTTCACGGGTGGCGTGCCGGTCGGCAAGATCATCGCCGCCAAGGCGGTCTACAAACGTCAGGTGCTGGAACTGGGCGGCAATGACCCGCTGATCATCTGCAACGACCTGTCCGAGACCGAGCTTGCCAAGGCGGCCGATCTGGCTGTTGCCGGGGCAACAAAGAATTCCGGCCAGCGCTGCACCGCGGTCAAGCGCATCCTCTGCCAGGAAAGTGTCGCCGACCGCTTCGGCGCGCTGGTTCTTGAACGCGCCCGGGCGATCCGGTTCGGTGACCCGATGGATGCCGCCACCCAGCTTGGCACCGTGGTGCATGCGCAGGCGGCAGAGACCTTCGAGGCTCGCGTGCAGGCGGCCGAAGCGCAAGGCGCCGAGATTCTGTATCATCCGGGCCGTGCAGGCGCGCTGCTACCACCGATCGTCGTCGACCATGTCGATCCGAAATGCGAGTTGGTGATGGAGGAGACTTTTGGCCCCGTTATCCCAATAATCCGCGTTCCGGAAGACGATGCGCAGGTGATGGACATTTCGAACGGCACGGCATTCGGCCTGTCCGCCGGGGTCTGCACCAATGATTTCCATCGCATGCAGTCCTATATCGCCGGGCTTGAGGTCGGCACGGTGAATATCTGGGAGGTGCCCGGCTACCGGATTGAAATGTCGCCCTTCGGCGGCATCAAGGACAGCGGCAACGGCTATAAGGAAGGCGTGATCGAGGCGATGAAAAGCTTTACCAACGTCAAGACCTTCTCACTGCCCTGGCTCGGCGGGACCTGAGGCAGGGGCAGAGGCGAACCGGTTGGCGTTGAGCCGCCGGCGCGTCGACCGGGGGCCACGAATCGGCGTTGTCGGGCACAGAGCGCTTTTTGTGGACGGATCACGCCAGTCCCCACAGGAACAATGCGATTTTGGCGCCCGGATTCCGGGCGCCCCATGTTTCGCACTAAGTTATGCTAATGGTTCGGAGAATCGAGTTATCCACCTGTATTTCCACTGAGAATTCAGAAGCTTATCCCCAAGAAATTTTGATTCTGCTCTGATTTTGGCTTGCCTGATGACGGCCCCGTTGTCATCGTCCTGTTACCGGACGGGTTCTTCGGAACCAGGACGGGGCGCGAAGGCCAACGAAGCCGGAGCGGGACGCAAGGGTCCTTCGGGGCAGGCGCGGAACGTGAAGGGTTCAAAGGGTTTGAAGGTCTGAAAGAGCTCTTGCGAGCATCGGACGGACCGGCAAAGCCCGAGGGCTGGAGCGGGTCGCAAAGGGGCTTGGCATCCGGCGTGGCTGGTGTTGCGAAAGGTCTTCGGATCCGGAGCAGCCGGGCTGCAAGGGGGTTGAGACCTAAAGCGGCAGCGAAGGTTCTTCGGAGCCGGAGCAAAATGAGCAGGGGCGCCTTCGGGCGAACCGGTTCAGGAAGGCGTCAGGATGTGCCGCAAGGCACGATGCGAGGACCGCGTCTGAGCACCTGGCGCCTTTTCCTGTTTTTCATTGGATAGCATGTGTTCTTCGCCTATGGCCCGCGAATGAAAACGGGGCCCGTCAGCCATTGGCAACCGGACCCCGCCGTCAGCGTCAGCTGATGCATTACCGCGTCTATGCACCTGTGTGCGCACCAATACCGGGCATTTCCGGCGAAATCAACCATATGTCGCGTAGAACCCGTGTGAAAACCCGACATATCGAAACTTTGCCCAAATCTAGGTGCCGTATGGATGGTGCTGCCGGATGGTTGTGACCTATCGGCTTCGGTGCCCGGCGTCAGCGCCGGAGCTTCGGCCCCTCGGGTGTGATCATCCAGTCCGACAATCCCCGGTCAGCATGGCGCATCCGGTGATCCAGAAGCCGGCGTGTGAGGCGCAGCAAGGTTGCGGAATTGGCCGGGTCCTTGGAATGGTCCGCCGCCTGACGGTCGGTATCCGACAGCAAAAGCGGCGGCAGACCGCCGTTGAAATGCACCAGCGTCCAAGCGCCCTCGCGCAGGATGGCAAGGTTGGCCTCCTCCACACTCAAGCCCAGCTTGGATTGCCACAGCGTCGGTACGACCGGGTTGCCGAAATCGAGCTCGGAATAACTGGCATCACGCCAACCCTCAGGTTCTTCACCCTGCAGGAATGGAATCAGTGAAGCGCCATCGGCGAAATGCGGAATTTCCAACCCCACGGCCTGCAGGATCGTCGGCAACAGGTCGACGCTTTCGGTCGGTGCGCTGACCCGCAGGCCCTGCCTGCCGCCCGGCATCCGGACGATCAGCGGCACGTGATAGGCTTCGGCGAACGGTGCACGCTTGCCCCAGCAATGCCGGTCGCCAAGCATTTCGCCGTGATCGCCGCATACGATCACAAGAGTGTCGTCCCACTGACCGCTGTGTTTCAGCCAATCCAGAATGCGGCCCAGATGGTGATCGACCTCGGTCGCCAGCCCGAAATAGAGCGCGCGCAATTGCTGCACAGTGTCGATATCGTCGCCAAGATCGGGAAAGCCGATCACAGTTTGGCGCGCATGATCCTTTTCCAGCAAGGGCCCGAAATAGGGGTGGCTCGCCGCCTCCTCCTCGCGGCTGAAAGGCCGGTGCGGAAGCGGCAGGCCGGCGGGGTCATACATTTCGTTGTAGGGTGCAGGGGCGACGAAGGGCGGGTGCGGGCGCAGGTAGGTAAGATGGGCACACCAGCGCTGGTCGCGGCGCACCGCCAGCGCGTTCAGGCAGCAATCGGTGAGGAACGCAGTATCGCTGTCCTCGGCCCGATAGAAGGCGGGCGCGGCGATACGGTCACCGGCGGGAACCCAGATTTCCTGGCTTTGGGGAAGCCGATAACCCTTTGAATGCAGATATGCGAGCCAGGCGCGGTTTTCCTCCATCCGCATCTCGGTCACGACCTCGAAGCCCGGCATTTCCGTCTCGTAGGTGGCCAGAAGCGGATCCTTTGGCGGGTGTCGCCGGGGATCGCGAGTGGTGTCAGTATAGCCGAAAAGCAGCGGGTGATAGCCGCCCTTGCGCAACTCGCGCGCAAGATTTGGTGTGTCGTGCGCCAGCGGCGCGCCGTTCCGGACCGACCTATGGTTCATCGCGTAGCGCCCTGTCAGCATGCTGGTGCGCGACGGGCCGCAGGGATTGGCGACCGAGACATGGTTGGTAAAGCTGACCGCCTCGTCCATCAGCCGCCGCAGGTTCGGCAACTCGATGTGGTCCGCCAATCGCCCGAAAAGCAGATCGGCTCTGATCTGGTCGATGACGACGAAGAGGACCTTGGGTAACATGACCTTGCCCTTCTTTTGGCGGCGCGTCCGGCCTCGAAAAGCACGGGCGGCACATACCCCCGTTGCCTGCCGTGGCTGCCATAATGGCTAGTGCTGCCGCCTTAGGATATCAAAACGCCATGATGGTCAATTCACCGCAGCATGCTGCCATGGCAGGTCGGAGGTCGACGAATCCGGCAAAACTGTGGCGGGCCGATTCTGTGACGGCAGATTGAAACGTTCCACGATTGACGACAAACCGTACAACTGGGCCGGTTTGTCGATGGAATCCCGAATACGCATCTGCAGATAATGGCATAATTTGGGCAACGGCCGGGACAGTCGATTTCAGCGCTGTTTGCGAAACAATCGCCCCAGCGCCGTCAGATATCTGGCCTTATTTGGTAGCCTGCGGACGGCAATCCACAATTGAAGCCCTCGATCAATGAAACAAGCGAAACAATTATGGCCCGGGACCAGCGCAGATTGTGGCGGAAAGGGGGCGGTTTCAAAGCCAAAATTGGTGTGCCTGGTAACCGAAGTCCTAACAAAGCGTTTTTCTAAAATGCGAAACTCCGCATACTCATCTGTGTTTGGTGGGGGTGTCGCATCGACAGCGGCATGGTTCAGACGAATGCGGACAGGCGGCGCCTGTCCGTGGTGGCACGCTCCGGGTGACCGGAAGCATGCCGCGGTAGGGTTGATTTCGGTCCGTGGGGGCGGGCGCGTATTGGCCTGAACCTGAACCATCCGCGGTCGGTGCCAAGGACGTCAAGGGTCTGGTGAGCGGATGCGCTCTCCGACCGAAATGCGACCCTGGGCGTTCGGGTGTGGAGACGGTGATGAGAATGAATTGCGAAACCAAAGCCGGACCAAGCGCGGCGATCGAACCAGTGGCTTGGACTGAACCGTTTTCACGTCATGCGCCGCGTACGCACGCAATGCCGGCGCGCCGTTATGTCAACTTTGCTGCTGACCGCCGCTCGGCGCGTTCTGGGCTAGCGAAATAAGGATCGCCACAATGTCGAACTTTGACCCGAACTCCGTAAACAACCTCGTCGGCCTCTGGGACTTCATCGCAGGCAACGAGACGGCTGATACCGGTCTTGACGATGGTATCGCACAGAACGGCCATTTCGAGGGCAACGCCTTCGCATCCGGCGACCGCGCGCATTTCGATGGCCATGGCGACTTTTTCGATGTGAGCGGCGACGACAACGCCTTTGACCTGTCGAAAGGGACGATCGAGGTCCAGTTCACCCAAGACGCCCAGGTCGGTACCAGCCCGGACACCCTGGTGAACCGCGGCGAATATGACGACAAGTCCGACGAGGGCTATCTGAATATCGCCGTCACTGCGCACGGGCAGGTTCAGGTCAAGCACTACGCCAACGGCCAGAACGAGACGATCCAAACCTCGACGAATTTCTTCGCCCCCGGCGATCTGGTGAACGTCAAGTACAGCTGGGACGCCGCGACCGGCATCACGCTGGAGGTCGAGAACATAACGACCGGCGCGACCGAGACCGTCACGTCGGGCCAGACCGGCCTGTCCCTTGATATCGGCGACAACGACGACGAGAACTTCACCTTCGGCGCCCGCGAAAAGGACGATGGTGAATACGACCGCTACTTCGACGGCAAAATCGACTATGTGGCGATCTACGAATCGGCCGTGCCCGATCCGCAGCCCGACGGCGCCGTCGACGGCGAGGCGTTCGGCGAGGTGATGGAGCTTGGCTACGACGACTCCAACGCACCCACCGATCAGGGTGGTGATCTGATCACCGACGACGCCGACCTGATCTTCGGCAACGGCGGCGACGACACGATCAACGGCGCCATGGGCGACGACACGATCTATGGCGACAGCGGCACCGACGGTCCCGTGACCCGCGAGATCTTCGAATGGTCCGAGGGACCGGGCTTTGCCAATGACGCCGACGCGCCGGACTTCACCCATAATACCGGATCGGTGAACATTACGTTCACGACCGTTGCCGAAAGCTCTGGCGTCGATACGCAATACGAAACCAGCCTGCAGAACACGGACGACCTGGATGCGGCTGTTGGCGAGCGGTCGTCGCTGGAATCGGTTCTGAACGGCGACAGCAATTCGGCCACCTACCGCTGGGAGTCGGATCAGCCGATCGAGAATGTCGAATTCCGCATCAACGACATCGACGGCGACGGCCGGGTCTATGTCCGCGCCTATGACGAATTCGGCAACCCGGTCGAGGTGCAGCTGTCCGATGCCGGGTCCGGCCTGGCGCTGTCGAACACCGATGGCGTGGCTGGCAACGACACCGCGACCAGCATCGACAACAACTACACCGACGACAACAATGCCGAGCATTCGGTTCTGGTCAACATCGCGGGCCCGGTCAGCCGGTTCGAAATCGTCCACAACCAGGACGGCGGGAACAACACCGGCATCAACGTTACCGATATTGCCTTCGATGCGAATGTTGCCTTTGGCGATCCCGGCAACGACGAGATCGAGGGTGACAAGGGCGACGACCTGATCTTTGGCGAGGCGGGCGACGACACCCTGGACGGCGGCGAAGGCGACGACACCTCGGACGGCGGCGACGGCGACGATGTGATCACCTTCGGCTCGCGCGACGAGGCGGATGGCGACGTCGTCATCGGCGGCAACGGGCCGGACGAGGATACCGACAACGACACATTGGATCTGCGTGGCCTGGGCCGCGTCGAGATCATCGAGTCGGCCGACGGCACCGACAACGGGGCCACCAAGGGTACCGTGAACTTCCTCGATGCCGGCGGCAACGTCACGGGTTCGCTGGAATTCTCGCAGATCGAAACCATCCTGACCGATCCGCAGAACGAGGATCCGACGGCGAACGACGACAATATCCCGACCGACGAGGATACGCCTGTCACCTTCGATCCGACGGCGAATGACACCGACCCGGACGGCGACCCGCTGGACGTGACCGACATCACCGATCCGGCGAACGGCACGATCACCGACAACGGCGACGGCACGTTCACCTACACGCCGGATGAGAACTTCAACGGTACCGACACGGTCACCTACACCATCGATGACGGCAACGGCGGCACCGATACGGGGACCATCACCTTCAACGTGGCGCCGGTGAACGACGATCCGGTGGCCGAGGATGACAACCAGACGACCGATCAGGGCATGCCGGTGGTTGTGGCCGTGCTGGCAAACGACAGCGACGTCGACGGCGATCCGCTGGAGATCGACAGCTTCACCCAGCCGCCGAACGGCACGGTGACCGACAATGGCGACGGCACGCTGACCTATACGCCGGATCCGGCCTTCGTGGGGACCGACACGTTCGAATACACCGTGTCGGACGGCAATGGCGGCACCGACACCGCGACGGTCGATGTAAAGGTCAACGACGTGATCGGGCCGGTCGACGGTCTCGACAGCGGCGAGTTGATGGAGCCCGGCTATACCGACCTGCAGGGCGATCAGATCGACGGCTTCGACGGCGATGACGACACGATCTTCGGCAATGGCGGCGACGACACGATCGACAGTGGCCTTGGCAACGACACCGTCGACGGCGGCGGTGGCGACGACCGCTTCGTCCTGACCGACAATGTGGATCGGGATTTCATAATCGGCGGTGAAACCGACGAGGACGATGGCGGGGACATCCTGGATTCGTCGGACATCGAAGAGGGCGTCTACGTCCAGTTCATCGCGCCCGAGGAAGGCTTCATCGACGACTTCAGCGGCCCAACCTCGGTGACAGATTTCGTAGAGATCGAGCGCGTCATCACCGGCGAAGGAGATGACACGGTCATCGGCAGCGATGGCAACGAATATGTCGAAACCCAGGGCGGCGACGATATCATGATCGGCGACGGCGGCGACGATACGCTGATTTCCGGCGACGGGCTCGACACGATCGACGGCGGCGAGGGCAACGACAGCCTTGTTGGCGGCGACGAAGCCGACACCATCACGGGCGGCGCGGGCGACGACACCATCGAGGGCCTTCGCGGCAGCGACGAACTCGACGGCGGCGCGGGCGACGACTCGATCCTCGGCGGCAACGACGACGACACCATCACCGGCGGCGACGGCAGCGACTTTGTCGACGGAGGCAATGGCAACAACGTGATCGACACCTCGGGCGGCGGCGCGACCCCGCTTCCGGATCTCGGCTATCCGGGTCTGTTCCCCGGCGATGTGGCGTTCAACGGCCCCGGCGCCGACATGAACGACCTCGACACGGTGATCTCGGGCTCCGGCGACGACACGATCTCGACCGGTGACGATGCCGACTTGATCAACGCCGGGTCTGGCGACAACGTGATCGACGGCGGGATCGATGACGACACCATCACCTCGACCTTCGGCGATGACCTGATCATCGGTGGCGAAGGGTCCGACTCGATCAGCTCGGGCGCGGGCAACGACACCATCTACGGCGGCCTCGACCCGGCCTTCCCGGACGAGTTGAACATCACCGACGAAGATACGGGCGGCCTCAGCCCCGACCTCGTTCCGGATAACGGCAAGGATTATATCGAGGCCGGCGCCGGCGAAGACCTGATCTTTGGCCAGGATGACGACGACACCATCTTTGGCGGCGGCGGGGCCGACACCATCGACGGCGGCATCGACGACGACCTGATCTACGGCGGCGCACTGAAGGATGACATCACCGGCGGCCAAGGCGCCGACACGCTGTTCGGCGAGGCCGACCGCGACGAGTTCTTCATCGACACCCGCGAAGACGGCTTTGGCGACGTGATCGACGGTGGCACCACCGGCAACGACGTCGACACGCTGGACCTGCGGGGTCTTGGAAAGCTGGAGGTGGTCAACGAAACGGTGGACGCCGACGGCGACTCGACCTCGGGCACGGTGAACTTCCTTGCCGCCGACGGCGTTACCGTCGAAGGCAGCCTGGACTTCGCCGAGATCGAGCGGCTGATCATCTGCTTCACTCCGGGCGTGGCTATCGCCACCCCGCGCGGTGAGATTGCGGTTGAGGATCTCAAGGCCGGCGACCGGGTCATCACCCGCGATGACGGTGTGCAGGAGATCCGCTGGATCGGTGCGACCAAGGTCTCGACCCTAGGCCTGCAGGCCGATCCGTCCTTGCGCCCGGTGCTGATCCGCAAGGGTGCGTTGGGCAACGGCCTGCCGGAACGGGACATGATGGTCTCTCCCAACCACCGGATGCTGATGGCCAACGAGCACACGCATGTTCTGTTCGACGAGCGCGAGGTTCTGGTCGCCGCCAAGCATCTGGTCGGCCAGCCAGGGATCGAGCGGGCCGATGTGCCGGGCACCGAGTACATTCACCTGATGTTCGACCGGCACGAAGTGATCCTGGGCGACGGTGCGTGGACCGAAAGCTTCCACCCCGGCGACTACTCGCTCAAGGGCATCGACCAGGAACAGCGCGACGAGATCTACAAGCTGTTCCCGAAACTGATGAACGTCGATGGGCTACGGAACTATGGTGCGGCCCGGCATTCGCTGAAGGCCTACGAAGCCAAGATGTTGCGCGACGGTCTGGTGATCTAACCACCGGCCGAGTAACAAGTAATCTGGGTGGGGCACCCAAAAGGCGCCGGGGCCGCAAGGCTCCGGCGTTCTGCACTGCGGCACCTGAGGGTATTTGCCGAAACCTTTCCGAATGGCATCCGCTATGTGGATCAGACTCGCAATCGGCCTTCACGAGACCCGATCGCTTGACCGATAACGGCGACCGAAGACCTATTGCAGCGGACGATGCCGAGACTCAGTGCGTCCAGGCCCCACGCCGGTCGGTTGCGAAATTCTCGCCATACCCCCGCGCCCGGATGTTCGGCTTGCGCTTCTTCGGTTCGAACACCAGTGCCTCGATGCCGTGTTCCTCGGCATAGTCCAATGCCGCCTCTTTGCTGTCGAATCGCAGCCGCACCTGCGCCTGCGTGTCCGAAGACGAGGTCCAGCCCATCAGCGGATCGACTTCGCGTGCGCTGTCGGGCGCGAATTCCAGCACCCAGTGCTTGGTTTTGGCAGTCCCCGACGACATCGCCGTCCGGGCGGGTTGATAGATGCGCGCGGGCATGGGCAAGCTCCTGAAATCGCTGCCGCGTTATCGCAAATCCCGCGGCCGCCGCCAAGCGGTCAATTCAACTCGGGGAAAAGTCGACTGCCGACCGAATGCGAGGGAGCGAGGGGTGGGGTGGGTGTATCGCATTCGGCCGGCAGTCAGTTCTGCTGCTTGCCCATACACGGTATGCGGGAAACGCTTCCGGAGCAAGAGCGAACTTTACCTAAGGTTGTAGAAAATTGTCACCATCGCCTCTAAGAATCGCGTGACCTAGGGCAAGACAGTGCAACCCACGGACCTCGTACCGGCAAAAAAACTCTTTTGCAGAAAGGCTTACCCAAGGATCTGCGTGATCGGCCGGTCGAGCGGCTCCACCGAATTCTCGTTGCAGAGCGCTCGCTGGTCTGCGGTTTCAGGTGGCAGGTTTTCGCTTAGTGTGCACAAAAACAGGCGATCTGCGGACGCATGGCAGACCACGGCAAGGATCAACTTTAAGGATAAGGTCCGTGCCGAATGCCCACCCCAAAGCGCGGGAGAATCATGGCGCCGCTTTATCGCTTCTGATATGAACTCCTCATAGAAAGCGATTTACATCAGTTGGTGCGAAACAGCGTTTTTTAGGAGTTTGCCGATGTCAGGCACGTCATTTGAGGCCAAGATCGATCGTGTTGTCGACGGTGATACGGTCCGCGTTTTTCTCGACGAGACTGCCGTCAAATCGGAATCTCTGCGCATCCTCTCTCTCGATACGGAAGAGGTTAACGCCGGCTCCAAGCCGGTGACCGAAATGGGCCGCCGTGCCTCCGACCGCGCCAAGGAGCTTCTCAAGGCGGGCGACACGGTCAAGCTGGTCCTGCCCGGCAACGAGCCCAGGGAAGAGGCGATCCAGAAGTATCGCGGCAATTTCGGGCGGCTTCTGTGCTATATCGAGCTGGAGGACGGCACCGATTTCCAGGAACTGATGATCCGCGAAGGATTCTCGCCCTATTTCCAGAAATACGGCTATGCCGAGTTCGCCAATTACCATGCCCGTTACCAGGCTGCAGAGCGCGAGGCGCAGTCGCAGGTCCTGGGCATCTGGAACCAGATCGCCAATAACGGCGCGGTTATGCGCAACTACGCCGCCCTTTGCACATGGTGGGATCTGCGCGCGCGGATCATCGAAGGCTACCGCGAAATCAAACGCCGCGTTCCCGAAGCCAATCTGTTCAATACGCGCCTCGATTACGCGCGGCTGGTCGAGATCGCCAAGGCGGGGCAGGAGACGACGGTGTTCATGGAGCTTCGCGACTTTACGCCGACCGCGTCGGATCACATCGTGTTCCATACCGGGTCTTTGGAACAGCCCTACCAGATGTTCATTCCGAACGCGAACGAAGGGCTGGGCGAGGACATCATGAACCTGATCCTGCAACGCTACCGCGCCGACGGCGAGACCAACCCGCGCCGCAGCTATGCCTATGTGACCGGCAAGACCAAGATGTTCCCCGATGACAACGGCCGCCCCGAAATCGTCGTGACCGATCCGGCGCAGATCACCGACTGGCCCGCCGCGGCGCTGGAGCGCGCAGGCCTGGCGCTGACGTGAGCTGAGCCTCTGTCTGGTCCCGCAGGGGGCACGGCCTGAGCTATCCGTGAATTGCCCGCCTGAGCGTACGCCTTTACCTTCGACCAGGAACGCCGCCTCGACCAGCCCTGGTCGTGGTTTCACTCTCCGTCTGGCCCCGCACCATCGCCCGCATCCTCCTGCGCGACTCTCGCGCCAACGAGCGTACCGTCGGCGCAGACGAGCCCGCTCGGCTGCCGAAACTGCGCTTCTGGACATAGGTCGCCACCGCCCGCACCGTGCTCACCAAAATCGGCCTCGCCGTCGCGCTCTGGCGCTTCCCCGACGCAGTCGATGCTTGGACCCAGGTCCAGGATCTTTGGCAAGGTCTCTTCTCCTGACACCCACTGTCAGCAACCCCCCTTGAAGCGGAACAAAAAGCGATCAAATCTAGGCGACCGGAAGGAATCGCCCCCATGCACAACAACCGCCCCGACCAGATGCCCGTGCTGCACGCTGCCCCGCCGCCCGTCCGCGAACGCGACAAGCTGGAGGGGGGTCACAGATTTGTCATGCACACCGAATTCCAGCCCGCCGGAGACCAGCCCACGGCCATCGCGGAACTCGCCCAGGGCGTCACCGACGGCGAACGCGACCAAGTGCTGCTCGGCGCCACCGGCACCGGCAAGACCTACACCATGGCCAAGGTGATCGAGGAAACCCAGCGCCCGGCGATCATCCTGGCCCCCAACAAGACGTTGGCGGCGCAGCTATACGGCGAATTCAAGGGCTTCTTCCCCGAAAACGCGGTGGAGTATTTTGTCAGCTACTACGACTACTACCAGCCCGAGGCCTACGTTCCACGCTCGGACACCTATATCGAGAAGGAATCCCAAATCAACGAACAGATCGATCGGATGCGCCATTCGGCCACCCGCGCGCTTCTGGAACGGGACGACGTGATCATCGTCGCCTCGGTCAGTTGCATTTACGGCATCGGCAGCGTCGAAACCTATGGCGCCATGACGCAGGACCTGAAATCCGGCCACGACTACGACCAGCGTCAGGTGATGAAGGACCTCGTCGCCCAGCAATACCGCCGCAACGACCAGGGATTTTCACGCGGATCCTTCCGGGTCCGCGGCGATTCCCTGGAAATCTGGCCCGCCCACCTGGAAGACCGCGCCTGGAAGCTCTCGTTCTTCGGCGAAGAGCTGGAATCGATCACTGAATTCGACCCGCTGACCGGTGAGAAGACCGACAATTTCGACCGCATCCGCGTCTACGCCAATTCGCACTACGTCACGCCGCGGCCGACGCTCAACCAGGCCGTCGTCAACATCAAGAAAGAGCTGCGCCAGCGTCTCGACCAACTGGTGAACGAAGGCAAACTGCTGGAGGCGCAGCGCCTCGAACAGCGCACCAATTTCGACCTGGAAATGCTCGAGGCCACCGGTTCGTGCAACGGCATCGAGAACTATTCCCGCTACCTCACCGGCCGCGCCCCGGGCGAACCGCCGCCCACGCTTTTCGAGTTCATCCCCGACCACGCCATCGTCTTCGCCGACGAAAGCCATGTCAGCGTCCCGCAAATCGGAGGCATGTACCGCGGCGACTATCGCCGCAAGTTCACGCTGGCCGAACATGGGTTTAGGTTGCCCAGCTGCATGGACAACCGGCCGCTCAAGTTCGAGGAATGGGACGCCATGCGGCCGCAGTCCGTTTTCGTCTCGGCCACGCCCGCCGCATGGGAACTGGAACAAACCGGCGGTGTCTTCACCGAGCAGGTGATCCGTCCCACGGGCCTCCTGGACCCCGCCGTCGAAATCCGCCCCGTGAGCATGCAGGTCGACGATCTGCTGGACGAGGTCCGCCGCGTCGCCGATGCGGGCTATCGCACCCTCGTCACCACGCTCACCAAGCGCATGGCCGAGGACCTGACCGAATACCTGCACGAGCAGGGCATCCGCGTCCGCTATATGCACTCGGACATCGACACGCTGGAGCGCATCGAGATCCTGCGCGATCTCCGCCTCGGGGCCTTCGACGTGCTCGTGGGCATCAACCTCTTGCGCGAGGGGCTCGACATCCCCGAATGCGGCCTCGTTGCCATTCTGGACGCGGATAAGGAGGGTTTCCTGCGCTCGGAAACCTCGCTGATCCAGACCATCGGGCGGGCCGCGCGCAATGCCGACGGCCGCGTCATCATGTATGCCGACCGGGTGACGGGCTCGATGGAGCGTGCCCTGCGCGAGACCGAACGCCGGCGCGCCAAACAGATTGCGTATAACGAGGCCCATGGCATCACGCCCGAGACCGTGAAGAAGAATGTCGAGGATGTGCTGGCCGGGCTCTACCGGGGCGATACCGATATGTCGCGCGTGACAGCAACCATCGAAAAACCCCTGGCCGGCGCCAACCTGCAGGCGCATCTGGACGCGCTGCGCGTGGACATGCGCAAGGCCGCCGAGAACCTGGAGTTCGAAGAGGCCGCGCGGCTGCGGGACGAGATCAAGCGGCTGGAAGCAGTCGATCTGGCCGTCCACGACGACCCGCTGGCGCGCCAGTCGGCGGTGGAGGCCGCCAGCGAGGCGGCGGTGAAGGGCAAGGGGCGGTCAACGGCCGGACGGGCTGGGCAGCGCGGGGGGAATGTGAAGCGGCGGGGGAATTGAAGATGAACGACGATCAGCGCGACGGCCGCATAAAAAGCAACACGATTCTTGCTTTGTTCGCATTGGTCTTGAGTATCGTCTCATTTTTCCTTATATTGTTGCTGTGGAATTCAACACCACAAGATGTAGATGTTGACGTGCTTGCGTTCTCAATAACTGCGCTTGAGGTGATCCTCGGGGTCTTGGCTGTGGGCCTTGCATTCGGCGCTTTCGCAGGATTTTGGATGATTAAGACGTCAGCTGTCGAGGCGTCACGCGAAGAAGCGCGGAGGCAGGTTGATAAGATGGTCCCGGACCTACTTGAACAAGCTCGCAGACTTGGCGGATCGGGGCCAGAAAGCCCAAGCTTGAAACAAAGTGGCGAGCCTCAGGTAAATATTTCAAAGAGTGATGCCGATGACGTTATGAGAAGCGCCAAGCGGGTTGGAGACGACGACCAATGACGATTGCTCTCAGCGAGAAACTAAAGATCGTCAATGATCACATCGACGAGGCGGATCCACCCATTCACGTGATTCCGCTTGCGAATAAGTTAGGTATCGAAGTCTACAAAGCTGACTGGCCGCACTCTGTTTCCGGAAAGATTCAGTATGACCCCGAATTGGGTGGTCAAAGCGGTTTTGCGATTTTTGTGAATGCTGCTCATCCAGAGACAAGACGCCGGTTCACTATCGCGCATGAAATCGCGCATTTCATATTGCATGAGGATCAGATCGGTGATGGCCTGTTCGACGATGCAATGTATCGAAGCGGATTGAGTTCGTTCGAAGAAGATGATGCCAACAAGTTGGCAGCAGACATTTTGATGCCACGACAACTAATTCGCGAGTTCTCGTTCGTTGGCGATGATGTCGAGACTTTGGCGCACCAATTCAATGTTTCACAATCAGCGATGGCTAGACGTCTCGGCGTCGCGTGGTGAGCAAGTATGGTGTGTGCTCGCGCGTACCAATGTCTTCCCGTCGGGAACAGATGCGAGGAGGCTCGCACCTTGGAGAACGTAACCGACCTTTAACCACGCAACACCCATCTTGCGACAATGAAAAACCGCAACTCGCCGCTCCCGACCGAGGTCTGACTTTTGGACCTTTTTAACTCCAAAGCCGTGCAGCGGGGTGAGGTGATCCGGCAAAGGGAGTTCGGCACTTCAATCGCTCCGCTGGCTGACGTTTCAGACGGACACGCTTTCTTCGAATGAACGCGCCGCGAAATCCTTTGACGATTTCGGCAGTGCCAATGCGGTCAAATAGCAGCTAAAGGTCAGGTATCCCCCACTCGCCAGCGGCCCCGAAACCGCCGATACTCCCCGCATTGATATCCGCCAAGCGGAGACAACTCATGCTTCAAATCACCTACGGCTTCGGCTTCACCTTCGTCACCGCCCTCGTCGTCATCGCGGGCGACGTCGTCCTGAAACTGGCCGCCGACGGTAACAAGTCCGTCTGGTCCGGCCTCGTCCTGTCGGGCTGCGCGATCTATGCGGCCTCGGCGATCTTCTGGCTCTATGCCATGCGGCACGTCACGCTGGCGCAGGCCGGGGTCGCCTATTCGATGCTGACGCTTCTGGCACTTTGCGTGATCGGGGCGGTCTGGTTCGACGAGCGGCTATATGCGCGGGAGTATCTGGGCATCCTCTGCGCCCTGGCGGCGATGGTGCTGCTAGCCCGGGTCGCCTGACCCTGCGCACCTTGTTCCCCTTGGTGCCCGGATCCGGTGGCTGACCTCTTCGCCGGACACGCTTTCTTTGAAAGAAAGCTGCCCGAACCCCATTGAGGAATTCGGGGCCCAACAACGAATGCCCCCCAGAACGGTGCCTCAAACCCATCGCCCGCCGTCTCGCACTCGCCAACACATGCTTCTCCATCATCCGCCGTCTCGATGTGTGTTTCGCGCAACAGTCTCTGCCGCGATCCCGTGGATTGATCGAGGTCAACGCACTTCCGCGAGGTTCCGTGTCGGATGACAGGTGGGAAACGCCGCGGACCTCAAATCTCACGAAGAGAGGAGGTTGGAAATCTGGGGAGACATGACATGAAAACGTTCAGATCGATTGCCTGCGGAGCAGCGGTCGTTGTCGCGCTGAGCGGCGCGGCCACCGCACAGGATTGGGATGGATTTTATGGCGGCGTCAGCGTCGGCTATGCGTTCGGCGACGCCACGCACAGCTTCAGCAATCTCGCGCCGACCGACAATTCCAACCCTGAGGGTGTCCTGATCGGTGGGTTTGTCGGCTACGGGTATCAGTCCGGCAACACCGTCTGGGGCGGCGAGGTCGACTTGGAATTCTCGAACTACGAGGGCAGCTTCGTCAACACGACCGGCGCTACCTCGCAGGGCGTGATCGAAGGCCAGTGGCAGGGGTCGATCCGGGCCGTGCTCGGCCTGGCGGGCAGCTTTGCCAACAAGCCTGCGCTTTACTACGCGACCGGCGGCTGGGCCGTGGGAGAATTCGATTTTCTCGGCGGCCCCTCGGTCCCGGTGCCGCCGGGCGGCGGCTACAGCGAAACGATGAACGGCTGGACCGCCGGCGTCGGCCTTGGCGTACGGGTGGCGCCGAACACGACGATGCGGATCGAATACCGCTATACCGATTTCGGCGAGGCCAGCGGCAGGCTCGGCCCGACCTTCCCGGCAGTCACCATGCCGGTGGACGTGACCCAGCACGCGGTGCGGTTCGGGATGCGGATGGAATTCTGACGATCCCCGGCGGCGCCAAGGACAGGCCGGTCTAGGGCGCCGCCTTCATCCGCCTCCCCGCCGGGTCGAACAGTGGTCCCCGCACGACGGTCGCCTCCAAGAACGCGCGCGCGATGTCGAGGCGCACGCGCGCGCCGTCTTTCAACGGTTCGCACACATGCGCCAGGGCCACCGGCCGACCGATCCGGTAGCCATAGCTGCAGGAGGTGGTCTGGCCAACGATCCTGTCGCCGAGATAGACCGGTTCGTGCCCCAGGGGCACGGCGTCGTCATCGTCGAGCCTCAGCGACACGATCTTCGATGCTGCGCCTGCAATCCGTTGCGCCGCCAACGCCTCGGTTCCGATGAAGCCTCCGGATTTCCGGATGGCGAACTCCAGCCCGGCGTCGATCGGAGTGACGTCCGCGTCCAGTTCATGGCCCATCGCGCAGAAGCCTTTTTCGATGCGCATCGAGGTTTGCGCAAAAAGCCCCGCGGGCACGGCTCCGGCGGATGCGAGCGCCTGATAGACTGCACGGGCGTCCGAGGACTCGCAGGTGATCTCCCAGCCCGCCTCGCCGACATAGGACATCCGGGCGCCGCGCACGGGACACCCGGCGATATGAGCCGGGCCGGCCTTGAAATAGCCCAGCCGGGTGAGTTCGGGTGCGCCGGCCGCCATCACGATCCGGGCTGCGTCGGGGCCCATCAGACCAAGCACCGCATACCTCTCGGTGCTGTCTTCCAGCACCACGTCAAACCCTTCCGAATGCCGCCGGAACCAGGCAAGGTCGTGCTTGATCGCGGCGGTGCCGACGAAGAGGCGGTAGTGGTCCGCGGTTATCCGCTGAGCAGTGATATCGGAGACATAGGTGCCGCGCTTGTTCAGCACGGCGGTGTAGATCACCGAACCGGGGGCGCGGCTCATGTGCCCCGCGCAGGCACGCAGCAGGAACGCTTCTGCGTCGGGTCCGGTGACATCGATCTTGCCGAATGGGGAGGCATCGAAGATTGCCGCCCTCTCGTGTGCGGCCATGACCTCGGCCCGCACATTTTCGAACCAGTCTGGCCGGTCGAAGCGAGGCGTCGGCTCGGATGTCTTGCCGAAATAGAGAGGACGCTCCCACCCGTAAAACTGCCCGAAATGGGCTTTGCCGGAACGGTATTCGGCATCGAGCGGCAGACGGCGCAGATTGCGGGCGGTCTTTAACTGTTTGCCCGGATAGGCAATCTCGTAATGCGTGCCGAGAATCTCCGGCGCCCGTGCCATCAGGTGTTCGACCGAGTCGAACACGGGTGCGAAACGTTGAGCGTCGGCCTCGGCAAGGTCATAGGCGGTGTGACCGTGGACGATGCAGTGGGCGAGGTTCATGCCGGCCCCGCCGCCCGAGGCGACACCGACCGAGTTCATGCCGCATCCCAGAAACAGGCCGCGGGTTTCGGCGGTCTCGCCGAGCATGAAGCTGCCGTCGGGCGTAAAGCTTTCGGGGCCGTTCAGCAGCGTCTTGACCTCGGCGGTCTCCAAGGCAGGCAGCCGGTGCAGGGCGTTCAGCATCATCGGCTCGAAATGATCCCAATCCTCGGGCAGCAGGCCAAAGGCGAAGTCCTCGTTCAGGACACCGGCGGGAATGGCCTTGCCCATGGGCTCAAAGCATCCCACAAGCAAACCGCCCGAGTCGTCGCGGATGTAAAGGTGGCTGTCATGGTCCGAAAGCGTCGGCATATTGCCGGAAATGCCATCGACGGGCTTGGTCAGCAGGTAGAAATGCTCGCAGGGCCAAAGCGGAACCTCGGCATTCGCCATTGCGGCCACCTCGCGTGACCAGAGCCCGGCGGTGATCGCGATGGCGTCGCACAATACGGTGCCCTGGCTGGTCTCGACCCCGTGGACGCGACCGCTGTCGGTCAGGACGCCTGTGACGGCCGTATCTTCGAAAATCCTTGCGCCAAGGGATTTCGCGGCCTTCACAAGTGCGGCGCAGACGTCCGAGGGGCTGACACGTCCGTCATCGGGCGACCAGACTGCACCAAGCACGTCATCGGCGTGCATCAGGGGCCAGCGGCCTTGTGCCTCGGCGGCGGTAACGGAATGAACCTCTAGTCCGTAGGCCTTGGCGAGCGCCTCCTGCCGCCGGATATGGGTCAAGCGGCCGGGCGTGGTCGCGATCGAGAGCGAGCCCTTCTGGATCCATCCGACGGATTGGCCGGTCTCCGCCTCGAGCTGGCTGTAAAGCTCGACCGAGTACTGGATCATCCGGGTCAGATTGCGCGAATGGCGTAGCGCCCGGACCTGGGCGGCGGAATGCCATGTGGTGCCGGAGGTGAGCTTGTTGCGCTCGATCAGAACGGCGTCGGCAACGCCCATTTTGGCGAGGTGATAAAGTGTCGAGCAGCCCACGATGCCGCCGCCGATGACGACGACGGACGCGTGGGCGGGCAAGTTGGTCATGGGGAATCCGAAAAAGCGGTTGGATATCTCGATGCTTTCAGAAACAGGCGGCAGGGAAAATACCGAAATGCCAATGACATTGGATTTTCGCCATGATTCAAGCTTGTTGGTCTGGCTGCAGCTGCGGGCAGGGCAGAGCGCGACGGCGGATTGGACCGATGCCGACGTTGAATTCATGGTTGAATAAATTGCGGCGATCGCTTCAACTCGGGGAACGAAAAAAGACCAGGGAGCAAAATAATGACAATGACCAGATTGACTGTTGCTGGCGCGGCGCTGGCCGCATCCATCGGATTTGCCGGCGCAGTGTCGGCGCAGCAATTCATCACCATCGGCACCGGCGGGGTGACAGGCGTGTACTATCCCACCGGCGGCGCGATCTGCCGTCTGGTGAACAAGGATCGCAAGGAACACGGCGTGCGCTGCTCGGTCGAGTCGACCGGCGGCTCGGTCTACAACACCCGCACCATCCGGCAGGGAGAGCTGGATTTCGGAGTTGTACAATCCGACGTGCAGTCCGCGGCGATCGAAGCCGTGCGCGCCTTTGAAGGCGACGAACCCTATGGCGATCTGCGGGCGGTCTTTTCGGTGCATCCCGAGCCGCTGCACGTGATGGTCCGCTCCGATGCCGGCATCAGCTCGGTCGCCGACATGGCGGGCAAGAGCGTCAATATCGGCAACCCCGGCTCGGGCACGCGGGTTCTGGCCGACGCGCTGATGGCGGCCAACGACATTGGACCGGACGATCTGGGCCTTGCGGCCGAGCTGAAGTCTTCGGAACAATCCGCGGCCCTTTGCGACGGCAAGATCGACGCGGCCGTGTGGGCAGCCGGCCTGCCGAACGGCTCGTCGATGGAGGCGACCTCGACCTGTGACATCACGATCCTCGACCTGACCACATCCAACACCGACAAGGTGCTGGCCGAGAACTCGGCCTACGCGGCGGCGACGATCCCCGGCGGCATGTATCCCGGCAACCCCGACGACATCGCGTCCTGGGGGCCGAAGGCGACCTTCGTGACCGACGCCGGCACCTCGGAAGAGGTGGTCTACGTCCTGGTCAAGGCGATCTTCGACAATTTCGACGACTTCAAAAAACTGCATCCGGCCTTCGGCAACCTGACCGAAGAGCAGATGATCAAGGATGGCCTCAGTGCCCCGCTGCATCCGGGCGCAGAAAAGTACTACAAGGAACGCGGCTGGATGTGATCCGGCTGCCAAGGGTTTGACCCCTTGCCTCCGGCGCCTCTGCGGCGCCGGAGGCCATTGTTTTTGAAGTTGAAGAGCGGGAAGGGCTATGGCGCAGACTGATCAGACGACCCCGTCGTCGAACCTTGAGGATTTCGTCGCCGACGCCGATACCGGGGGCCGTGCGCCGCGCGACGCCTTCGCGCGCCGCGCCTTGTGGCTCATCCCGCTGGTCTGGTCGCTCTACCAGCTATGGATCGCTTCGCCGCTGCCGTTCTGGGTCGGGTTCGTCTGGAACGACACGCAAACCCGGGCGATCCACCTTGGGTTCGCCGTCTTGCTGGCCTTCATCGCTTTCCCGGGGCTCAAGAGCTCCCCGCGCCATCGCATTCCGATCCTCACCTGGATCGTCGCTATCGTGGCGGCCACGGCGGCGTCGTACCTCTGGTGGGATTATCGCGGCGTTGCGGACCGCACCGGCAATCCCAATACGATCGACCTGGTCATGGCTGGGATTGGCATCGTGCTGCTTCTGGAGGCCGCGCGCCGGTCGCTTGGTCTGCCGCTGATGGGTGTGGCCCTCTTCTTCCTGTCCTATGTTTTCTTCGGGTCGTGGTCGGGGCTGCCCGAGGTTGTGCAGTGGAAGGGCGCGTCGTTCGAAAAGGCGATGAGCCATATGTGGCTGACCACCGAAGGCGTCTTTGGCGTGGCGCTGGGGGTGTCGTCGGGGTTCGTGTTTCTGTTCGTGCTGTTCGGGGCGCTGCTCAACCAGGCCGGCGCGGGCAACTATTTCCTCAAACTCGCCTTTGCCGCGCTGGGCCATCTGCGTGGTGGACCGGCGAAGGCCGCAGTGATCGCCTCTGCGGCGACCGGCCTGATTTCCGGCTCGTCGATTGCAAACGTGGTGACCACCGGCACCTTCACGATCCCCTTGATGAAGAAGGTCGGGTTTCCGGCCACCAAGGCCGGCGCGGTCGAGGTGTCATCCTCGATCAACGGTGTTCTGACCCCGCCGGTGATGGGGGCGGTCGCCTTTCTGATGACGGAGTATGTCGGCATCTCTTACGTCGAGGTCGTCAAGACCGCCATCGTGCCCGCCGCGATTTCCTATGTGGCGCTGGTCTACATCGTCCACCTCGAAGCGCTGAAATCCGGGATGACGGGCAGCAGTCGCATGCACCCGGTCAAGTTCATTCTCGGCGCGATCTTCATCATCGCGATCTCGATCGTGATCGCCGGCGGCGCGCTGTTCCTTTGTGGTCTCCTGGTCGACGGCCTGCAAAACCTGTTCGGTGATGCCTCGACCTGGGTCGCGATCCTGTTGATGCTGGTGGCTTACATCGCGGCGGTCCGCTTCGCCGCGCAAGGTCCCGACCTGGATGTCAGCCTCGATACCATGCAGCACCTTCCGCCGACGCGCGAGATCTTCAAGACCGGCATCCACTATATCCTGCCGATCCTGCTGCTGATGTATCTCTTGATGATCGAGCGGAAGTCGCCGGGCCTGTCTGCCTTCTGGTCGACCATCGCGATGCTGTTCATCCTGCTGACGCAGAACCCGCTGAAAGCGTTTTTCCGGGGGCAGGGCGAAACCATGCGCCACCTGCGCGAGGGTATTTCCGACATCGCCGAAGGCCTGATCGCCGGGGCGCGCAACATGATCGGTCTTGCGGCCGCCATGGGTGTTGCCGGGATCATCGTCGGCGCCGTCACGCTGACGGGTATCGGTCAGGTCATGGCCGAATTCGTCGAGTTCCTGTCGGGCGGCAATTTGCTGGCGATGCTGTTCTTCGTGGCCGTCATCTCGATCATCCTGGGCATGGGGCTGCCGACGACGGCCAACTACATCGTTGTCAGTTCGCTGATGGCCGGCGTTGTCGTTGAACTGGGGGCGCAGAACGGTCTGATCGTGCCGCTGGTGGCGGTGCACATGTTCGTCTTCTACTTCGGCATCATGGCGGATGTGACGCCGCCTGTCGGGCTGGCCAGCTTCGCGGCTGCCGCGATTTCCGGCGGTGACCCGCTGCGGACCGGGTTCCAGGCGTTCTTCTACTCGATCCGAACTGCTCTGCTGCCGTTCCTCTTCATCTTCAACACCGATCTTTTGCTAATCGATGTCGGCCCATATCAGGCGGTGTTCATCTTTGTGGTGGCGCTCTGTGCGATGCTGCTGTTCGCGGCCGGGACGATGAATTACTTCATGACGAAATCGCGCCTGTGGGAAAGCGCGGCGTTGCTTGTCGCGGCCTTCGTCCTGTTCCAGCCGGGGTACCTGCTGAACCAGCTGCAGCCCGAGTTCGAGACCCGACCGCCCGACGAGCTCTACGCGATGGCGCAGGCCGGCGCGGACGATGCCTCGTTGCGCGTCCGGCTTATGGGCGAGAACCTCAACGGCGATCTGGTGGATGCAAGATACCTCTTGCCGCTCGGCGCATCGGGGGCGGATGGCCCGGCCAGGCTCTTTGACGGAGCCGGGATCGAGTTCCGCGAGGAGGACGGCAAGCTCTTCGTCGACAACCTGAACTTCGGCGGGCCGGCGGAACAGCTCGGCATCGATTTCGACTGGGAACTGGTCGAGATCGAGGTCGCCGCCAACCGGATGCCCAAAGAGATCTTTTACATCCCGGCGCTGTTGCTCGTCGGCGCAGTCTATCTGCTGCAAATGGGGCGCAAGCGTAAAATGCCAGAGGAGGCGCGGGCATGACCAAACATGTTCTGTGCGCTGTTGACCTTAGCCATGAAGACGACGCAAAGGCGATCGTGAAAGAGGCGGCACGTGTCGCCGGTTACAGCGATGCAGCCCTGTCGGTGGTGACCGTCATCCCGGACTACGGGTCGTCCTGGGTCGGCAGCTTCTTTAAGGAAGGCACGCTGGCGCATGCAGCCGAAGCGGCCAGCGACCGGCTGCACGCGCTGGTCGACGACACCCTGCCCGGACACGGAAAGTTCCAGCACATCGTCCAGATCGGCAACGTTTACGAGCAGGTGCTTCACACAATAACGGATGTCGACGCCGACCTCGTGGTGGTTGGGGCGCACAAACCGGATCTGGCGGACCGGCTGGTCGGACCGAATGCCTCGCGCATCGTCCGGCACTGCCCGGTCTCTGTGCTGGTGCTGCGGTTGTAGGCACGGACAGCCCTGCGATCTGGATGCATTGCGGCGTGTCCGCCCACAGGGGGTCAGGTATACATCTGCGTCTTCCGGGCACGCGTCCTGGTCGTGTCGCCTTCTGACCCGTCGTGGAAGGTTCCGAACCACTTGTCGAAGGGGATCTCAGAGGTGCCGTAATTGCATTCGAAATACCGGTGATGCAGCTGGTGAAAGAAATCCCCGGCGCGCGCCACCTCTGCCTCGCCCTTCATGACCCGCTCGAATCCCGAATGGGAAAATACCGGGCTGAGCTGCTGGAAGTAGCAGTGAAACAGCAGGTGCAGCGGGTGCGAGGGCACGATCAGATGGATGAAGTAGGTCGAGAAATACAGCAGGTTTTCGAACCAGTGGTTAGAAATCCCCGACCATGGCCCGATATTGACGTTGCGGTGATGCACTGCATGCACGCGCTTGTAGAGCTTGGGGTGATGCGCCAGCCGGTGTGTCCAATAGAAATGCAACCCGGACCACATCGGAATGAACGCCATCCAGACCACGCACCAGACCGGACGTTCCCCGAAAGTCACCACCGGGGCCCAGCCATTGGCCATCGCCCAGTAGATCAGGCACTGATAGGCCGTCGCCACCGTCATCGCGCTGCCCAGGGTCCACCAGATATTGTCCAGTACCTGGTCGTTGAAGGTGAACATGCCGTTGCCGTGGGACAGATCGCGCCGGTCGAACTTCCGTCGCATCCCCTGACCCCTGCGGATGTAAAGCCACCAATGCAGCCCGCCTGCGATCACAGTCTGCGGGATCAGGTTGATCAGCCAGATCCGAAGCACCCATCCCGGCTCGAACGTCCGCATCTGCTCCAGCGGCGGTAGGAACCACACATAGATCAGTATCGCCACGGCAAAACACACCGTCAGCGCCGTCAGAGCCAGCCAGGCTCCGCTGTACCAGCGCCACACCGCCGCCGGGCGGATCGGCCAGTTGAACAGCGGGTTCAGCTGCACCTCGCCCGGGTGATGGTTCCAGCGGTCCTGCTCATTCCCGATGGAGAAATCCGTCATGACAACCTCAAGGGCATTTTCCGGATGCTTGCGCGGAAAAGGGGGCTGATCTGTACGAATTGCGACGCGAAGGGAGTCGGATTCTAGCGGCCGAGTTTCCCGGCCAGCCGCTTGCGCCGGGCCGCCATTTGTGCGCGCCCGGCGGCGGTCCCGTCGTGGAAGGATCCAAACAGTTTGTCCCAGGGTATCTCGAGCGAGCCGTAGTTGCATTCGAAATACCGGTGGTGCATCTGATGGTGGAACGTCCCCATCGCCAGCCGGTTCCTGTCGCGGATCACCAGCCCCTCAAAGCCCGAATGCGTCGTCGCGGCGCTGAGGCAGTAATACTGCAGGTGATAGAGGATATGCACCGGGTGGCTGGCGATCACCCAGTGGATCAGCACGCCGCCCAGATAGATCGCATGTTCCACCGGATGCATCGATAGTCCCGACCAGGGCCCAACGGTCGAGTTGCGGTGGTGAAGGTAATGGGCCAGCCGGTAGAGAGGCCGCCAGTGCAAAAGCCGGTGTATCCAGTAGAAATAGAAGCTCTCCCAGATCGGAATCAGAAAGAAGAGCGCGACGAACCAGACGGGATTGGCGTCGAACGGCAAGGGTGCCAAGTAGCCGTTTGCGAACGCCCAGATCATCAGCGCCTCGTAGGCCGTCCAGACGGTCACGCCGCTGGCGAGCGTCCAGAACATGTTGTCCCAGACTTGCCGACCCAGCGTGAAAGCGCGGCCCAGGGCCAGGTTGCGGGCGTCGAATTTAAGCGCGGTGCCCTGGCCTTGGAAGGTGAACAACCACAGATGCAGGCCACCGGCCACCAGCGTCATCAGGCCGAGGTTGCGCAACCACATCGGCAGGATCCACGCGGCCGAGAAGGACACCGAGACCTCCAGCGGCGGCTGCAGGTAGCTCCAGCTCAAAACCGCCAAGCCGGCGATCAGCAGCCTTTCCGAGATCAGGAACCAGCTGTCCCAGAACCAGCGCAGAATGGCGAGTGGTTGCCAAGGCCAGCGAAAAACGGGCGAGACCTGGATCGGCAGGTCAGGATGATAGGCCCAGCGTCCGGCTTCGCCGCCCGCGGCTGGGTCAGTCGGCATAATCCGATCCCTCGTGATCGAGGATCGCCTTCAGTTCCGCAAGATGCCGCACGTCCTGCTCGTCGTACTCCTCGATCTCGCTGGCCGTCTTCTCGGCGATCTCGTCGGACAGCACCCGCAACGGCTGGCCGGTCTGCAGGGCGCGGATATAAGTCTCGGCCGCGCGTTCGAAATAATACATCCGGTTGAAAGTCTCGGCCGCCGTTTCGCCGATCACCATGATGCCGTGGTTGCCCATGATCATCACTTTATTCTTCGGATCCTCGAAGAGCTGAGCACAGCGCACACCCTCCTCCTCAAACGCAAGCCCGCCGTAATCGTTGTCGATGACGTACCGGTTGAAGAACATCGCGGTGTTCTGGTCGATCGGCAGCAGGCGCGAATCCGCCAGCGAGGCCAGGACGGTCGCATGGATCGAATGCACATGCATCGCGCAACGCGCATGCGGGCAGAGCCGGTGCAGCGCCCCGTGCAGGCCCCAGGCGGTGGCGTCGGGTGCGTCGGGGCCGTTCAGTGTATCGGGGTCGTTGGCATCCAACAACAGCAGATCCGAGGCCTTGATCCGGCTGAAATGCACCTGGTTGCGGTTCATCAGAAACCGGGTGCCGTCGTCGTTCACCGCCAGGCTGAAATGGTTGGCCACCGCCTCGTGCATATTCAGCCGCGCGGTCCAGCGGAATGCGGCGGCCAGATCCACGCGTTCCTGCCAGTGATCCATGTTCGGGCGCGGGTGCAGCTGGGTGGCTTCCATGTCAGGCTTCCTGTGTTTCTGCGGTCTAAGACTAAGCTTGCAATGCATTTCCGCGCGCCGGTTTGCGGCATGTCAAGGCGTGATTGGCCAAACAATTGAAGAATAAGTCATTAGGAATGCCGCTTGGCGCCCATGGGGAGGTAGCCAATGGAATTCAAAGAGCTTCGACTTGATCTCGAGGCAACCGTATCGGAGGCGTTGTTTGGCCATGGCTATGCGCACTATGGCTATTGGCCCCACGCCCCAACCAATGATCTTACGGCTGAGGCCTTGGGAAAGGCGCAGCAGGCCTATGTCGATGTCCTTGCCGCCCGCATCCCGAAGGGGACCCGAACGATCCTGGACGTGGGCTCCGGCACGGGTGCGAACGCCCGGGAGCTATGTCGGTTGGGCTACGAAATGGAATGTCTGTCGCCATCCGCGCATATGAACGCACTTGCCCGGGCCAAGCTGTCACAGGGTGTGAAGGTTCACACGACCACCTTCGAGACGTTCGAGTGCGACCGAACATTCGATCTTTGCCTCTTCGCGGAAAGCTTCCATTACATCGATCTCGACGCGGCACTGCGCCAGCTTGCCCGCTACGCAGCATCAAGCGTCCTGATCTTCGACTACTTTCGCAAAACAAGGGCGAAAGCCGGCGGAACGCGCACCACACACGACGCATTTCTACAGGCGCTCTCAGCGCAGGGAGACTTTGAGATCGTCAGCGACGAGGACCTGACGCAGCAGATCCTGCCCACCTTCCAAGTGCTGGATCGCATCAAGAACGCCTATGTCGGACCCTTCGTCAGCCGGACGCGAAGGGCGCTCGAGTCATCCTATCCTTTGCGAATGAAGCTGGCGCAACTCTTCATCGGGAAAGCCCTGGACAAGATCGAAAAGCCCAGTCGCCGTGCCGCCACATTTCCGCAAAATTTCGAATACCGCCTGATCCTGCTACGGCGCCGCTAGAATCCACCGATAGGCGTTCAAGCACTTGCGCCGGGGCGGGAAGTGGTGATGATCGGACCATGGCAGACTTGGGCAATCTCGCAACATGGGCGGACAGCGCGCCACGCCTGATCGCTGTGGCCGCCGGGCGCGAGGCCGCTGACTGCGTGATCCGCGGCGGGCGGGTCGTGAACGTTCACAGCCGCGAGGTGCTCGAGGGCTGGCAGGTCGCCATTGCCGCGGGACGGTTTGCCTATGTCGGGCCGGACGCGTCGCATTGCGTCGGTGCCGACACCCGGATCATCGAGGCAGACGGGCGGTATCTGATCCCGGGCCTGTGCGACGGACATATGCATATCGAAAGCGGCATGCTGACTCCTGCCGAGTTCGCCCGCGCAGTGATACCGCACGGCACCACAACCATGTTCACCGACCCGCACGAGATCGCAAACGTGCTCGGCCTGCGTGGTGTCCGGCTGATGCATGACGAGGCGCTGCTGCAGCCGATCAACATATATACACAGATGCCCAGCTGTGCGCCGTCTGCCCCGGGGCTGGAGACCACCGGTTTCGAGGTGACGCCGGACGATGTCGCCGAAGCCATGACATGGCCCGGGATCATCGGGCTCGGCGAGATGATGAACTTCCCCGGCGTGATCCATGGCGACGCCAAGATGCTGGCCGAGATTGCAGCGACCCAGAACGCCGGAAAGACTGTCGGCGGTCACTACGCCTCGCCTGACCGGGGGCCGGACTTTCACGCCTATGTGGCCGGTGGTCCGGCGGACGACCACGAAGGCACGGCAGAGGCCGATAATATCGCCCGCGTGCGTCAAGGCATGCGGTCGATGCTGCGGCTCGGCTCGGCCTGGTACGACGTGGAGAGCCAGATAACCGCGATTACCCGGAAGGGTCTGGATTCGCGCAATATGATCCTTTGCACCGACGATTGCCATTCCGGCACACTGGTGAACGACGGTCATATGAACCGCGTCGTGCGTCACGCCATCGACTGCGGCTGCGATCCGCTGATCGCGTTGCAAATGGCCACGGTGAACACAGCGACGCATTTCGGGCTAGAGCGCGAGTTGGGCTCGATCGCCCCCGGACGCCGCGCCGATGTGATCCTGACCTCGGATCTGCGCAGTCTGCCCATCGAGCATGTCGTGGCCCGCGGCGCCACCGTGGCGGTGAACGGCGAGGTCATGGTTGATTGCCCGCACCTTGACTGGCCTGCCGACGCCCGTGCCACCGTGCATCTTGGCAAGACGCTAACGGCCGACGATTTCATCGTGTCCGCCCCCGAAGGCGCCAACCGTGTCAAGGCCAGGGTCATCGGCGTCGTCGAAAATCAGGCACCGACCAAGGCCCTGACCGCGGATCTGGATGTGGCCGACGGCAAAGTTCAGGGCGACCCAACCAACGACGTCTGCCAGATCGCCCTTGTCGAACGGCATCGCGGCACGGGAAAGGTGACGAACGGTTTCGTCTCGGGCTTCGGCTATACCGGCCGTATGGCCATGGCATCCACCGTTGCTCACGACAGCCACCACATGATCGTCGTCGGAACCTCCCGCGAAGACATGGCGCTGGCCGCCAACCGGCTCGGCGAAATCGGCGGCGGGGTGACCGTCTGGCGGGACGGCAAGGAACTGGCATTGGTGGAACTGCCCATCGCCGGGCTGATGTCCGACGACCATGCCCCGACCGTGGCGGCCAAGGCCCAAGGCATGGTCGAGGCGATGCAGGCCTGTGGATGCGGGTTGAACAACGCATACATGCAGCACTCGCTGCTGGCGTTGGTGGTGATTCCGGAACTCCGCATCTCTGACCTGGGGCTGGTGGATGTGACCAAGTTCGAGATCACCGATCTCTTCGAGGCCGCGACATGAACCTCGCCGACCCGCATTTGCCCGTCCACACCGCTGAGGTTCCAGGGCTTGAACGATTTCGCGACGCCGAAAAGGCGGTCGACCGGCTGACGCAGATCTACGAAACCGGCACTCAGTTCCTGCGCCGGCATTTTCAGGACACCATCCGAACCGGCATGCCCGGCTCGCGCTTTCGTGCGGTCTATCCGGAAATCCGCATGGTCACGACAAGCTTTGCGCAGGTTGACAGCCGCCTCAGCTTTGGCCACGTCGCCGAGCCCGGCACATACGCCACAACCGTCACCCGGCCCGACCTGTTCCGGAACTATCTGATCCAGCAGATCGAGCTTCTGATCGAAAACCACGACATCGCCGTATCCATCGGCCCGTCCGAAACCCCGATCCCGGTTCATTTCGCCATGGGCGGCGAAGGCATCACTGTGCCGCACGAGGGTGCGCTGGATTTCACCCTGCGCGATGTCTTTGACGTACCGGACCTGTCGACCACCAACGACGACATCGTCAACGGCAACGGACTGCGCTATCAGGGCGCCGCGCCGCTCGCGCCGTTCACCGCTCAGCGCATCGACTATTCGCTGGCACGGCTCAGCCACTACACCGCGACCGATCCCGAACATTTCCAGAACTTCGTCCTTTTCACCAACTACCAGTTCTACGTCGAGGAGTTCGAGGCCTACGCGCGGCGGCAACTCGACGATCCAGCCAGCGGTTATATGGCCTTCGTCGGCCCCGGCAATGTCGAGATCCTGCAGTCCGGCGGCAGCTTTCCCCCGCCAGCGAAGTTGCCGCAGATGCCGACCTATCACCTGAAGCGTGCCGACGGCTCGGGCATCACATTGGTCAATATCGGTGTCGGTCCGTCGAACGCCAAAACGGCCACCGACCATATCGCGGTTCTGCGACCGCATGCCTGGTTGATGGTCGGCCACTGCGCGGGCCTGAGGAACTCGCAACGCCTTGGCGATTTCGTCCTGGCGCATGCCTATCTTCGCGAAGACCACGTTCTGGACGACGACCTGCCTGTCTGGACCCCAATCCCTCCGCTTGCCGAAATTCAGATCGCTCTGGAACAGGCCGTCGCCAAGGTCACCCGGCTGGAGGGCTACGAGTTGAAGCGCATCATGCGCACCGGCACCGTCGCCACCATCGACAACCGCAACTGGGAGCTGCGCGATCAGTCCGGCCCGGTCCAGCGCCTCAGCCAGTCCCGCGCGATCGCGCTCGACATGGAATCCGCCACCATCGCCGCCAATGGCTATCGATTCCGTGTCCCCTATGGCACGCTTCTCTGCGTCTCTGACAAGCCGCTGCATGGCGAGCTGAAATTGCCCGGCATGGCCAGTGATTTCTACAAGACTCAGGTCGCCAACCACCTTCTGATCGGCATCCGTGCGATGGAACATCTACGGGGAATGCCCCTGGAGCGCATCCACTCTCGTAAGCTTCGCAGCTTTGAAGAGACCGCATTTCTGTGATCAATCACAAAAAAAGACACAAAATGCAGGAAAATAAGGGACGAACCCACACAAATCCTTGTGTATGACCCCAATATGCCGTTAGGTTTACGCAATTTCCCGCCAGGGCGGGGTTGAACGAGGAGATCCACATGGCCAAACCCCTGACCAAGACCCAGCTTGTGACCGCCCTTGCGGAAGCACTCGGTTCCGACAAGAAATCGGCTTCGGCTGCGCTCGACGCAGTTGCCAAGGTTATCACCGACGAGGTGTCCGGCGGCGGCGCGGTAACGATCCCGGGTGTCGGCAAGATCTATTGCCGTGAGCGTCCCGAACGCATGGTTCGGAACCCGGCCACCGGCGAGCAGATCAAGAAAGAGGCCGACAAGGTCGTGAAGATGACCATCGCAAAGGCCCTGAAAGACAGCGTCAACGGATAATTCGGCGTCGATCTGGACCGAAGCGGGCCGCCAACGTGCGGCCCGTTCTCTTTTTTCTATTTCAGTTTGCCGCGGCACACATTGGTCGTTGCGACCAAGGCCCGTTACTCTCCGCGGTCGAACCCGCTCCAATCGCCAGTGAAGATCGCACCCATATCCATCTGATAGGCTGCCGTCCTCAACTCTTCGGGCACGTCGCCGCGGAAGATGAAGGGACCGGGTATCGCGATTTGGGAGATCTGCGGAAAGTACTGTGCCGCGGTTCCGGACAGGTGGAATGCCATTGCCTCGCTGTCCTCAAAAATTTCATGGATAACGATTTGGTCCCCCGTTTCGGATACGGCAATCTCGTACACCAAGAGGCCGGGTTCGTTCGCCTCAAGCACATCGCCGACCGCCTTGTAGGTGGCGACAAGCTGTTCGCCCATGCCCGGCTTTGCGGTCCAAACATAGACCAGATCGATCTGGCTCGCCGCATCGCCGGCTTGCAGGGCTGTTGCCCCCGAAAGCACAAGGCTGCCGGCAATCAGGGCCGATGTGGCCGCTTTCCTTAGGTCGGCTATCCAGCTGAGAGCGGTGCGCTGAGCGAGGGTGGTCATTTCGAAGTCTCCTTGGCTGAGGTGGTGCGCTCGATGTTCGTGAATTTTTATGGACCGATCAGTCCATAATTGTCAATAAATTATTTTGGACCGAATGTTCCAATTATTTTCGGATCGTGTTATTCGGCTCCCATGAACATGATTGTGACCGCTGAATCGCCGGGCCGCGGGCGACCCAGAAAGTTCGACGAAGAGGCAGTGCTGGATTCGCTCACGGACCTTTTCTGGGACAAGGGGTACGAGGCGACGTCGATGGCAGACATCCTCGAGGGTTCCGGACTGCGAAAATCCAGCCTCTACAACACCTTCGGTTCGAAGAAGGATTTGTTCCGGCGCATCCTGGACCGCTATGTCGAGACGCGCATGGAGGGTTTCGCCGAGATGGCCGAGGCGAATGACAAACCCGGAATCGATTCGCTTCACGACTTCCTCGATGCGGTCTTCGCCTTTGGCCGTGCAGGCTGCCTGGCCGTCAATACAACAACCGAATTGGGGACCAGCGATCCTGCCGTAAGCGCGCTGGCGCGGGTTTATCGCGACCGGATTCGGGCGGCGCTTCAAAAGGTGGTGTCGGCGGCGACTCGGTCGGCCGGGCTGTCAGGGGATCTTGTCGACGTGCGCACCGAGATGCTGCTTGGTTTCCTTTTAGGATATGCAGTGGCGGCACGAACCGGCGCCGATGACGCCGAAATGAGCCGTTTGGCAAATGCCGCCCACAGATCCATTGAAAGCTGGGTTGCCTGAGGCTCACGCAGGACGCCCGTCTACCAGCCAGTACGCATTCGATCTAGGGTCAGGACCCATTGATCGACAAGCCATTGCGTGATTCATTGCTGCAAAAATCGAGCGGTGACATGTCTGATCTTTTCTGGCTGACCGACGTGCAGATGGCGCGT